>Ga0247720_100299_pt1 | contig 21105 bp, 17 predicted proteins | sample MSEWel2015_12_15_FD_189078 | JGI IMG/M metagenome (GOLD analysis project Ga0247720, IMG submission 189078) | Subsurface sediment microbial communities from gas well in West Virginia, United States - MSEEL Well Study Marcellus 3H_2015_12_15 | ecosystem: Environmental > Terrestrial > Deep...
ATGTCTGCAATTGATAATCTCGTTAAAGGGGCGTCAGGCCAGGCAGTGCAAAACATGAATATTATGTTTGGAATACAGGAAAATACAGCACTTGATATTATTCCAATATATCCATAGATGAAAGATAAAAACACAAATAAAAAAGGATGTGGAGGATTTGATAATGGAAAAATTGGAGATTTTAGAAGGAAGCATAGAACTGCCGAAAGGCTTTTTAGCTTCGGGAATCTTTGCCGGGATTAAGAAAAGAAAAAAAGATGTTGCACTCATATATTCTGAAAAAGAGGCAAATGCATCAGCTGTATTTACAACGAATAAAGTTAAAGCGGCACCAGTCATTCTTGATATGGAAAGAATAAAAAAAGGAGTAGCACAGGCAATTGTTGTAAACAGTGGCAATGCCAATGCCTGTACAGGGGAAAAGGGGCTGGAAGATGCTATTAACATGGCAAAGAAAGTGTCACAACTTCTTAAAATAGATGAAAAAAATGTGCTGGTGTGTTCTACAGGTGTGATTGGAGTACCACTTCCTATGGAAAAAGTTTTAAAAGGGATTGAGGTTGCGGCAGAAACTCTTTCAACAGAGGGTGGGTACCAAGCGGCTGAAGCTATAATGACAACAGATACTTTTTTAAAGGGCGTGACAGCCAAGCTTGTGATAGAGGGCAAAACTGTTACAATGACAGGGTTTGCAAAAGGGTCAGGCATGATACATCCGAATATGGCGACAATGCTTTCTTTTATACTTACAGATGCAAGTATAACAAAAACTGCATTAGACAAGGCTTTTAAGGAAACAGTAGAAAAAACTTATAACATGATCTCTGTTGACGGAGATATGAGCACAAATGATACAGCGATAATACTTGCAAATGGGGAAGCGCAAAACAAAACAATAGAAGAGGGGACTCATGAATTTGATATATTTTATAGAGCCTTAGAGCATGTGAATAAAACTCTTGCAAAACTTATTGTGAAGGATGGGGAAGGAGCAACTAAGTTCATGGAAGTAAATATTGTAAATGCAAAAAGTGAAAAAGATGCAAGGTTGGCTGCAAAGTCTATTGTAAACTCAAATCTTGTGAAGACAGCTATATTTGGTGAAGATGCAAACTGGGGAAGAATTCTTGCTGCAGTAGGGTATTCAGGAGCAGATTTTGACGTAAATAGAGTAGACATATATTTAAAAAGCCTGAAAGGAGAAATTAAAGTTTGTGAAAACGGAGGTTACATCTTTTTTGATGAGGCTTTAGCCAAAGAAATTTTAAAAGAAAAAGAGATTACTGTAACCGTAGATATGAAGGCCGGGGAATATAGCGGAACTGCGTGGGGGTGCGACTTAAGCTATGACTATGTAAAAATTAACGGGAGTTATAGAACATGATTAGAAGGCAAAAATATGGCGACGAAATCGCAAAAGCCCAGGTTTTAATAGAAGCACTCCCATACATTAAAAAGTTCTCCGGCACGACAGTTGTAATAAAATACGGTGGAAGTGCAATGTTAGACTGCAATTTAAAAAGAATGGTAATGCAGGACATTGTATTGATGAAATTTGTAGGATTAAATCCTATAGTTGTACATGGCGGTGGACCAGAAATAAATAAGATGCTGGAGAGGCTAGGTATAGAATCAAAGTTTGTAAATGGCTTGAGGGTTACCGACGAGGCCACGATGGAGATTGTTGAAATGGTGCTGACAGGTCGTATCAACAAAGAAATTGTATCCTTGATCAATGAACTAGGGGGCCAGGCGATTGGCGTAAGCGGGAAAGATGGGAGACTTTTAAAGGCGGAAAAAGATACCTCAAACGGCGACATAGGATACGTAGGAAAAATTGTAGATGTAAACATAGATGTAATAACAATGATGCTGGAAAAAGGCTATATACCTGTTATCGCACCGACATCTTTCGGAGATGACGGCAAAACATACAATGTAAATGCGGATACTGCAGCAGGGAAAATCGCAGAAGCATTAAAGGCTGAAAAGCTAATTTTACTTACAGATGTCGAAGGAATTCTATCAAATATAAATGATAAAAGTAGCCTAATATCCCGAATGGACTTAGAGCACGCAAAAGAATTTATGAATTCGGGACGCATAAACGGTGGAATGATACCAAAACTTGAATGTTGCATAAAAGCTGTTGAAAATGGCGTGAAAAGAGCTCACATCATTGACGGAAGGCTTACACATTCATTGCTTCTTGAAATTTTTACTGATGAAGGAATAGGTACTATGATAGGAAAGGAATGTTTTGACGATGATAACCTCTGAGGATAAGAAATATCTAATGAATACTTACAGCAGATACCCTATTACCCTGGTAGAGGGAAAAGGGACAAAAGTGTGGGATGACAAAGGAAATGTCTATCTGGATTTTATTGCAGGTATTGCAGTAAATTCACTGGGGCACTGTCATCCAGCATTAGTTAATGCTCTAAAAAATCAATCTGAAAAACTTATACACTGTTCTAATCTTTATTGGAATGAGAATCAGATAGAACTTGCAAAGATAATTGCGGAAAATTCCTTTGGAGGTAAAGTATTTTTTGCAAATAGTGGCGCAGAAGCAAATGAAGGTGCTATAAAACTTGCTAGAAAATATGCATCATTAAAGTACGGTGATAAAAGGTATAAGGTTATATCTGCCAAAAATTCTTTTCATGGAAGAACTTTTGGGGCATTGACAGCGACAGGCCAAGAAAAGTATCACAAGGGTTTTGGACCACTTCTTTCTGGTTTTAAATATGTACCTTTTAATGATATTGACGCTCTTTATGAAGCAATTGATGATGAAGTGTGTGCAATTATGCTGGAAGTAGTGCAAGGCGAAGGTGGTATCCATGAAGCTACACCGGAGTATATAAAGGCAGTAAGAGAAATATGTGACGAAAATGACATCCTCTTTATAATAGACGAAGTTCAGACAGGTATAGGAAGGACGGGAAAACTTTTTGGATATGAGCATTACGGCATAACTCCTGACATTATGACTTTGGCAAAGGGATTGGGAGGAGGCTTCCCAATAGGAGCTATTGTCGCAAAAGAGGATAAAGCTGTTTTTCAACCGGGAGACCATGCCTCCACATTTGGAGGAAATCCCCTTGCTTGTGCCGCAGGAATTGCGGTTATGAATGAGATAACAAAAACCGGGTTTTTAGAGAGTATTGTTAAAAAAGGAGAGTACTTTAAAGAAAAGCTTAAAAATTTGAAAGAAAAGCACAGTGTTATTAAAGAAATAAGAGGAAAAGGCCTTATGATAGGATGTCAAATGGATATGAAAGAAGCAGGAGACATTGTGACAAAGGCAATGGAAAAAGGACTTCTCATAAATTGTATCAGCCACAATGTGTTAAGGTTTGTTCCTCCTCTTACTGTGACAGAAGAGGAAATAGATACTGCAATAATAATACTGGATGATGTATTTTGTGAAATGGGGTTTTAGTATGAAAGGTTATTTAAAGCTTGAGGATGGAAGCATATTTGAAGGCAAGTTAATAAGCAAAAACAAAAAAGGATATGGAGAAGTTGTTTTTACTACAGGGATGACAGGCTATCAAGAAGCTATAACGGACCCTTCCTATGCAGGCCAAATAGTTGTCATGACATACCCTTTAATAGGAAATTATGGTATTAACAAATACGACTTTCAATCAGAAAAACCTCATATAAGGGGATTTGTGATACGGGAATATTGTGATAAGCCTAGTAATTTCCAGAGTGAGAAGTCGCTTTTGAGCTATCTTGATGAGCACAACATACCGGTATTATCAGGTGTTGATACAAGGGCTTTGACAAAAAAACTTAGAGAAAATGGAACTATGAGAGGAATTATAACTTGTAACGCTGACGACAACATAGAATTTGACCAAACAAATCTTTTAGAAGAAGTTTCTACAAAAAGGTCATACCGTATAGCGGGCATTGGTCCAAAACTTGCCTTTATTGACCTTGGCACAAAAAAGAGTATTTTAAAAATGCTAAATTCAGTTGGATTTGACATTTATGTGTTTCCTTACAATGCAAGTTATGATGATGTTATGCAAATAAATCCCGATGCAATATTTCTTTCAAATGGACCGGGTGACCCTAAAGATGCAGTTTATGCAATAGAACTTACTAAACACTTTATAGGTATAAAACCTGTGCTGGGGATATGCCTAGGTCATCAGATAATAGCGCTCGCTCTTGGATGCAATACAGTAAAAATGAAATTCGGCCACAGAGGTGCAAATCAACCTGTTAAAGATTTGCTGACAAATAAAGACTATATAACTTCTCAAAACCACGGATACGCTGTTGAAGAGGAATCAATAGATAAAGACAAGATAACTGTTACCCATATAAACTTAAACGATGGAACAGTAGAAGGCATTATGCATAAGTTTCTGCCAGTTTTTTCTGTACAATATCATCCTGAGGCATGTCCTGGACCCCGTGATTCAACAGATATTTTTGATAAATTCATGGATATAGTCATGGTTTACAAAAGGAGGTCTTATTTTGCCGAAGTATAAGGATATTAATAAGGTTCTGGTAATAGGCTCAGGCCCTATTATAATAGGGCAAGCCGCAGAATTTGATTATTCAGGAACCCAGGCCTGCAAATCCTTAAAAGAAGAAGGGCTGCAAGTTGTCTTAGTTAACAACAATCCAGCCACTATAATGACTGACACTGATATAGCAGACATTGTTTATATTGAAAATCCTACCGTTTGCGTGGTTGAAAAAATAATAGCGAAAGAAAAACCCGATGGAATTCTTGCTACTTTAGGAGGACAGACAGGGCTCAACCTTGCTGTCAAACTCAAAGAAGAAGGGATTTTGGACAAATACAATGTAAAACTTTTGGGAACTTCTTTTGAATCAATAAAAACTGCAGAAGACAGAGAGCTTTTTAAAAGAAAAATGCAGGAAATAGGGGAACCAGTTGCTGAAAGTGTCACCGTCACAAATATAGAGGATGCACTTAAATTTGCTAAAAATTACGGTTATCCTTTAATAATAAGACCTGCTTATACCCTTGGGGGTACAGGAGGTGGCATAGCCCACAATGACGAAGAACTTATTTCGATTGTAAGTTTAGGTCTTAAAAAGAGTATGGTGGGAGAAGTACTTGTTGAAAAATCACTATACGGATGGAAAGAAATAGAGTTTGAGGTAATGAGGGATGCAGATGATAATTGCATTACCATATGCAGTATGGAAAATTTTGACCCTGTGGGTGTTCATACAGGAGATAGTATAGTTGTAGCGCCAGTGCAGACTTTGTCAGATTACGAGTATCAAATGTTAAGAAGTGCCAGCATAAAAATAATCAAAGCTTTGAAAATTGAAGGAGGATGTAATATTCAATTTGCACTTGACCCTGAGAGCCACAAATACTATGTTATAGAAGTAAATCCAAGGGTTAGTCGTTCAAGTGCACTGGCATCAAAAGCGACAGGTTATCCTATTGCAAAGGTTGCTGCAAAAATTGCAATAGGGCTTAGACTTGATGAAATAAAAAACCCGGTAACGGGTAAAACAACTGCATTTTTTGAACCCGCGCTGGATTATGTTGTAACAAAAATACCAAGATGGCCTTTTGACAAATTTTATACTACTGATAGAAAAATAGGTACCCAGATGAAGGCGACAGGAGAGGTAATGGCAATAGAAAGGTCTTTTGAAGCATCCCTCTTGAAGGCCGTAAGGTCATTAGAGATAAAAGCTTATGGTCTTCGATTAAACAATGTAAAAGCGATGAAAACAGAAGAAATATTAAAAGGAATATCAGTTCCTAATGATATGAGGCTGTTTTATATAGCAGAGGCTCTTCGCCGCGATGTAGATATTGATTATATAAACGAGGCTACAAAAATAGACAAATGGTTTTTAAACAAGCTTTTAAATATTGTAAATATGGAAAGAGAAGTAGAAAAAAGCGAGTTAAGTGAAGGAATTCTTAAAAAAGCGAAGAGAATGGGATTTTCAGATAGAGAGATTGCAACGATAAAGGGAATTAAAGAAGAAGATGTGAGAATGTTGAGAAAACAACATGGCATATATCCTTCCTATAAAATGGTAGATACCTGTGCAGCAGAGTTTGAGGCCGTCACACAATATATATATTCAACTTATGGTGAAGAAGATGAGGTTGAAATCCATGATATACCAAAAGTAATTGTGATAGGCTCTGGACCCATAAGAATTGGACAGGGAATTGAATTTGATTATTGTTCTGTTAAAGCATTGTGGGCTTTAAGAGAGGCTGGAATTAAATCCATCATAATAAACAACAATCCTGAAACTGTCAGCACAGACTTTGATACAGGTGACAGGTTGTACTTTGAGCCTATTACATTGGAGGATGTTTTAAACATATATGAAAAAGAAAAACCACTCGGCGTAATGGTAATGTTTGGCGGCCAGACAGCAATAAATCTTACAGAAGGGTTAGTCAAAAACGGAGTAAAAATATTAGGCACTTCCTATGAAAGCATTGATATAAGTGAAGACAGGGAAAAGTTCTCAAAACTTTTAAAAGAGCTAAACATCAATCAACCTAAAGGCGATTATGCCTTGACAGTAGAAGATGCAAAAGATATTGCGCTAAAACTTGGTTTTCCACTTCTTGTAAGGCCCTCGTATGTTATAGGTGGTCAATCTATGGAAAAAGTTAACACACTTCAAGAACTGATTGACTATGTAAAACATGCGACAGAAATATCTCCAGGCAAACCTATTTTAATAGATAAATATATAGATGGAAGAGAAGTAGAAATTGATGCGGTGTCAGATGGTGAGTGTGTGCTAATACCCGGAATAATGGAGCATATAGAAAGAGCTGGAGTGCATTCAGGGGACAGTTTCTCAATATATCCTGCAAGAAATTTGTCTGAACGGGAGATAAACACTATTATCGAATACACGGAGAGGATTTCAAAGGCTTTAAATGTAAAAGGACTTATAAATATTCAATTTGCAGTAAAAGAAGGCACTGTATACGTGTTAGAAGTAAACCCCAGGGCTTCACGTACTGTACCTATTATGAGCAAAGCGACAGGTGTACCTCTGGTGAAACTGGCAGTAGAAATTGCACTAGGTAAAAAATTAAAGGAATTAGGTTATAAAGGTGGTTTATGGCCTAAAGCTCCATACACGGTTGTGAAAGCTCCTGTATTTTCTATGGAAAAATTGACAGATGCTGAGGTTTCATTAGGACCTGAGATGAAATCAACAGGAGAAATTATGGGTATAGATTTAAGTTATGAAGGAGCTCTTTACAAAGCTTTAGAAGGAGCCGCTCTTAAAATACCTAAAAAAGGCAAGATTCTTCTTTCAATAGCGGAAAGAGATTTTCAAGAAGCGGTATCTTTAGTGGAAAAATTGCAGAGCTTAGGGTATGAAATATATGCAACATACAGGACAGGTAAGTATTTAAGTTTGATGGGTATTCATGTAAATATTATGGTTCTTGATAATGCAATAAAGTTGTTGAAAGACGGATATTTTGACACTGTAGTAAATACACCGACAAAAGGCAAAAAACCTGATAATATAGGATTTAAGTTAAGAAGAACTGCAGTAGAATACAGAATTCCTCTTTTTACATCTATAGATACTATAAAGGCGACATTAAATGCTGTAGCAAAAGTAAATGTGAATGGTTTGTCTATTTTATCTATAAACGAATATGAAGAAATACAAAAGGGTAATGTTAAAAATTTGGTTTTATGAGGAGTGTTAAAAAATGTTAAAAGGTGAAAAAGTAGTTCTTGCTTATTCGGGAGGACTTGACACATCAGTAATTATACCGTGGCTTAAAGAAAACTACGAATGTGAAATAATTGCGGCTTGCATTGATGTAGGACAGGGGGAAGAGCTTAAATATATAAAAGATAAAGCTTTGGCAAGTGGTGCCAGCAAAGTGTATATTGAAGATGTAAAAGAAGAGTTTGTTAAAGATTATATATTTCCTACCTTGAAAGCTGGCGCTGTCTATGAGGGGAAATACCTTTTAGGTACTTCTATGGCAAGGCCTTTAATTGCCAAAAAACTTGTTGAGATTGCCCACAAAGAAGGTGCAAAGGCTATAGCTCATGGTGCAACAGGAAAGGGCAATGACCAGGTAAGGTTTGAGGTATCAATACATGCTCTTGACCCTTCAATAAAAATCATAGCCCCGTGGAGGATATGGAATTTAAAATCAAGGGAAGATGAAATAGACTATGCCAAAAAGAAAGGGATTCCAATCCCTGTTACTTATGAAAAAATATACAGTGTTGATAATAACTTGTGGCATATAAGCCATGAAGGTGGTGACCTTGAAAACCCCTGGAATGAGCCTAAAAGCGACCTTTACGATATAATCACCCCGCCTGACAAAGCCCCAGATAAGCCGGAATATGTGGTTATAGAATTTGAAAAAGGCATACCTGTGAAAGTAAATGGCAAGGCTTTAGACCCTGTTAAATTAATAGAAGAATTAAACGTGATTGCAGGAAGAAATGGCGTGGGGATAGCTGACATTGTGGAAAACAGACTTGTGGGAATGAAGTCTCGCGGTGTTTATGAAACACCTGCAGGGACACTGCTTTACGCTGCTCACAAAGAACTTGAATACCTCGTACTTGATAAGGAAACAATGAGGTTTAAAGATCTAGTTTCACAGAAATATGCAGACCTTGTTTACAACGGTTTGTGGTTTTCTCCTCTTAAAGCTGCGCTAGACGCTTTTGTGGAGGAAACGCAAAAAAATGTTACAGGTGTTGTGAGGCTAAAACTTTATAAAGGAAATGTCATAAACGCAGGTGTAAAATCTCCTTATTCTCTCTACAATGAAGAGTTTGCTACTTTTGGCAAAGATGAAGTCTACAACCAAAAAGACGCAGAAGGATTTATAAATCTCTTTGGACTTTCTTTAAAAATTAAAGCGTTGATGGAAATTGAGAGGAAGGATATGAATGAAGCTGTGGGGAGGTAGGTTTAAAAGCGAGACGGACAAACTAATGGAGGAGTTTAATTCCTCCATTTCTTTTGATATCAGGCTTTTAAAACATGACATATTAGGCTCAATTGCCCATGCCAAAGGGCTTTATAAAGCCGGGGTGTTGACAGAAGAGGAGCTTAATTTAATAGAAAAAGGGTTAAAGGAAATTCTTGATGAAATAAATGTAGGAGAGGTACCAAATGATGAAGATGTTCATTCTTATGTTGAAAGGCTTTTAACTGAGAAAATAGGCAATACAGGGCGTAAACTTCATACGGGAAGAAGCCGAAACGATCAGATAGCAACGGATGAAAGGCTTTATTTGAGAGATGAGATAAACAAAATAAAAGAGGATTTAAATAAACTTATTGATACCTTAAAAGAAATGGCTGAAACTTATAAAAAGGTGATTATGCCGGGATATACGCATTTGCAAAGGGCACAGCCTGTGACTTTTGGGCATTATTTGCTTGCCTATGTTGAAATGTTTAAAAGAGATTTATCAAGGCTTGAGGATATGGTGAAAAGGGTCAATGTAATGCCTTTGGGCTCTGGTGCACTTGCAGGTACCACATTTGATATTGATAGGAAATATGTGGCATCTCTTTTAGGATTCGATGATATAACTTTAAACAGCATGGATGGTGTAAGCGATAGAGACTTTGTAATAGAATTTTTAAGCTTTGCCTCTATTACGATGATGCATTTAAGTAGATTTTGTGAAGAATTGATTTTGTGGTCTACAAAAGAATTTGATTTTATTGAGATGGACGATAGATTCTCAACAGGAAGCAGTATGATGCCACAAAAGAAAAACCCTGATGCAGCAGAACTTATAAGAGGCAAAACCGGCAGGGTTTACGGCGATTTGATTACAATACTTACTGTGATGAAAGGACTCCCTCTTGCATATAACAAAGACATGCAGGAGGATAAAGAGGCCTTGTTTGATGGAATAGACACTTTAAAAATGTCTTTGAAAGTATTTATTGAGGTGATAAAGACAATTAAAGTAAAAACTGACAAGATGGAAAAAGCTGCAAAATATGGTTATATGAATGCTACAGATTTTGCAGACTATCTTGTACAAAAAGGCATTCCTTTTAGGACCGCCCATGAAATTACAGGCAAAGTAGTTTTATATGCATTAGAACGAAATTTAGCTATTGAAGATTTATCACTTGAAGAACTTAAAAAATTCAGCGATGTGATAGAAAAAGATGTATATGAAGCGATAGATATAAAAAATATTTTAAAAAAGAGAAAAACAATAGGTTCACCCAAAATATAGCTTGAAAAAGCCTATGCATGACTTTTGCATAGGCTTTTTCAAGGGTTTTTGAGCGTTTTATCATGTTCTCCAATATTACGCAAAAGAATACCATCTTTGTAATATTGCCGTGTCATTCAAATATTCATTGTTATACTAGCCTCAAGTAAAGCCCCAATTCTTTAAATAACTCTTCTTTTGAATCAGAAGTCTTAACTTTTCCTTCTTTGTTGTTTTTATCAACAATTGCCTCTTCTCTTTGCCATTTTGAAGAATAAAACCATAATTGTTCCTTAGGCATTGCTACAACAGGAGTAATTACAATTTTCCCATCTATTTCTTCTATTTTTAACAAATCTTCAGGTTGTAGATTCAATTTTTTAACTAACTTACTTGGAATTGTAGCTTGAAATTTCCTTATTTAATTTCACAAACATTATTATCTCCTCATAAAGTTTAAAATTCTAACTTTCTAAATTATATTTCAAACATATACTTTTTTCAATGAAAAATCAAGGTTGGCATTTACCAAGAAATTGACTCTTGTTTTTTTAGTATTCTTTTAATCTCTTATCAACTTGCGCGATTAGTGAAAAATCTCTGTCATCATGCAGCAAGTATAGATTGTTTTCAATAGCTGTCTCTGCTATGAGCAAGTCTATAGTGCTTTTGATAGTAATTCCCTTTTTTCTGCACTTGAAATATAGTTTTGCGGCATTTTCATAAGATTTAATGCCATGTTTTAAATCGTAGAATTTTTGAGTTCCTAGGTATTCTTTAAGTAAATTAAATTCTTTTTCCGTTTTGGCACCTTGCAGTATTTCTTGATAGATGAAGTTGTTAATTCCAAAAGGAATATTGTTCTGGATTACCTCTTCAAACTTTTTTACCTTTTCATTTTCTATGCCTTTAAGAAAGGCTATTAAAACGGATGTATCTACTAAAATCATTTTCCTTCCCTCATCTTTTTGTAGTCATAATCCTCATCAAACTGTATTTTGCTTTTTAACTCCATTAGATTTTTCCTTTTTCTGCTTTCCACAAATTCTTTTAGAGCCAAATTAACGACTTCTTTTTTAGTTTTTAATCCAGAAAGTTTTAAGGCCTCTTTAATGAGGCTTTCATCTATAACTATGTTCGTCCTCATTTTATACACCTCCTAATGTGTATTATAATACACATAAATTTTTAGTTCAATATTATATTCCCCTATTGCTAATATTTTTCTCTTCAATTCATAGTTGTCTTATTATAGATATTTATGTCCTAGGCAAATTTTAATGACGATATTGACAAAACCGTCATTACTGTATATAATGCACATATACAGTAATAACATAAAAGGGATGGTTGTAATAGATGAACATTATCATTTCAAATTCAGCGGATGAGCCCATATATGAACAAATTGTCAGACAAATCAAAGAAGCAATCTTAAAGGGTGAACTTGAAGAGGGAGAACTGCTTCCGTCTATTAGGAATTTGGCAAAAGAGCTGCAGATAAGTGTAATTACGACAAAAAGGGCTTATGATGAACTTGAAAAAGAAGGATTCATTGCTACAATTCCGGGAAAGGGTACTTACGTAGCAGCGCAAAACAAGGAATTAATGCGTGAGAAACGGCTAAAAATTGTAGAAGAAAAATTAGTAGAAGCGATTATAGCTGCAAAAGCAGTAAACTTATCCTTAGAAGAAATAAAAGAGATGTTAGAGATTTTGTATAAGGAGGTCTAAAAGGTGGAGCCAATTTTGGAAGTTAAGAATTTAAGGAAGAATTTTAGAGGGTTTACATTGAAAGATATAAGTTTCTCGCTGCCAAGAGGGTTTATTATGGGCTTCATTGGACCTAATGGGGCAGGGAAAAGTACGACTATTAAGCTTATTATGAATTTGCTAAAAAGAGATGGAGGGGAAATCAAGATTTTTGGGTTAGATAATATAAAACATGAAAAGGAAATAAAAGAAAAAATCGGCTTGGTATATGAAGAGAGCTATTTTTATGGAGAATTAACTATTTCAGAGATGAAAAGAGTTATAGCACCCCTATATAAAAACTGGGATGAGGAAGCTTTTATGAAGTATTTAAAAGAATTTGATTTACCTGCTAAAAGAAAAATAAAGAGTTTATCCAGGGGAATGAAAATAAAATTTGCCCTTGCCATAGCGTTGTCCCATAGGGCTGAACTTCTCATTATGGATGAGCCGACTTCAGGGCTGGATCCTTTGATAAGAAGTGAGCTTTTGGACATTTTTTCTTCTTTAATACAAGATGAAAACAAAAGTATTTTCTTTTCAACTCATATAACCTCTGACTTAGACAAAGTTGCCGATTACATTACTTTGATTAATAGAGGTGAAATAATATTTAGCACCACAAAAGATGAAATTGTAGAAAATTACGGCATTGTCAAGGGCAGCAAAGACGTTTTAAATGAGGATACTAAAAAATATTTCGTAGGAATTAAGGAAAATAAGTTTGGGTTTGAAGGATTAGTGAAGGATAAAAAGCAAATAAAAAAGCTTTTAAAAGATACTGTCATTGTTGAGAAACCTACTTTAGAAGATGTGAGGTTATATTTTACAAAGGAGGAGTTTAAATGTTCAGTTTGATTTTAAAGGATATACTGATAAGCAAAAAAATTTTACTGCTTGCTGCTGCTTTTCTTATAGTATGGGTGCCGGCTTTCCCAGAAGAAGCAAGAAATTTCGCAGCGGTAGTAATAATGGTGGGGATGGCATACATGGGGCTGATAGTAACAAGCTCAGCTGATGAGACAAACAAAGCTGATATTTTGTTAAATAGTTTGCCTCTAAGAAGGTATGAAATTGTATTGGCAAAATACCTGTCTATATTTGTCTATTCAGCAATAGGCATAGCTATTTATTTGTTAGTTGCAGCAGCCACAAAAGTACTAGGCTTCCCTATTCATGTATATCCTATCAATTTTAAAGCTGTAATTTACGGCATACTGGCGGTGAGTTTTCTAAATGGCATATACCTTCCTTTAATGTTTAAATTTGGACATGGTTTTTCTGGGATTATGTACATTATTTTGATTTTTGGGTTTTCTTATGGCATATCTTATGTTATAAAACTTTTTAAAAAACTTATAAATTACGATTGGCTTCAGATTATTATATCTTTTATAATGGATCAATCAGATACAGTAAAGATGCTGCTTATAACTGCTATAGCTCTTATTATACTGACGATTTCCTATTTATTATCTGTAAAATTTTATAAAAATAGGGAGTTTTAATAATATAGATGAGTGTTTTTTCTTTTTGTTATAGATTTATCAGGTATCAATAGGCACCAAAATAAAATAGGTTTTTATAAAATAAATAAGGGCCAGTTCTTTGTTAAAAGAACTGGCTTCTTGTTTCTTATATTTTACAGGCAACTTTACTTCAAATTAGGCATTTGTAAGCCTTTTGACAAAATGGGATAAAATAAATAAAATTTATTTATGGCAAAGTTAATTTCATTGTCCTGGGTGAGGAAGCAGGATGAAGGTTGCATGGAGTGCAACACATCGGGAGTTTTTGCTGTCAGATGGATACTACTTTTCAGGGCTTTATAAGGAACTTTCTAAAAAAGGAGTTATAATGGAAGAGGTAGAAGATTTTGATAAGCTTTTTGAGTATGATGTAATAGTGTTTAACTATCCAGAAAATCCTTTTACTGATGAGGAAAAAAAGGAAATAAGAAAATTATTGGAAAGTTATAAAAAGAAGATCATTTTTACGACACACTTTCGAAATAAAGACGGAGTATCTGAGATTTGTAACGGGATAACGAGAGATTATGGAATTTATATATTACCAGAAGGCGTTAAAGATGAGAAATTTTACTTAGAAGATGACTTTTTGATAATCACTACAGACAATATTGAACTTTATAATCAGGATGTAAAAGAAGTGGTATTTCCATATGCAGCTCCCCTTCATATTGAAGATGAGGTAGATGTGGTACTAAGAGGAAGAGAAACAAGCTTTACTGATAGTAATAAAAATTCGCCTATTTTAATTGCCCAGAAGAGATTTGACTCTGGTGGTAAGTTGATGGTATGTGGTAGCTGCATCTTTTGGGATAACTTTTCACTCTTTAGGTTTGATAATTTGCGGTTTGTGATTAATATGTTTTTAGACATGGAGTAAACTCAAAATCTTCACCTCAGTTTACTTCAATTCCTCGTTTTTTATTTTTTTCATCAGGGTAGTATCACCGAAGCGAACTGTGCAAAACGTCAGCGTATTATTTACCTAGTAACTTTTGACCACATCACGAATAGATCCGTTCTTTACAAATAGTATTTTTTATTATATAATTAAGTATTGAAAATAAAAAATTAGATTATTCTTTACGTTAAAGGGGAGTAGCCGAAAGATAAAGCCATCATCACGGTAATCCGTTGTGATTACCTGGCTTTATCCTCCAGGTTTATAATTGCGGAGGGCAAGACCTTTGACTTAATTCCTTATAGGAATTGAGGTCAAAGGTTTTTTTATCTCCTTTGTTGTAAGGAGGTGAGGGTGTTAAAAGTCAATTAAAATTCGATTAATAAATAGCGGTTAAAGTGAGATAATAAATGTAGATATAATAAGGGAGGGTCGCTATTGGAGAATAAAAAATGGTATACCCTACATGCAACGGATATTGCCGAATTACTTAGCACTCATTTGTCAAAGGGACTTTCATCCGATGTTGCCCGACAAAGGCTTAAGGAACAAGGCTACAATGAACTTGTGGGCAAAAGAGGGCTGACTTTGTTTGAAATGTTTTTGAGTCAATTCAAGGATTTCCTAGTAATTATACTTATCATTGCTAGTTTGGTATCTATGCTGGTGGGCGAAGTAATCGATTCGGCTGTAATTATAATGATAGTTATTTTAAATGCGATACTAGGTGTAATACAGGAATATAGGGCGAATAAAGCCCTAGATGCTTTAAAGAAGATGGCAGCTCCTGAGGCGCGGGTTATAAGAGATGGCACGGTCCAGGTTATCCCTGCTCGTGAACTGGTTCCAGGGGACATAGTTTTGCTGGAAGCTGGAAACTACGTGCCAGCAGATTTGCGATTGGTGGAAAGTGTAAATCTGAAAATCGACGAGTCAGCGCTGACGGGTGAATCGGTGCCTGTTGAAAAAAACGCCGATATAGTCTTCAACGAAGAGATGCCACTTGGAGACAGGACCAATTCTGCTTTTATGGGCACCGTCGTTACTTATGGCAGGGGCAAAGGTATAGTGGTATCGACGGGTATGAAGACTGAAATAGGTATGATAGCTGAAATGCTCGAGTCTTACCAGGATGAAGTCACGCCTCTTCAGAAAAAACTAGAAGAAACAGGTAAAATCCTCGGAACTGCCAGCCTTGTAATATGTGGCGTTGTCTTTTTATTGGGGCTTTTGAGAGGCATCCAATTTTTAGAGATGTTTATGACTGCCGTCAGCCTTGCGGTAGCAGCTATACCCGAAGGTCTTCCTGCAATAGTAACAATAGTCTTAGCCCTCGGCATGCAGCGTATGGTAAAACGGAATGCACTCGTAAAAAAACTACACGCTGTGGAAACTCTTGGGAGTACTACTGTTATATGTTCTGACAAAACGGGTACTCTCACCCAGAACCAGATGACTGCAACAAAAATTTTTACGAATGGCCAATTTTTTTCTATTGGCGGTGAAGGCTACAAGCCTTACGGAGAATTTTACCTGGACGGTACCAAAATCGATCCAAGATCTGATACATGTTTAGAACTGCTCTTAAAAATTGGAGCTCTGTGTAACGATTCTAGGCTGGAAGAAAGCGGAACCGAACACGGAGGTCAAAAATCCTGGAGAATTCTTGGTGATCCAACTGAGGGAGCTCTTGTCGTTGCTGCTGCTAAAGCTGGAATTTTCGTGGAAGACCTGGAGAAGGTACAACCTCGACTTAACGAGATTCCTTTTGATTCTGACAGGAAACTTATGACGACAATTCATCCTTTTTACGGAAAATACATAGCATATACAAAAGGGGCACCGGATGTCCTCTTAAGTCTTTCAAGTTATATTTACAAAGCTGGTCAGGAGGTACCTCTAACACAGGAGGATATAGAAGCTATAATTGCGGCCAATAAAGCCATGGCGTCTCAGGCTCTCAGGGTGCTTGCTTTGGCTTACAGGCCTCTGGATGATTTGCCACAGGAACTAAAGGCGGAAGATGTTGAAAAAGATTTTGTATTCGTTGGTTTGATAGGCATGATCGATCCTCCTCGACCTGAGGCCGTAGAAGCAATAAAAACATGTAAAATGGCAGGTATACGTCCTATAATGATTACCGGCGATCACAGAGACACCGCGGTTGCTATAGCAAAGGATCTAGGCCTAATTGAGAACGAGGCGGGTGTACTGACAGGTAGTGAACTTGACTCCATAAACGACGAAGAGCTGTTCCAAAAGTCCAGGGAGGTATCAGTTTATGCGAGAGTATCGCCAGTCCATAAACTCAGAATTGTGGAAGCCATAAAAAATAACGGTCATGTCGTAGCTATGACAGGAGATGGTGTCAATGATGCTCCAGCTTTGAAAAAAGCTGATATAGGTGTGGCAATGGGGATTACTGGTACTGATGTTGCCAAAGAAACCGCTGATATGATTCTGGTGGACGATAATTTCGCCAGTATAGTTTCTGCAGTGGAGGAGGGTAGGGTTATTTATTCCAACATCCGTAAATTTATATTCTTTCTGCTTTCTTGCAATATTGCGGAAATCCTCATTATCTTTATCTCTATGCTGGTGGGATTGCCTATACCGCTTAAGCCCATTCAGCTTTTGTGGATAAACGTGCTCACAGACGCATTTCCGGCTCTGGCTCTAGGTATGGAAAAGAAGGAACCGGATATAATGCAACAGCCTCCCAGGAAACCGGAAGAACCTATAATAGATACTCGTATGAGGCGGCAAATTGCGATACAAAGCATTTTTATGACTATTTCTGTACTTGGAATATTCGTTTTTACATTAAAATATACCGACAGTATCGAAAAGGCAAGGACTTTTGCCTTTGCTACGCTAATTTTTAGCGAAATCTTGCGGGCTTTCTCTGCACGTTCTGAGACCCATTCAGTATTCAAAATTGGATTTTTTACCAACCACTTTATGCTGTGGGGTACATTTATTTCACTAATCCTGCTGCTGGCTGTAATCTATGTTCCATTCTTGAGAACTATCTTTGACACGACGTACCTATCATTCTACGAAATGGATATTGTCATCATATTCGGTTTGATACCCTTCGCCGCTGCGGAGATGAGCAAAATATTCTTGCCTTCTAGAAGGTCATTGTCAAATTCGTAAACCTAATCGCATTTTAGACTGCATGTTTTCTCCCATTATGTCTCCTTACTACTGTTCAAAATAGATACTCAGGAGCACGGAAAATGTCCGTGTTCCTTTATTAATACTCTTTTAATCTTTATAGTACTGCGAATAATAATTCCCTTTTCCTACATTTGAAATACACTTTTGTAGCATAATCATATGACTTGATACCAAATTTTAAATCATGAATTTTTGAATACTTAAATATTCTTTAGTTAAATTAAATTTATTTTCAGAATTTGCTATACTTCCTGAAGGAATAGTAGTTATTGTTTACCTTTGAGTCATATTCAACAAAATTTCTCTAATTTCCGTAGCCTTATCTTCATCTGCAAGGACTACCAGATAATCGCCGGCTAGAATTTTCGTATTTCCCTTTGGGATTAACTCGTATGTTCCCCTCTTTATACCAACAAGTAAGCAATTTTGGGGCAAACTAATATCCTTTAATTTTTTGCCATCTAAACTTGAGCCTACACAAACAGGCATTTCGAAGATCGTCTTTCTTTTTTTATTGGCGGTAATAGATTTTTGCTTTTTCTTTATTGGCAGACGTTCTAACAAAGATTCGTAAATCGGCATATTTGAGAACAAATCTGATGAAAGGTATGCTGTTATAGAAACAGTGCTTAAGGCCAACAAATGGCTGAATGAACCGGTCATTTCGGTTACCAGCAAACTCCCTGTTATGGGCGCCCTGACTATTGCAGCAAAATATCCTGCCATAGCAAATACGATAAAATCTTTGATGTAAATGGGGTTTAAATGCATTATATTAATTATTACAGTTCCGTATATATTGCCAATCAGAGAACCTATTATAAGGAGGGGCATAAAAATACCTCCTGGTACACCTGAACCGTAGCTTACCATAGTGAATAAAAACTTAACAATCAATAGCAAAATTAGAAATTTTAAGCTAAAACTATTTTTACTTAATGTATCGACAAGACCTTCACCGCCGCCAATTGCCATAGGCACCCATAGCCCAATTGCAACAGATATAATAAGAGGTATTATTGGTTTCATATATGATTTTATTTTTAACATGTTGTATATATCTTGAGTTTTTAAGAGAGTTTTATTAAATACGATTCCACATAAACCAATAATGATTCCAAGTAGAATAAGATAAAGATAATTATTAAGCGGCATTACAGCAAGATTTTTGAAATTAAAAATAGGTTTAATACCTAACAACTTACCAGCTACAAAAGTTGATGTAAGTGATGAAACCATAGCAGATATAAGTACTAATGGGGAGAAATTTTTATGAAGTTCTTCTAATGCAAAAATGACTCCTGCAAGTGGTGCGTTAAAAGCTGCTGCAAGCCCTGCACTAGCACCGCATGTAATAAGGTATTTTTCTTCAACTCTAAATCTACCAAATAACCTACTTATTCCCTGACCAATTGAAGAACCAATTTGTACACATGGACCTTCGCGTCCTAAAGAAAGTCCTGCACCTATCGCTAAAATAGTACCTATGAGCTTTAACAGTAAAACTCGTAACCAATTAACTTTTATATAACCGATAATCATGCCTTCAACTTGAGGTATACCGCTACCGCTTATCATAGGTTCTTTTTTCACTATTATCCCCAATAATAAGCCTATTAGAGAAAGGAAAATTATCCAAGCAGTTAATAAGTAAGGATTTGTATGAAGAATTTTGTATACAGTTATTACAAGAATATTTGTTTTTTCAAGAATATATCTTAAAATAGCAATAATCAATCCCACAAGAAAACCTGTTATAATGCCTTCAACTATAATGCGCTTACGAAATTCTTCCCAATGTATTAAGGTATTTAATGTTATACTTTTACCTTTATTCAATAAGATCCCTCCCAAAGCATAAAATGAATGAATTTTATTTTCCTCATATTATCATTATACTACAAGATCAAGCATTTTAATTGCTAGGTTTACTTTTATAGGATTGAGCTATTGCGTAGTATAATGGCTGATAAACCGCAAGATGGTATTGTCAAACTAAAATAATCTGGCAATACCTATTATAATACCTATTATTTTGTAAGAAAATTATGTAAATAGATATTACTTTTTAAAGATAGATTAGCGGATACATATAAATCTTAAATAAGAATAATTATTATTGTCGTTGTGATTGCTTGATAATTGAGATATAATTAAGAAAACAGGATAGAGTGGGAAAAGACAGAAAATGTTTGTAAATATGAAAGGTGGGGATATGTATGCATAAAGTTGTTTTGCTAAGACATGGAGAAAGCCTGTGGAATATGGAAAACAGGTTTACTGGCTGGACGGATATTGATTTATCTCCAAAGGGAGTTGAAGAAGCTCGGGAAAGTGGCAAGACTTTAAAGGCAGAAGGGTATATTTTTGACTGCGCTTTTACTTCGGTTTTAAAAAGAGCTATAAGAACTTTGTGGATTGTTCTTGACGAATTAGATTTGATGTGGATACCGGTTTATAAATCATGGAGGCTCAATGAAAGGCATTATGGAGCACTGCAAGGGCTAAATAAAGCTGAAACTGCCAAGAAATACGGAGAAGAGCAGGTAAAAATATGGAGAAGGTCTGCTGATGTAAGGCCACCCGCCTTAGAAAAAGATGACCCGAGATATCCCGGCTTTGACCCCAGATATGCTGACCTTTCTGAAGAAGAAATTCCCCTTACTGAAAATTTGATTGATACAATTAACAGAGTTACTTCCTATTGGGAGTCCACAATTGCACCGACTATTAAATCAGGTAAAAAAGTGCTAATAGTTGCTCATGGAAATAGTTTGAGAGGGCTTGTAAAATACCTTGACAATCTTTCAAATGAAGAGATAATGGAGCTAAACATTCCTACAGGAATTCCACTAGTTTATGAGCTTGATGGTGATTTAAAGCCTATAAAGCATTATTATCTTGCCGATGAAGAGAAGGTAAAAGAGAAGAAAGAATTGGTAGCTAAACAAGGAAAGGTTCAAGGGAATTCTTAAAATATTGATAAGGAAGTAACTTACAGCTTATCTTTATGCTTGTTGTAGAATTGCCGCGAAGCACTTTTGTATTGGCTGTTCTACTTGATCAAGATGAGTAATAAATTACTTTAATGGTGGTTTAAAATTAAGCATTTTTTGAAAAAGATGTTTTAAGAGTTGATAGTGGTAAGAGTGCAGAAAGATACTATACCATATGAGGGTATACTTTTATAAAGTATATCCCTTTAAAGTTTTTTAAAAGAACATTAAGATAATGTTTTCGTTGTCAAACTATAGACAAACTACAATTTGTTTAGTAAAATATTATAGAAAGAATGTTGTTATAATTGTATCAAACGAGAGGTGTTTTGTATGAGTGAGCATAAAAGAATTGTCATTGTTGGGGCCGGGTATGGGGGTGTACATGCCGCTAAATTACTACACAAAAAATTTAAAAATGACAGCAATATAGAAATAATTCTTATTGACAAAAAACCTTATCATACATTGTTAACAGATTTACATGAAGTAGC
>Ga0247720_100303_pt1 | contig 20973 bp, 20 predicted proteins | sample MSEWel2015_12_15_FD_189078 | JGI IMG/M metagenome (GOLD analysis project Ga0247720, IMG submission 189078) | Subsurface sediment microbial communities from gas well in West Virginia, United States - MSEEL Well Study Marcellus 3H_2015_12_15 | ecosystem: Environmental > Terrestrial > Deep...
AATTTATGTATCAAATAAAATCGATAAAAGGCTTTTAAAAAAAGCATTATATTTAAGAAGTGAATGTGTTCCTGTAATTTTGTATTCCCATTTATCTTATGACATTTTAAAAGAAAAAATCGAAAAAATGGGAGGAAGTATAAAATTTGAACTACCAATCATAAAAGCCTGGTCAGTAAATTTACCTTGTGATAAATTGAAAAATTTCGCTACATTAAAAGGAATTCATTTTATAGCAGAAGACTCCGCTGTTAAGCTGCAGCTTTATATTGCCACTCAAGAAATCGCCTCTCGAAATGCGAACGATTTAGGCTACACCGGTAAGGGAGTAACAATTGCCTTTTTAGACACTGGAATATATCCTCACCCTGACTTTACCAAGCCTAAAAACCGCATAGTGGCATTTCACGATGTAGTAAATGGAAAAAAACAACCTTACGATGACAATGGCCACGGCACTCATGTAGCTGGTGACGCTGCTGGAAATGGATATGCTTCTAATGGCAAATACAAAGGCGTAGCCCCAGAAGCTAATATAGTAGCAGTAAAAGTATTAGATGCCTATGGCAGAGGTTTATCCTCTGACATATTAGCAGGAATGCAATGGATTTTAGACAACAAAGACAAATACAATATACGGGTAGTTTCTCTGTCAATAGGTGAAACTCCTTCTCTTCCTGCTTTTTTAGACCCTTTGGTGAGAGGAGTAGATACTCTTTGGAGAAATGGATTAGTAGTAACTGTTGCAGCCGGAAACTCAGGTCCTAATTACAACACAATAACTTCCCCTGGCACCAGTAAAAATGCCATAACTGTAGGAGCAGTAGATGACAAAAGAACCTCCGACATAAGTGATGACGAAATAGCTCAATTTTCTGGAAGAGGTTCGCCTTATCTATACAAACCAGACATAGTAGCACCAGGTGTAAAAATAGTCTCTACTGCTTCAGAAAATGTACCTTTTGGTGCAGATGAAGTTACGATAAATAAAGCATATAGAACAGCAACAGGGACTTCTATGGCGACTCCAATGGCAGCAGGAGCAGCAGCTCTACTCCTTGAAAAAAATCCTAATTTGACTAATGTACAAATAAAAAATATTTTAAAATCGACAGCAATAAAAATTGACGATGCAGGTCTATGGACACAAGGCAGTGGAATGATAAATATAGAAGAGGCGTTAAAAAAAGTATGAGGGGGTTAACCCCTCGTTTCAGTTTGTTCATAAAGCTAAAAATATTCAAAGGAGATATTTTGCATCGTCACTCCGATGTTCCAAAGCGACAAAACTAAACTCGACCTTCGGGTTCCGGCAGGGTACCGGGCACATTCGACATCCTTGTCTTAGTGCCCGCCTCCGCCATCCGTGGCTACGGCCCTGCCTCCACCCTCGGTCTTGCTAAGTTTTGTTGCCGCTTTGTAACAAGTCACTCCTTATGCAAAATATCTCCTTTGCGAAAGTTTGTCAACAGTCTGAGTATGAGAGGTTAACCCCTTATTTTAATGACCTATGTCCTAGTCCAATTGCCACTTCATTTAAGTTTAGCATCCCTACAGCAAAAAACACACAAACACAAAGATGCTCATCAGCATAGGCAATGCCTATTTTTCCACCTACATTAAGTCCCATAGCTTTGTTCATGACTTGTATAGCAGCCTCATGCGCAGCTCCTGCTACAGCTCCTTCTGCAGCGTGTGTGTCTTCTATAATTCCTTCTCTTTTAGCCGCTACTACCGCTCTTTCAATAATTTTAGATATAGAATTTACGTATTCTCCACCATAGTCAACAGCTGCAACTTTTACTCCTTGTTTCCAATATTTGTTTTTTAGTATTTCTTCCTCTTCTCTTGTAGACATGGCCATTTTTACAGCAATTCTGGCTACATCGATGCTTTTTAGTAGTTTCATATCCGCACCGCCTAAAATCCTTTTATAATGTTTAGTAAAATCTGATAAAAAATGGGTATAAAAATAGCCGGTAATAAATTCCCTACTTTTATATTCTTAATCTCTAACATATTCAAAGAAATCGCAAATATCAATACTCCTCCTACAGCTGTCATGTCGTCAATCACTGGTTTTGTCAAAAGCCCTTGCAAAAAAGATGCACCTAATGAAATAGAACCTTGATACAAAAATACCGAAATAGCTGAAAAAACAACACCTAATCCAAAAGTGGAAGCAAAAATTATTGAGGAAATTCCATCTAGAACAGATTTAGCAAATAATATACTGTGGTCTCCAGAAAGTCCATCTTTTAAAGCACCTACAATTGCCATAGCACCAATGCAGTATACCAAACTTGCTGTCACAAAACCTTTGCTAATTGTAGAACTGTTATCTTTACTTAATTTTTTTTGAAATGTATCTCCTAACTTATTTAAATATTCTTCAATATTTAAGGCTTCTCCTATAATACCACCTATTACAAGGCTCACGATCACTACCATTAAATTATTAAATTGAAGGCCACTAGAAATTCCTATTATCATAACGCTTAAGGCGACACCCTGCATGACTATATTTTTAAACCTTTCTGGAATTCCTACTTTAAGAAGGGTACCAATAGTACCACCCACAATTATTGCAATTGAATTTACAATAGTTCCTAGCATCTATTTCTTCCTTTCGTTAAAGATTTTTTTCCCCATCTCCCTACCATAATAGAATAAATACTGTTGCGCAAAACCAGACAAATCTCCAAATTTATCTATTGCAAATAGTTGAATCTCCAAAGGGGTTCCCTCTCTTTTTAAATACAAATATTCAACAATTCTTTTTATCCATACATCTGTAGGAAAAGTGTCATATCTCCCTATTGAATACAAAATGACACAATCTGCAACTTTAGGACCCACTCCGTTTATATTCATAAGAATATCTCTTATGTCATTAGTGCTGTATTCAAACAATTTTAAAAGATCTATTTCTCCAGAAAAAACTTTAGAAGCCGCGTCCAGTATATATTTCGCTCTAAAACCGCATTTTGTCTTGGCAATCGTCTCAACATCAAACATAACTAATTCTTCTGCTTTAGGAAAAGTGTAATAGATTTTTCCTTTGTACTCAATTGGCTCTCCAAAGGAACTAGCAAGATTTTCTATAACTTTTTTTATTTGGGGTATTCTATTATTTTGTGAGATTATAAAAGAGACTAGAGTTTCCCATGTATCTTGGCGCAAAATCCTTATACCTTGCCCATATTGAATTGCTTCTTTTAATATGGGATCTCTTGAAAGATTTTCTTTTATTTGCTTATAATCCCTTCCCAAATCAAAATAGTCAAACCAAATGTCATAAAAGTCATTTAAATCTGTATTGTCAATTATCAACATGTCTTCTTCCAATTTCACGTTTATGACTCTATCGTAAGCAACTCCTGTATAGCTCCCATCCTCTTCTTCATTCCATCTAAAACACTGTCCGCATTCAAAAGTCTCCTTAAGATTAAAGTCTTCAATCCCCCTTACAATTACCTTTGTCCCCTTTTCTTCCACACTATATTTCATCTTCCTCACCCACATTGAGTTTATTTACTTACTAACTATCATATTTCTCTATCCTGTTAATTATTATTATATAATTTTTTCTGTACAAAAAAAAGCCGAAAATCGGCTTTTTTTCTCAAATAAGTGTAGAGATATTTACCACTTAGAAAATAATTGTAAGAGTATTGAAGAAAAAAACACCATAAAAAGAATAGAGTCTGCCCCTATAGAGAGACCTATTATTTTAAGAATTTAAAATATCTCTCGCAACATCATTCCTTATATCTGTGATAAATGGTATCCCAGTTTCCCTTTCAGTTTCCCTGTTGGCCGAAGCAATATCTTCTCTTGAAATTGCTTTGAGAGAAAACTTTCTTGCTCCCGCCATCAGCTGTTGCAAACCTGCAGCCAATTTATCCGCTAAAGTCCATACGGCTATAGCTCCATAAGGTATATTTTTCATTTCATTTTCTCCCACTTTCTTTTTCACCTCATAGTAACCTGCGAAAATTTCCTCTGCTTTGAGGCCAAGCTGAGAAACCGTCGGCGGCAACTTGTCCCAATTTCCATTTACCTTGCCTTTCCTTTCCGGATGCAGTACCCCTTCTATATTCGAACCTACAAAGGCTGGTATCATTAATGCTCTTCCCATGCAAACTAACTTTGTAAATGGTGCTCCCAGGGCAAGGGCTTTAAAAATATGGTCTTCTCTTGCAAAACCACCGGCAAAGGCCATATCAACCACTTTCTGCCCTTTATTTGCGAGGATTGATGCGTACTCATATGCTTTCGAATGCAGAAGTATAGACGGTACACCCCATGTCTGCATCATATTCCACGGACTCATGCCAGTTCCGCCGCCTGAACCATCGATTGTGAGCAAATCAAGTTTTGCTTCGGTAGCAAATTTTATAGCCATAGCTAAACTATCCATACTATAAGAGCCGGTTTTTAATGTGATTTTTTTATACCCGATTTTTCGTAAATACTCTACGGTTTTCATAAATTCTTCCCTCACTTCTTCAGGGGAAGATAGATGAGTATATCCGAGTCTACTGTGCCTTGCAAAAGATTTTACAGCACCATTTTTAAATCCTTCAACAATTTCAGGCTTTTCTGGATCAGGATCCACGATATAACCCCTCTTTTTTAAGAAAGTAGCATATTCAATATCCTTAACTTGAATTTCGCCACCAATACTCTTTGCACCTTGTCCCCATTTAAGCTCTATTATTACCTTATCACCGTACTTTTCAATAACATATTCTGCCACACCGTTCCTTAAGTCTTCTACATTCACCTGGACAATAATAGCACCATATCCATCAAAATAACGAAGATAAGTATTTATTCTTCTGTCTAGTTCCGGTGCTTTTCTAATTCTACCATTTTCTATTACTGCCTCCTTATCAATACCTGCCACATTTTCGCCTATTACTATCGGAAAGCCTACAAGAGCCGCACCTATAGCTAATGGGTCCCAGTACTTTGCTGCAATAAAAGTCGACCCGAGAGCACCAGTCATAATAGGAATTCTTGATTTTGTTTTTTCTTCACTGCCAAATTCAGTTTCAATATTTACATTTGGGAATATGCAGTCATCAGAAGAATCGGAAATATTTTGGTCCAACCCATAAGCGCCATAATTATACCCCATTATCCTCAATGAATTGTAAGATACGCCAATAGACGTTGTGTTGTTACTTCCGGCTGTTACCATACCAAAATCTCTAGGATACAACATTTTTCTGCCCAGAAGACTAGAAAGCCAGGTTTCGCACTTTCCCTGGCAATCCGCCATGCAAAGTGTACACAAGCCGGATTCCGCTGGATTTCCTCTGTTTACTGTTCCTAGTACATCATTTGATTTTGACCATATGGTCATTGCAATTACCTCCTGTTCAATATTTTGTGATTAATTCAATTAAGCTTTTAAAATCTCATTTTTTCGGTAAATTAGGTTGTTTCAATGTCTAAATAAAGGCCCGTATAATAATACATTTAAGTGCATTTTATCACATTTTTTTCTTTTGTAAAAGTTTTTTTATTGTAAGCTTTCTATTTTTTTAATCATTTTAAAAAAAATATACCCGTTTATGGGTATATTTTACAAAACATCTTAATCGTTATGCCATTTCTCAGATTATTTGTAAATGCTACAAGAAATTTTTGCATAATAATTCATATTTTCTATATTATTTCGATATATATACTGATTATTTTTTATTTCTCAAATACTCATCTATGGCTTTTGCCGCCTGTTTACCTGCTCCCATCGCAAGTATTACAGTAGCAGCTCCAGTTACTGCATCTCCTCCAGCAAAAACACCAGGCTTTGAAGTTTTACCTGTCTCATCGGCTATAATTCCACCCCACCTCTGTACATCAATATCCTTTGTGGTGGAAGGAATTAAATTATTAGGACTTGTGCCTAATGCCATAATCACTGTATCTACTTCTATGGTAAATTCAGACCCCGGTATTTCAATAGGTCTCCTTCTTCCTGAGCTATCAGGCTCACCTAATTCCATTCTTATTACATCCATGCTTTTTACCCATCCATCTTCTGTCCCATTTATCCTTATAGGGTTAGCTAAAAACTCAAATTTTATCCCTTCTTCAACCGCATGCTCTATTTCTTCTAATCTCGCTGGCATCTCTTCTTTCGAACGCCTATATACTACTATTACCTCTTCTACTCCTTCAAGTCTTAGAGCAGAACGAGCGGCATCCATTGCAACGTTTCCTCCACCTATTACAGCTACTCTCTTACCTACTGCAATAGGAGTATCATACTCAGGAAATTTATATGCTTTCATAAGATTTATTCTTGTCAAAAATTCATTAGCAGAATAAACGCCGTTCAAATTCTTGCCCGGAATATCCATTAACTTCGGAAGTCCAGCACCTGTGCCAACGAATACTGCTTCAAAGCCTTCTTCCTCCATTAACTGGTCAATCGTAACTGTCCTTCCTACAACCACGTTTGTCTCAACTTTTGCCCCTAATTTTTTTACTCTTTCTATTTCCGCTTCTACAATTCTCTTTGGCAGCCTAAACTCAGGAATGCCGTAAGTTAAAACTCCACCCAAAGCATGTAAAGCCTCAAAAATTGTGACATCATAACCCATTTTCAAAAGGTCTCCTGCACAGGTAAGCCCTGCAGGTCCTCCTCCTATTATAGCTACTTTTTTATTTTTCTTTTCAGGTTTTACTTCTTCTTCAACATTATTCTCAAGAGCATAATCAGCCACAAACCTCTCCAGTCTTCCAATAGCGATGGGTTTTCCAACCTTATTTAACACACAATTCTTTTCGCACTGCTCCTCTTGTGGACACACCCTTCCACAAACAGCAGGTAAACTATTTGTACTTTTTATTATTTTATAAGCTTCCTCAAATTCTTTTTTTGTAATAGCCTTTATAAACTCTGGTATTCTAACATGGACAGGGCACCCGGCCACACAAGTAGGCTTAGGGCACTGAAGGCACCTTGAAGCCTCTAGAATTGCCTCCTCCTCTGCATAACCCAATGCTACTTCATTAAAATTCTTTATCCTTTCTTTTGGATCTTGCTCTTTCATAGGAACTCTATCTTTAACGGCCATGGTGACCACCTCCATGTTCATAAAGTTCTAATGATAGTTTTTCTTGTTGTTTAAACATATTAAGCCTTGTCATAGCTAAGTCAAAATTCACAAGATGACCATCAAAAATTGGACCATCCATACATACAAATTTTGTCTCACCGCCAACTTCAATTCTACAAGCACCGCACATTCCTGTACCGTCTACCATCAATGGGTTCATACTGACTATAGTTGGTATATTGTATTCTTTGGTCATCTCGCAAACATTTTTCATCATTATGACAGGACCAACTGTAATAATATAATCTATTTCTTTATCATTTTCCAATACTTCTTTCAATACATCTGTCACAAAGCCTTTTTTCCCTAGAGTGCCATCATCTGTAGCATAATATACTTTGTCGCAGACAGCCTCCATTTCTTTCTTAAAAATTACATATTCTTCACTTCTACCGCCAAGAATTGCCTCAACTCTATATCCTTCCTGATGTAACGCTTTTAATTTAGGATAAAGGGCAGGTATACCAACACCGCCACCAACACCTAATATTTTTTTGGCTTCCTTGGGAACCTCCATAGAATTCCCTAAAGGCCCTACAAAATCTAAAATATAATCTCCTTCATTGAGAGCACCTAACAATTTGGTGGATTTCCCAACTTCTTGAAATACAATTGTAACTGTTCCTTTTTTCGGGTCATAATCAGCAATAGTAAGAGGAATTCTCTCCCCTTTATCATAAATTCTAATAATGACAAACTGACCAGGTTTTGCACTCTTAGCAACTCTTGGCGCTTCAATATCCATCAGTTTGACAACAGGATTTAGTACCTCTTTTCGCACAATTTTGTACATATCACACACCCTTTTCTCCAGAATTTGCTTTTTCAATATGCAGATTTTTTACATAAATGTCCATATTGAGGACATTTAAAGCCGTCATATACTCCAATTGTTTTTTTATATTTTTCATAGCTTCTTTTAAAACAGGCATAATTTGGCATCCATACTTCATTGAAACATCTATTTTTAAAATTATTCCTTCAGGTCTTTTTTCCGTCAAAACTCTATTAACTTTGTAGACCTCCCTAAACAATATAAGTTCATGAGCCACTATTGAATTTATAACACTTTCAGAAATGGTGTATTTCCCTAAGTAACTGTAATTAGGCCTTACTATTGTCTTTTCAAAATAACCACCTTTATTTCTTCTAAAAATCCTGAGAGGGTCTAAAAAATATCCAGAGAACTGCTTTTTAACTTCAAATGTTGGAGCAGGGATAACATGCTTTCCCTCCAACAACCGTTTTTCACGGGCTATTTCAATCTGCTTAGGGGGAACTACATCTTCAATATATACCCTTACACTCACTGGCGGAAGCCCCAATTTTTCGGCTATAGTATCCACCATTTTATCAGAAGTACCTATTATGAGGATTTTATCAGGTTTTGCTTCTTCAATAGCTTTTTTTACTTCCTCTACATGCTTAGAATCAGTAAATAATGCTCTTTTTATAGCTCCAATTTTTGTAGCCTCTTTTTTGGCAGAAACCCCTGCAATTATGTTATTACCTTTTATTAAAATTCCATCATCAATGATATATCTGATGCCATACTTGCCAGCAATAAAAGAAGCATGATGGCTTTTTCCCGTCCCACTTTCTCCAACTAAAGAATAAACCTTCAACAGAGCAACCTCCTAAATAGCAATCTGAAAACCGGCCAATAATCTTTTGAATTGTTTTACAATATTAATTATACGTTTTTATATAAATTTTTCAATTACAAAAAACAGTATTGTTATCCCATCTTAAAAAAATCAGCAATGCATACCCCCCGTCCCTATATCCCTTCAATGCTTATTATAACTTCCCTTTTCTTTTTAAGTCAAGACAATTCTTGAAAGGAGAATATTTCATTTTTAAACACTAAAATAAAAAGTGCCGAAAAGCTCGGCACAAAACCAATTTAAACTTATCAAAAACTCAGGAAAAATGTTGAAACCCACGAGGGAAGGGTAGAAAAGATCTTTGAGATGTATTACTTTTTCTGCAAAGCATTAGGAACTTGAGGCTTATAAAACCAGCCGATGCAAGCAGGCGTTACAAGTCCCAATGTACCTAAAAATGTGAGCAGTGTCCCTAACAGTGATAGTGGGTGTATCTTTTTCATCACAAATTCACCTCCCACTTATCTTTATTTAATTATACAACATTTAATACCTTTTGTGTGGATTTCGGAACGAAAGTGTCATTTTTGGGAACGAAAATGCATTTTTCGCCTAAATATATCCAAAGATTTACGAAAAATGCCATTTTTTTATGTAAAAAATGAGATATATTCCTTAAAAAACCATAAAATTTTTGTATAAAAATACATTATTTACCTATATTTACATAAAAATGCTATAAAAAATAAAAAAATTTTTATATCCCTGCTTTTTTTAAAAAAGCATCTGCTATTTCTACAATAGTTTCTCCTAAGGTAGTCCTCATAATAGCTTGTAATGTAAAGCCAATAGATATTAAAAATAATACTTTAACGCCAACTATTGTATTTGCAAAAAACAGAAGAATATTTATGCCAATTAAAAACATGATTACAGCTCTGTAAAATTTATTATTTTTCACCATCACTAAAACTATAAAATATAACAATAAGCTTACAAAAATTTTAAGGTATAAAGAAAAATGAACGTCTACAAATTTTGCTAAAGCAGAAAAAGGTATAAAATAAAATGCTGTAAAAGTTATACACCTATTATAAGTTGTGCAATGAGCTCCTCCTGTATTTATTCTCAGAAAAAGAGCTGAAAACATTATTACTGCAGTGTAAAAGCCAATCCCTAATATTAAAGAAATAGCATAAACTAAAGTAAATTCAATTATTACCCCTAAAATTAAGCTTATACCATATTGTATTTTTGCCATCTCAATATCCGTCAAATTTTGAGTTTTAAACAGTCTTAGTGCCAACGTCTCAGCTAACTTTTCTATATTAATTTCAATCGCCCTCCAAAGAAAATTTAGGAATTTCTACAATAATGTCAAAATAACCTTCCTCGGTTTGAACATCAATTTCGCCTCTATACTTTTCCACTATATTTCTGACAATATGCAATCCTTCTCCTCTTCCTCTACCCTCTTTTGTAGAAAAGCCTTCTTCAAAATAGGTAGATGGTTCTATATCTTTCTGAAAATTATACCTATTCTTTACATGAAATATGTAATCTATTGGATCTTCTTTCAATTCTATAATCATGTATTTATCTTTTTCCATTTCATCACAAGCTTCTATTGCATTGTCTATTAAATTTCCTAAAACCGAGACTAAATTAAGCACATGTTTTTTACTGCATTGGATTTGTGTATCACACTTAAAATCCACTTCAATCCCTTTGCTTTTAGCATTACTTATTTTCGAATAAAGCAATATATCAATTTCATTTATACCTGTGTTTATTGTCACTAAATTTTTGTCAATTTCCTCCATGTACGAAAACAAATAACTTTCCAGTTCACTATATCTTTTTTCCTTGACTAATTCAGAAATAACTATCAAATGATTTTTTATATCGTGGTGATTTTGCCTGTAAATTCGATTTTGTTCTTCTATATATTTAAATTTAATACTATTTATTAAATATTGGCGTTCTTCTTTATTCTTGGCATATAGCCCCCTTAACACAAAAATAGAAAGTCCATTCAATATAAAAATCAAAATTCCTATGAAAATCCTGAACAACTCTTGATTTTTGGGCTGAAATACATCAAGGCTTTTCATAAAATTGTTATTAACCAGTATTACTATCAATACCATTTGCACTACATAAATCATCATCGCATTTTTGTAACTATCTTTAAACATAAAACCTCTTCCAATCTAACTATGATCTGTAAATAGCTTTTATTCTCCTCCTAAATTCTTCATACAATTCTTTAGAGAGATAAGCCTTATAATTTGAACCTTTAAAACATATCTCAAAGGAAGTTCTATTGTTGTCTTTTAATAACTCAACTTTAAAGAGGTTCACTAGAAAAGACCGATTTGTTCTAAAAAACATGTTGCTGTCTAACAATTCCTCTATTTCCTTTAAAGAATAATCGCATATAAATTTTTCTCTGTGGGTATAAACTATACTCCTTTTTTTACTGGCACGAACACAGTAAATCTCCTTTGGATTGACAAGCTTTACCCCGTCTTCCGTTTTAAAAGGAACGACATTTTCTATTTCAAAAAGTTTTTCCTTTATCCTCTCTAAAGTTTCTCTCAGCCTCTTCTCATCAAGAGGTTTCTCAATATAATCAGAGGCATAAAGTTTCACCGCATCTTTTATGTATTCCTCAAAGGAAGTAATAAAAATTATCTCCAGAAAGGGCATGTATTCTCTAATCTTTCTCGCTACCTCAATTCCCGATATTCGTGGTAATCCTATATCTAAAATAGCAACGTTCGGTCTAATTTTAATTAATGCTTCTAATGCGTCTTTCCCGTCTCCCGTAGAATATTCAACACTTACGTCTTCTATTGTTAAAAGAATTTTTGTGAGTTCTTTTCTAAAATTTATATCGTCTTCTGCAACAACTATTCTTAACATATAAATTCATCTCCCAATACCTTACTCTACTCTGTAAACAAAGAAAGTTTATACTTGCGTATAACAAAAGAAACCAATATCGCCGTTAATAATTGGGGTAAAAAACACTCAAATCGCAGGACATAGTCCTTCAATAAAAGTACAGGTTCTAAATCAAGCAAAAATTGAATTGCTGTAACATTCAGATATTCTATTATTAAGTAAATGGAGACAGCTAAAATAATGCTCATCATCCCTTTAAAAAAGTCCATAACTTTAAACGTCAAAAACAATATCATTAAGGTACCGATATAAAGTATAACATTTACAATATAACTACTAATCAATGGTCTTATAAAGTATAATATGAATCCGGTTAACAAGCTCATATACAAAATCTTCATTGGCAGAAATTCTGCTCCTGCTAAGCCAAATGCAATACTTATTATAACTGCCGCCTCTGGTACTGAAAATAAAAATACTTCCCAAATCGCCAACTTATCCATTCTTCTCGCCTTTCTACTTTACATAATCTCAAATATAATTGTAATTTTTATTAATTAGAATGTCAATTAAAAATAAAATCTGACAAGAAGAACTATATAGACCTCTTACCAGCTTTCTTTTTAGGCATATTCTTTTTTTCTTCACCTTTTAAAAATATCATAAATTAAAATAGATGGATAGGAAAATTTACTATCCATCTATTTTAGCAGTTTCTCCTTTTAACTTTTTAAAAAGCTCCCCTTCATTTAATCTATATGATACAGTAAATAAACTATCACTTAAATGTACATTTTCTAAAATTACATCATCCGGTACCTTTAAATCTATAGGCGAAAAATTCCATATCGCTTTGATTCCTGCTTTCACCAGCCTGTCAGCAATATACTGAGCATTGTCTTTTGGAATACACAAAATACCGATATCGATTTTGTTGCGAGCAATAAAATCCTCTACAGTTTCTACGTCCATCACTTCAACATCCCTAATTTTAAGCCCAAACAATCGTGGATTAATGTCAAAAATACCTTTTAAATTAAAACCGGATTTTTCAAAACTGGTATAATTAGCAATCGCTTGCCCAAGATTTCCTGCCCCTATGATAATAGTATTGTAGGTTTTATCAAGGCCTAAAATCTTAGTCAAATTATTATAAAGTTCTTCCACATTATAACCATATCCCTGCTGCCCAAATCCACCAAAATTATTTAAATCCTGCCTAATCTGGGAAGCAGTAACTCCCATTTTTTCACTTAATTCCCTTGAGGAAATACGTTTTACATCATTTTTAAGAAGTTCTTCAAGGTATCTATGATATCTTGGGAGCCTTCTTACTACAGCCATTGATACTATGGTCTTTTTGCTCACTGTCCTCACCTCATTCTACTATGTAATTGAATTATATAATATTGTAAATTTTTTGTCAATAAAATAAAAACATAGTAGAATATGAGGAATTATAAAATTTTTTAATCCGGGCTTTTAGGCTCCCATTTATCATATTCCGCATTCATAATAACAATGTCTACTCTTCTATTAAGTCTTCTATGTTCTTCAGAATCATTTGGAACAACAGGCCTGTATTCCCCATATCCTACTGCCGATATTTTCTTTGGATCAACACCTGCTTCATGTACTAATATTTTTACTACATTGGTCGCTCGTATAACAGATAATTCCCAATTTGAATCAAATTTATTATTATGTATAGGAAGGTCATCAGTAAAACCTTCCACTCTAATATGGTTAGGAAGAGTTTTTAACATATTACCTATTTTTATCAAAACGTCTTTTTCTTCCGGATGTACGTCGGCAGAACCTAAATCAAAAAGAAGAGTATCTTGTAAACTTATTACAAGTCCTCTTTCATCTATATAACTTGTTACCATACCTTGAAGGTTGTTTTCTTTTACAAAACCCTCTAGCTGTTTTTCAATTTCTCCTAAACTGTTTTTGTCTCCACTATTACCTTGAACAAAACTATCCCCCATGTATTGGCCTATTACATAATCACTTCCACCAAAAGCTCTGCTCAAAGAAACAGAAAGCTGAGCAAATTTGGCTGCATTAAGAGTACTTATTGAGTATAACACAATAAAAAACACCAAAAGCAAGCTCATCATATCAGAATAAGTAAGAACCCATCTACCGGTATTCAATTTCGATTCATCTTCCTCCCATCTCCTCATTTAACTCTACACCGCCTTTCTGAGACGTATTTTTAAGCTGCGCCTGTGTGATAAATGTCATTAACTTCCTCTCTAATATTCTTGGATTTTCCCCAGCTTGCAGTGAAAGACTTCCTTCTAATATTAATTCTCTTTCAGTTGTTTTTACTTTAGCCCTATTTTTTAATTTTTGAGCAATAGGAAGGAAAAACACGTTTGCTAAAATGGCACCATACAGTGTAGTTATAAATGCTACCGCTACGGCAGGGCCTAATTTGTCCGGTTCAGTTAAATTACCCAACGCTTGAACAAGTCCCATAACTGTTCCTATAAGACCCATTGTAGGAGCATAACCACCCGCCGACTCAAAAATACCCGCTTCTTTTTTAGCTTCCATATCCTCTACGTATATCTTATTCTCCATAGTCGTTTTAATAAGTTCCATATCAGATCCGTCAACGACTAGTTCTAAGCACTCTTTCAAAATAGGATCAAATTTCTTTATCTCCTCAGATTCTATTTCGGATTCAAGGCTTAAAAGCCCTTCGCTTCTGGCTTTTTGAGCCAAATAAGTAAAATACTTTATTATCTCAAGATAATTATCCTTTTCATTTTTAAAAGCCCTTGCCAAAAGTCTCGGCACTTTTTTAATGTTATCCATAGAATAAGTAATTATAGTAGCCCCTATAGTACCCCCCAAAACTATTATAGCAGAAGGTACATCTATTAAAGAAGTAACAGTACCCCCCCCTAATGTAAATCCATAAATTATAGCCCCTACTGCAACAACTATACCTACTACTGTAGCTATATCCAAGTCCATCACCTTCCATTTATAAATACACTCATTAATTTTTATCGACACATATTTAAAAAAAGTTATAGTTTACTACACTTTTACAAAATAAATTTTTTTGATATATTTAATATGAACAGGAGGTTATATTTATGGCAATCATAACAGTAAGCAATGTGACAAAAAGTTACGGTATCGATATAATTCTACAAAATATTTCTTTTATAGTCAATGAAGGAGACAAAATAGGAGTAATTGGCGAAAATGGTGCTGGAAAATCCACTCTTTTTAACCTTTTAGCCGGTTTTACTGAAGCTGACAGTGGAACAATTTCAATTTCTACAAATAAAATTGGATATCTACAACAAAACACTGTAATTGATTCTGAAAAAAGTATATATGAGGAAGTAAAAACAGTTTTTGATGAAATATTCCAATTAGAAAAACAAATTAAATCTCTAGAGGAAAAAATCTCACAAACAAAAGATTCACATCTACTTGATAAACTTTTTTTAGAATATTCCTTTTTAACAGATAAGTATAAGGAATTAGATGGTTATTCTGTAGAAAGTAAAATAAGAGGTGTACTAAATGGATTAGGGTTTGATGTGTCGCAATTTGCTACAACTGTATCAACTTTAAGCGGCGGTCAAAAAACCCGTCTTATGCTGGCAAAAACTTTACTTTTAAGTCCAGATGTCCTACTATTAGACGAACCCACCAATCACCTAGACATAAGCTCAATAGAATGGTTAGAGCAATATTTAAAATTTTATAGCGGCACAATTTTAATCATATCCCACGATAGATATTTTTTGGACAAAATCGTAAGTAGAATATTTGAGATAGAAAACACTAAGCTATCAGTTTATGAAGGCAACTACACAGAATATTTAAAAAGAAAAACATTAGAAACAAAAGCAAAGTTAAAAGCTTATGAAGAGCAGCAAAAAGAAATAAAAAGAATAAAATCTATTATACAGATTCAAAAAAACCGTAGAACAGAAAAATCGGTAAAAATGGCAGAAAGCAAGCAAAAATTATTGGAAAAGATGGAAATAATAGAAAAACCAGTGATAAATAATAGATCTTTCAATTTGCGTTTTGACTTCGATTTAGAAAGTGGAAATGATGTATTGACAGTTAAAAATTTGTCTTTAAGTTTTGATAGGCAAGTTTTTTCCAATGTATCTTTTGAAATAAAAAAAGGCGAAAAAATCGCCCTTTTAGGCCCTAATGGCATAGGTAAAAGCTCCCTTTTGAAAATATTAGTTGGAGAAATCAATAATTTTGAAGGAGAAATCAAATTTGGCACAAATATAATAACAGGTTATTACGAGCAAGAATTTAAAAGCTTACATGATGAAAAAACAGTTATCGATGAAATATGGGACGAAAATCCATATCTTACTCAAACAGAAGTAAGGACTTTGTTGGCTTCTTTTCTTTTTAAAGAAGAAGATGTTTTTAAAACTGTTTCTGTACTAAGTGGTGGTGAAAAAGCAAGGCTTTCATTGCTAAAGCTTATCCTCTCAAAAGCAAATTTTCTACTTATGGACGAACCAACTAACCATTTAGATTTAAAAGCAAAAGAAGTGTTAGAAGAAGCTTTGTTAGATTATACTGGAACTTTACTGTTTGTCTCACATGACAGATATTTTATTGACAAAATTGCTACAAAAGTTATGGTTTTGACACCTCAAGGTGTAGAAGTATACTTGGGCAATTACAGTTATTATATAGAAAAGAAAAATCAGCTTAATGAAAAAAAAGAAGAAAAAATACTCAAAAAGACGAAAACCCAGATAAAAAACGAAAGATATAAAGAAAGATTGGCTAAGCTTAAGTTAAAACAGCAAAAAGAATATCTAAAAAACCTTGAAAATTCAATTTATCAAGCTGAAGAAAGAATAAAATATTTGGAAGAAAAAATGTGTGATGTTAAAATCTATAAAACAGGAGAAATTGTAGAAATACAAAAAGAATACAATGCCCTTAAAAGTAAATTAGAACAAATGTATGAAGAATGGGAAAATTTAAGCGGGTAAAAACCCGCTTTAGTATCCTTTGTCTAAATTTACAATATTTCTCAAAGTTCTTCCTTCCTTATAAGCATCCAAATTTTCTTTCAATATTTCCATTGCTCTTTGCATGTATAAAGGCGTAACCCCTGCCATGTGAGGAGTAATTATCACATTTTCCATATCCCACAAAGGGCTGTCTTCTCTTAAAGGCTCTTCTTCAAAAACATCTAATGCAGCTCCTTTTATCACTTTATTCTCAAGCGCATTTATTAAAGCTTTTTCATCCACTACTTTTCCTCTCCCAACATTTATAAAGTAACTGGTATTTTTCATCCTGCTAAATACGTTTTCTCCTATCAAGTGGTAAGTGTCTTTAGTCAAAGGAAGTATAGATATCACATAATCGGCAAACGACAATACATCACAGTCTTCAATAGAAGTATACATTTTTTCAACATATAAAGAAGGCTTCCCCGAGCTTCTTATACCGTAGACCTTCATGCCAAATTCTTTTAAAAGTCTTGCAATTTCCTCCCCTATGCTTCCTACTCCTATTATCAAAGCAGTCTTACCTGTAAGTTCTGAAACCCTAACAGACCTATCCCACACCTTTTTTATCTGATTTCTTAAAAAAGTATTTAAGCTTCTTTCAAACATAAGCATATAACCTATAACCTGTTGTGAAATTTGATACTTGTGTACGTCTTTTGAATTAGTAACTAATACCTTCATTTCTTTGAGTTTTTCAAAGGGAAGAGTATCTGCTCCCGCGCTCAAAAGATGAATCCATTTAAGGTTTGAAGCCTTGTCCACAATATTAGGATAAAACTCAAAATCAAAGCTTATGATAATTTCTGTGTCTTTTATATACTTTTCAGCCTCTTCCTCATTTTGAACGTAAAGAACCTCATATTCATCCATTCGTTCCTTAATTTCTTTTATGTAGGTTTCATTTAATTTTGTGAAAAGCAAAATATTCTTCATAATAAAACCCCCTAAGATTTAATAAAAGTTTTATTTATTTTTAATAAACTTTCTTTCTATTTCATTCCAGTAAATACAATGAAATATATTTAAGCACAATATCCACAAAGTTATCCACAGCCACAATAATACAATGCATCTTAAATTTCGACATATTTCCACATTTTCAACAGCAAAATTTTTCCCCAATCTTTAAATAAGGAATGGCATTTAAATCCAACTCAGAAGTTTTCCCCTTTATAAAGTCATAATAGGCTGCAGCAGCAATCATAGCACCATTGTCTGTACAATAAATTTTATCAGGGTAATGGAGCCTTATTCCAATTTTTTTTGCCTCTTCTTCTAATTTTTCCCTCAAAAAACTATTAGCAGCCACCCCTCCTGCTATAGAAATTTTGTTAATATTTTTCTTCTTTGCAGCATCAATTAATTTTTTTACCAACACCTCCACTACATTTCTTTGGAAACTAGCCGCCACATCATAAACATTTATCTCTTCTCTTTTTTGCTTTTGTCTATTTAAATAGTTTAAAACCGCTGTTTTAAGCCCACTAAAACTAAAGTCAAAATTCCCTTCCTCCATAAAAGATTTAGGAAACTCAATAGCTTCCATATTCCCCAGCTTTGCAGCCTTTTCAATAGCAGGCCCTCCAGGATACCCCAACCCTAAAGCTCTTGCTACTTTGTCAAAGGCTTCTCCTGCCGCATCATCCATTGTTTGTCCCATTACTTCGTATTCTCCATAATCTTTTACAAAAACAATGTGACTATGTCCCCCGGAAGCCACAAGGCAAATAAAAGGAGGAGCAAATTCACCTCCTAAGTAATTTGCAGCTATATGACCTTCTATGTGATTTACTCCTATAAAAGGCTTGTTTTTTGCATAAGCTAAAGCTTTACCATAAGACAAACCAACTAAAAGAGCACCTACTAATCCTGGCCCATAGGTAGCAGCAATTACATCTACTTCATCAAGAGTTAGTCTAGCTTTTTCTAACGCCTCTTCCACTACAAAAGATATTACTTCAATATGCTTTCTTGAAGCTATTTCTGGCACTACGCCACCATATTTTTTGTGAACCTCTATTTGAGAATATATTACATTTGACAATACTTCTTTGCCGTTTTTAACAACTCCTGCGGCAGTTTCATCGCAGGAAGATTCTATTCCCAAAATTATTACATCTTTATCCATTATTTCACCACCATCACAAGTCGTATTTCCACATTATAATTGCATCCTCATTATTATCTTGATAATAGCCTTTTCTTCTACCTAATGGTCTAAATCCAAACTTTGCATACAAATGCTGTGCAACAATGTTTGATTCTCTCACCTCTAGTGTCATGGAAATTATTCCATTTTTTTTAGCAAGCTCAATTAGACCCTCCATAATCTTACTTCCAATTCCTTTAGATCTGTATTCAGGATGAACTGCTATATTGGTTATATGACCTTCATCTACAACCACCCAAAATCCTCCATAACCCACAATTTTGTTGTCAACTTCCGCTACTATATACTTAGCACAGCTGTTCTTTGTAACTTCACTTATAAAAGCTTCTTTAGACCAAGGAGTGCTAAAGCTCAACTTTTCAATTTCCAAGACCTCCTCCACATCTTCTTTCCTCATAAGCCTTATAATAACATCCATTAATTAACTCCCCTGTCACCTAAACGAATTTCAGCAGCCGATTTCCTTATATACACCGGCTTAAAATCAAAGAAACTGAACACTTCCCCTTTTTTTATCATCTGAATAGCAATCTCTCCTATAGAAGCTGCCCTCGCTATGTTATCCTTATCCTTTGCAAATAAAGCTTTGTCCCTTATCATCTCTCGTAATTTATCTTTATAGGAATAAACCCCCTCTCCTACGAACAACACCTTGTCAGAGTAACCCTCTACCAATTCGGCAATTTCCTCCAAGGAATATACTTTAGCATCCATTAAAATTTCAAGACTCCCACCTCTTATCAACATTCCATAAACATTTTCATTTAAAGCATCTATGAGAGGGCATATAAGTCCTTCAAATTCACTGACATTATATGCAAGAGCTAGAAGAGAAGATACTCCTACAATAGGGATGTTAAGAGCATGAGCCAAACCCTTTGCGGTGGCAGCACCGATTCTAAGCCCCGTAAAAGAGCCTGGTCCTTCCGAAACAGCTACATGAGTTATTTGATTTATTGGTACTTCACACTTTTTAAGCAGTTCATCTATCATGGGCATTAAAATTACTGAATGCCTGAGATAATTTATAGAGTATTCTCCTATTATCCCCTTTTCATCTACTAATGCAACAGTAGCAGTTTTAGAAGAAGAATCTATTGCCAAAATTTTCATTGACTCATCTCCTTTAAAAGCTCTTCATATCGTTTCCCAAAATCTTTAAATAAAATAACTCTTTCATCTTCTTTTTCTCCTTTTTGAATTATTACTTCTAGCCTTTCTTTCGGAAGTAAAGGTCCTAACCTTTCAGGCCATTCAATTGCGCAAACTCCTTCGTCATAAAAATATTCCTCATAACCTATGTCATAAAGGGCTGTGTAATCATCTAACCTATATAAATCAAAATGATAAAGAGGAATCCTTCCTTTATGTTCATTGACTAAAGTAAAAGTCGGGCTGGTAACTGGCTCATTTATTCCTAACCCCTTCGCAATTCCCTTTGTAAAAACAGTTTTGCCACTTCCTAAATCCCCATACAATAAAATTATATCTCTACTCTTTAACAGCCTTCCTAATTTTTCTCCTAAAGAAATGGTCTCCTCTCTATTTTTGCAAATATAGGTCTTTTCCATTAAGTCTCACCCCACTTATTATAACTTTATTATATATTATCTTTTAGCAAATTAAAAATAAAAATAACCCCCAGCATGTGCTAGGGATCAGACTGTATACGACGATGCAAAATATCTCCTTTGAAAATTTTTTAACTTTGCTAACAAACTAATCCCCAGTACCTGCCAGGGATTTAAAATTAATGTTTGAAAAAAGGTGATAGCTTCTTATATACCAGGAAGGTAATTACTGACACTACAATTCCTTTTAATATATTAAAAGGAAATATTCCGTATGATATAAGAGTTTTTACATCCACTATATTTTTATTTGCTGCTTTGCCCATATTAATGATGGCATCCATAGGCCAGCCCATGACCCTTTGGTACAAAGGAAGAAAAACATAGTAATTTAAAAGTGAAGCAGTTACAGCCATCACTACTGTAGCAATTGCCATAGATATAAGAGCCGTTTTTCGCGTCTTATTAAATTGATATATAACCCCTGCAGCATAAACAAATATAGAACCTACAGTGAAGTTGGCAATTTCGCCAATA
>Ga0247720_100304_pt1 | contig 20924 bp, 14 predicted proteins | sample MSEWel2015_12_15_FD_189078 | JGI IMG/M metagenome (GOLD analysis project Ga0247720, IMG submission 189078) | Subsurface sediment microbial communities from gas well in West Virginia, United States - MSEEL Well Study Marcellus 3H_2015_12_15 | ecosystem: Environmental > Terrestrial > Deep...
CCTCCCAAAAGTGCTATTTTGCTGACTTTTTATAGTATTATTATACCATATTTAGCACTTTTTTGAAAGAGATTGGCGTATTTTATCCTACAATTAGCCCGAAAAATTTTTACTCCTCAGCGCTGTTTCATGGCCTTTATGCGCTCTATAGCCTCCCTGGTATCCTCCCTGCTCCCAAAAGCGGTCAACCTGAAATAGCCTTCGCCGCTGGGACCAAACCCTACTCCAGGCGTTCCCACAACGTGAGCCTCATTCAGCAACTTGTCAAAAAAGGTCCAGGAATCCATTCCTTCAGGAATTTTGAGCCATATATACGGGGCGTTTATGCCGCCAAACACCTGAAATCCCATTTCCAAAAGCCCTTGACGAATTATGGCTGCATTGGCCATATAATAATCTATGAGCTCTCTCACCTGCTTTTGTCCTTCTTCGGTATAAATAGCCGCTGCTCCCCGTTGGACTATATAGGACACACCGTTGAATTTCGTGGTCTGCCTCCTGTTCCAAAGCCTATTGAGCGGCACGGCCTCACCTCTTTGCGTGTACCCCATAACCTTTTTGGGAACCACGGTATAGGCGCACCTTGTACCGGTAAAACCGGCTGTTTTGGAAAAACTTCTAAATTCTATAGCAACCTCTTTGGCACCTTCTATCTCATATATGCTGTGTGGCACATCCTCTTCCCTTATATATGCCTCATACGCAGCGTCATACAGTATTATAGATTTATTCTCCCGCGCATAATCCACCCACTTTTTCAGCTCCGACTTTGGAAGCGTCATCCCCGTGGGATTATTGGGGTAGCAGAGGTATATCATATCAACGCGCTGCTTGGGCAATTCAGGTATAAAGTTATTTTCGGCATTGCAAGGCAAATACACTATCCTGTCATATTTGCCTGACTCATCCAGATTGCCGGCTCTCCCAGCCATGACATTGGTATCCACATATACCGGATAGACTGGATCAGTAACAGCTACTATATTATCGGCCCCAAATATTTCCTGGATATTACCGGTATCGCACTTTGAACCATCGCTGATAAACACCTCGTCCTCTTCCAATTCTATGCCGCGAGACCGGTAATCATATTCGATGATCCTTTTGATCAAAAAATCATAACCCTGTTCTGGGCCATAGCCTTTAAAAGTCTCAACGCGCCCCATCTCGTCCACCGCCTGGTGAAGGCTCTCGATTACGGCCCGAGGCAGCGGCCTGGTGACATCCCCAATGCCCAGGCTTATAACCCGGGCATGAGGATTCCGCTGTTTGAAAGCGGCCACCCTTCGCCCTATTTCTGCAAAGAGATAGCTTCCACGCAGCTTAAGATAGTTTTCATTGATCCTGACCGCCATCGCACACCTCTCCTATCTTATATTAATCGTTACTTGGTTAACTTTACTTTGATACCGAAAAGACTGCTAAGGTTCATCCAACGCTATTCTGAAAAGCGAGATGGTTGACACCCCTCAGTTTTATGATAGCTATTTAAATCTATTTCCCCGTCAAATACCTTAACAGCCGGTCCGGTCATATACACATGGCCATCGTCCTCGCTCCATTCCACCATTAAATCTCCGCCCAGCAACTTAACCGTAGCGCTTCTCTGGCTTATCCCATTCAACACAGATGCCACCAGCACCGCGCAAGCACCGGTACCACAGGCCATGGTTTCACCCGCGCCGCGCTCCCACACCCTCATTTTAAGGGTTTGTCTGTCGATGACCTGTACGAACTCGACGTTTATCCTGTTAGGAAACAAGGGGTAGTTTTCGATGTTTGGCCCCACCTTTTCCAGCTGAAGGCCGGCAAGGTCAGGGACATAGATCACCGCGTGGGGATTGCCCATGGAAACGCAGGTTATCTCAAAGATTTGTCCATCCACTTCAACCGGTTGAGAAATAAAAGCTGTTTGATCGCTTTTTACCGGTATCCTTTCAGGTTCAAGTATAGGGCAGCCCATATCGACCTTTACCAGTTCGACTGTGCCGTCTTTCACCTTCATATCAAGCAGTTTAACACCAGCCAGAGTCTCTATGCTTACAGCAGCCTTTCGCGTCAATCCGCTGTCATACACATATTTGCCAACACACCTTATGGCATTGCCACACATTTCGGCTTCAGAACCATCGGAATTGAACATTCTCATCCTAAAATCGGCAACTTCCGAGGGCAGGATGAGTACCAGCCCATCCGCTCCCACTCCGAAGTGCCTGTCGCTTATAAAGCGAACTATTTCGGGCAGGTCATCCATCAGAGCCTCACAATCCTGCCTTACACAGTCTATATAAACATAGTCGTTACCCAGACCATGCATTTTAGTAAACTTGATCATTTCTACACCCCTTTTCAGGCCTGATTTGCATATAGAAGTCCTCTCTAATGCATTTACACCTATTAAAGTACAACAATGCAATGCCGTGTTTGCAATATTTATACCACAATCTTGCGCTTTGTGTGTAATTAGTATTTATTAAAATCGAAATAAATATTTTTAATACCTATATGCTTGAATTTATATTGCAAAACGCCCGTCTATTTATTGCAAAATTAACGTGGCAACTGTATAATAAACAAGGGAATAGATCTCGCGAGGGGAAGAACAGCATGAACGGAATTAGAATATGCCTTGCTCTAAACCAAATAGAAGAGATGAAGAAAATCAAAGTATTCTTAACCCAGCAAGGCTTCACCGTTATAGATGAATCAACCGATGGAGCATCAGCCTTGCGGCGTATAAAAACCCTGCAGCCTGACCTCATTATTGCGGATGCCGACCTGCCTGGCATCAATGGAATACAGCTTGCAGAGATTGCAGAACAGGAGAACATCGCCCCTGTCATCGTAATAACCAATTCCAATACAGGGGACCTGTGGAACAATTCAAACAGTGGCATTATATTCCTCCAGCGCCCCCTGACCAAATCGGGGCTTATGCAGACTATTCAGATTTCGCTATTGAGCTACCGCAAAATAATGAGCCTCAAAGAAGAAATAAAAAAGCTTAAGGCCCAGCTGGAAGAGCGAAAGCTGATCGAAAAAGCCAAAGGCATCATCATGGAAAAATACGGGCTCGCGGAAAGCCAGGCTTACAGGCTGATGCAAAAGCGGAGCATGGACACCGGTACACCCCTGCGCGAGCTGGCAAAAGCCATTATATTATCCCACCAGCTGGAGGATTAAACAGAGTTAACCTCTATTTACCGGCCGTAGTAATATTCATGTCCGGAATGCAAGGCGCCTTCATCTTATGGCTGCTGGCTGCCTTTCGCCTTCTCACCTCTTCAACAATTCTCACATCTCCCGTCCCAGTCAGGATGACCTCATCCAATTGCCTGTAGGTAAATCCCAGTTCACCCTCATCGGTCTGCCCCGACCATAAGCCTGCACTGGGAGGCTTATTTATTATACTATCAGGAATACCCAGGTATTTGGCCAGTTCCCAGACCTGCGTCTTCACAAGGCCTCCAAGCGGCAGAATATCCACGCCACCATCGCCGTACTTGGTAAAATAACCTACCTCCAGTTCACTCCTGTTGCCCGTTCCCACAACGACGTAATTGTACAGGTTGGCAAAATAATACAGCACTATCATTCTCAGCCTAGGCTTTATATTGCTCGAGGCCAGCCTCTCTGAATCGGGCGTAAGTATGACATTCCGTTCCAGCTCCCTCATCTCCTCTGCCTGCCGTGCATCCTCCAAGATGCCCGCCAAGCAATCATAGACACCATTGAGGTTGACCTCCCTGTAATTGATATTTAAGCTTTTGGCAACAAGCCTAGCATCGTCGGTATCCTGCGGCGAGCTGTAGCAGGGCATATGAAGTCCTAACACATTCCCGGGGCACGCCTTTGCGCACAATGCAGCCACTACTGCCGAATCCACCCCTCCGCTTATCCCCACCACGCAGCCTCTGGCATGCGCCTCATCCACTTTGGACCGTATCCACTCAACAAGATATTGAGATATCTCTTTATACATGGTTTCACCTTCCCTCCCAAACAATGTATAATTCCCGATCACATATTAATGAACTAACATTGCATCACCCTCGTGAAGTGAAAAACGATAAATTGAGCACTATTCGCATATCATCAACAGCTGTTGTTACTATCAGTATTCTTCACATCATCAGGACCGTGTATGCCATCCGCATTCATCATTTAACAAAGCTACATATCGGGACACACATTCACTTAACAAAAGGACATCAAATATCATGCAAACATATCACATCAGTACAACCCTTCTGCTTTGTTCTCAATTTGAAGGAATTTATAAAAGCCCATGCTGTATCGAGGGAGGTTATACACGGTACCGAGTTTTCCACCGCCATCCGCCTTATCCTGAAGCCATCCCTCTGGGGGACCCTCCCACGAGTGGGTGTATTGATTATCAAATTCAGCATCCCCTTCTTTATGGCATCACCGATGTTAAAAGCGGGCTGGTTCAGCTTGCTCAAAACCTCAACCTTTATGCTCTTCGCCCTCAAGGCTTTTGCAGTGCCTTCGGTTGCAAATATTTTAAAGCCCATGTTTTCAAACTCCCTTGCAAGGTCTGCCGCCTCATCCTTGTAAATATCCGCAACCGTGATCAAAACGCTGCCATTCTCCGGAAAATTATATCCGGCAGCCACAAAGCCTTTGTAAAGGGCCTCCGGCAAGCTTCGGGCCACACCCAGCACTTCGCCGGTGGACTTCATTTCCGGCCCCAGGCTAACCTCCACCATGGGTAGCTTATCAAAGGAGAACACAGGTACCTTGACAGCCACAATATCCTTTTCAGGGTAAAGCCCTGTTCCATACCCCATGTCCTTGAGTTTCTCACCCAAAATCGCCCTGGTTGCCAGCTCGATGATGGGCACACCGGTGACCTTGCTGATGTATGGCACGGTACGGCTTGAACGCGGGTTTACCTCTATTACATACAGCCGTCCGTTGTGTTCAATAAACTGTATGTTTATAAGCCCCTTTACATGGAGAGCCACAGCAAGCTTTTTGGTATACTCGACTATCTGCTTCACAATCTCCTCAGACAGGCTGATGGGAGGATAAACCGATATGCTGTCTCCCGAATGTATGCCGGCTCTCTCGATATGCTCCATTATGCCCGGAATCAGTATGTCCTGCCCATCGCATACAGCATCCACTTCAATCTCGCGCCCGATTATATATTTGTCAATGAGCACCGGATGTTCCTGCTTTGTACGGTTGATTATCCCCATATACTCGATTATATCATCTCTGTTATAGGCAATCTCCATCCCTTGTCCGCCCAGAACATAGGAGGGTCTCACGAGTACCGGATATCCCAGCCGCTCAGCTACTTCTACCGCCTCTTCGACGGTAAATGCCGTCCCGCCTGCCGGCCTGGGTATAGCAAGTTCCTCAAGCAGGGCATCAAATTCCTTTCTGTCTTCTGCTTTATTGATATATTCAGGCTGTGTTCCCAAAATCTTATAACCCGCCTCATAGATCGGCTTTGCAAGCTTGATGGCGCTCTGCCCACCGAACTGAACCATTACCCCATCGGGCCTTTCCTTATCGAGCACGTTTATGACGTATTCGGGCATGAGAGGCTCAAAATAAAGGCGGTCCGAAACATCGAAATCGGTGCTTACCGTCTCCGGATTGTTGTTTATTATCACCGCCTCATACCCCAGCTTCTCGAGAGCCCATATGCAGTGCACAGAACAGTAATCAAACTCAATGCCCTGGCCAATCCTGATAGGCCCCGACCCTATTATCACCACTTTCCTCTTTTTCCCCGGGTTGACCTCGTCCTCACAGCCATAGGAGGAATAATAATACGGGCTTACCGCTTCAAACTCTGCCGCACAAGTATCCACCACCTTAAACACTGGCGTTATCCCGTATTGCTCCCTCTTTTCCCTTATATCTTCCTGGCGTGCCTTTACAAACCTTGCAATTGCCCGATCGGAAAAGCCCATGTGCTTACATCGCTCCAAGGTTTGCTTATCCAGCTGCTCTAGAGACATCCCTTTAAGCTCCTCTTCCATTTTGACTACGTTCAACAGCTTATACAAAAAGAAGGGATCTATACCCGTCTTACGGTGAATATCCCTTACATCCATTCCCCTGCGCATCGCTTCGGCAATCACGAACAGGCGCTCATGCGTCTTTTGCTCAACCATAGCAGCTATTTCTTCATCGCAAAAGTTTGACAGGCGAGGCAATTCCAGAGAATCAAACCCCAGCTCTAGGGAATACACCGCCTTCATCAAGGCCATTTCAAAATTGGAACCTATTGCCATGACCTCTCCGGTGGCTTTCATCTTTGTTCCCAAAGTGGTATCGGCATTTACAAACTTGTCAAACGGCCACCTAGGTATCTTTACAACCACATAGTCCAAGGCGGGTTCAAAGCATGCAAAGGTTTTCCCTGTGACGCTGTTTTTTATCTCATCTAGAGTATATCCCAGGGCAATCTTTGTCGCCACCTTAGCAATGGGATAGCCGGTGGCTTTGGATGCCAGCGCGCTAGAGCGGCTTACCCTTGGATTGACCTCTATTACGTAGTATTTCATGCTATGGGGGTCCAGGGCAAATTGCACATTGCAACCGCCCTCGATTTTTAACGCATCTATTATCCTTATCGCAGCCGTTCTGAGCATCTGATATTCCTTGTCTCGGAGGGTAAGCGAAGGCGCTACCACTACGCTGTCTCCCGTATGAATCCCTACCGGGTCGATGTTCTCCATATTACAAACCGTTATGCAGTTGCCCTTGCCATCGCGCATGACCTCATATTCTATTTCCTTCCAGCCCGCCACCGATTTTTCTATTAAAACCTGATTTACCCGGCTGAGCCTTATCCCGTCGGCGGCAATCCTTGCAAGCTCCTCTTCATTATTGGCGATACCCCCACCGGTACCTCCAAGGGTATAAGCCGGGCGAACGACAACCGGATATCCTATGCGGTGCGCAAAATCCAGCGCCGTTTCGACATCGTTTGCCACCGCACTTTCTATCACCGGTTCCCCTATCTCCTCCATGGTCTTCTTGAAAGCTTCCCTGTCTTCGGCTTTTTTGATCGATTCGGCAGGGGTCCCAAGCAATTTAACATTGTACTCATCTAAAAATCCGCTTTCTGCCAGCTCCATAGCCAGATTCAAACCCGTCTGCCCTCCAAGGGTAGGCAGGATGCTATCTGGCCTTTCTTTTTTGATAACCTCCTTTATGACATCGACTTTTAAAGGTTCTATATAAACCCTGTCGGCCATGTATTTATCGGTCATTATTGTAGCGGGATTGCTATTGACCAAAATCACCCGGACGCCTTCCTCTTTCAATGCCCGGCATGCCTGGGTTCCCGCGTAATCAAACTCGGCCGCCTGACCAATTATTATCGGTCCCGAGCCTATTACCAGTACTGTATTTACATCCCTTCTCTTGGGCATCCGCATCTCCCTTTCAAGCCAACTGTCAGTTGTCTATCAGACTTAGGAACTCATCGAAGATAAATTCCGTATCACTGGGGCCAGGACAGGCTTCAGGATGAAACTGCACGCCAAACACAGGCCTGTCTTTATACTTTAGCCCCTCGACGGTTCCATCGTTCAGATTCCTGTGGGTAATCTCTATCTTTCGCACATCCACAGTCTCCTCCTTGACCGCATAGCCGTGATTCTGCGACGTAATGTAAGTGCGGCCACGGGTCAAATCCACGACGGGATGGTTACACCCCCTGTGCCCATACTTCAACTTATGGGTATCTGCTCCTGCTGCCAGCGCCAGGAGTTGATGTCCCAAACAGATTCCAAATACAGGTTTCTTCTCCACAAGGTTTTTTATGGTCTCAATAGCTTGAATATTATCTTTTGGGTCTCCCGGCCCGTTGGTCAACAGAATAGCATCGGGGTCAGCGCTCAAGACCTCATACGCTTTGCTCTTTGCCGGGAATACCGTTATGCGGCATCCCCTGTGTCGCAGGGATCCAATGATATTTCTCTTGACCCCAAAATCGACCACCGCTATATGATGCCCTTCACCCGGAATGGTGTATATCTGCTTCGTGGTCACATTATCCACCGGATTACGGAGAGTGTATTCTTTGAGCTGAACCATGTCCTCCCGAGTAGGCGGATATGGCGTAATAAGGCCTACCATTGTACCCTTTTCTCTTATCTTCCTGGTCAAAGCCCTTGTATCTATTCCCTCAATGGCAGTTATATTATATTTGCGCAAATACTCTTCCAGCGTTTCACGGCTCATCCAGTTGTTTGGCGTCGCACACGCTTCCCGCACCACCAACCCCTTTACCTTTGGGCTGTCAGACTCAACGTCGAGCTGGTTGATGCCATAGTTGCCTATCATAGGGAATGTCATCACCACAATCTGGCCATAATATGAGGGATCGGTCAAAATCTCCTGATACCCCGTCATCCCCGTATTGAACACCACTTCACCGACAACCCTCTGCTGCGAGCCAAATATGACCCCCTGGAATACCGTGCCGTCCTCCAGTATCAAAAATCCCATAACGATCTCTCTGCCTCCACAAATCTATTATGAATAACTACTTGAATAAACTTGCAAAACAGGGCGCTCTGTTTTGCTTTTCCCAATAATTATATCCATAAAACATGCAAGAGTAAAATTGAGAATCGTAATATTCGGGATAACTATAGATTATAGGTTGGAGGCGACAGATTATAAATGGATGGTAACCAAACGCCAAAATACAAAAACCATGGCAAGAAGTATCATATCCGTCTCACCATGGCTCTACCTCATCATGGCTTAATCGAGCCTACTCTGGTTCAATGAAACACTATGGGGCTAATGAAATTCCTCAATATCTCACACAGTTTCTCCCGTCATTTTTTGCCCTGTACATCATTGCATCAACTCTCTTCACAATGGAGTCCGGCGTATCGCCCTCCTGGTATTCAACCACGCCAAAGCTGGCGGTCACACTATCGTCGTTTCCCACTTTCAGCTGCATCAGTTTCTGGCGCAGTTCCTCAGCCAATTTAACCGCATCCTCCAGCTTGGTATTTGGAAGGAGGATTATAAACTCCTCACCGCCCCACCGTGCCAGAGTATCGGTTCTCCGTATTCGTCCCTTCACCATATCAACCGTGGCTTTCAGTATCAAGTCTCCCACTTGATGGCCAAAGGAATCATTGAAACTCTTAAATCGGTCCATGTCAAACATGATGAGCGAAAAGCTCTCGCCGTATCGCTGCGCCCGCAAAATCTCCTCTTCAAGCTTTTTGGTAAAATATCGGAAGTTATACGCATTGGTCAGGGGATCGGTGATGGACATCTCGTAAAGCTGCCTCTCCATCTCTTTCTTTTCGGTTATATCATCCATTATGATTTGGGCGCCTTTTACCATTCCATCCTTATTTAAAAGGGGTTTGATGTGAATCCTCAGCCAGATGTTTTTTCCCGATTTTGATGTATAAGACTTTTCTACAGTCTGGGACAGGTTGTTTTCCATACACTCCTTTAATTTTTGCGACAGGCCTGCCTCGACAAGCAGTGGAAATGTCAAGAAGTTTATACTACTGGTTTCCTCCACCCCCGGAGATCCGAGTATCTCCAGGGCTTTTTTGTTTATGTATACAATATTTCCCTCCACATCGCACTTCAATATACCAATGGGAGCCTCTTGTGCCAGCTCGACATACTGCTTCCTGCTCTCATCAAGTTCGTCCTCGACCTTTTTTCGTTCAGTGACATCAACCGCAAACATCATGCAGTATTTGGATCTCCTGTATTCAAAGAGCTGCAGGTATGCCTCTACGTAATACAGCGAGCCATCCTTCCTTCTGTGAACAGTATTAAGCACCACCCGCTCCTGTTTGCCATGCATCAATCCTTTAATGATTTCTCTCAAGGTTTCAGTATCCAGCTGTGGATTTATATCAAAAATCGTCATTGCCTCAAGCTCACGATAGCTGTATCCCAAATTGCTTGTGGCGGCCCTGTTGACCACCACAAACCTGAACGACTCCGGGTTAAATATATAGAGCTCATTTACGGAAGTCTCAAAAAGCCGCTCAAACATGGCGGCATACACGCTTGCTTCGTGCAGCCTCATAGCCATATCTATCGTGGAAAGCAGTGCAATCCTGTCGGTATCCTTGAGCACAAAACCATATGCTTTGACTCTTTTAATCTTCTCAATGATCTCCTTTGACGTGTTGGCGGTGAGAAATACAATTGGTACATCCTGCTGTTTCGATATGATATCCGCTGCCTCAATGCCATCCATTTCCCCGGCCAGCTCTATGTCCATCAAGATCAAATCGGGAATCATGCCCTTCTCTATCCGCTGTACCACTTCTTCTCCCGTAGGCACGACCTCTACTTCAAAGCCATTTTTAACCAAAAAATCAGCCACCATGGCAGCCGTCAGGCGGCTGTCCTCAACCAGCAGAATCCTCTTTTTTTCAAGTTTTTCGCTCATATTCCAATTTCATCCCTTTGTAAAGTCAACAGATATTCCTCCTATAATCTAATCTCGCCTACTTAAAAAGTCAAGTACACAAAATCAATATGGATTATATACCCAAAACCTTACTATATATAGGTAAACCTCAGACAGCAATGTTAAACGCCGTATCGATGAGTTCAAAAACTCTGAAAATTTAAAGGCCGGCCTTAAAAGCCGGCCCACACAGCCAAAATAAAAGATAAGGAGCCGGGAAACGTCCTCTTAGCCCCTTATCTTTCATGCATCCAGGCGGTTCAGATATAGCAAAACCTCTTATCATATTCGTACCCTTATTTGGTCAGTCCCTTCCTCAGCCTTGATGCAAGTCCCCAATGAATCCTGAAAAGCCTTTATCCCCTTTATAACCTCCACCGGCGTGATGTTGCGCAGCAATACATTCCACGGCTTGGCAGCGTTATCCACGGTAACGGTGATGATATCGCCTTCTCTTTCGGCCCGCACGCGCATTTCAGCCTGGCCGTGGATGTTGGGAACCTCTGCCTCCACGGCATTGCCATCATCCAGCTGGAAGATATGGAAGGTTACATTCTGGCTATAATCATAATCGGGCCTTGTATCAACCGCACCCACAGCAACTATGGAATTGGGCCTTACCCATAGGGGTAAGCTCATATAATCGTATTTCTCCCTTATCCATCGTCCGCCATCCACTACCCGTCCGTCTAGGAAGTGAGTCCATCGCCCCTCGGGGAGGTAATATTTGGCTATGCCCTTATCGTTGAATATGGGAGCCACCAGCAGAGCCCCGCCAAGCATGTACTGCAGGTCAAGATAGCTGCACGTGGGGTCGTCCGGAAACTCGAGCAGCATGCTCCTCAGTACGGGAATTCCCTTTTGAGAAGCCTCGCAGGCCGCAGCATACAGGTAGGGCATGAGCCTGCATTTCAGCTTTGTAAAGTGCCTAACCACATCCACCGCCTCTTCGTCAAACAGCCATGGGACCCGGTAGGAGCTGCTGCCGTGCAGGCGGCTGTGGGAAGATAGAAGGCCGAAAGCCGCCCACCTCTTATACAGGTCCGGCGTGGCGGTGTGCTCAAAGCCGCTTATGTCATGGCTCCAGAAGCCAAAGCCCGACATCCCAAGGGATAGGCCTCCCCTTAAAGTCTCGGCCATTGACTCATAGCTCGCCGTGCAGTCGCCTCCCCAGTGAACCGGGAACTGCTGGCTCCCTGCCGTAGCCGATCTGGCAAACAGGCACGCTCCGCCTTTGCCGTACTTCTCCTCCAGCACCTCAAACACCGTCTTGTTGTATAAATAAGTATAATAGTTGTGCATCTTTACCGGATCCGACCCATCGTAATACACCACATCTGTAGGTATCCTCTCGCCGAAATCGGTCTTGAAGGCATCCACGCCCATATCAAGCAGGCGCCTCAGCTCGGCTTTAAACCATTCCCGTGCCTCGGGGTTGGTAAAGTCCACCAGAGCCATGCCGGCCTGCCACATATCCCACTGCCACACATCGCCATTGGGGCGTTTGAGCAGATACCCGTGCTTCATGCCCTCTTCAAACAGCCTGGAGCGCTGGGCGATATATGGGTTGATCCACACGCATATCTTGAGCCCTTTTTCTTTTAGCCTCCGCAGCATACCCTCAGGGTCGGGGAATACCCTCTCATCCCATTCAAAATTGCACCAGTGAAACTCCTTCATCCAGAAACAGTCAAAGTGGAATACATGGAGGGGTATATCCCTTTCAGCCATGCCGTCAATAAAGCTGTTGACGGTCTTTTCATCATAGCTGGTGGTAAAGGAGGTAGTAAGCCACAGCCCAAACGACCAGGCCGGCGGAAGGGCCGGCTTGCCGGTAAGGTCGGTATACTTCTCAAGTACCTTCTTGGGTTCGGGGCCGTAGATTATGAAGTATTCAAGGTATTCGCCCGGCACGCTGAACTGCACGCGGCTTACCTTCTCGGAGGCTATTTCAAACGACACCTTCTCAGGATGGTTGACAAATACCCCGTACCCCTGATTGGTCATGTAAAACGGGACATTCTTGTAGGCTATCTCGCTGCTGGTACCTCCGTCTTCGTTCCACATATCCACCGTTTGCCCGTTCTTTACGAAAGGAGTAAACCGCTCACCCAGCCCATATACGCATTCCCCAACTTTAAGCAGCAGCTGCTCGTGCACGTACGTCTCACCGCTGTCCATGACTATATAGCCCATATTCCTGAAGCTGCTCTCGGTGACCAGCTCATCGTCTCGCCCCAGAAACTCCACCCGCCAGTCGCCCTGCTTTCTCACCCGTACCTTAAGCTGTCCCGAAATGAGCGAGGCGTATTCGTCACCATCCACGATCTCGACCTTTACATCGCGCTTTTCGTTGATGTTGAAAAACGGCGGCTTTTCAACCTTTCCCTTGTGATGGCATATCTTTACTCTGATAACGTCCTCCATGGGCGAGCTGAACTCCACCGTAAAGAGCAGGCAATTCAGGGTATCGCCCCTGTGCCTTATGTGCCTGCAGGGAGCATACACTATGAGGGAGTTACCCTTTATTTCCACATCATGTACCTCTGCAGGGAAAAAAGCCTTAAGCCCTTCGCGCATCTGCCAATAACCGTTTGTAAACTTCATCCAATCACCCTTTCTCCCTTGGCGGCTTTGTGTATTTATATTTTTATTTGTCAAACTATCCGCAATCCTCAAATTATTCTACTGTCAATCCAGTCATACCATTTTCTATCCATAGATTCCTTGAATAAGCCCAGCATGATAATCCATAACAAGCCTATCTTTGTCCATAATAGGCATTGGGCCCATGCTTGCGCAGAAAATGCTTATCAAGTAGCACCTGATCAATGGCTTTGACGTTGGGCGATAGAGCAAATGTGTGGAAGGCAATCTTGGCCACCTCTTCCATCACCACCGCATTGTGAACCGCTTCATGAGGGTCTTTGCCCCAGCTGAAAGGCCCGTGGCTTTTAACCAGTACGCCGGGCACATGCATGGGGTTTATACCCCTTGCCCTAAACGTTTCGACTATGACATTTCCGGTTTCGGCCTCATAGTCCCCCTGTATCTCTTCAGCCGTCATGTCACGGGTACAGGGTATCTCGCCGTAAAAATAATCGGCATGGGTGGTGCCCAGCGCAGGAATGCCTCTTCCCGCCTGCGCCCAGCTGGTAGCCCACGACGAGTGGGTGTGTACCACACCTCCAATTTCGGGGAAGGCACGATACAGCACCAGATGAGTGGGAGTATCAGATGAAGGCCTGAGCTTTCCCTCCACTTGATTCCCATCAAGGTCCACCACAACCAGGTCTTCCAGCTTTAACTCTTCATAAGGGACACCGCTTGGCTTTATGACCACCAAGCCCTCTTCCCTGGATATGCCGCTGACATTGCCCCAGGTATATATAACCAGGCCTCGCCGGGGCAGCTCCAAATTGGCCTCGAGCACAGCCTCTTTAAGCCATTTAAGCATATTAGAACATCACCCCTTCTTTATCCTCTAGTTCTAATCGATACAATTGAAAGCCCGTTGCTTCGTCAATACATTTCCCTCTTCCTTCAATCACTAATGATTTACTGCTTCAACCAAAAACTCAATCAGCCTCAATTTTCCCATGAATGAAAAACGGGCGTCATTTCCCTAAATTCAACATTTCCTCCACACATCTCCCTCAGCATACCGCAAAACTCGTCCCAGTCCACAGGAACGACAACCTGCATGGTGACTTTGTCGCTGTATTCCACCTGAACAACGTGTACGCCCTTCTGACGCAAGAAATACTCCACCTGTCCTACGTGAGCATAGTCTAAATATATAATGCCTCTGGGGCTTAATACCATACGCCTTGTCCCGGCCCTATCCAAGACCTCAGCAGCAGTTCTAGAATAAGCCCTGACCAGCCCATTGGCACCAAGCTTTATCCCGCCAAAATAGCGCGTTACCACTACCAATACATTTTTGAGTTCCCTGTTTTGTATCACCTGCAGTATAGGCATCCCGGCAGTGCCGCCGGGCTCGCCATCATCGTTAAACCGTTGAACCAAAGCTTCCTGTCCTACTATATAGGCATAACAATGATGAGTGGCATCAGGAAACTCGGCCTTTACATCTTGAAGCCTTTCAAGGGCCTCACCCTCTGAACTCACATAGAACGCATCCCCTATGAATCTGGATTTCTGTATCACAATTTCATGCCGAGCTCTTTGCTTGATGGTGCAGTATTCCCTATTCATGACATACGAACACAAGAGGCTCCTCCTTGCCGAGGGAGTCTCTTGCGCCTTTCCTCCCTTTCTGACACCAGAGTTTTTTACCCCTCTGCAAGTTTTAACCTGCTGTATACCTTATCCGCCGAAAGGCTTCTTACAACAAAGTAACCGCCCCTTACACCGGAAAATATCCCTTTCTCTTGCACATCGCATTTTGCATAACGCCAGATGCCTCTCATCTTTGAATCCCCAGTATTACATCTACCGCCACCGGCTGCATCCCTTTTAAATTACACCCATATTCTTAAGATTATCTATGCTCAGCTTAACGCTCTCCAACGGCGGCCTTTGGCACACATCCTGCTCAACTATTCCCCATTGAACCCCTATTTCCCTGGAGACCCTTATGATGCCGGCAATATCGATGCAGCCCTCTCCCACCTCAGCAAAGGGCGGTTCCTGGCCCTTGATCATATCTTTGAGATGCACCATGGTAACGCGGCCCGATAATCCCTTCAGGTAATCAACAGGGTCGACGCCTGCATACTGGACCCAGAAGGTATCCACCTCAAGCTTGACCACATCGGCATCGGTGTTATCAATTAGGATGTCCAGCCCATACTTGCCATCAAACTTTTCGAACTCAAAGGCGTGGTTGTGGTAGTGCAGGTTGAGGCCAGCCTCTTTAATTCTCTTGCCCATGTCCTGCAACTGTCTTGCAACGGCTATCCACGCCTCCTTGCTGTTCCGCCTGTTTTCAACAAGATAGGGTACTGTTATATCCTTAAGCCCGATCCCCAGCGCATAGGAAATCTCGCCGTCCAAATCTTTCTCCAGCCTCTCTATTGCCACATGGCTGTTTACTGGAACCAAATTAAATTCTCTCAACGCATCCCTTAGCTCATCTGCTGGGAGTCCACCATACCCCGCAAACTCCACACCTTGATAACCGAGTTCAGCCACCTTTTTTAAAGTACCTATAAAGTCCTTTTCGGCCTCACTTCGCAGAGTATACAACTGTAAAGCGATGGGCATTTTAACAGACATAATAAACACCCTTTCTTTATTTGATATGTACCTATGTCACATTATACCACAGTTCAAACTCTTTTGAATACGAATTTGGTCTTGAAATTAGATTTTCAATCCATTAAACTTAGAGCATGTATACTCAAGTAAACAGGTGCTGGTTTTAAAGCTTTTAATTTTGACCAAAGGGGGACAACGTTGTAGTTATATGCGGGGCTACTCATAGCATATAAGCTTTGCTGGAGGATGTTTTACGTTCGAAGCGATGCCTAATATAAGGTGTCACCCGAATTAAACTGAAAAATTTTTAAAATTAAAAACAGGAGGGACCATATCATGAAGAGGGAAGAAATGATTCAAAGGGCAAAGGAGCATTTCGGGAAGCTCATTGAAGAGCAACTCGAAAGGATAGAGAGGATGAAGAGCCAACAGGACTTTATCGATTACAATAAGCTGCCCACAATAGTGATCGGTATAGTCGGCGGTGATGGCATCGGCCCATACATCACCTCTCAAGCTCAAAGGGTGCTGGAGTTTTTGCTTCAGGATGAGGTGAAAGCCGGCAAAGTAACGTTCAAAGTCATAGATGGGTTGACCATCGAAAACCGCGCAAGGCACAACAAAGCCATCCCCGATGATGTATTGGAGCAGCTCAAACAGTGCCACGTAATACTCAAAGGCCCCACCACCACGCCAAGAGCGGGAGACCCATGGCCAAACATAGAAAGCGCAAATGTGGCCATGAGAAAAGAGCTTGACCTTTTCGCCAACGTGCGGCCTGTCAAGATACCCCAGGAGGGCATAAATTGGACCTTCTTCCGCGAGAACACCGAAGGTGCCTATGCCGTTGGCAACAAAGGCATTCACGTCAATGAAGACCTGGCCATAGACTTCACCATAACCACCTACGAAGGGTCATACAGGATCCTCAAAGCCGCTTTCGATTATGCCCGCAAGACCGGCTTAAACAGGGTAACGGTAGTGACAAAAGCCAACGTCGTCAAAACCACAGATGGAAAATTTCTAGAAGTAGCCCGAGAAGTGGCCAAAGAATATCCCGAAGTTGAATGGGATGACTGGTACATCGATATCATGACTGCAAAGCTTTTGGACCCCAAACGCAGAACGCAGTTCAAGGTGATAGTTTTGCCCAATCTTTATGGGGATATACTGACCGACGAGGCCGCCGAACTGCAGGGAGGCGTAGGCACCGCCGGAAGCGCCAACATCGGGAAACGCTATGCCATGTTCGAGGCCATACACGGCTCTGCTCCGCGCATGGTGGAAGAGGGCCGTACCCAGTACGCCGACCCCAGCAGCATAATCCGCGCTGCAGGCATGCTTCTTGAACATATAGGCTATGGGGATAAAGCTAAAAAGCTGGACATGGCACTGGATATTTGCGGAACATACGAGAAAAAACTGGTCATAACCGGCAGGGATACGGGAGCCACAGGCGCCCAATTTGCCGATTACGTAATGGAAACGCTGTCTGATGAAAACCTGGAGAATCGCTGGGCAGAATATACAAATCTGCTCAAAGAAAATAAATGAATCCTTCTCTCATTGATAATTTCACAAAACTTACCGAATTGGAGGCCAGGACAAATTACCCTGGCCTATTTTTTATTTTACCAAAGAAAGATAATCGTTAAACTATTCTTGCATGTAAACAAAAATGCTGGTTAAAATTCAATTAACTCGCCTATTTACAAATATTCTTAAAAATGTTATCCTATAAAAGGTTTAGCTTTTACTAAAATAATTTGTGCAGGGTGATAGCAAGATGAAACACATACAGGACCTCGACGAAGGGCTTGAAGTATTTAAAGCGCTTTCATCTGAAATACGGCTTAAAATAATCCAGCTGTTAGTACGCCATAAACATCTCAATATGAACGAAATGGCTGAAATGCTGGGCATAACAAATGGGGCCTTGACGGCCCATATAAGAATATTATCCAAATGCGGTTTGGTAGATGTACAATTAATGCCCGGGAAAAGAGGATTACAAAAAGTCTGTCATTTAAAAGAGGACAAATTGTTAATCGAAATGGCATCCGAGGTCAGATTAGAACAGATGTATCAGGGCGAAATTGACGTAGGACACTTTACCGCCTATCAAGTATATCCCACATGCGGAATAGCAACAAAAGACCATATTATCGGGGAAGTAGATGACCCCAGATATTTTGACGATCCGGAACGCGTAAATGCCGGCATACTGTGGTTTACAAAGGGTTTTGTAGAATATAGAATCCCCAATTATTTGAAACCATGGCAGAAAATTGTAGAATTGCAATTTTCCATGGAATTATCCTCCGAAGCTCCAGGCATATGTGAAGATTGGCCCAGCGATATACATTTTTCACTCAACGGTGTCCCGCTTGGTTACTGGACCAGTCCGGGAGATTTTGGAGCCGTTCGAGGACTATACACGCCAGTTTGGTGGTTCCCCAACTGGAACCAATATGGGCTTTTGAAGCTTCTTTCAATAAACTCCGAGGGCACCTTCATTGATGGTAAATGGATTTCCGATACGACTATTGAAAAACTCAATATCAATCATAAAAGCGATATAATTCTTAGAATATCAGTACCCGATACAGCAGAGAATGTTGGGGGTGTAACCATCTTTGGTCGAGGATTTGGAAACTACAATCAAGGAATTAAATTCCGCATCATATTTGAAAACCAGGCAAATGGCTCACAGACCAATGGATTAACAGAAAATTCTAAACAAATACAAAAGAAAGCAGGTCAAAACCTTTAAGTTATTTGACCTGCTCTCTTTTAGATTTTTGGGGGAATATTCTGTTTTTTAAAAATATCAATCCTGTTACAACCGCAAATACCATCGCCACAATTATGGGTATTCTTAAATCTAAATGTCCCGTGGATTTAGCCTCTTTATCATTTTCTGGTTCTTTACTTTTGTCAGGTTCGTTTGTTTCATCAATTTTGTCTTGCTGAATACTTTTATGGTCATATCTTCTTATGCCCCAAATCGTTTTCCCTTCGTCGGACAACGCTGTAAAAGTAATGTCCTTTTTCTCTGTAAGCTCGGTCCATTGACGCAAAAATACCCCCTTATAGGTTTTTCCGTCAATGACAATATTAGCATAATAATCATCTACCAGTTCCCACGTCCCTGAAACAGCTCCTGTTATAGTTCCATCGGGATTTAAAGTTATGTTTACCGCTTTCTTAAGATACTTTGTGATATCCTTTTCATGATTTATAAACTGATACTCACCGGGTATATCTTCTTGATTGATCGTTTCCAAACGCTCTCCTGTATAACGGTATGGAGCCACAACCGGCCACCCATCCTGGTTCATAAACAACTGATGAACGCGCACTTCATGTACCTCACCCCGATACGGAAAACGCGTATGGAATACCAAATACTGTTGTCCAGTCTCAGTATCAAGATAAACAGAATTGTGTCCTGGAGATACATATCCGTAACCCCGGACGGATTTTGGATCCTCCATATTTTTTCGGAACAGAAAATGTCCCATCAGTTTATTACCAATTGGCGAATGATCTACATTGCCTGGCAATACAGCATTCTGCCCAAGGCTATCCACATATGGCCCATCGGGATTCTTTGAACGAAATACCCGCATATTGTATTCTCCATTTGCTCCTAACCAACCATACGTAACATACAGGTAATAATAATCGGTTTCTGGATGGTAAACAACATAAGGCCCCTCTCCTGATTTACCGTATCCTCCTGATATTTTTATGCCGAAATACCTATCGATTAACCTGCCATCCGGTGTTTGCCCATCTTTTCCAGGATAAATGGGCCGTCCAGTCTCCTTGTCAATTTCGAGTATAAAAATTCCTCCCGACCAGGAACCGTAAGTCATCCATAAACGACCATCCTTATCAAAAAACAGATTTGGGTCTATGGCATTTGGATATATGGAATTATTGTAAGTGCCATTTTTATTAAACCAGTTAGGATTTTCTCCTTCAAGTATACCGGCTTCTATCAATGAAGGTATGTTCGTATTGGTCCATTTTTTATTCACATCGCTGTTTTGGTCATAAGCCTCATCCCTGGTAAAGCCAGAGTAAATAATGGTATCTACATACTCGTAGGGGCCTTCTATATTTTGCGACACTGCAAAACCTATAGCTGAACGTATGTAAGTTGAAGATACGCTGTAATAGAGCATATAAGCACCTTTTGTGCCATCTTCGTTTATATAATGAGGATTCCACAAAATCTGAGGAGCCCATACTGCGAAACCACCTTTACAGTCAGCATCATCCTCACCAGCCCAAGCGAAAGACTCAGCCAGGTTTTGAGATAGATCGCCGTATAACGCATTGCCAGGAGTTTTATAACCATTTGTGAATTTTGTCCATTTCATCAAGTCCTTCGATTTAGCAGCCTCTATATGAGTACCAAAAACGTAATATGTATCATCTACTTTTATTATACAAGGGTCATGAACCGATACGTTTGCAAATTCTGGTTTATAATCAGCATCTGAAGCACCTGTATCGGCAAGAACAGCTGTTGAAAACGGAAAAGCAAGCAAAAGAGAAATTAGTCGTCTGAGAGTAGTTTTTTTCATGCAACTCCACTCCTTTTTGTCCATCTACGTATAGATATTATAATTTTTAAAAATGATTTAAATTCTCACTTTTTTGTTTTTATCCTTAACACCGTAACTGAATTGCTGTCAAATTCAAAGTTAAACGTCTTTTTCAATCCTTTAACTTTTTTGGTGACAGGATAAACCCTTCGTGGATTCAAAAAATCATTTTCATCACTCTTGCTTTCAGCTGATAATATGGTAGCTATTCCTTCGTGCATTACATTTTGCACTCCATCCAATATTACCTTGACGTTCTGATTATTGTCAGAAGCATTCACAACTTTGAGAATTATATCTCCATTTTTATCAATGCTTGATACTGCATATAAATCATCGTAGTCTGTTCTGTCAATCACATCATGAATTAGCTCTCCATCAAGATAACATCTGATCCTCTCACCAGAGAGTTCAATTTTTATATCATACCATTTTCCGGAAACTACAGTAACATTGCTGTGATCCGTTATCACCATTTTGCTTCCCGCCACCGATTTCTCTATGGCTGTACTGGTATTACCCCAACCACCAATATTCCACCAATAAAATGTATTATCGTTTTTAACGCCGAATAAGATCAACATTCCTTCATTTCCACCTATTTTGCGCGCCTTAAGACT
>Ga0247720_100305_pt1 | contig 20893 bp, 19 predicted proteins | sample MSEWel2015_12_15_FD_189078 | JGI IMG/M metagenome (GOLD analysis project Ga0247720, IMG submission 189078) | Subsurface sediment microbial communities from gas well in West Virginia, United States - MSEEL Well Study Marcellus 3H_2015_12_15 | ecosystem: Environmental > Terrestrial > Deep...
AGCATGAGAGATCTCACACTCCTTGGTTGGGATTTGGGTGGCCTTTCAGACCAACCCTGTGTGAGATCTCTCTTTTCTACATCCCACACAAGATCTCCTGGTTGCCTACTAAAAGTTTACACTACCCGCTGCGGCTTAGCCGGAAGGCAGTACCTTTGTCCTGGTTGCCGACCTGTGGATATCTGTGCTATTATGTTCCTGAGCTTAACAATCCTGTCTCTTTCTACCTTACATTTTCGCCTTTATCCGCAGGTTTATGCACACCCTGTGGATAAACTTGTGTATAACCTGTGTAGTGCTCCGCTAAGGGGGTATACCTTTTGGTAGAATCAGCCCAAGAAGTTTGGCGCCGCGCGCTCGCCGTGATGGAACAAGAACTCGGGCGTACCAGCTTCGACAACTGGCTCCGCCCAACGCATGCCGTGGCCATCGTGGGGACAAACCTCCTCGTCTCGGTGCCCAATGCTTACGCCCGCGAGTGGCTTGAGACTTCCTACGCCAGCCTGGTCCAGCGTGCGCTGCGCCAGATAGGCGCCGGCCACCTCCGCGTCCACTATCTTATCCCCGGGGACGAAGAGCCCAGCATCGAGCCGCCAAAAGCACCAAGCCCGCGCCCCGCGCAACCAGAGCGCCCCCTTCTCAACCCGAAATACGTCTTCGACACCTTCGTGGTGGGAAACAGCAACCGCTTCGCCCATGCTGCCGCCTTGGCCGTGGCCGAGGCTCCGTCCCGGGCCTATAACCCGCTCTTTATTTACGGCGGCGTCGGCCTCGGCAAAACGCACCTCATGCATGCCATCGGCCACTACATCCTCGCCAAAAACCCCCAGATGAGGGTGGTTTACGTCTCCTCAGAAACGTTCACCAACGAGCTCATCAATTGCATCAAAGACGACGAAATCAACAGCTTCCGCGCCAAGTACCGCGAAAAAGACGTGCTTCTCATCGACGACATTCAATTCCTGGAAAATAAAGAGCGTACCCAGGAAGAGTTTTTCCACACCTTCAATGCCCTCCACGAAGCGAACCGCCAGATTATCGTCTCCAGCGATCGTCCGCCGAAAGAACTTTCCACCCTGGAGGACCGCCTGCGCTCGCGTTTCGAATGGGGCCTCATCACCGACATTCAACCGCCAGACCTGGAAACCAGAGTGGCCATTCTCCGCAAAAAAGCGCAGCTCGAGAATCTCATTGTCCCCGACGACGCGCTAGAATATATTGCCACCCGCATCACCAGCAACATCCGCGAACTGGAAGGAGCCTTAATACGCCTGGTGGCCTACGCCCAACTCCACCAGGCTCCGATAACGGCGGCCTTGGCCGAAGAAGCCCTCCGCGACATCCTCCCGGAAAATAGGCGCCAACCCATCACCATCTCCCGCATTCAAAGCGTAGTGGCCGAGTACTTCCAACTGCGCCCTGAAGACCTCCGAGCGAAACGCCGCACTAGGGCCGTAGCCGAGGCAAGGCAAATTGCCATGTACCTGGCCCGGGAACTTACCGACGCCTCTCTCCCCAAGATCGGCGACGAATTCGGCGGCCGCGACCACACCACCGTCCTCCACGGCTGCGAAAAGATTGCCGCCAGCCTGCAAACCGATCCGGAACTCAGGGCCACCATTAAGCGCCTGCGGGAGGCCATTCAGGAAAAGGCCGGCTAAACCCTGGGGATAACTTCTCTCCTTCACCACATCTCAACTATTTTCCCCAAGCTTTCCCCATTTTTTCCACCTTTTGACCGCACTTTTCCCCAGCCTTCTCTTTGTGGACAAGTATCTCCTTTCCTTTTGTCCACGTTAACCACAGCCCCCTACTACTCCTACGGAGTTCCCCGAGTTTTTACATCTAACGACGTACCGTAGTTATCAGCCCTGTGGACAACCCCGGAAAAGAAGGAGTGAACACCCCGTGCACTTTAGGACCTCCCGCGAGCCCTTCCTTACCGCTGCGCAGGCCGCCCTCCGGGCCGTGCTGACGAAAAGCACTGTCCCAGCCCTCACCGGAATCCTCGTCACGGCCGCTCAGGGTGAAGTAACCTTGGCCGGGACCGACCTCGAGCTGGGGATAGAGTCGCGCTTTGAGGCGCAGGTTAAAGAAGAAGGACAGGTGCTCATTCCGGCGCGCTATTTAGTCGACATCCTCCGCCGCCTGCCGGAAGGCGAAATTACCCTGGCCGAGGAGAACGGCGGTGAGCACGTTGCTTTGACCGCCGGTTCGTCGCACTTTCGCCTCCTTACCCTCCCTGCTGCCGATTTCCCACCGGTGGGTGCTTCGGAAGCGGTGGAGCTCCTGCGGCTTCCCGAGCTCACCCTGCGCACTTTACTCCAACAGGTCACCTTCGCCGCCGCCCACGACGGATTGAGGCAACTCTTAACCAGCGTTCTCTTCTCCCTGCGCGGTGCTTCCCTGCGGCTGGTAGCCACCGATGGTCACCGCCTAGCCCTGGCCGAAACTCCGCTAAGTGCCGAGGGCGCCTCCGGCGAATACCTGGTACCAGCGCGCACGTTGGAAGAAGTCGCCCGGCTCTTAGGAGGCGGAGGAGAAGTAAGCATTGCCGCCGGCCCTAAACAGATCATCTTTACCACGAGCACTTGGACCCTCGTCTCCCGCCTTGTGGAGGGCAACTACCTGCCCTACGAGTCGGTGCTCCCCCGGAGCTTCTCTCGGCAAGCGCAGGTTAAACGGACCGATTTCCTCGCCGCCCTGGAACGGGCAGAGCTTTTTTCTTCGGAAAAAATAAATGCCGTTCACCTCAACCTCTCCCGGGAGGGGATCCGGGTGCAGGCCCAGAGCGCCGAAGTAGGCCGCATGGAAGAGCTGGTCCCCGCCGACGTGGCAGGCGAAGACCTAGACATCTCCTTCAACGGGCGATACTTGATCGAGCCCCTCCGTATTCTGGGGAGCGAAGATATAGAGCTTAAATTCACCGGCCCGGAGAGTGCGGCGGTGATCGGGCCGGCAGGGACGTCGACTTATCTCTACTTGGTGATGCCGGTAACTACGCGCCAAGCGGTTTAGGAGAGATCGAGGTGCTCCTTAAACTGCTCACCCTCGCCGACTTCCGCAATTGGGCTACCCTGGAGTGGCAACCAGCACCCGGCCTGAACGTGATTACCGGCGCCAATGCGGAAGGAAAAAGCAACCTTCTCGAAGCCATCTTCTTTTTGGCCAGCGGCAAATCCTTTCGTACCCACCGCGATGCCGACCTGGCCAGGTTCGGGAGCTCTGGGTTTGCCGTGGGGGCGCGCATCGAGCGCAGGGCGGGTGAGCTGTCGCTTGTCCTGCGCTGGGATCGGGCGCGGGGGAAAACCCTCACCCTGGATCGCACGGAGCATCCGCGCCTGGCCGACCTTTTCGGACAGGTTACGGCGGTCTGCTTTTCCCCTGAGGACCTGTCCCTGGTAAAGGGCCCCCCCGAGGTGCGCCGGCATGCGCTCAACCTCCTTCTCCTCCAGGTAAGCCGCCCCTACTACTACCATTTGCGCGAGTATAACCGCGTCCTCGCCCAGCGGAACGCCTATCTTAAACGCCTGCCTCCCACTGCCTCCAGTGAGCTGGCACTGGCGGTGTGGGATGAAGAACTGGCTCTCCACGGTGCCGAGCTCATTTTAAGACGGCACGCCGCCCTCGCCGAACTTGCGCGCTGGGCGGATGAAAGGCACCGTGAGCTGAGCGGCGGCCACGAGCTCCGCATCAGCTATGTCCCAAGCGTTCCGCTTTCTGAGCCGGCCACGCTGGCCGAGGCCAAAGCTGCTTTCCTCCAAGAGCTCGAGCAAAAACGCCGGGAGGAGCTCCGTCGCGGCATTACCTTAAGCGGGCCGCAGCGCGATGAGATCAATTTCAGCATAGGAGGAAGAGACCTCAGAAGCTACGGTTCACAAGGGGAACAGCGTACGGCGGCACTGGCCTGGAAGCTCGCCGAACTTGAGTTTATTCGGGCGCACACAGGAGAGATGCCCCTCCTCCTTTTGGACGATGTCTACTCGGAGCTTGATCCGAAGCGGCAGGCCTACCTAACGCGCGAGGCACGCCGAGGTAGCCAGACCTTCCTTACTTCAGCGGAAGACCTTGAACTTGCTTTTCCTGATGCTGCTTCCTGGCGGGTGGCGGCAGGGGAGCTCAAGCCGCATTAGCTTTGGCGCAGTTTCTCCATCTTTGAAGTTGGTGCGCGGGACTAAGGGCGAAAAAGGAGCGGATCAAGATGTTTCTCCATATCGGTGAAGACGTAGTAGTTCCTGCTGAGGATGTGATCATGATCCTCGACCTCAGGACCGCCGGCACGGCTGAAGCCACGCGTGAATTCCTGGAAATCAGCCGTGACGAAGGTTTCTTAGTGGAAATCGGCCAGGGAGAACACAAAGCGCTCGTCCTGACCAGCGAACGAGGCTACCTCACCCCTATTTCTTCCCTCACGCTCGCCGGAAGGAGCAAAGCTTCCCTCGTTGGCTAAGGCGCAGCAGGCACGGTGTACCCAGGGTCTCCTTATTCTTGTCGAACCTGTGATCGCTATGTTATAATGAAGGTTGCGGACTTTTAGCAGAAAAGAGAAAGAAAGGGGTGGACGAATGGCGGAAAAGGTTGATGCACGCTATGATGCCAGTCAAATCCAGGTTCTGGAAGGACTGGAGCCGGTGCGGCTGCGACCGGGCATGTACATCGGCAGCACCGGTCCTCGGGGCCTGCACCACCTGGTGTACGAGGTGGTTGACAACAGCGTTGACGAGGCACTGGCTGGCTACTGTACAGAGATCGAGGTCACCCTCCACCCCGAGCACATGGTGGAAGTTAAGGATAACGGCCGCGGTATCCCGGTAGAGGTGCATCCCCAGGTAGGCAGACCGGCGGTAGAAGTGGTCATGACCATGCTGCACGCTGGCGGCAAGTTTGGGGGGGAAGGCTATAAAGTCTCCGGCGGCCTCCACGGCGTGGGCGTGTCCGTGGTAAACGCCCTCTCGGAGTGGCTGGAGGTCGAAGTCCGGCGGGATGGTCATATTTATCGGCAAACCTACGAGAAAGGCGTGCCCACGTCGGAGCTTACGGTGGTAGGGGATACCGAGGAAACAGGCACCACCGTGCGCTTCATTCCGGACCGGGAGATCTTCCCCGACCGCAATTTTTCTTTTGATACCCTGGCGCAGCGCTTGCGCGAGCTGGCGTTCCTGACCCGCGGCCTGAAGATTCGCCTGCGGGACGAGAGTACCGGACAAGAGGCCGTGTACCAATTTCACGGCGGGATCGTTGAGTTTGTCGAGCACCTTAATAAAAACAAGGACGTGCTCCACGAGCCGCCTATTTACCTCAAGCGTGAGCGCGAGGACGCCAGCGTAGAAGTGGCCCTCCAGTACAACGACGGGTACGTGGAGAACATCCTAACCTACGCCAACAACATCCACACGCAGGAAGGCGGCACCCATGAGGTAGGCTTTAAAACGGCCCTAACCCGCGTGATCAGCGATTACATCCGCAAAAACAATCTCTTGAAGAACGGCGACCCGGCGCTCACCGGCGAGGATGTGCGGGAAGGCCTGGTGGCCGTGGTGAGCGTGAAGCTGGTCAATCCCCAGTTCGAGGGCCAAACGAAAACCAAGCTCGGCAACCCGGAAATCCGAGCCTTTGTGGATACAGTGGTTAGCGAAGGAATCTCGGGCTTCCTCGATGAGAACCCGGCCGTGGCCCGGCGAATTGCCGAGAAGGTGCTGGCCGCGTCGCGGGCGCGCGAGGCGGCACGGCGCGCGCGGGAGCTTACCAGGCGCAAGAACGCCCTGGAGGTAACTTCTCTTCCCGGGAAGCTGGCCGACTGCACCGAGCGCGACCCTGCCGTGGCCGAGCTCTTTCTGGTGGAGGGGGATTCCGCCGGCGGCTCGGCCAAGCAGGGCCGGGACCGGCGTTTTCAGGCCATCCTCCCGCTTAGGGGCAAGATCCTCAACGTGGAAAAAGCCCGCTTGGATAAGATCTTGGCCAACGAAGAAATACGGGCGATGATAACTGCTTTAGGTACCGGCATCCACGATGAATTCGACCTTTCCCGGGCGCGCTACCACAAGGTGATTATTATGACCGATGCCGATGTGGACGGTGCCCACATTCGCACGCTCCTCCTCACCTTCTTTTACCGCTACATGCCGGAGCTCATCGAGGCCGGGTACGTCTATATCGCCCAGCCGCCACTCTACCGGGTGGTGAAGGGCGATCAAGAGTACTACACGTACAGCGACCGGGAGCTCGATGAGCTCTTAAAAAAGATCGGCCGCGGGAACATCGACATTCAGCGCTATAAGGGGCTGGGCGAGATGAACCCGCAGCAACTGTGGGAGACCACTATGAATCCGGAGACGCGCACCGTCCTCCAGGTGACCATCGAGGACGCCCTGGAAGCCGACAACATCTTCACCATCCTCATGGGGGACAAAGTGGAGCCCAGGCGCGAATTTATCCAGGCCAATGCTCGTCTGGTAAGGAACTTGGATGTGTAAGGGGAAAGGAAGAAGAAAGTGGCGGAGAAAATAGCCAGTCGCATCGTTCCCGTGCAGATTGAGGAAGAGATGAAGCACTCCTACCTGGATTACGCCATGAGCGTGATCGTGGGTAGGGCACTCCCGGACGTGCGGGACGGGCTTAAGCCCGTGCAGCGGCGCATCCTCTATGCCATGAGCGAGGTGGGGATGGGGCCGGACAAACCGTACAAGAAGTCGGCCCGCCTGGTGGGTGAAGTACTGGGAAAATACCACCCGCACGGCGACGTGGCCATTTATGATGCCATGGTGCGGCTGGCCCAGGACTTCGTCTGCCGGTACCCTCTGGTAGACGGGCATGGCAACTTCGGCTCCATAGACGGCGACGCTCCGGCAGCCATGCGCTACACCGAGGTCCGCATGGCCCCACTGGCGGTCGAAATGTTGCGCGACATCGACAAAGAGACGGTCGACTTTGTTCCCAACTTCGATGAGCATTTCAAAGAGCCGGTGGTGCTGCCTTCGCGGGTACCCAATCTCCTCATTAACGGTTCTTCCGGCATTGCCGTGGGCATGGCTACCAACATTCCACCCCACAACCTGGGCGAAGTGGTGGATGCCCTGGTAATGCTCATCGACAATCCGGAGGCTACCATAAACGAGCTCATGCTGGCCATAAAGGGGCCGGACTTTCCAACCGGCGGGCTCATCTTGGGGCGCGAAGGGATCCGCGCCGCCTACACTACGGGCCGCGGAAGCATCAAGGTGCGGGCGGCCGCCCACATCGAGACGGCGAAAGGCGGCAAGCAGCAGATCGTAGTGACTGAGCTTCCCTATATGGTCAACAAGGCTCGCCTGGTGGAAACGATTGCCGATTTGGTACGGGAAAAAGAAATTGAGGGAATCACCGACCTGCGCGACGAATCCGGGCGCGAGGGTATCCGGATCGTGATTGAGCTGAGGCGGGACGTCAACGCCGACGTGCTCCTCAACCAGCTTTATCACCGAACGCAACTTCAGGACACCTTCGGCGTGATCATGCTCGCGCTGGTCGACGGCGAGCCGCGCATCCTCAACCTCAAGGAAATGCTCAGGCACTACCTGGATCACCAAAAAGAGGTTGTGGTGCGCCGCACCCGTTTTGACTTGGCGCGGGCGGAAGAGCGGGCGCACATCCTCGAAGGGCTGCGCATCGCGCTCGATCACATCGATGAAATAATTGCCCTCATCCGCGCGGCGCATACCGTCAATGAGGCGCGCTCGGGCCTTATGGAGCGGTTCGGCCTCTCCGAAAAACAGGCCCAAGCCATCCTGGACATGAGACTGCAGCGCCTTACCGGGCTGGAACGGGAAAAAATTGAAGAAGAGTATCAAGAGGTTTTGAAGACCCTGGAACGCCTGCGCGCCATCCTGGCCAGCGAGGCCATGGTTTACCAGATTATCCGGAGCGAGCTCCTGGAGATAAAGGAAAAGTACGGCGATGAAAGGCGCACCCGCATCACGAGCGATGTGGGGCCTCTCGCGCCGGAAGATCTTATCCCCGAAGAAAAAATCGTCGTCACGCTTACCGCCGAGGGCTACGTCAAACGGCAGCCGCTGGCCAGCTACCGCAGCCAGCGCCGCGGTGGGCGGGGGATCCTGGGCACCGGAACCAAAGAAGAGGACGTGGTCGAACACCTCATCACCCTGACCACCCACGACTACATCCTCTTCTTCACCAACAGCGGCCGCGTTTACCGGGTAAAGGGGCATGAGATCCCGGAGGCCGGCCGTTTGGCCAAGGGTACGTCGCTGGTAAACCTAATCTCTTTGGACCAGGGAGAAAAGGTAACGGCCGTTCTCGGAGTGCGCGAGTTTGCCGAAGGGGAGTACCTGGTCATGGCCACCCGGCGCGGCTATGTGAAGAAGACGCCGCTGCCCGATTTCGACTCCGTGCGCCGGGCCGGGCTTCAGGCGATCACTTTGGAGGAAGGGGATGAACTCATCTACGTCCGGCGTACTGACGGGCAACGCGAACTCCTCCTCGGTACGCGCAGCGGGAAGGTAATCCGCTTCGGCGAAGATGAGATCCGCTCCATGGGCCGCATGGCGCGCGGCGTGCGCGGGATTAATCTGGCCCCGCACGATGCCGTAGTGGCCCTCGACGTGGTGCAGAAGGGCGCCGACCTGCTTACCGTTACCGCCCGCGGCTTCGGCAAGCGGACACCGCTCGCCGAATTCACCCCCCACGGCCGCGGCGGAAAAGGCATACGCGCCATCCGCGTCACGGAGCGCAACGGTCACGTGGTGGACATGAAGGTGGTGCGCCCAGGTGATGACCTGATGCTGATAACTGCCGGTGGGCTGCTCATCCGCTTGGCAGTAGAGGACATCCCGGTGAAAGGGCGCGACGCCCAGGGCGTGACGCTCATGCGCCTCGAACAAGGCGACACCGTGATGGCCTTGGCGCGGGTGGTAGAGTAAAAAAAGAAGGCTCCCGGCCGTCCGGAAGGGCGGGCGAGGAGCCTTCTCTTCTTTAAGAGCCTAGCCGATAGCGCAGCTTACCCCGTGTGCTACTCGACCGGATATTTGGCCAGCAGCGCTTCGCCTTCGCCCGGCTGCATCTTATAGCAGTGTTCCGGGGCGGGGAAGGCACCGCTTTTTACGTCGCTGATGTATTCCTGCAGGGCTTTGACGATGATGCTGTTCAGGTCGGCGTACTTCTTGACGAACTTGGGCGTGAACGCTTCGAAGAAGCCCAACATGTCGTGGACGATCAGGCACTGGCCGTGACAGTACGGACCGGCACCGATACCGATGACGGGTATGTTCGCCCGGGCGGTGATGATTTTCGCTACCTCCGGCGGCACGGCTTCCACGAGCAGGGCTACGGCGCCGGCCTCCTCCAGTGCCTTGGCGTCCTCGATAAGCGCCTCGGCGGCCGACAAGCTGCGGCCTTGGGACTTGAAACCGCCCAGCATGGCGATGGACTGCGGCGTAAGGCCGATATGGCCCATGACGGGGATGGTAGCCTTGGTCAAGGCGGCGACCACATCAACTACATTACGGCCGCCTTCCAGCTTTACCGCATCGCAACCGGCTTCTTTCATAAAGCGGCCGGCGTTGGCAATGGCCTGCTCTATGCTTATCTGGTACGAAAGGTAAGGCATGTCGCCGATTACGTAGGCCGTAGGCGCCGCCCGCCGCACTGCCTGGGCATGGTCGATCATGGTGTCCATCCGCACCGGCAAAGTCGAATCATATCCGAGCACCGTCATGCCGAGCGAATCGCCTACGAGGATAATGTCCACGCCGGCCTTCTCCTCGGCCAGGGCCAGAGGGTAGTCGTAACCTGTGACCATAGTGATCTTTTCGCCCCGGGCCACCTTCTCTCTGAGCGTGGTAATGGTAACCTTACTGCGCACCCAGCATACCTCCCAGCATTTATTTCAGGGGAAAATTAAGGCGCCGATCAACCTTCCCGCAAAAGAGCCAAGGCCTCGCTATATCCAAGGCGGCGGGAGATAGCCCGCGCCGTCTCTTGGGCGGCCGCGATCAGCCCGGGCAACCTCTCTCGGGTAAGCGTCGCCGTAAGGCCGGAGAGAGATAGCGCCGCCACCACCTGACCGCGCGGGCCGCGAATAGGCGCGGCCACGCAGCGCAGCCCGAGTTCGAGCTCTTCATCGTCCACCGCGTACCCCTGCTGGACCACGCGCGCCAAGTGGTCGCGGAGAACGGCCGGATCGGTGATTGTGTTCGGAGTGTAGGCCGTCAGGCGGCCGCGCAGGACTTCTTCCTGATCCGTAGGCGGCAAGTGGGCCAGGAGCACCTTACCGGCAGCGGTGGCGTGAAGCGGCAGCTTTTTACCGATCTGGGAATAAGTTACCACCGAATGCGGGTTTTCGACCTTCTCTACGTAGATCGGGTCGTATCCGGACAAGAGCACCAGGTGCACGGTATGGCCGCTCTTTTCCGAAAGTTCTTTCAGAAAAGGCAAAGCTTCTCGCCTAAGTTCCAAGCGAGAACCGACGACGGCGCCCAGTTCGAAAAGCTTAAGTCCCAAGCGGTAGCGGCCGCTGGCGGGGTCCTGCTCAACAAACCCTTTACCTTCCAGCGTGACGAGCAATCGGTGCACGGTACTCTTATGAAGATGTAGTTCATCGGCGAGCTCGGTTACCCCTAGGCTGGGCTCGGCTCTTCCTAAGGCCAAAAGGAGGTCCATGGCGCGTTCCACGGCGCGCACATTGTAGGCAGGACCGGAAGCAGCAGATGAACGCTGCATGCGCGTAGCCCCCGTCTTACATGATAAGACAATGTCTCATTTAACATAATAACATTTCGTCATTCAGCAGGGAAACTCCTTGTGTCTCGAGAAGATTTTTTTGTAACACCAGGTCAAGAGACTGATTGGAGGGAAGGCAGTAGGCCGACGTTATGAACTGGGATGACTTGTTTACCCCGCCCTGGCGGGGAGAAGCGAACACGGACATTGCCGAAGTTATGCGCCTCAGCGAAATGGAAGGCGTCATTTCCTTCGCCGGCGGCTTTCCCGCGGCGGATATGTTCCGTTTGCCGGAGGTCAGGGAAGTGGCGGACAGGGTCCTGGTGGAAAAAGGGGCTCAGGCGCTGCAGTACGGCCCTACCGCGGGCTTTGCCGCGCTGCGCGAGTACCTCGCCCAGCGCATGCTGCACCGCTTCGGAGTAAAAACGGGGCCGGAAGAAATAGTCATCACGACCGGTGCCCTGCAAGGGCTGGACCTCCTCTGCCGGGTTCTGATAGAACCGGGCGATACGGTTATTACCGAGGCCCCCTCCTACATGGGAGCGCTCCAAACCTTCGCCACACACCGTGCGCGCATCGAGGAAGTGCCAATAGACGAAGCCGGCCTGCAGGTAGATCTTTTGGCCGAACGCCTGGCCGAGCTTAAGGAGCGCGGGATTCGCCCGAAGCTCATCTATACCATTCCCACTTTCCAAAACCCGAGCGGTACCACCTTAAACGCATCCCGCCGCCGGCTCCTGGTAGATCTGGCCAATGCCTACGGTGTGCCGCTGGTGGAAGATGCCGCCTACGCGGAGCTACGCTTTGCGGGGAGCGAAGAGCCCGCGCTCAAAGCCGTCGACGGAACGGGTGGCGTTATTTTCCTGGGTACGTTCTCCAAGATCCTTTCTCCCGGCCTGCGCCTGGGCTGGGTGGTGGCGCCGCGCGCCTTGGCCGAGAAACTCATCGCGGTGAAGCAGACGAACGACCAGTGCTCCGGAAGCTTGAGCCAGCTTGTAGCCCTGGAATGTGGCCGGCGCGGGATCATCGACCGCCAGATAGAAGCCAGCCGCGTTCTGCTCAAAGAGAAGGCCGCGGCGATGGTGGCAGGGATCGAAAAGCATTTCCCGGCGGGCACGCGCTGGGTGGACCCGCAGGGCGGCTTCTTTACCTGGGTAACGCTGCCTGCGGTGGACGGCCTCGACACGAGCCGGCTCCTCAAGCAGGCCGTCGCCGAAGAAAAAGTGGCCTATGTGGGCGGCCGCTCTTTCTACGCGCACGGCCGGGGGGCCAACCAGCTACGGCTCTGTTTCTCCTACCCAGGGAGGGCGGAGATTGCGGCCGGAATAGAGCGCTTGGGGCGTTTCTTCCGCAAGCACCTTGAAAAGGCCGAGCTGGTACCGCAAGGTTAAACGACCGGCGTCGCTTCGGATGGTGGAGGAGGAATGGAGGGTGGCCTCTTCGGGCAGACTAACGGCAAAAGCTGCCAGGAGGGGCAAACGTGGCCTACGAGATGAAGCTTGACCGTCGGATGGTGCAGGTTGAACTACCCTTTGCCGTAGACCTGCCGCGCCTGACAAAAGCCTTAAAGGAAGCCGGGTTCTACGTCCGCGACGAAGATGGGGAAGGCACCTCCCAGGGCTGGGGACGCGGATACGATCGCGAAGGGTATTATCCGTACTGGGTGTACCAGGAGGGCCAAGCTTGGTTCTTTGCTTTCCCGCCGGAAGACTACCGGCAAGTCGCTCCGGGCGAGGCCTTCGAGGCCTACGTGGGGCCGGAGGCCGAAAACGAGTTTGAGCGCTGGCTTCCGTACCTTGAGGGCGCGCGCTTGAAATAAGACCGGCGGCGGATAAGAAAAGAGGGTGCGTGCGACACCCTCTTCTTTAGGTGCGCCAGGCATGAGCGCTGGCCTATTTGATTTTGTCGAGGAAGTAGCGGTGAAATGAGAGATCGTCCGTAAGCTCGGGGTGAAAGGCCGTAGCCAAAAGGTTCCCTTCTTCGGCGGCAATAATTTTCCCTTTTAGCGTAGCCAGCACGCGTACACGGGGCCCCGCTTCCTCCGCATAAGGAGCCCGGATGAAGACAAGGGGAAGCGGCGCGGGAGAAACTCCAGGAACATTAAGTTCGGTACGGAAACTATCAAGTTGACCGCCGTAGGCGTTTCGCCTTACGGCTATGTCCATAAGACCCAAATGCACGGTGTCTTCGCCGATGATCCGCTTAGCCAGGAGAATCATTCCCGCGCACGTGCCCCATATCGGCAGGCCTTCGGCCGCCAGGCGGCGCAAAGGCTCGCTGAGCCCAAAATCCCTGAGCAGACGGCCCATGACTGTGCTTTCCCCGCCGGGAAGGATCAGCCCGGAGAGCCCTCGGAGGTCTTCCGGCAGGCGCACCTCGCGCACGGGCACCCCCAGCCGCTCAAGGGATGCGCGGTGCTCCCGGAAGGCGCCTTGAAGGGCGAGAACTCCTATCGGGCCCATCTTACCACCCCCGAGCGGCGTAACGTTCCTCTGGGGAAAGAGCGGCCAAATCTACCCCGGGCATTGGATCGCCCAGGTCTTCGGAAATCTCGGCGAGAATGGCCGGATTGTTGTAATGGGTGACCGCCTTGACAATGGCCTGGGCCCGCTTTGCGGGGTTACTGGACTTAAAGATGCCGGAACCGACGAAGACACCGTCCGCCCCCAGCTGCATCATGAGGGCGGCGTCGGCCGGCGTGGCTATGCCTCCGGCGGCAAAGTTTACCACCGGCAGGCGTCCCTCGCGCGCCACCTGTTCCACCAACTCGAACGGCGCGCCGAGCTCCTTGGCCCGGGCGACAAGCTCAGCACGCCCGAGACCGCGGAGGCTCGCGATCCCTTCATTTACGGCCCGAAGGTGCCGCACGGCTTCGACTATATTTGCCGTTCCGGCTTCGCCTTTAGTGCGAATCATCGCCGCCCCTTCGGCGATACGGCGCAGCGCCTCGCCCAGGTCGCGGGCGCCGCAGACAAAGGGAATTTTGAACTTGGTCTTGTCGATGTGATAGGATTCGTCTGCCGGGGTGAGTACCTCGCTTTCATCCACGAAGTCGATGCCCAGAGCTTCCAGAATCTGTGCCTCGACAAAGTGGCCGATGCGCACCTTGGCCATTACAGGAATGGACACGGCGGCCTTAATAGCCTTGATGATTTTAGGATCGGACATGCGGGCAACCCCGCCGTCGCGGCGGATATCCGCCGGCACGCGCTCTAGGGCCATGACCGCGCAGGCCCCGGCCTCCTCGGCAATACGAGCCTGCTCGGGGGTTGTCACGTCCATGATGACGCCGCCCTTGAGCATTTGGGCCAAGTTCTTGTTTAATGTGTAGCGCTCGTTGTCCACCACGAAGCCCTCCTTTACTTTTTGCGTGCTGGCTGTTAGACTAAGCGTAATAATAAAATTAAGGAGTTCCGGGAGGTAAGGCGGCGAATAGTGGCTTCTTTTCGTCGCCGGTACCGCCAAGTGCCAACTGTTATATAGTGTACCACAACAAAGTGTATCGGTCAACAAGGGGAGGAAGGGTCTGTGGGCAAAAGCATACCGATACACATTGACCGCCGCACCAATGTTCCCCTTTACAGTCAGATCGCCCAGGCCCTGACGGAGTACATCCAAAGCGGCCGCCTGGCCCCGGGCGAGAAGCTACCGGCCATCCGTTCCCTGGCGCGGGCGCTTCAGGTCAATACCGTAACCGTAGTTAAGGCCTACCAGGAGTTGGAGCGGGCGGGACTTGCCGTATCGCGCGCCGGAAGCGGCACTTACGTTGCTCCTCGCGATCAAGCTTCTGCCTTTCTTAGCGCCACTGAACCCGAGCTCGACCTCTTAGATCGCGGCCAGGTAGAGATCCCACCCGGGGCCATCAACTTTGCCAGCGCCACGCCGGATCCGGATCTTTTGCCCGTGGCTACAGTGCAGCGCCTGATCAACCGCGTAATTGAACGCGACGGCGGGCAGGTTTTTGCCTATGAGGAAAGCCGAGGTTACCTTCCGCTCCGGGAGAAGGTTGCGGAAGTCCTGGCCGCCATAGGCATCCATACGGAACCGACTTCCATTCAAGTCCTGTCCGGCGGCCAGCAGGGGATCGACGTGGTGGCGAAGAGCCTGCTCAAACCGGGGGATGTCGTACTGGTGGAGGCCCCGACTTACCCCGGTGCGCTGGCGGCCTTTCGTTCCCGCGGTGCCCGCATCGTTTCCGTGCCGCTCGGCGAAGATGGTCCGGATCTTTTAGCCTTAAAAGAGATCTTAAAGCGTAGTAAGCCGTGCTTTTTCTACCTGATGCCGGCGTTCCAAAATCCGACGGGGGCAGTCTACAGCCGGCAGAAAAAAGAAGAGCTGCTCAACTTAGCAGCTCACTTTGGGCTTACCTTGCTCGAGGATGATTACCTCAGCGAACTAAGCTTCGCCGACGTGGACCTAACCCCGCTGGCCGCCTTGGCCCCGCCGGAAGTACCGGTCCTTTACCTAAAGAGCTTTTCCAAGGTGTTCCTCCCCGGTTTCCGCCTGGCCTTCTTGGCCGTACCGCCGCTCCTTAGACGGGAAATATTGGCCGCCAAGCATACCTCCGATATTTTCACTTCCGGCCTCTTTCAGCGCGTTTTTGACCTGTTTCTCCGCGAAGGCATTTGGGAGGAACAACTAGCCCGCATTCGAAGCCTTTACGCGGAACGATACCACACCATGGTGCAGGCGCTGCAAAAAGAGCTGCCGGCGCAGGTGACCTTCATCCCACCGCGCGGAGGGCTCAACTTTTGGCTGCGCCTTCCCGGCAATTTGGACGCCGCCCTCCTTTACCGGGAAGCGCTCAGGGCAGGAGTGGTCATCAGTCCCGGCGCTTTGTTCTTGCCCACACCCGGCCCGAGTTCTTATTTCCGCCTCACCTACGCTTCGTTGGGGCCGGAGGAGATCCGCCGCGGAGCAGCTCTCCTGGGCAACGCCTGCCGCCGAGTTCTGGGGGAGCGGTGCCCGGGTGAATACACGCCCCTCGTTTAGAAGAGCTTTAACCCGAGGAGCGGCCAGTAAAGGTAGGCTAAAGCAATGGTAACTGTTACCGTGACTAGGGTGGCCAAAGCACCGGCGACGAAAACGTCGCGTGGTGTAAGCGAACTGGCACTGTAGGTGGTCATGAGCGTCATGGACTCCATCGGGTAGAGAAAGGCGGTATGGGCGGCAACGGCGGTGAGTGCTCCGAGCCACGCCGGGTTGAGGGAAAGGCTATCGGCCGCGGCAAAGGCTACCGGCAAAAGGGCGGCCACGTAGGCGGTGGGCGTGGTGAAAAAGAGGCGAATGATGACGAGTAAGATAAAAGCTGCTCCGCCCGCCCAGCCCAGAGGGAAAGCGCCCAGCAGGCGTCCCAGCTGGCCGCCCAGCCAAGTTGCGGCGCCGGTAGCCGTAAGGCCGTTGGTAAGGGCGAGGCCGGCGCTGAAAACCAAAATGATAGACCAACTGATGGCCGGCACCGCTTCCTGCCAAGTAAAAAGCTGGATTCCCGGGAGAAAAAGAAGGGTGGCGGCGAGAAGGCAAACCAATGTAACCGGCAAGTTATGTAAATAACCTCCGCTTGCCCAGAGGAAAATCATCAGCGCCAGGATGAGGGCCAGCTTTTTTTCTTCCTCGGTGAGGGGACCCAGGGCCTTAACCTCACCGCGGAGAAAGGCGAGAAATGCCTTCCTTTCTTCATCTTTTCGTTTTTCGGGCGGATACAGCACGAGGAGGAGCGGCCAAAGTCCGAGGCTGGCTAAGAGCACCGGTGGGAAAAAGAGGGCAAACCAGTACCCGTAGGACAACGTGACGCCTGTTTCAGCGGCAATCAGCTGAGCTGCGTACAGGCTGGCCGGGCAGCCGGTGAGAATGCCGACGCCGGCAAAGAGGGAGACGCTCCCCAAGGCAAAGTGGGTGGCCCGGCCTGTATTGCTGCCGGGGGAAAGGCCTAAAACGTCCAGGCTCTGCGTTACAAGCGGAAGAAGGAGCGCAACTTTGCCTACCGGGGCCGGCACGAGGAAGGTGAAGAGCACGCCGCAAAGGAGGAAAACCAGGCTGAGCAGGGCGGGCCGCCCCTGTGAGAGGAAGAGGAGGCTAAAGGCCAGCCGGCGGTCCAAGCGGAATTTGGTGATGGCTCCGGCAATAATGTAGATGCCGATGAGTTGCCACACCGTCTCCGTGCCCAGGCTGGCGAAAGCCTGGGTTAAGGGCTGGATGCCGAGTAAAGGCAGGAGGATAAAAACCAAAAACGAGGTGGCGGCCGCATCGATTGCCTCACTCGCCCAGAGGGTAATGGTAAAACCCAAAAGCCCTAAGGCACGTACTCCGGCCGGCGTGAGCCCGGCCCAGGGCCTGAGGGACATGGGCAGAGAAGCCCCCAGGATGGCCGCGGCGAAAACTAAAGCCCGAAGTTGGCGAGATTTTGCCACCTCTTTGTCCTCCCCCAGGCAAGGGTACCGTTGTAAGGAGCCTACCCATGCCGTATAATGAAGACGGTGAAGTTTTAGACCAAATTCGGCGTCGACCTAACCCGGTGCCGATTGCCGATTAAGGAGGGCTGACAATGCTGGAGGTAACCTGCCCCGTTTGCGGCGTCGATTTTGAGGTGCCGGAAGGGAAAGGGGTTGGCGATATCCTCTCCTGCCCGTACTGCCGGGCGCGCCTGCGGCTGACGCTGGACGACGGGGAGGTTGTGGCTACCGGCGCCTGATGCTTCCCGACGAAAAAGGAAGGTAAAAGCGCGTGACTTAGGGGTTTCAGCCTAGTGGTCAAATCTATTATAGCGCCGCACCGGCCTGGCGGGAAGTCTTTATAAAGCTGAATTCCGCCGCTTGCCCTGGTACGGCGGTGCTTGCGGTTTCCCATCCGGTAGGATATGATTAAGGAAAATGAGGCAGAAGTAGGGAGGAAACAGGGTGGCGGAAGGGGTTATCGTCGCTCTAGGTGATTCCCTCACTTACGGCTTTCCGTACGGCCCGGCCGGCTCTTGGGTGGCGGAGGCAGAAACGCTCCTCGGGCGGCCGATTGTGAACCGAGGTGTAAACGGCGAGGCCAGCTTTGATATGTTGGCCAGGCTCAAGCAAGATGTTCTCAGCCTTAAGCCGGGCTGCGTGGTTATTCTGGCAGGCAGCAATGATGCCCTGCGAAAAGGAGTGCGCTGGGCAGAAACGGAGAGAAGCCTGATCGCCCTGGCGGAGGCTGTCCAGGCCGTAGGGGCGCAGGTGGTCTTCGGTTTGCCGCCGGCAGTTGACGAGCCAGCAGCAGAAGAGCGGCTCAAGCGCCAGCGTGCCTGGCTAAGGCGAGAAGCTCCGCGGCGCGGTTGGGCCCTCATCGACTTTGCGGCACCGCTTGCCGACCCGGAGACGGGGAAAATCCGGGCCGAGCTCACGGTCGACGGTGTGCATCCCACCAAGGAAGGATACCGGCGTATGGGGCAGGCGGCGGCCGAAGTCCTGGCGCGCTTGGGCTTCAGTGCCCCGGAGCCAAAGGGTGAAGGTTGAGCGTGAAGGATAAGCACGGGGAGGTAGGAGCATGTCCGAAGTTATGCATATGGTGGCAGAACTCATGGCCCTGGCCGCACGTACGGCGCCCAAGGCCGGAGGTAAAGACTTCGTCGGCATCAAGATCTTAGAAGGTGGCGAGCTGGCCCGCCTGGCAGATGCCATGGTCGCCTACGGCAAAGAAAGCGGTAAGAAAAATTTCGACCGGGACGGGGAGAACGTGCGCCGCTCGGATGCGGTGTTGCTCCTGTCGCTGGACCGGCCCCAGGTGGCCGGGCTCAATTGCGGGGCCTGCGGGTTTGCCTCCTGTGCCGAGTTGGCAAAATTACATGAAGGACCTGAGTTTGCCGGTCCACTATGCGCCTGGCGCCTGTTAGACCTGGGAATCGCCCTCGGGTCGGCGGCCAAGACCGCGAGCCTCCTCAACGCCGACAACCGTATCATGTACCGGATCGGTGTGGTCGCACGACGGCTAGGACTTTTAGGCGGCGAGATCGTAGTAGGGATTCCTATCTCCGCCACCGGGAAGAACATCTACTTCGATCGCTAACGGGCAAACCGCCTGCCCCTGAGGGGCCATTCTTCAAGCCGGGGATGGGCGGGCGAAGGTTGAGGCATGCTCAGGCCCGGGAAGGATCCCGGGCCTTAATCATTCGTTTGAGCGCAGACCGCTTCTGAGGCTTTTGCTTCGGAAAGAAGCGCCGTAAGGTGGGGCAAGGCGTCAGCGTAGCGCTGAAAGGGGTAAAAAGGAATCCCCTTTTTTTCGAAGAACTGGGCAAGATAGCCTTTGGCAAAAACCAGGTCTGCGCGCTGGGCGGCGCAGCGGTCGGTATGGCCATCGCCGAGGTAAACGATGCTGTATCCCTGAGCCCTAAGTTTCTTTAGGTGATAAGTCTTACAGTTGGCACAGCGGCGGCAGGCCAAAGCCCCGTGATGCGGAAAAGAAACCTTGGGCACGTTCCCGGCTATCTCTAGGTGATTACTGTAGCGCGGCAGCCAGATAAGGCCGGCGCGTGCTAGGAGTCGATCGATGTAAAAATCGAATCCATCGCTTACGATAATGGCCGGGAGGCCGCGGGCAGAAAAGAGCCGCACGGCGGTGGGGAAATCCGGGTCTAAGGTAAAGGTGAGGACGAACCTTTCCAGCTCGGAAGCGCTAACCCGGATTCGGTTGTAGACTACTTCGTAGGCGCCTTTCGTGGTGAGTTCACCGCGGCGGATGGCGGCATCCACCTCGTGCCAGGCACCCGGGCCGGCATAATTTTGAACGATGGCATCGCCCACATCTGTAAGACTCGCCGTGCCGTCAAAGTCCGAAACTAGAGCCCACTTTGCCAATGCCTAACCTCCAATACATTATTAACCCTATTCTACCTGAAGATACGGCTCGGTTTCAAGCTGGGTACGGCCGCGGTGCCGCAGGAAAGGCCGTGGGCTCTTTCGGAGGCGATGGGGTTCAGGTAAAACAAGACTAAATTATGGAGGTGATATTAGGTGATCTACATTGCCACTTCGGGCTATTACTATAGCGACTGGGAAGGGATCTTTTATCCGCCGGGCCTGCCTGCCGCCAAGAGGCTGGCCTTCTATGCCCAGGAGTTCCCCTTCACCGAAATCAATGCCACCTATTATCGCCAGCCCAGCGCGGCCATGTTCGAACGGATGCTCAAAGATACGCCGCCCACCTTTCTTTTCGCCGTTAAGGCGTACAAAGGCTTAACCCACGAACGCCAGGACCCGCGGGAGTTTGGCGTTTTTCTGGAGGGAATACGCCCGCTGGTGGAAGCAGGGCGGTTGATTTGCGTGCTGGCCCAGTTTCCCTACAGCTTTCATAACACGAAGGAAAACCGCGAATATGTGGCCGCGCTCGGCCACCGCCTGGCCGGACTTCCTGTGGCGGTGGAGTTTCGCAGCCGCGACTGGAACCAGGCCGGCACCTTTAATCTACTGCGCACCGCCGGCCTCGCCTATGTGGCCGTGGACGAGCCGCGCCTCAAAGGACTTCTCCCGCCTTTGATTCACGCCACAGCCGACTTTGGCTACGTGCGTTTCCATGGAAGAAATGCTGCCAAGTGGTTTCGGCACGAAGAAAGTTACGAGCGCTATGCCTACCAGTACAGCCGGGAAGAACTCAGCGAATGGGTTCCGCGGCTCCGGGCTATTGAGGAAGCCACAGGGCGGGTATACGTGGCCTTCAACAACCACTATCAAGGTGGGGCCGTAATGGCGGCGCGCGACCTCAAAGCCTTGCTGGAGGGCTAAAGCGCATAAATGCGCCCGGCACAGCTTTAAGGGGGATAACCTCAAGCAAGAGCGCGTATCCGCCTGTAACAATGTCTTAACACAACAAAGCCAGGGTTGCTATAAAACGAGGCCGGTGCTAAACTATACTTCGCCGCGTGAGCCAAGGTTGACAAGAGCCGAAGCGCCAAGCGGCCTCTTGACAGCCGTGGGCGCGTGTGCTAAGATAATAGAGCCACGAAACGTGTGGCAAGCACCTTGAAAACTGAACAGAGGAAGGCGGACCTGCGGTCGAGGTTGAAGGAGCCGGGAATATTTTGCGAAAGCGGTGTAAGAGCGCTGGTGCGGTAGCGTGCGCATATTAAAGCGCACGGGGCTGTGCCGGCTGATGAGATTACTGGAGAGTTTGATCCTGGCTCAGGACGAACGCTGGCGGCGCGCCTAACACATGCAAGTCG
>Ga0247720_100306_pt1 | contig 20798 bp, 17 predicted proteins | sample MSEWel2015_12_15_FD_189078 | JGI IMG/M metagenome (GOLD analysis project Ga0247720, IMG submission 189078) | Subsurface sediment microbial communities from gas well in West Virginia, United States - MSEEL Well Study Marcellus 3H_2015_12_15 | ecosystem: Environmental > Terrestrial > Deep...
AATTTAACGCTGAAAAAATAGTGTATGTTTCGTGTAATCCTGAATCTCTTACAAGAGATTTAAAAATTTTTAGTGAAAAAGGATATAAAGTAGAAAAAGTAAAATGTGTAGACATGTTTCCTCATACGTATCACGTTGAGTGCGTCACATTGATGTCAACGGTGGATAAATAGAGGGCTGAAAGTACCTGCAAATAAAAGGGTTTCCAGACATTGAGTTTTTCTCACGGTTACTTTGCCGGAAGAGATAATGTCAGGAAACCCTTATTTTTATTGTTTGCGGTAACATATCAACTGCCATGAAAATATAGAGTTGAGTAACCGGATTAGATAACGGCTATTTTTTCGGGGGTTGAGGAGACAAGATAGATGTTATACTGAAGTAATTAATAGTATGTTTTTGCAAACAGTCCTTATTTTATTGGAACACTTAGAAATGTTCTTTAACAGTTAATGAAGGTAATAATTAAAAAGCATTACTTGATACAATATAACTTTTTAAGCGATTGTTTTTAGATTAAGTCTATATAATGGTGTAAAAAGAAGTTGAGCCAAAGCTCACACCTCGGTTAAAATATAAGTTGCCCAACAAATACCAAACCGAGGAGGATGAACCATGGCTCAGTTTAATATTACAATAACCGAGGAACTTTTGCACGGACTTTTTTTATCAAATGGTAAAGATGAAGCATTTTCCAAACTGTTGGAGGAAATCTTCAACCAGGTACTCTTAGCACAATCTACAGAACAGTTAGGTGCTGAGCCTTATGAAAGGACGGAAGGAAGAACCGCCTATCGTAATGGTACCAGAGAAAGGCAGCTAACTACACGAATTGGGACGTTAACCTTAAGAATCCCCCGACACCGCAACGGACAGTTCAGCACAGAGCTTTTTATGCGCTATCAACGGAGTGAGCAGGCACTGGTGTTGGCAATGATGGAGATGGTCATCAATGGGGTTTCTACTCGAAAGATTGAGTCGATTACTGAAGAACTCTGTGGAAAGAAGTTTTCAAAATCGACTATCTCCACTCTATGCAAGAACCTGGATCCAATGGTGAATGCATTTAGAACACGGCCTCTGAAAAGCCATTATCCTTTTCTAATGGTGGATGCCATTTATGTAAAAGTACGTGAAAACAAGCGTATACAATCCAGAGGACTGCTTATAGCCATCGGCATCAATGAGGAAGTACATCGCGAGGTAGTTGGATTTCAGTTGGCGAACAGTGAGTCCGAAAACAGCTGGGGCGAGTTCTTTGGCTCCTTAAAAGAACGGGGGCTGAAAGATGTCCGCGTGGTTACCTCAGATGATCACAAGGGCCTTGTTAATGCTGTAAGAAAACACTTTCAGGGAGCCAGCTGGCAGCGTTGTCAAACCCACTTCTCCAGGAACATGCTGGACCATGCACCTAAGGCATTGCAGCCAGAAATCAAGGAAGACCTGCGCCGGCTATACGAGTCTGTCGATCTTGAGAGTGCCCGCAAGGTTCGGGACCAGATTATCGCAAAGTATGAAGCCAGGGCACCAAAAGCCACAAACTTGCTGGACGAAGCTTTTGACGATATCACTGCTGTTCTGGCGTTGCCTCTCAGATATCGGAAGCGGCTTCGTACCACCAATGGAGTAGAGAGACTTAATGAGGAAATCCGACGCCGGGAACGGGTTATCCGGATCTTCCCCAATGAGGCATCTGTTATCCGGCTCATGGGAGCTCTTTTAATGGAGCAGGATGAAAAATGGCAGACAGGCCGTAAATACTTTGATATGGAGCTATATTACCATACTGTCCGGGATAATGACTCAGAAGACGACACTGCTGCTTAAATTGCTTGCCCTGTATAGCCGCATTTATTCCACGGTCTGTTGACAACGAGCCTCCCATGGCATGTTGATGGGCATCAAGGCCATCACTCCACAATGATAGGCAGGCCTTACGCTGGTGTAGTGATGCCCGGCCAACCAGCCTAACATGCCATGTACTCATTGTCAACAGCTTTCGCGGCATAAACGCTTAGACTATTGTTTGATTAGCTACTGCTTTGATGACCGAGGTATTTTACACACAAATTTGGACTTGACTTAACTCAAAAACGATACTGACTATAAGTTGCTTTTCAAGGTCACTTTTATCGACTGTGGATGCTATAGGCATATCTAAGACAACTATATCAATACCCATTTGTCTTAAATCGTTCCATTCGTTTTTTATTTGTTCATAGTTACGTCCAAGCTTGTCCAATTCTTTGATAACTAAAGTGTCGCCGGACCTTAAAAGCTGATTTTTTAAAACTTGGTATCCGGGACGAGAAAAGTCTTTGCCGGAGATTTTATCTGTGATTATAAATCTGTCCTCTACGCCATATTTGGTTAAAACCTCTATTTGACGGTCCAGATGCTGCTCATTTGAGCTTACCCGTGCATATCTATAGACCCTGCCCATAATCAAACACCTCCCTTAAATCAGTATCTACATTCGAAAAAGTACACTTTAACGAATAATTAAAAATATACTTATGTTTTATTCGTAAAAGTTATATCAGCCTATTTACGAATATCTGCAAATAAAACATACTTTTACGAATATCTGTAACTACAGTTATAACTTGACCATTAACCTTTAGTCAAGCATTTTATTCGGTGCCATCGGGCTTCCTGCGGCATTTAGATTTTTTATCTTTTTATCAGATAATCTATATTAAATTCCTTGCGCGCAACAATTAAGTTCACCTTTGTTGTCCATAACCTTATCAAAGCAAAAAGAAACCTCTGGAATAAAAAGCTAATCAATTCTTGCAATTGTTCGCACGTTGGAATATAATGAATTCATGGACTTCCGAAACGGAGGTGTTTATGATGGATTATTTATCAGCAAAGGAAATAGCTGAGAAGTGGAATATTTCAAGACGGAGAGTTCAGATACTTTGTGAAGAAGGTAGAATACCAGGAGCCTTCAAGCTTAGTGATGTTTGGGTTGTACCCAAAGATGCGGAAAAACCTGCAGACAGACGTAAGGCTAAGAAAAAAACAGTGAATGGAGAGGCAGATAAATTAGTGTCGGGGGATTGATTATATGAGGCCACCTAAGGTTTTGGATAATAAAAAGTATAGGGTTATAGATGAGTTAAAGGCGGAATTACGTAAAGGTTCAAAGTTATCAATCATATCAGCTTACTTTACCATCTATGCTTATGAAGAACTTAAAAAGGAACTTAGTAAGATAGATAGTATGAGGTTCATTTTTACCGAGCCTACTTTTGTACGTAAGGACCAGGAGCTTTATAGGGAATATTTCATAGTTCGTCACCCTGAAAAAAAGATATCTGGCAATGAGTTTGAAATAAAGCTAAGGAATGAAATGAAGCAGGCGGCCATAGCCAAGGAATGTGCCGAGTGGCTGGAAAAGAAAGCAGAAATAAAATCTCTAAGACGGCCAAATCCTGCTCAGCCAAGACTGGTTTATATAGATAATCCTGAAGATAATGTTTTAATTCATGGAACTGTTGACTTTACTACTGATGGTTTAGGTATCACTCCTTCTAATAGATTAGACTATAACATGTGTATGTATGGTAAGGAATACACTATTGATTTTTTACAGTCCTTCAATGAACTATGGGAGGATGATACTGCTGTTCAGGATGTTAAAGATAAAGTTCTTGAGCAAATGAGAATTCTATATAAAGAAAATACACCTGAGTTTATTTACTTTGTTACTCTTTATAATATATTCTATGATTACCTTGATGAGCTAACCGAAGATAACATTGTGAAAAGCCGTACAGGCTTTAAAGAAACCCTTATCTGGAATAAGCTTTATAGATTCCAGAAGGATGCCGTTATGGGAGCAATTGATAAGCTCGAGAAGTACAATGGCTGCATTATAGCTGACAGTGTGGGACTTGGAAAAACTTTTACTGCACTGGCTGTAATTAAATACTATGAACTAAGAAACGATAGGGTTTTGGTACTCGTACCCAAGAAACTTCGTGAAAACTGGACCATTTATACCCAAAATGATAAACGCAATATTTTTGCTGCAGACAGGTTTAATTACGATGTTCTGAACCACACTGATCTTAGCAGGACAAGCGGCTATTCCGGTGAGATTAACCTTGCTACCTTAAACTGGTCAAACTATGACCTTGTTGTAATAGATGAGAGCCACAACTTCAGGAATAATCCACCGGTGAAAGGACGTGTGACTCGGTATCAGCGCTTGATGAATGATATTATAAAATCCGGTGTTAAAACAAAGGTGCTTATGTTGTCAGCAACCCCTGTGAACAACCGGATGAATGATATCAAGAACCAAATCGCTTTTATAACTGAGGGCAGAGATGATGCCTTCAAGGACGTGGGTCTGGATAGTATTGAATTTATTTTAAGAAAAGCACAAACCGTATTCAATAGATGGTCTGAGCTGCCTGAACACGAAAGAACAACTGAAACATTTGTCAATATGATGGATACTGATTATTTTAAGCTTTTAGATACGGTAACTATTGCTCGTTCCAGAAAGCATATAGAAAAATATTATAACTTAGAGGAGATAGGCAAGTTTCCAACCAGACTACCCCCTGAGAACAGATATCCGGCAATTGATGCAAAAGGCGAGTTCCCACCTATTGAAGATATCAATAGACTTATAAAAAAACTTACCTTATGTATCTATTCACCTTTGGCTTATGTGCTTCCTGAAAAAAGAGCTGCTTATGAAGATAAATACGATATGGTAGTAGGCTCAAACAAAAGTATCTTTAGGCAGATAGATAGGGAGCAAAGTTTAGTCGGACTTATGCGTGTAAATATTTTAAAAAGATTGGAAAGCTCCATCAATTCCTTTGCGATAACTGTTGAGAATATTCTCCACAAAATAGATAAGGCTCTCGAAGCCATAGAACAAAGGCAATTTGATTATGATGCAGAACTAGATATCAATGATATTGATATAGACGACCCAGAGCTTGAAAGCCTCATGTTCGGCAACAATGTAAAGGTATTGCTCCAAGATATGGACCTTATCAAGTGGAAACAAGACCTACTGGCAGATAAGGACAAGCTGGAAACCATTTTATTGGAAGCTATGATTGTTACGCCAGAAAGGGACGCTAAGTTAATTGAACTTAGAACCCTTATAGAAAGCAAAATACAAAATCCAATAAACCCTGGAAACAAAAAGGTTATTGTATTTACTGCATTTGCTGATACAGCCAGATATTTATATGAGAATTTGGCCGATTATTTTGCTAATAAAAGTATCTATTCCGCTATTGTAACAGGTAGTGGTGATAATCATTCCAACTTACCTATACCAAAGGGATTAAGAAAGTCGATTAAGATGTCAGATATAAATACTGTATTGACCTTATTTTCTCCTATATCCAAGGAGTGTTCAAAGGTTTACCCCGAAGTTAATGAATATATAGATATACTTATTGCAACGGACTGTATATCTGAAGGCCAGAACCTTCAGGACTGCGATTATCTAATAAATTATGATATTCATTGGAACCCAGTTAGGATTATACAAAGATTCGGACGTATAGACCGTATTGGTTCAATTAACCAATCTGTCAAATTAGTAAACTTTTGGGCTACCAAGGACTTGGACGAGTACATAAACCTCCAGCAGCGTGTCAGAGGCAGGATGGTTTTATTGGATGTGTCTGCCACAGGAGAGGAGAATATTATAGAAACAGACTCTAGCAAAGAGATGAGAGATCTTGAATATCGTAAGAAACAGCTTGAAAGGCTGCAGAAAGAGGTTGTGGACTTAGAAGATATATCGGGAGGCATATCGATAACAGATCTGACCTTTAATGATTTTAAGATTGAGCTTATGGAATATATGAAAGCCAATAGAAAGCTTTTAGATGAGGCGCCAAATGGAATGTATGCTGTTGCAAAGATAGACGAAAGCGTAAAAGATACTATAAAGCCAGGAGTGATTTTTACCCTTAGACAAGTCAAAGGGAAACAACAAAGCAAAGAGCAGAACCCTCTATTTCCCTATTATATGGTTTATATCGCAGATGATGGGGAAGTAAAGCTATCTTTCCTGCATGCTAAGAAGATACTGGATTATTATAAAAAGCTATGTTCCGGTAAAAACGAAGTGTTTAAAGAGCTGGTAGAGGAGTTTAATAAAGAGACCAATGATGGTCGTAAAATGAAACATTATTCCGATTTGTTGGAAGCTTCCATTGAAAACATATTAGGCAAGAAGCAGGAGATTGGGGTGGCCAGCCTCTTTAGTAAAGGCGGCACCACCATGCCGAAAAGAACCTTTGATGGTATTGAGGATTTTGAACTGATTACATTTTTGGTTATAAAGGGTTTGGGGGAATAGCTATGGATGATTACAATTTTTTGAACATCCCTGATAGCTGCTTTGTCGGTAGTACGATTTACAAGAAGTTATTTTATGAAAATGCCCATTTATCATCCAGTGATAAATCATTGTTTACAGATACCATAAACAAGGTAGTATGGCTCTACTGCCTTAAACCTGAAACAATAAACATACCGGCCTATAAGGATGAAATACGGGAATATCCGGAGATTGAAGTTATAGAAGTTATTTTAAATAAAGAATATGGGCTTAACAGAATAGCTGAGATTATTATGAGGACGATCCCCTACCCTATGCTGCTGATTTTTAAGCTGGAAGATAAAATACGGTTTTATATGGCTCACCAGAGGACAAGCCAAAGTGACAGCAGCAAGAATACCATTGAGGAATTTATCTCTACTGACTGGTTAAGTAATGATAGTGCTTTATTCGCTAAGCTTGATATAAAGCAAATGAGGTTTACAAACTTCTATACACTTTATAGTGATATAGTTGACGCTATCAGTATTTATAATCTATCAGCCATTATGCCAACAGATGACACTGTAACTGGTGCCAAGGCAAGAGAACTCTCAGCAAAGATAGAAGATATAGAGCAAAGAATTGCAAATCTGCGGTCTAAACTCAAGAAGGAAAGCCAGTTTAACCGCAAAATGGAGCTAAACATAGAGATTAAGAGATTAGAACAGAGTAAAAATAAATTGCTTGGAGGCGATGACGAATGATAGAAACAATACTTACGGGCAAAACCCCGGACATAGGGGAAGAAAATATCAAGAAGTTAATGACTATGTTCCCTGAAGTTGTTACAGAGGGAAAGGTAGACTTTGAAAAGTTGAGACAGGTTTTAGGTGAATATGTAGATGATAGTAACGAACGCTATAATTTCACCTGGAACGGTAAAGGTCGAGCCTTGCGTTTATCCCAAACACCTTCACTGGGAACATTAAGGCCATGTAAAGAAGAAAGTAAAAACTGGGATACAACCCAGAACCTTTACATAGAAGGTGATAATCTTGAGGTATTGAAGCTTTTGCAAAAGAGCTACTATGGAAAGATTAAAATGATATATATTGATCCACCCTACAACACGGGGAAAGATTTTGTATATAGGGATGATTTCCATGATAGTCTTGAAAACTATAAGAGAATTACAGGGCAAGTAGATGGCAATGGCAAGGCAATAAGTACAAATCCCGAAACTAGTGGCCGATATCATACTGACTGGCTTAATATGATGTATCCAAGATTAAGGCTTGCAAGGAATTTACTTTCAGATGACGGTGCAATTTTTATTAGTATTGATGATAATGAGGTGCATAATTTAAGGAAGATTTGTGATGAAGTATTTGGAGAGGATAATTTTCTTGCGACAATCACGGTTAATAAAGCCAGCCAAATAGCTACAGAAAACACGGTTGATATGCATGAATATGTCTTAATATACCTTAAAAACGTAGAGAGTTTCAAATTAGGAGAAAATTACAAGTTTACAATCTCAAGAGGGACAGTTGGAAATGAAAATCAAACGACTCCTAAAATTCTGTTTCCAAAAGGATTGAATTGCTATAATATTGAGGATGGCGTATATAAAACTACTAGAAAAGTGGAGAACAGCAAGGAAAACATTATAAATTTTGGTGATATTGTAGTTAAAGATGGGAAACTGGCGCAAGATGTAATTTTGCAAGCTAGGTGGAGAAGTTCTAATGATATGAGAAATTTCTTTAATAATAACTGCCAACCAACAGAGTCAAAAATTAATGGTGAAATTGTAGAGATTTACTTTGAAAATGATAGATTTGTTCCTCAAATAAAAAAAAGAGTGAGAGAAAAATTTGAAACTCTTTATTCAACTAATAAAAGAGGGAGTAAATACTTAGAAAATATAAATCTTAATTATTTCGAACACCCAAAAGATGTATTGTTTATTAAGTACTTGATTGCAAGAGGGGCATATAGGGACTCCATAATCCTCGACTTCTTTTCAGGCTCAGCTACAACCGCTCACGCAGTAATGCAACTTAATGCCGAAGATGGCGGAAATCGTAAGTTTATTATGGTTCAGCTTCCAGAGCCAACTGATGAAAAGTCCGAAGCTTATAAGGCAGGTTATAAAAACATATGTGAGATAGGCAAAGAGCGTATCCGCCGTGCAGGAGAAAAAATCAAAGAGGAATATAAAGATAAAGGGAATATAGAAAACCTTGATATTGGCTTTAAGGTGTTTAAGCTTGATACCTCTAATATCAGAAAGTGGCAGCCGGATTATGATAATTTAGAGCAATCTTTAATGGACTATGTGGACAATTTTGTGGAAGGCAGGACGGAATTTGATGTTGTTTATGAGATAATGCTTAAATACGGTCTTGACCTGACTTATCCAGTTGATGAGTTTACAATTGCACAGAAAAAGGTTTATTCTATCGGCTTTGGCATGCTTATGATTTGTCTTGCTGATGAAATTACAACAGATGTTGCTAAGGGGATTTTAGTAAAAATAAAAGAACTTTCTCCTGAAAGCAGCAGAGTTGTATTTAAGGATAATGGATTTAAGTCAGACAGTAACAAGACCAATATCAAGGAAATTCTTAAATCTGGCGGAATTGAAGAATTTATAACTATATAGGGAGGTACGGTCTAAAATGAAGCTGAAATTTGATAAAAACCTAGAATACCAACAGCAGGCCATAGCTTCCGTTGTGGATTTGTTTAGAGGCCAAACGCCTATGCATACTAATTTTACCGTATCAGCTTATAATGGACAAATAGGCCTGTTTGATACAGAAAACGGTATAGGCAACAGGCTTGAACTGGATGAAGAAGAGATACTTAAGAATTTGCAAGAAGTTCAGCTTAGGAATGGCCTGCCACAGACAAAGTTTCTAAAAGCCGGCGAGTATGATTTTGATATAGAGATGGAAACCGGTACAGGTAAGACCTATGTTTATTTAAGGACAATTTTTGAACTCCATAAAAACTATGGGTTTTCCAAGTTTATTATTGTTGTTCCCAGTATTGCCATTAAAGAAGGTGTGTATAAGACCTTACAGATTACAGAGGAACACTTTAAGGAATTATATGATAATACAATTTACCACTACTTTATATATGATAGTAGCAAACTGGAACAGGTAAGAAGTTTTGCGGTAAGCGATAATATCGAGATTATGGTTATAAATATTGACGCTTTTAGGAAGAGTTTTACAGACCCTACTAAGGAAACTAAGGCTAATATTATTCATAGGACAAATGACAGATTAAACGGTATGAAGCCTATTGAGCTTATTCAGGAGACCAGACCCATTGTTATTATAGATGAGCCACAATCTGTAGACACGACTCCTAAAGCCAAAGAGGCTATTAAGTCCCTAAATCCATTATGTATATTTCGTTACTCAGCTACTCATGTGGAAAGGCACAATCTGGTTTATAAGCTGGATGCAGTAGATAGTTATAATTTAGGTTTGGTAAAGCAGATAGAAGTTGCTGGGTTTACAACTAAAGACTACCACAATAAAGCCTACTTGAAGCTTTTATCTGTAGACAATAAAAAATCTCCTATAACAGCCAAAATAGAGATGGATGTCAAAGATAGAAAAGGTGTGGTAAAACGAAAAGCGGTAACAGTCAAACGTGGAGATGACCTTTATGAAAAATCCGGAGGGCGTGATGTCTATGAAGGATATATTGTCAGCGAGATTTATTGTGAAGAAGGGAACGAATACGTTGCCTTTACAAGCAAGCCGGATATTCTACGTATAGGTAAAGCTATAGGAGATGTGGACGACCTGGCCATAAAAGAACAGATGATTAGAAAGACAATAGAGGAGCACTTAGACAAAGAACTGGTATTAAACAAGCTGGGAATAAAAGTGCTGAGTCTGTTCTTTATAGACCGTGTGGCAAATTATCGCTACTATGATGAAAATGGGAATCCTCAAAAGGGTATCTATGCAAAGCTCTTTGAAAAACATTATAAAGACCTCATAAGACTGCCTAAGTATAATACGCTGTTTAAAGATATTGATTTAGATACCGCTGCCGAAGAAGTACATAATGGATATTTTTCAGCGGATAAGAAAGGTGTCTTAAAAGATACCAGCGGTTCTACGCAAGATGATGAGGATACTTACAACTTGATTATGAAAGACAAGGAGCGCCTTTTATCCTTTGATACTAAACTTAGATTTATTTTCTCACACTCAGCATTACGTGAAGGTTGGGATAACCCCAATGTGTTTCAGATATGTACCCTAAATGAAACACAGAGCGAGGTTAAAAAGCGTCAAGAGATTGGTCGTGGCCTGCGTCTTTGTGTTAATCAGGAAGGAGAACGCCAGTATGGTTCTTTTATAAACACATTGACGGTTATCGCTAATGAAAGCTATGAGGAATTTGCAGCTAAACTTCAGAAAGAATACGAAACTGATAGCGGCATACGATTTGGTATTATCGAAACTCATTTATTTGCTAATATTCCGGTAAAGCAGGAGGATGGAAGCATAAAGCATTTAGGACAGGAAGCTTCTGAGGCCATCTTCAAAGCATTTTTAGATAATGGTTATATTGATGAAACAGGTAGAGTGCAGGACAAGCTGAAAATTGATATAAAAGACAACAAGCTAAATGTGCCGGAAGAATATGAACATGTAAGAGCTGATATTACGACTCTTGCCAGAAAAGTATGTAGCGGACTTAATATCAAGAACAACAGCGATAAAAAAGCTATTAAGCTTAATAAGCAGGTCTATCTTGACCCTGAGTTTAAAGAGCTATGGGATAGGATAAAATATAAGACTACCTATTCTGTGGACTTTGATAGTGAAAAGCTAATCGATGAATGTTGTAGAGAGATGCAGAAAAGCTTATTTATAAGTTCTCCAAAGCTTATATATACGAAAGCAGGGCTTGATATTAGTGCTGGTGGCGTTGTGGCGGAAGAATCAGATAGATATGCAGTTGCTTTGGATAACCAACAGGAAAATCTGCCTGATATCATTGCCTATCTTCAAAATGAAACCAATTTAACAAGAAAAACTATTGTGGAGATACTGATAAGAAGCAATACTCTGCACCTTTTTAAGAAGAACCCTCAAAAGTATATGGAGCAGGTAGCGCAAATTATCACTGCTAAAATGAGGTTAATGATAGTTGATGGCATAAAATACACGAAGATAGGTAACGACGAATATTACGCACAAGAACTTTTTGAAAGTGAGGAACTTATCGGCTATTTGTCTAAAAACATGATGGAAAGTAAAAAATCAGTATATGAATATGTGGTATATGATAGTGCCAACGAGGAGAAGTTTGCCAGAAGCTTTGAAAACAATAGCAAAGTTAAGTTGTATGCAAAACTTCCCGGCTGGTTTACCATACCCACTCCCTTAGGCAGCTATAATCCTGACTGGGCTGTACTAATTGATGCGGACGGCAAGGATAAACTGTACTTTGTACTGGAAACCAAAGCTGATACTATGTTTGATGCTTTGAGACCAACGGAAAGAGCTAAAATTGAATGCGGGAAGAAACATTTTGAGGCTTTAGGTACTGAAGTAGGATTTGAAGATATAGATAGTTTTGAAGGATTTATAGAGGAGAAAGTAGTAGTAAAGTAGTTCTTTTAACAGGCGCTGCAATATTTGATAAAACAATAAGCATAAAAGAATTATTAGATGAATTGTGAGTTTCGTCTTTATTGAAAATTAATCCTTTTTAAAGTCATATAAATACCCCTTAGCAGTCTATTTGTTATAGTCTCAAGTAGTGGTGTAAATTTCGTGGAGGCTAATTGACAAAAGTAACCACGATATGATTTCTACTTTATTAGGGAAACAAAACAAAACAAATAAAGTAGAGGAGGTCATACCGTGGCTACTAATAATAGAATGGCACATTTAGAACAACTTAGCAAGTATGTTGTTGAAAAAGATAAAGATTTTTTAAAAGAAGCATTAACATTACTCATTAATGCCCTAATGGATGCGGAAGTTACATCAATAATAGGTGCTGAAAAGTATGAAAGAAATAATAATAGAAACAACTATCGCAATGGATATCGTCTAAGAGAATGGGATACTCGAGTAGGAACATTACAGTTAAGCATTCCCAAGTTACGTCACGGAAGTTATTTTCCAAGTCTTTTAGAACCGAGGAAAATGTCAGAGAAAGCATTATTGAATGTAGTTCAGGAAGCCTATGTTCATGGAGTAAGTACCAGGAAGGTGGATGAACTTGTAGAAGCTCTTGGAATGAAAAGGATTGATAAAAGCGAAGTATCAAGAATCAGTAAGCAACTGGATGAATTTGTAGAAGAATTTAAAAACCGTAGACTGGAAGGAGAATATCCTTACCTTTGGCTTGATGCCACTTTCCCCAAGGTTCGGGAAGGAGGCAGGGTATGCAGTATGGCACTAGTTATAGCAGTAGGAGTTAATCAACAAGGTGAACGGGAAATATTAGGTTTTTATGTAGGGATGAGTGAAGACGGGGCTTTTTGGGAGGAGTTTTTAAGAAGGCTGGTAGCAAGGGGTCTAAAAGGTGTAAGGCTTGTAATCAGTGATGCACATGAAGGGCTGAAGGCTGCAATAAAGAAGATTTTAACGGGAAGTGCATGGCAAAGATGCCGTGTACATTTTATGAGAAACGTATTAAGCCAGGTACCAAAGCATTATCAGGGAATGGTATCATCGATAATACGGACAATATTTGCCCAGAATGATCAGGAATCTGCGAGGGAACAGTTAAGGCATGTAGTAGATGAGCTTAAAAATCGTTTTCCAAAAGCAATGAAAATTCTTGAAGAAGCAGAAGAAGAAATCCTGGCATATATGGCTTTTCCCCGTGAGCATTGGGCACAGATACACTCCACCAATCCTCTTGAGAGACTTAACCGGGAAATTCGCCGTCGAACGGATGTTGTTTGCATATTTCCAAATCGTGAGGCGGTAATCCGATTGGTAGGAGCAATGCTCATGGAACAAAATGATGAATGGAAAGTAGGGCGGCGCTATTTCAGTCTGGAATCAATGTCAAAGATTACATCGATAAATGAATTTACATTGACACCAGTAGCTTTATTACATAAATGAGGTGAAAAAATGATAAAGTAGAAATCATTTTACACCACTTGACAAGACACTATCCAATATGAACATCTTTGAAAAAAACAATTAACCAAATAACAATTACAATAATTGCACAATACTTACTGATAAAATATCCAAAAATTGCTCCCGAAAATAAAATTGTGGTCCATAGAAAAAGAGAATTTCTCATGTCTATGCTCATTTTCTTTTTGTCATGTTTTTCTTGTTCCTCTTTAGGCATAGTGTTAAATCCACTGATTAATATTGCACCTTTTTCTTTTAGCAGAGCAAAGATAATTGAAATTATTCCAAAGAACACTGCAAGTATCAAACATATCATAGCTTCCATATTCATAATACCCATCACCTTTTGACTGATTCAAATAAATACAATTGCGCATAAGTTATATTATTTATTATACCATGTTCTATACATGTGAGAACATCGGAGAGGACAAATGAATGTTTGATTTTAGACCGGATTGTTATATAATGGTATCAACAGCTATGTTTAAGGGTGTTATGGCAATGCAGTCTATCGTCAGCAGATATGTCCAAGAACAATGTCAAATGGATATGTTTAATACGAGAGGTGGTTATAGTGCAGACACAAAAATATTCAGTAAATCAATACTTAATAGAAACTGTTTTAGCCTGGGTTAAGTCAGGGGAAATTGCAATTCCTGAGATACAACGGCCTTTTGTATGGGATGCTTCAAAAGTGAGGGATTTAATGGATTCATTGTATCAGGGCTACACTATAGGCTATATAATTACATGGAAAAATCCGAATATCAGGCTTAAAGATGGTACAATATCCGAAGGAAAGAAAATTTTAATAGATGGTCAGCAAAGGGTAACAGCACTTACAGCGGCTATCCTGGGAGAATATGTTATAAATAATGAATATAAAAAAGTAAGAATAAAAATCTCTTTCCATCCGATTGAGCAAAGATTTGAAGTCTTTAATACGGCAATAGAGAAGGACAATAAGTGGATACCCGATATATCTCAAATCTTTTCACAAGATATAAATATAATTAAGTTTATAAATCAATACTGCAGGAATAATCCGGATGTTGATCCCGAGTTGATATATGAAAGGATAGAAAGTCTTAGAAAAATAATGCATAAACAAATCGGCCTTATAGAATTGTCATCAGATCTTGATATTGAAACTGTAACCGAAATTTTTATAAGAATTAATTCTAAAGGTGTGGTTCTAAGCCAAGCTGATTTTGCAATGTCAAAAATAGCCGCAAATGAATCTTATGGAGGTTCAACACTGAGAAAATGCATAGATTATTTTTGCCATCTGACAGTATCTCCTGAGTTTTATTACCATATCACTGATTATGATAAAGATTTTGCGGAAACAGAATATTTTAAGAAAATGTCATGGTTAAAAAATGAGCATGATGATATATATGATCCTGATTATACAGATCTTTTACGAGTGGCTTTTACTTATAAATTCAGTAGGGGCAAGCTTGCAGATCTTGTTAGTTTATTATCCGGACGAAATTTTGAAACAAGGACCTATGAAGAGGATATTGCAAGGGAATCCTTTGAAAAACTCAGTAAAGGAATTATAGATTTTATTAATGAGAATAATTTTAAGAAATTTATAATGATAATAAAATCAGCTGGTTTTATTACATCACACATGATACGTTCCAAAAATGCTTTAAATTTCGCATACATCTTATACCTTACTTTGCGTTCAAATGGATATAATCCGGCTGAAATAGAGTCATATGTTCGCAAATGGTTTGTATTGTCCATATTAACGGGGAGGTATTCCGGATCACCGGAATCAATGTTCGACTATGATATTAGAAATATTGCTTCCCGTGGCTTTAATGAGTATCTTAAAAGTATTGAAAGCGCAGAACTATCAGAAGCATTTTGGAATGTTGCACTGATTCAGGAACTTGACACTTCATCATCCGCCAGTCCCATATTCAATGTATTCCTTGCAGCACAGGTTAAAAATAATGAGAAAGGGTTCCTTTCAAAGGATATTACTGTCAGTGAGCTTATATTTAACTTGGGAGACATACATCATATTTTTCCCAAAGATTATCTTAGAAAGAATGGAATGAAGAGAAGTCAGTATAACCAAATTGCAAATTATGTTTATATGCAATCTGAAATTAATATAAAAATTGGGAACAAGGCTCCGAAAGAATACTTTGCCGATTTAATTCAACAGTGCAGTGGCGGTGGACTGAAGTATGGCGGTATAAATAGTCTGGAAGAGTTAAAAGAAAACCTTGGAATGAATTGTATACCAGAATCAATTTTTACAATGACTTTTGAAAATTATGAAGAATTTCTGGAACAGCGAAGATTGCTTATGGCAAAGAAAATAAGAGATTATTATTATACTCTATAGGAGAACAAGAACTTGTATATCCAAAGCAGAACGTTATGTGAAGAGTACAACCTTACCCGGAAACGTAAGGATAATGCTTACCGGGAGGTTGTTTTTTTATAGAGAATTATGAAGTTAAATGAATACTGTCAGGAATGATTTGTGTCAAAAAACCATTGACATGTTTCATCCAACAGATACTATAAAAAATAGCAATCGGAAATCAATTGCCGGTTCGGGACAAGTCACAGCCCGGCTGCTGATTCCGAAACATGATGGAATGGCAGTTGGATGATTATTTCAATAGTGTAATATGTTTATATAAATGAACTTGTTATTTAAACATAAAAACGGGAGCTGATAGAATGAAATTACTGATTATACGGCATGCTGATCCGGATTATGAAAAAGATACACTGACCGAAAAAGGGTGGAGGGAAGCCGAGCTTTTATCCAACAGACTGATAACTTTGGATATTAAGGAATTTTATGTTTCACCGCTTGGAAGGGCGCGTGACACAGCAAATGTCACATTAAAAAAAATGAATCGTACTGCAGAAGTATTACCCTGGCTTAGAGAATTTAATGTATATGATGAGAAATCAGGCAAGAAGAGAATTTGCTGGGATTTGCTTCCTCAGGACTGGACGGTTATTAATGAGTATTATAATAAAGACCTCTGGCATACAGTACCGGCTATGAAAGCGTGCAATGTGATATCGGAGGCCAATAAGGTATTTGAAGGAATTGACAGGATCCTGGAAAAGAACGGATATGTACGCGAAGGCAATTTGTACCGGGCGGTAAATCCGAACAGGGATACCATAGTTTTGTTCTGCCATTTTGGTGTTGAATGTGTAATCTTAAGCCATCTTCTGGGAATTTCACCTGTGGTCTTATGGCATGGCTGTTGTGCTTTACCGACTTCTGTAACAACCCTTGTGACGGAAGAGCGCAGGAAAGGAATTGCCTGTTTCAGAATGCTTGCATTCGGGGATATCTCACATCTGTACGCAGTTGATGGATGAGTTTAAGCCTTCAAAGATAGATAAGTTAAGGCTAAATGCCTTATACAACCATCTTCGAGATGCATATGACGGCCATGAAGGTGTCCGCGGTAGGGCGGATCAAAGTGCTGTTACTTATGAACTGTTGGCACCTATTATTGTAGCTGGTGAGGAATCGCCGGATGAAGCGGCCATCAGAGAACGGAGCATAGAATTGCTATTCAGCAAGAAGGACTTAAAACCAGCCAGCCATAGACAAGCATTTTATAAGCTGTGTGCAAAAGCGGATCTGCTTGGCAGCTTCGGTCGGAGCCTGCTGGATATAGCACTCAGAGTATCGGTTGCTGAGGCAGAGAAGTGGTATGAGGAAGCAAAGTCAGAGATATCTGATGAGTTTCCATCTCGTATCGTCAATAATCTCGCCTGTTGCTATGCCGGATTGAGCCTAGTAAACAAACTGTGTGAATTCCTTAATGTAACGTGGGCTGAAGTATTTCCCATTAACAAAGTGACATGTATTCGATATCTTCAAAACGGTGTGCAGGAGTACTTGCTGGATGGCGGCAGCAATAACAAGACCATTGTAGAACAGACGCTGGAAATCATGGCCCGGATGAAACTGGCTCCGAATCAAGACTACACTTTTGATAAAGATGGCAAGGTTATCGGGATTCGTTTCTGTGATGTATATGACCGCTATACCAAGTACAGACGCGATTATGCAATCACTGGTGAATGTCTTCCATATAACCAGTTTTTGAAGCAATTGAGGCAAAGTGACTTTTTTATAGAGAGCAATAAAACGATGCGTTTCGGGAATGAAACAAAAAAAGCGTGGGCTCTTGATTTCTCAATACTGAAAGAGCGATGCGATGTGAGCGGCTTTGAAATCACAGATATTGAGCCTCTTTAGTATTGAAAAAGGTAACAAGGTAACAAAAAGGTAACGCCAGAAACGCTGATGAATAGCCACTTGTTACCGATGTTACCTTTGTTACCTCAACATTATATATACGCGCGAAAGTACCATTGCTTTTTTAAGACTAAAAAATATAAAAATAAAAATATTTGTGTATACACCTACCCCAAAAAGAGGTAACAAGGTAACAAAATCCTGAAAAGCGCTTGGGAAGCTGATTTATGAGATGCCTTTTTTGGACGTTACGAGGTTATAAGAGGGAAAAAGGTAACATTTTTGGAGGATGAGCGGTTATGTCTGAAAGAAGTATTGTGACTAAAGTACTGCGGTACTTAAAGACAGTACCGGGGTGTTTCTGTTGGAAGGAACATGGTGGTATGTACGGGACAGCGGGGATACCAGACATTATTGCCTGTGTAAATGGGCGGTTTATAGCTTTTGAAGTAAAAACCCCATCGGGAAAGACAACAAAACTGCAGGAAGCAACCATCAAAAAAATCCTCAATGCCGGAGGAGTGGCAGCGGTTGTCCATTCGGTAGATGAGGTGAAGGTTATTCTGGAAAAGCATGGCCTTCTGCAAAGAACGAAGATATAACGAACAAGGAAACAAGCACTGCAAAGCAACGAAAAAAAGCACACTGCTTCAAAGATCAAGGTTTTTTATCTTGATTTTTTGGAGGTGCGATATGCTGATTGCATGGCAGTATTTAGATAAAAAAGCGGCTGCTGTTGAAGCTTTGAAAGATTACAGCAGCATGCAGTACATTATCGAACACAGTGATGAGGATATATATGAAATTGAAACCCGTATGACAAGCCCTCATAGTGCAAAGATTACCGGAGTTCCGGGCAAACACAATCCCAAAAGCGGCGAAGAACGCCTTGCTGCTTGCCTTGACGAGATTGATGTGTTGAAAGAACGTTACAGACGGGCATTAGAATATATGGAGTGGTTCAAGCCTGCTTGGGACGCCTTGCCGGAGGAAGAACAGTTTATACTGACAGAATTTTTTGTTAATGATGTGAGCAAGACAGAAGCTGTAGCAAACATCGGAGAGAAGCTGTTTCTTGAAAGAGCACAGGTGTACCGTAGGAAGGACAAGGCACTTAATCATCTGGCACTGCTTTTATACGGAAAATAGTTTTAGATAATATCATTTTGCATGTAAATAGGAAACCCACTCAGATAGAGCGATCTACCTAAGTGGGTATTTTTATGGCCTACTGTATTGCGCTTAATATAAGCTCGTAGGATCTGTTATCTTTAGTATACGCTTTTTAATAAGAAAATCAATAAGATAAAAACGCACTAATTGATGCATAAATCTTGACAATACGCATATAATATAGTATCATTGTATCACAAAGAGGTGATGCAATGAATCAGCACTATAATCAGAATTATACCCGAGAGCAGATTGATGAGATTTTGGCAATGATACAAGACTGTATTAGAGAGGGCAGATTCATTATATCAAAAAATGAGAATAGACAAGAAAACATAGATTTTATAAATGAATATAACCTAAACAGCAGAAGGCAAAAAGAGATTTTACTGAAAATAAAAACAGAAGATTTCTGCCATTCATTGCAAAATACAAAAATAGGATTTGAACATGAGGTTTTATATGTATTTTGTCCCCAGATTATGTTATTTAACTTTGATGGCATCGAGGAGCTAGTTGATATATATACGAAATTTAATCTAATTGATAGTGAGAGTGGAAAACGAGTGGTTGTCATATCGTTTCATAAGCGAAACAAGCCGATTGATTATCTTTTCCGATGATCAATCAGAAAGTTTGAGAGTTTGAAAGGAGGCCGCCTTATGAATAGGAATAAGACATTTTGCGAGGAATGCAGAAGAGATGTCGAATACATGGTAGAAACAGCAACAATTAAGGGTAAACTTAAAGGCGAAGAATATGAGTATACTGGAAAGAAGGCTGTTTGTACGGAATGTGGGAGCGAAGTCTATGTAGCGGATATAGAGGACGAAAATCTAAAGGCTTTGTATGACACGTACCGTCAAAAAAACGGCATTATTTCGCTGGAGAAGATATTAGAAATACCTCAGAAATACAATATTGGCAAACGTCCGCTATCATTGCTTTTAGGTTGGGGAGAAATGACTTTTTCGAGATATTGTGAAGGTGATATGCCTACAAAACAGTATTCAGATATTCTTCAAAAGATTTATGATGATCCAGCGTATTATAAAGAATTACTGGAGAAAAATAAGGACAATTTAAAATCTCTGCAGGCATATGAAAAAAGTAAGCGGAAGGTACAGGAACTGCTTGGGGAAGAAAACAAAACGGGTTCAAAGCTGGACTCAATTATCCAATATCTGCTTTATAAATGCGAGGACATAACTCCTTTAGCTTTACAAAAGGCGCTATATTATGTCCAGGGTTTTTATTATGCTTTTGAAGGACGGTTTCTTTTTGAAGAAGACTGTGAGGCATGGGTTCATGGACCGGTTTACAGAGATATATATAACAGGTATTCATCTTATCGGTTTGACCCCATTGAGAGTGTTGAAGCTTTCGATGAATCAGTTTTTACAACTGCTGAAAAAGCGATATTGGATAGCGTTATTAAGAACTTCTGCTGTTATAGCGGAAAAACGCTAGAGAAGTTTACGCATCTGGAGGAACCATGGCGGCATACTAGAGACGGTTTGCCGGTGGATGCGCATTCTAATCGTGTAATACCCAAAGAATTGATCGGGAAATATTTTGTAGCTGTGAAAGAAAAATTCAACATGCTTACTCCTGGAGATATAGAAGTATATTCGAAAGCTATCTTTGAACAAATAAACTAATATTTTTAGCTTCCTTTAAGGTGAGATTTTCATGAGATGAAAAACACAGATATCCAATATATAATGATATCGTGAAAAAATGACATTTAAAACGCATAAGCCCTTCGGGGCTTTTTTTATGCCATAAAACAGGAGTGAGGAAAGATGTACGATAATTGTTTTGGCAGTAACGGAAGGAATGGCTGCAATATCCTGACTGTACACAAGTGCTTGCAAGATAA
>Ga0247720_100307_pt1 | contig 20777 bp, 21 predicted proteins | sample MSEWel2015_12_15_FD_189078 | JGI IMG/M metagenome (GOLD analysis project Ga0247720, IMG submission 189078) | Subsurface sediment microbial communities from gas well in West Virginia, United States - MSEEL Well Study Marcellus 3H_2015_12_15 | ecosystem: Environmental > Terrestrial > Deep...
GGTAGTCGTCCGGGCCTTGGCTGGCAAACACCCGGGCCTTAGCGGCCCTGTAGGCGGCAAAACTGCCGTGCCGGTCCAGGTGATCTTCGCTTAAGTTCAGGACGGCGCTGATGTGGGGGCGAAAGCGCTGCGTACGGGCCAGTTGAAAGCTCGAAACTTCGGCCACTACCCAGGTGCCGGGGGCAAGGCCGGCAACGGCCCGGCTAAGCGGGACGCCGATATTCCCGGCGACGATGCTCGGAAGGCCGGACTCCCTAAGCGCAAGGCCCACCCACGTGGTCGTAGTGGTTTTTCCGTTGGAACCGGTAATGGCGAGATACGGCCCCTGATAAATGCGCCCGGCCAGCTCCACCTCGCCGATTACGGGTAGGTGTCGCCGCTCAGCCTCGGCCAGAAGCGGTATCGTATCCGGCACGCCGGGGCTTACCACGATGAGGTCAACCCCCTGGAGCAACGAAAGCGGGTGTTCGCCGAGAACCAGTTCGACACCCAGGTCGCTGAGCCTTTGAACCTCAGGTGTGAAGGCAATTTCCGGACGGGCATCGGTGCCCACCACCTGCACTCCTTGCCGGGCCAGCACCTCGGCAGCCGCGGTGCCGCTCCGGGCAAGTCCCATCACCAGGACGCGTTTACCCACGTATTCCTCCACGATTACACCCCCCTACGGCCTAAGGCCGTGTTCAAGCCCCCATGTACCATAGCGCCAAGCCGAAGGCGGCGAAGGCCGTCCCGGCCAGCCAAAAACGTCGTACCACCACCGGTTCCGGCCAACCTCCCAGTTCAAAGTGGTGGTGCAGCGGGCTCATGCGGAAGACGCGTCTGCCGGTAAGGCGGAAGTAGGCCACCTGAATGATCACCGAAAGCGTCTCCAGGACATACACGCCCCCGATCACGGCCAGCCAGATCTCCGTCTTGGTCAGCACCGCGGTGGCCGCCAGCCCCGCCCCTAAAGCCAGGGAACCGGTGTCCCCCATGAAGATCTGGGCCGGATAGGAATTAAACCAGAGAAATCCGAGGCAGGCGCCAGCGAAGGCCGCCGTGAAGACGGCCAGCCCTGGACTCTGCCCCCAGGCGATGAAGGCGAAGGCCAGGAAGGCGATGTTGGCGGTGCCGGCGGCGAGACCGTCTAGGCCGTCGGTAAGGTTAACCGCGTTGGCGGCACCCACCACCACAAAGATGACGAAGGGTACATACCAAAGGCCGAGGTGCCACGTTCCCAGAAACGGCAGGCGCACGGCGTCGCCCAGGCCGGGATTGAGGTAGACCCATGCACCCAGGAGGCCGGCCAGGATCACCTGCGCCGCCAGCTTCTCCCGCGCCTTAAGGCCCAAAGACCGTCGAAGCACGGCCTTGCGTGTATCATCTTCCAGCCCGATAAGGGCATAGCCCACGGTAAGGCCTAGGGCAAGCAGCGCATCCGGCGCGCCATGGGCAAAGAGCAGGGTAGCGGCAGCGACAGCCCCGATCAACACCACGCCTCCCATGGTAGGCGTACCGGCTTTAACCTGGTGCCGCGCCGGCCCCTGGCTGCGGATAGTCTGTCCGTACTTGAGGCGCCGAAGGTAGCTGATGAGAGGCGGAATTAAAGTCAAGGTTAGAGCCAGGCTCAAAACTGTAGCCGCAAGAACACGATTTAACATTAGCGTTCCTCCAACGCTTTCCCCGTCAGGGCCGCCACTACTTCTTCAAAGTGCATGCCGCGCGAAGCCTTGACCAGAACCACGTCGCCCGGCCGAACGGTCTGCCGTGCCGCCTTGGCCGCCGCCCGAGCATCCGCGCAGGTCAGCACCTGAGCGGCAGGTAGCCCCTCAGCCTGAGCAGCTTCCGCCAGATAGGCCGAAAGCGGCCCAGCGGTGATGAGACACTCCACACCCACTTCGGCCGCCAGACGGCCGATTTCCCGGTGCGCATCCAAGCCGTACTCGCCCAGCTCCAGCATGTCACCCAGGACGGCCACTTTGCGCCGATTGCCGGCCAGGTCCTTGAGCGTCTCCAGGGCGCCGCGCATGGAGGTTGGGTTGGCGTTGTACGCGTCGTTGATGATGAGAGCCCCGTCCGGCCGCCGGATGAGGTTAAGACGCATGGCCGCGGGGCGAAAAGTAGTGAGACCAGCGCGCATTTCCTCCAGGGTCAGGCCGAAGTAGTGCCCCACGGCGATAGCGGCCAGGGCGTTCAGCGCGGTGAAGCGGCCCGGCAGAGGGACAAAAACCTCGCCCCTCCCGCAGGGTCCGCTTACCCTGAAGCGCACGCCTTCTGTTCCCACCGGCTCGATGCCCTCTGCTCGGAAATCCACCCCTTCCTCCAGCCCGAAGTACACCGCCCGCGCGCGGCTCCTGGCTGCCTGGCTCCGGACCCAGGGATCATCCCCGTTGAGCACGGCCAGCCCGTCCGGCGGCAGAGCCTCCAGGAGCTCGCCCTTAGCCCGAGCAATATTTTCCTGCGACCCAAGAAGTTCGATATGGGTTAGGCCGATGTTGGTTATCACTCCCACCTCGGGTCGGGCCGCCCCGGCCAGGCGCGCAATCTGGCCCGGGCCGCGCATGGCGAGTTCCACCACCGCCACCTCGTGGTGCTGCTCCAGGTTAAAGAGCGTAAGGGGAAGGCCGACCTCGGTGTTGAAGTTCCCTTCGTTCTTTAACGTGGCGTAGCGGGCGCCAAGGACGGCCGCCGTCAAATCCTTGGTTGTGGTCTTGCCCGTGCTTCCGGTTATGGCCACCGTACGCACGGCAAACGAGTTCCGGTACCACGCACCCAGCGTAAGGAGCGCGGATGTGGTGTCGGCAACTCGGATCAGGGCCTTTCCCTCCGGCACCTCGCCAGGCACTTCCTGCTCCACGAGGGCCGCAACCGCATCACCAGCCAGCACGGCCGGCACAAAGGTATGCCCGTCCACCCGTTCTCCCCGGATGGCCACAAAGAGATCCCCCGACCGCACGCGGCGCGAGTCGGAAGCCACGCCGGTGATGATCGCCTCCGGGTCGCCTTTGAGGCGCCCGTTTGTTACTCGGGCCACCTCGGCTGCTGTCATTGACCGCATTGCCCCGTCATCTCCTTGAGGAACTCGCGCGCCACCTGCCGGTCGTCGAAGGGCAAGATACGGTCCCCAATGATCTGATAGGTTTCATGCCCTTTCCCGGCTATGAGGACCACATCGTCCGGCCGGGCCGCCGCCAGGGCCTCCCGGATGGCTTCCTGCCGGTCCGGAACGAGGCTATACTTGCCGGTGGCGCCTTCCTCGGCCCGCGCCCCGGCCTCAATTTCCCGAATGATGGCCAGCGGGTCCTCGCTCCTTGGATTATCGGAGGTGATGAACACCAGGTCAGCATACCTTACCGCCAGCCGCCCCATGATCGGCCGCTTCGTACGGTCGCGGTCGCCGCCGCAACCAAAGACTAAGATTATGCGTCCGCGGGCAAATTCTTTAGCCGTCCTTAAGATATTCTCCAGGCCGTCCGGTGTGTGTGCATAGTCGACGATAACGGCGAAGTCCTGCCCTTCTTGGACCAGTTCAAACCGTCCCGGCACACCCGGCAGCCCTTCCAGGGCCGTTTTTATGGTGGCCAGCGAAATCCCCTCGGCGAGACCTACGCCGCAGGCGGCAAGCGCGTTGTATACGCTGAAGAGGCCGGTAAACCGAAGCTTAATGCGCTCCGTGCCGTTCGGCGTGCGCAGGGTAAAGGCCACCCCTTGCGCCTGGATGTCCACATCTTCCGCCCTGATGTCGGCCGGTTCCCGAACACCGTAGGTGAGGACGCGCTGAGAAGTGGCGCAGCGCATGGCCTCGCCGCTCGGGTCGTCGGCATTGATCACCGCCGTGCGGGGGCCGGTTTTCGCACCCGGCCGGCCGAGCTGCTCAAACAGGCGAGCTTTGGCCCGGCGGTAGTTGTCGAAAGTCTGGTGGAAATCTAAATGGTCCTGCGTGAGGTTGGTGAAGACGGCTACGTCGAACTCGATGTTCTTCACCCGCCCGAGCTCCAAGGCGTGGGAAGATACCTCCATGACGGCATGCGACACGCCGGCCTCGGTCATCCGGTAAAAAAGCTCTTCCACATCCAGCGATTCCGGCGTGGTCCTTTCCACCGGCAGTACCTCGTCGCCGACGTGGTTTTCCACCGTTCCGATGAGCCCGGTCTTGTGCCCCGCCGCCCGAAAGATGGCCTCGCTCATAAAGGTGGTGGTGGTCTTCCCGTTCGTTCCTGTTACGCCGACCACGCGCAGCCGGCGCGAAGGGTAGCCGAAAAACGCCGCCGCCAAATCCGGCAGGGCCTGCCGGCTGTCCGGAACCACTACCTTGACGATCCCCGGCGGAACGCTCACCTCCGGACGGTCCACCACTACGGCCCGCGCTCCTCTGGCCAGGGCCTCGGGTAAAAAGAAGTGGCCGTCCTGCCGGAAACCGCGTATGGCCACGAACAGGCCCCCCGGCTCCACGCAGCGAGAATCGTAGGCAATCTGGGTCACCGTCACATCGGCAGTCGGTTCCAGCCCTTCGAGGCGCACAACCGGCGTGGCGGCAATAAGTTCGCGCAGCTTCTTTTCCATCGCTTTGCCTCCCTACCGTCCTCCGCCCTTTAGTATTGCCTTTTTTCTGGTACCTGATCCAGTCATTTCCTCCGGTTAGGCAGCCAACTCCGGTAAAGTCTTAGCTTCGGTCGTGCCAGGTTAGAAATTTCGGTGGTGAGGAGCCTTTTCCTGCTTTGACAGTCCCTTTTTAGTAAACAATTTATGGTGTAGTCGGAGGCCCAGCACCCTCCCCTTGTTCATCTGCTGTAGGCGGCTGGAACTCGACCACCACCAGAGACCCGGCCGGCACGCGGGTCCGCGGTGCCGGGTCCTGGCGTACGGCCAGCCCCGTTCCCACCGGTTTTAACGTAAGGCCGATCTCGGCCAAGGTTTGAGCCGCTTGGCGGATAGTCTGCCCCCTCAAGTTAGGGACAGTCACCACGCCGGGGGACGGTTTGGCTTCGCCTTGAACAAGAATGATACGCGTGCCCGGCGCTACCACCGTACCCGGTGGCGGCGTCTGATCGATGATCACGCTGCCTTCCCCCTCCAGCTTGTACGGAAGGCCGCGGTCCTCAAGCACCTTCTTCGCCGCCTCCGGGGGGAGGTTCACCACCCCCGGCACTTCCACGGCCGGTTCGGTGTTTTCCTTTTTCTCCTCCGGTGGAACCGACGGAGGGATACCCAAATAGCGCAGGCTGTCTTCCATAACCCGCTTGAAAACCGGAGCTGCTACCACGCCGCCGTAATAGGCGCCCTTTGGTTCATCCACCACCACCAGGACGGCTAGGCGCGGGTCATCCACCGGCCCAAAGCCGATGAAGGAAGCTACGTGCTTATCCGACACGTAGTGCCCGCCAACGATCTTCTGGGCCGTTCCTGTTTTTCCGGCCAGCCGGTAGCCGGGGATCTTCGCCTGCCGACCCGTCCCCTCCTCGACAACGCCTTCCAATAAGCGCGTCACTCGATCGGCCGTGCTCGGCGAGACCACCTGGCGCACTTCCACCGGGGCGAACGATTTAATTACTTTCCCGGAATCATCCCGGATCTCGCGCACGATCTGCGGTTTCAGCAAAACCCCGTGGTTGGCAATGGCCCCGACCATGGTGATCATCTGCAGCGGCGTTACCGCGATGCCCTGGCCGAAAGAGATGTTGGCCTGTTCCACAGGGCCTACCCGGTCGAGCGGGAGGAGAATGCCCTCGGCCTCGCCCGGTAGGTCAGACCCGGGTACCGACCCAAAACCGAAGGCGGTTATGTAGTGATAAAACCGCTCCTTGCTCATTCTAAGCCCCACGGTCATGAAACCGACATTACAGGAGTTTTTTACCACCTCCGCAAACGTCTGGCTGCCGTGCGCAGCCACACAACCTATATAATGGTCGGCGACCTGCAGGCCCCCGCGGCAGTAAAATCTGTCGCTCTCTTTCACCACGCCGTCCTCGATGGCAGCAGCGGCGGTAACGATTTTAAATGTAGATCCTGGCTCGTAGTTGTACCAAACCGCCAGGTTCCGGCGGTTTATTTCCGGGACGGCCAGGGGCTTATTGGGATTGAAGGTAGGGCGGTTGGCCAAAGCCAGGATTTCCCCCGTGCGGGGGTTAGTGACAATGATGGTAGCCCCCTTCGCCTGCGTCTCCTGCATCACCCGGTCCAGCTCGCGCTCGGCGATGTGCTGGATGACCTCATCGAGGGTGAGAACGAGGTTGTCGCCGTTCTTTGAGGGCACGTACTGCTTTTTTCCGCCGGGGATTTCCCGGCCGTAGGCATCCGTTTCGCCGATGAAACGGCCCGGGGTACCGCGAAGTTCTTTGTCGTAAACCAGCTCCAACCCTTCCAAACCTTGGTTGTCGATGCCGGCAAACCCCAGGACGTGAGCGGCCAGGGTGCCGTTGGGATAAAAGCGCTCGCTTTCTTCAACCAGGTATACGCCGTCGAGCTTTAGGTCGCGCACCCGCTTAGCTTTAGCCGGGTCGATTTTACGCTGAACCCATTCAAAAGAAGTGTTTTTCTTAACCTTGGCCAGGACCTGATCCACAGGCATCTCCAGGGCCGCTGCCAGCTCCCTGGCTACCTTTTCCGGATCGCTGATCTGCCGCGGGTTCACCACGACACTATCCAGGCTAACGTTGATGGCCAGTTTTTTGCCGTTGCGGTCGGTAATGATACCGCGTTTCGGCTGAATCTCGATCTCGCGCAGGCGCTGAGCCAGGGCTTCCGACCGGTAGCGCGCGTTGTTTAGCACCTGAAGGTAGAAAAGGCGGGCCGCCAGCCCGCTATAAGCAAGGGTAACTAGAAGGAGAAATATGGCTATTCGCCGCCGCATAAGGAGCGTTTGCTTCACGCCTGCCCACCAACCTTTAGTTTTCCTCGCTGATCCCCTTAGCTAAAGCCCGACGCACCCACTGAGCCCAGTTCAGGAAGGCCGTCACTTTGTCGGACTTGGGGTCCGGTGCGGGCCCTGATTTTGCGGTAGTCTGAGCCGCAACCGGTGGCTTGGGCAATACTGCCACCACCTTAACCTCTTCCGGTTCACGCAGCCCCAGGCGCTGGGTAGCCTCCTTTTCAATGCGCGCGAGCGACTTCAGTTCACTGGCCTCTTGCTCCAGCTGCTCCTTCACAGCAGTTAAACGGGCCAGTTCCTTTTCTGCCCGCGCCAGGCGCAGGTTGAGCTGGGCAACATAGGCATATTGAGCCACGTAACAGAGTACCAGAACTACAACCGTAGCCACAAAAAGGCCGTACGCCGTAAGAGGCGCAATCTTTTTTCTCGCCCGCTGCTCAATCCGGCGTCCAGAGCGGGAAGCCGCTTCTTCCGGCATAGGAGCGAGCGCCGCAGACTTCCCTACCACCTTATGCGTCCCTCCTCCAGGCTAGAACCTTGCCTTTTTCTCCCCAACCCGGAGCTTGGCACTCCGAGAGCGCGGGTTGCGCGCGATTTCCGCTTCGGTAGGGGTAACTGGTTTCTTGGTAACAATCTCAATTTCTCCTGTCTCGGCCAGGCGGCGCAAGGTGTGTTTGGCAATACGGTCTTCCAACGAGTGGAAGGAGATGACCAGGATGCGTCCGCCCGGTGCCAGGATGTGGCTGGCCGCCACCAGGCCTTCTTCGAGGCAGCCGAGCTCGTCGTTCACGGCAATGCGTAGGGCTTGAAAAGTTCGGCGCGCCGGGTGCGGTCCCCGGCGTCGGGCGGCCGCCGGAATGGCCTCTTTAATCACCTCCACCAGCTCCCCCGTGGTCTCGAGCGGGCGGCGCAGCCGGCGTTTCTCGATAAAGCCGGCAATTCGCTGAGCCCATTTTTCTTCGCCGTACTCGCGTATAATCCGCGCCAGCTCCCGGCGCGGCCAGGTGTTCACGACCTCCCAGGCCGTAAGAGCCTGGGTGCGGTCCATGCGCATATCGAGCGGCGCATCGGCCTGGTAAGAAAACCCCCGTTCCGGTTCGTCCAGCTGGGGTGAAGAAACGCCCAGGTCAAAGAGAATGCCTTGGGGAGCCGGAAGCCCGGACTCCCGCCAGACGGTCTCCAAGCGGCAGAAGTTGGCATGCACCAACCGGGCACGGTCCCCATAAGGGCCGAGCTTTTCGCGCGCCGCAGCCAGGGCAGCCTCGTCCCGGTCGATACCCAGGAGGATGCCATCCGGGGCGGTCCTTGCCAAGATTTCTCGCGCATGCCCCCCGCCGCCCACAGTGCAGTCGATGTAGACTCCTCCGGGGCGGCAGCCCAAGTAGTGCAAAACTTCGTCCAAGAGAACGGGCTCGTGTCGGAAGGCCATGTGATCACTCCTAAATGCCGAGGTCTACCAGCTTTTCGGCGAATTCAGCAAAGTTCTCGCGCACGCTGGCGCTGTAATTCTCCCAGGCTTCCAGGCTCCAGATCTCCAGCCGGGTAGAAACGCCGATGATGACTGTTTCCCGCTCGATCCCGGCGTAGTTTCTCAGGTTGGCTGGTATAAGAACGCGGCCTTGGTTGTCCAGCTCGCACTCGGTAGCCCCGGCAAAAAAGAAGCGCACGAACGCCCGCGCGTCGCTGCGGGTAAAAGGCAGTTCCTTCAGCTTACGTTCTAGCGTAGCCCACTCAGCAAGGGGGTATACGAACAGGCAACGGTCCAGCCCCCGGGTCATGATAAAGCGTTCGCCGAGCTCCTCCCGGAGGCGAGCGGGAATAAAAAGCCTGCCTTTACTGTCTAGGGCATGCTGGTACTCACCCATGAACATGCCGCTCATCCCACCCGCCTGTCTACTTCACCACTTTCCACCACTTTCCACCACATAGATTCGCTCTAGCAGGTGGTTTTTCCTTCTATGATTGGAAAAAAATAAAAGACCTGGTTGACCAGGTCCAGTTTGGGCCGCAGGGCAGACTTCCTCAAACCTGAGCCCTCTCCTGCCCTTCGTTAAGGGCAACGTTGGTTGTAGCCACAGCGCGATGCCCCAGTCCAAGGGCTACTTCGTTGAGGTGCAGAAGACCTATCCCGCAAAAGATAACCACCACAATGTGTTCGCCCTTGCGGGCGATCCCAATCTTGCCGCCCACGTTGAGCCCAATCGCCTTGGGCATGATCTGGGAAAGCGCTTCGCGGGCGGCTCCGGCCACCCCTCCCTCTTCCGCCTGTACCTCAGCTATAAGCCCTTCGCGTTTAGCCGCTACCACCGCGCGTTCGATGACTTTTTTTACGGAAGAGATGAACTCTCCGCCGTAATCCACGGCCGCCGCGTAAATTCCCTCTTGTCGCAATACCTCCTTGAGCCGCTGCTCATCCTCGCGCGTTCGTGAAAGCGCCATCTCGATCGCCGCCCGGGCCACCTCGCTAGATCGGACCACTTCCAAGTTCTCCACCCCCCTTCTACCCGAGTGGGACCAGAGATCGTTTCCGGTTAGAAAAGGTGGCCACCTTCCTGTACCCGGCCCGCCAGGCCAAAGCCGCCGCGAGGCGAACCTCCCGGCCGACGTCCGTGGGTTGGTGGGCATCAGAGCCCAGGGTAAGGGGTATGCCGAGCCTCCGACATTCGGTGAGAAGAGCCTGGCCGGGGTAGAAATCGCGTACCGGTTTATATCTGCCGTTGGTGTTGAGTTCTATACACAAACCGGCAGCAGAAATAGCGGCCAAAGCCGGCCATGCCAGTTCCAGCGCATCTTGAAGGGGGACGAAATTGAAGATCTTGATGAGATCCAAATGGCCGATGATATCGAAAAGCCCGCTCACCGCCGCCTGAGCCACGCAGGAATAATAGCGACGAAAGAGGTCCGTCGTCTCCCACTCAGCGTACTTGGGGATGTCCCTTTCCTCATCAAAAGAGAAACCGTCCACCTGGTGGACGGAGCCGATAACGAAGTCAAAGGGCCGCGCCTTGAGGAAGGCCCTGATTTCTGCTTCCCGGCCGGGGACAAAATCCACCTCTACCCCCACACGTACGTTAAGCTCCGGGAAACGCCGGGCTTGGACAAGAATACGTTCCGGATCAAAATCGAAGTAGTAGTAGTCGTGCTCGGCAAAGCCGATTTCCTTTAAACCGCGACTTAATGCAGTCTGGCAGTAGAGGGCCAAGTCCTCGTCACTTCGGTGAAAGGTATCGTGACCGAGGGTGTGAACATGGTAATCGACGAGCAAAGGCCTTCCTTCCCTCTTAAGATGATAAACCCGAAAGTTCACGTGTGGCCAGGAGCAGGTATTTGTCCAGCTCACAGCTCAACTCCAGCACCCGGCCTCTCGCCATGTTACCACCAAAGGTACCCGCTACCCGGTAAAGCTCTTCCCGCAGAGCTTCAATGGAGCAAAACAGGTTGGAACTCACCCGACAGCCTCCCCTTTTTAACGCTGTACTAAATAATAGCAAAGAGTTAATGGCAAATCAAGTAAGGATATGCAGTTTTTTACATTAAAATGTGGTTACAAGGGAGGTTGTCGGCATACCTAAGAACGATTGCGATTACCGTAACGGCGAACGGCTAGTTGGGCCAGGAAAAATAGCACACCCGCCAAAAACAGGGTACCGAAGAGGAGGTCCATCCAGACGGCCATGTTACGCCCTCCTTTCGGTCGTACTCTACAGAATTATTTTACAATACCATTTCCGCCGGCACAAGCACCAATTGGTCGGGGAGGTAAAAGAGGGCGGAAGCTCCGCTTAAGGGAGATTCCGCACCAGGACCGTAATCGGGTAGGGGGGCGCCTGATTATCGGCGCTAAGGTAGGCCAGCAGGGAGCCGAAGGGAGTGAAGCGGCTCTTCCAGCCGGGGGAGCCGGTGAGCCTTACGGCCCGGCCGTCTAGGCTCATTAGGTAAACTTGGGTGTCCAGCGCATCGGAAGAAGTAAGCGCCAGGCGGGCCGTAAGGAGTTGGCCTTTCCACCACACCAGCGGTTCATCGACGGCTTCAGTGGCGAGCACCCTAACCTGGTTGGGATGCGGGCCGTAAGCGAGGATGGTCACCCCGCCGCTGGAAACATAGCGGTAAACCAGCACCTGGGCTCCGTCGGGGGTGAAGCCGGCCACGGTAAGCCACTCCCCTTGGGCCGCCCCCAGGTCGACCAGACTTCCGCCTGGGCTGGCCAAGAGGAGGCGTTGCCACCTTACTTCCTCCAAACCATCTGGCCCGGGAGTTACCTTCGCACTTAGAAAGGCCAGGTGTTTTCCGTCCGCCGACCAGACGGGTGCCCCGACTTTCTCCCCATAGGGAGCCGTCCAAGAGGCAAGCAACTTCCCGTTAGTGTCGACGATGTTAAGGCGTGTCGCCGGCGGAAGGGGGCCGTCTTCGCCGACCTGGAAATCGTAATCTTTCCCCTCGCCCTTTGGGGCGGCGCTCAAGAAGGCGAGTTTCTTCCCGTCCGGCGACCAAACCGGGCTAAACGCAAACTCCTTTTCTGTTCCCACCCGTACCTCTCTCCCGCTTGCCACGTCAAGGACGATCAAACCGTGCCGGGTCGGTTCCGGTTCTGGATAGACCACCATGTCTCCGTTGGGGTCAGGGGTAATGCTGAAGAAGCCGTCCCAGGAGGGAAGATCGTTCTTCAGGAGCCGCGTCTCACCCGTCTCTACGTTTAGGCGCCACAGGTCGGTTCCGCGGTGCAGAAGGAGCCAGCCGGTATCGGCATTAAAGTGTTGCCCGCGGATGAGTTCCGGCCCGCCAGGAAGCCAAGCAATGTGCTGTACGGTGCCGTCCAGGCTTGTGGCGTACACAGTTACTCCGGGCCGGCCCAGATGCGGCCCGTCGGGCTGAACTCCGTCCACGGCGTAGATGAGCGCCCCACCGTCCCGGCGCCAGCCGAAAAAGGCAACGGCGGTTTTCCCTTCTCCACTGCGGTCAACAAGCTGCAGCAAGCGCCGGACCTTGCCTTCTACCCTGTCCCAAATCCAGAGGCCATACCCTTTTGCCTCACCGTAGATGGCCAGGTATCGGCCGTCAGGTGACCAGGCAAGTTCCGGGAGAATCCCGAAGAAAGGCCCGATAGCCGTCTGCCCTTCCGTTTTTTGTACCTCGACGCCGGGAGAAAGTACAGGAGCGGGCTCGGGCGAAAGTTGGGGCTGGGGGGAAAGAGTAGGCTCCGATACATCCTGCCCGCCGGGATTATTTGTTGGTGAAGGAGAAGACGGAGCCGGGTCCGCGCCTGTAAGGCCGGGCTTAGAGACTTCCGCCGGCAAAGGAGCGGAGGGTTCTTCGCCCGTGAGCGGTTTTGGCGGCCGGCAGCCGGTTGCGGCCGAGCTGAAGAGAAGTACGGTCATAAGAAGCAATACAAAGCGACGCATATATAGGCGCATCGGCTTCCCCCTTCGCATTTACCCCTCAAAATTATAAGACGAACTGATTAAGAAAAAGTTACTATCACTTAAAACAAAGGCTCCGTTTACTCCGGAGCCTTAGGCGATTATTCTTTGATGCGGCCGCCCCGCCGATTCATTTCCTTTTCGGCGAAGCGGAGCATCTTTTTAACCATGTGGCCGCCGATTTTACCCACTTCCCGGGTGGTCATGTTTTCCCAGCCTTCTTCAGCGATGTCGTCCTCAAGGCCAAGATCTTCGGCTACTTCAGACTTTAAAGCGTCCAGTTCATCCTCTGCCTGGGGAACTTCCGGCCTTCTTCCTTTGCGCGCCAATTTACCTCCCTCCTAACCTTAGCTTTTCCCGAGCCGGCAAAATTCTTACGCGCAAAATGCGGTGCGGCAGGAATAGAAAGGAAAGGCAGGGAATACTGAATCTAGAGGTGATAGGCGTGACTTATGAGCGGCGTGCAGCGTTATTGGCGCTTTTGAAGGAGCGCCGGCAACCGGTCACGGGAACGGAATTGGCTCAACGCTTTGGCGTTAGCCGGCAGGTCATCGTCCAAGATATAGCCCTTCTGCGCGCGCAGGGAGCAGACATCGTTGCCACCTCCCAGGGGTATCTCTACGGGCAAGGAAGTACTTTACGCGCAGCTTCTCGGCGCCTGGCCTGCCGGCACTCTCCCGCCGAGACGCGCACCGAGCTCATGGCCATGGTGGACGCCGGTTGCCGGGTGGTAGACGTTATTGTAGAACATCCACTCTACGGGGAAATCAGGGGGCTCCTGCACCTGGAAACAGCCGCCGATGTGGAGGAGTTCATTCGCCGCTTCGAAAGCCAAGGAGCCCAGCTTCTTTTGAGCCTTACCGGCGGCGTACACCTGCACACCCTGGAGGCGGCCACTCCCGCTGCGCTCGAGCGGGCGGAAAAGGCTTTGCGTCGCTTGGGTATTCTCCTCGACTAGGTTTTTACATGTGACTTTACACTTGACAAGACACCCTTCTTTCCTGTAGAATTTCCCTGAAGCTTAAAGCAAAATCACGAGGAAGAAGGGGTTTATCATGCGCGTTCGGGATATCATCTACGGTGCGCTGCTCACCGGCCTTTCGCTCCTCATCCCTTTGGCGTTCGGGAACTACCTCCGGGTCTACCTGCCGCCTTTTTCGGCCACGTTGGCCTCACACGTGCCGGTAATGTTGGCCATGTTAGTAAGCCCGGCGGCAGCGATGCTCGTCGGAGCCGGTTCCGCCGTAGGCTTTCTTATGGTAATGGGACCTGTGATTGCCGCCCGGGCCGCCGTACACATGCTCTTTGGTCTGGCAGGCGCCCTCCTTATCAAACAGGGAAGGAGCTTTCGGACCGCGCTCCTGGCTTCTGCCCCCATCCATGCCCTCGGCGAAGCCTTGGTGGTACTGCCCTTTGGCTTCACTTCCTACGAAGCCTTGGTCTTGGTGGGTATCGGTACCCTGCTCCATCATGCCGCCGACGCGGTTATTTCCCTGGCGGTGGCCAGCAGCCTCAGGTTGAGCAGTTTCCTCCACGCCCGGGCGCGCCAGGTCTAGGTAGAGCGAAAGAAAACGGTTCGCAAAAAGAGAGTGCCGGAAAACCCGGCACTCTCTTTTTGCCAGTTTATTATTCCGGTTTGGGCGCGCCTACCGGGCAGACATCAGCGCAGGAACCGCACTCGATGCACTTCTCAGGATCGATCACGTAGATGTCCCCTTCGCTGATCGCATCCACCGGGCACTCGGGCTGGCAAGAGCCGCAGGCGATGCACTCTTCCCCGATCTTGTAGGCCACTTTCTTCACCTCCACTATTTTGTTGCCAAATGGAGGGCCAGTAAACTACCTGTAGTTTACCCACAGAAAAACCTGGCCCCAGGCCTTAGCCGAACCAGTATATACATTCTCACCCGCAGGCAAAAATCCTCTTTTCTCCACGAGGTTTTTTTCGACTCTTTCTCGCCTTACATCGAGCAGCCTTAAAGCCCGAGCAGGTTAAGACAATTGGGTCAAAGCCGTTTCCTCATCTTCATCTTCGCTCACGTTGTTGGGGTCGACATGTACCACCACGGTGCCGGGTATCCGCTCCCGGATGCGGCTCTCAACCTGGGCAGCGATGGCATGCGCATGGCCGAAGCTCAGGCACTCGTCCACAACAATATGCAACGAGACAGCTTTGACATTGCCGTAGTCGTGGACAGCCAGATCGTGTACGCTGAGGACCCCGGGCACAGCCTTAGCCAGCTCTATTATCTCCTGCACCAAGCCCACCGTCGGCGCCTCCCCCATGAGGGTGCTGCCAGCAGAACGGCCCAGCTCCCAGGCCGTGTAGACGATAAGGGCCGACACCAGTAACCCGAAGACGGCGTCTAGGCTGTAAAAGCCGTACCGAGCCGCGACTATGGCTCCGGCAACGAGGACGGAAGCCAGGGCATCGCTCCTATGGTGCCAGGCATCGGCCACCAGGGCGCCGGACTGAATGCGCCGTCCCAGATCAATCGAAACTCGAGCCATGACTTCCTTTACCGCTCCGGAGGCCAGCATAATAAGGGCCGCGGCCGTCGTACCTGTAACGCGGCTGCCGTGGAGCAAACGCTCTAGAGAAGAGCGGGCGAACTCAAGGCCTACAAGGCCTAAAAGAAGGGCGATAATGAGGGTTGCCACAAACTCAATGCGCCCATGGCCGTATGGGTGCTCCTTGTCCGGACGGCGGCGCGCGGCGTGAAAACCGAGGATGACGACGACCGAAGTGAGTACATCGGAAAAGGTGTGGGCCGCATCGGCAAGCAAGGAGACGCTGTTCAAAGACAGGCCCAGAAAAGCTTTTACGGCCGAGAGGATGAGGTTCGTAACGATACTGACCCACCCTTCCAGGAAGCCATACCGGGCCCTGGTGGCCGGATCGGCCGTGCTGTCGTCGCCGCGTATAAAGAGGGCCAATAGCCAATCGGTAAGGCGATGGATCACGTGCTCTCTCCCCTTTCCGCGCCAGAGGCACCCTGAGGTATCAAATATCAAAAAAGCACTTGTGAGGCTTTACAGTCCCACAAGTGCTTGCACCACTTGCTGCACACGAGGTGCCCGGCTTCACCGACCGTAAGGTCGGCCGCCTGATCCGGAAAACATTATAACACATCCCCCCTTTTCCCTGCAACGCTAGACCCCGGCCAGGCAACAAGTTTTTTGGTTTTATCAGGAAGGCCGTCTATGCTATAATAAGCAAAAAGCAAGTACGGGAGGCCGTGGCGGTGGCCAATGCCAGCAAGATCGCGCAATTCTTGGCTTTCAATCCTTTGGAAAATCCAATTTATAAGGCGCGCACCTTCGGCTCGGGCAAGATCGGCGGCAAAGCCCGCGGCCTTCTTTTTGCCCGCGAGGTCCTCGCGCGTAGTCGAGATCCGCTCTTGGCCCGGGTAGCCATCCCCGAGAGTTATTTTGTGACCACGAGCGTGTTCGATGACTTCGTAGCCGACAACCAGCTGCAGACTCTGGCCGAAAGCGGCCGGGAGTTCCCCGAGATCGAAGCGGCCTTTCTTCGGGCCACCCTACCGTCCTGGTTCCGGGAACAGCTTACCACCCTCCTCCGGGAACTCGACTGTCCGCTGGCCGTTCGCTCCTCCTCCCTCCTCGAAGACAACCTGAAGTACTCCTTTGCCGGAAAGTACCTTACCACCTTCGTCTCGCCGAGCGGCGATTTGGAATCCCGGCTGCTGGCGCTCGAACAGGCCATCAAGCGGGTCTTGGCCAGCGTTTACTCGCCGAGCGCCGTGGAGTACCGCCGCAAGCACGGGCTGCGCGGGGATAAGATGGCGGTGCTCATCCAACCCCTGGTCGGGAAGGAGCGAGGCGGGTACTTCTACCCCGAGACGGCAGGCGTAGGGTTTTCTAAGAATTACCGGCGGTGGACGGAGCGGATCAAAAAGGAGGACGGGGTGGTGCGCTTAGTTTTCGGCCTGGGAACACGCTGCGTGGGACGTGAGTATGCCCGCACCTTCTCCCTGACCAACCTCAGCCTACGCCCGGAGGGCCATAATCCCCGCGAGATAGCCAAGTACTCGCAGGAGCGGTTTGACTCGGTGGACCTGGCTACGGGAGAGGTACGCGTCTTCAACATCAACCACCGCCTGAGCGTGCTGGACTATCATCCGGGGTTTAACCAGTACGCACAGCTGTACCTGGCCGGCACCAACGAAATCCGGGATTTAGGAAGCTTCGTCCCCGCGCTCGGTCCGGGCGACAAGATCGTTTTTACCTTCCAGAACTTCCCCCGTTTTCATCCGGAGCTCTTTAATATAACCCGCGCTCTTTTTGCCGTTCTGGAAGAAGAAATGGGCGTTCCGGTGGACATCGAGTTTACTTATGAACCCGAGGACAAAGTTTTCACCCTGGTGCAGGTGCGGCCCCTCTCCAGTTACGAAGAATACCGCTCGGTCCACATCCCCGACAACCTGCCGCCGGAGAGCATTCTGCTTAAGGGAGACCGGATGCTCACCAACGGAACCCTGCTCGGCGTCAGGCACCTGGTGTATGTGGACCCGTACATCTACCAGGAGACGGCCGACAAGCACGCCGTGGCCCGGGAAGTAGGACGGGTTAACCGAAGGCTGGAAGGAGAGCGCTACATCCTGGTCGGACCCGGGCGTTGGGGATCGACGAGCCCAGAACTTGGAGTGCCGGTGAACTACAGCGAAATCTCGAACTGCGGCCTTCTGGTAGAGCTGGGCATCCGGCAGGCCAATTTTGTGCCCGAGCTTTCGTACGGCACGCACTTTTTTGCCGACCTGGAGGTAGACGGCATTTTGTATCTGCCGGTCTTTGACACCATACCCACCAACGTCTTCAATACCTCCTGGTTTCAAAACTACCCGGCCGAACCTACGGGCCATCCTGCCGTCCGCGTTTACAGCGGCCTCTTTAACGTGTATCTGGACGGCGAAGGCATGTGCGGCTGCGTGGCGGTGAGCCAGTAAGACAGGCTCGAGTACAAGAAGAGGTGGTTCCTAATGAATGAACCCGTCTTTCGCTCCTTCGCCCTTACCGCGCTGTTTACGGCCCTGGTAACCTTGGCTACCATGGCCTTTAAGGTGCCCGTGCCGGCCACTCAAGGGTTTATCAATCTCGGGGATACTTTTATTTTTGCCGCCGCCCTCCTCTGGGGTGGACGGAGCGCCTTCTGGGCAGGAAGCTTAGGTTCTTCCCTGGCCGACATCCTAAGCGGGTACCCCCACTGGGCTCCCTTTACCTTTTTCATCAAGGGACTGGAAGGGTATGTGGCCGGCTACGTAGGGCACCGGCCGTTTAGCGCTGCCGGGCGCCTGGGACCGGCCGTGCTGGGCCTGGTGCTGGGCGGGCTGCTCATGGCCACGGGGTACTTCGCGGCCGAAGTGCTCCTTTACGGGCTCCCGGCCGCACTCGTAGAACTTCCAGGCAATACCTTCCAAGCAGGTGGTAGTCTCATAATCTCCCTGCCCCTCGCGGCAGCCCTGAGGCGGGTCGGCCTCGACCGGCGCGGGTTCGAAGGCCGTCAGTAATCTTGTTCCTAGCACTTCAGCTCGCATAGAATATTCCTCTCCCCGTCACACTAAACACGGGGTGACTTGCGTGGGAGAGACTTATGACGCAGTGGTGGTGGGGGCCGGACCCGCCGGCAGTGCCGCAGCGCTCGTCATGGCCAAGAACAACCTTAAGGTATGTCTCCTAGAACGGGGTGAAAGCCCCGGGAGCAAAAACATGTTCGGCGGTACCGTCTACCGCCTTCCTACGGCCGAACTGGTACCGGCTTTCTGGGAACAGGCGCCACTGGAACGGCCGGTGGTCGCCGAGGAACTCTGGTTCCTGGACGATGCTTCGGCAGTGAAATTCGGCTTTACCGCCCTTGAGTTTTCCCGGCCGCCCTACAATAAATTTACCGCCCTCCGCCCCGCCTTCGACCGCTGGTTCGCCAATTTAGCCGTCCAAGCCGGGGCAAAGCTCTATACCTCTACTTTGGTTCGGGACATTTACTGGAAAAAGGACGGGCTGGCCGGCCGGCGCGCGGCCGGGGTGGTGCTCGAGGACGGGCAGGTAATCGAAGGCAGCGCGGTGGTCCTGGCGGAAGGCGCCGCCGCTTTCCTCGCCCAGAAGGCCGGATTGCGCCGCAGCATTCGTCCTAGCCAACTGGTCCTTTATGCCCGGGAAGTACTGGCCCTACCCGCCGCCAAGATCGAAGAGCGCTTCCAACTGGGCCCCGGGGAAGGAGCCAACCTCGGCTTTGTCGGCTTCCCCGCCGGGGGGATCATCGGCAAAGGCGGCATCTGGACTAATCGCGAGTCCGTTTCCATCGTGGTGGGCGGCTACATGAACCAGCTCCAAGCGGCCGGCTACAGCCTTCCCGCCCTTCTGGCTCGTTTTAAGGCCCACCCGCTCATCCAGCGGCTAATTGGTGGAGCGGAATTCTTGGAGTATCAGGCCCATATCATCCCGAAAGGGGGCTTTGACGCCATTCCGCAGCTTGTTGGCCCCGGAATCCTGGTCGCCGGAGACGCCGCCGTTATGGTCAGCGGGCGGCGCGGTTCAGACCTCGCCCTGCTTACGGGCCAGTACGCCGGGGAAACCGTGGTACAGGCGCACGCCAAGCGCGATTTTAGCGCGGCTTCCCTCTCCGCGTACGAGCGCCGAATCCAAGACAGCTTTTTCCTGGCCGACATCAAAGCCAACCGTCATACGCACACCTATTACCAGACGCACAGCGATGCCGACCTGCTCCTTACCAAAGCCCTCAACAACGCCATGCTTGAGTTTTTCCGCGTGGACCTGGACACGCACCAGGAGAAGATGCAGCGGATTGCCGCTAAGCTAAAATCCATGCAGTCACCGGCCAAGACATTGCGCGACCTTTGGGCCGGACTTAACAACTGGGGGGTGTTTTAACTGCCTCCGGAGTACGATCCCCTCCAGTTTGTTACCCTCAAGGTAGCCCCCGCCTCCCACATCGCCCTTAAAGATCCGGCCGCCTGCGGCCGCTGCCAGCAGCACTCCTGTGTTACCATTTGTCCGAGCGGCGTATTTGCTTGGCGCGCCGGCGAACTTGCGGCCGACTACCGGCGCTGCATTGAGTGCTTAGCCTGCCCTTTTGCCTGTGCTCAGGGAAACATTATCTGGCACTACCCGCCGGGGGGATACGGAGTAATCAACCATTACTAGGCGGAGTCCTCCGCATGGGGTCGATGCTTACCGCATTCTCCTCCCCACCGCCACCAGCCGCAGGGCGCGCTCGGTGGCCAGAGCAAGAAGTTCGCGGCCCCGGCGCATGGCCTCGCTTAGGGAAAGCGGGTAGGGTGTAAGCGGATACAGGGCATCGATGCCGCAACCGTAAACGGGGTCCACATCGTCCCCAATCCCACCGGCGACGGCGACCACCGGAACGCCGGCGGCCTTGGCTACGCGCGCCACGCCGGCCGGCGTTTTCCCGAAGGCCGTCTGGGCATCAATCTTCCCCTCGCCCGTGAGCACCAGATCGGCCCCCTTTACGCGCTCAGCCAAGTTCACGGCCTCAATCACCATCTCCACGCCCGGCATGAGGCTGGCGCCGAGAAAAGCAATGAGCCCCGCACCGAGGCCGCCGGCGGCACCGGCCCCGGGGATTTCGGCCACGCTAAGGCCGAGGTCTTTTTTTATTACTTCCGCTAGGTGGGCGAGGTTGGCGTCCAGCTCGGCCACCATTTCCGGCGTGGCACCCTTCTGCGGCCCGTAAACGGCCGCCGCCCCTCGCGGGCCGCAGAGCGGATTATCTACGTCGCAGGCCACCCGAATCTCCACGGCCGCAAGGCGCCGGTCCAGCCCGCTAAGGTCGATATGTTCCAGGGCCTTGAGGCTGCCTCCGCCCCGCCCGATTTCCCTGCCCGCGGCATCGGTAAAGCGGGCGCCTAAGGCTTGGGCCATGCCCACGCCTCCGTCGTTGGTGGCGCTGCCTCCGATGCCCACCACCACTCGTCTGCAGCCGGCATCTAGGGCGGCGAGGATGAGCTCGCCCACGCCGTAAGTTGTGGTAACGCGGGGATCCCGCCTCTCTTCCGGGACGAGGTAGAGGCCGGCCGCCGCCGCCATCTCGATAACTGCCGTCTCACCGTCGCCCAGGATCCCGAAGGCCGCCCGTACGGGCTCGCCTAGCGGCCCCGTCACCGTTTTCTCGCGGATTATACCTCCTGTGGCCCGCACCAGGGCTTCGGTAGTACCTTCGCCGCCGTCGGCCATGGGAACGAGCACCGTCTCGGCTTCCGGCCACAGGCGCCGCACGCCTTCCGCCATGGCGGCAGCGGCTTCCCAGGCACTCAAGCTACCCTTGAAGGAGTCCGGCGCTATCACTACGCGCATGTTTTCCCCTCTCCCCTCGCATTCTCTTGGGAAATGAATTGGCTAGAGCGCCGGGTTTTCCTGCCGCCCCGCAGCTTTTCCCCGGAAAAGTGCTTTTGCCGCCGGCGACCAGCGTACTCGGTACCCCCCCCCTTCACAGGCCCTTTCCCTGCCCCGGTCCGTAG
>Ga0247720_100308_pt1 | contig 20748 bp, 14 predicted proteins | sample MSEWel2015_12_15_FD_189078 | JGI IMG/M metagenome (GOLD analysis project Ga0247720, IMG submission 189078) | Subsurface sediment microbial communities from gas well in West Virginia, United States - MSEEL Well Study Marcellus 3H_2015_12_15 | ecosystem: Environmental > Terrestrial > Deep...
TCCTTCTGTATTAGATCACTTTCGCTTCGTTTTTCAATTTTTCAACAAGCTCGTCTACAGACTTCACTTGTACGCCAGCTTTACGTTCAGCAGGTGCTTCAACTTTAACAGTTTTAAGTTTAGTACCAGTTGCAACGCCATAATCAGCAGGAGATTTAGTATCAAGCGGCTTCTTACGAGCTTTCATAATGTTTGGAAGAGCAGCATAACGTGGCTCATTCAAACGTAAGTCAGTTGTGATGATTGCAGGAAGTGCAAGCTCAACAGTTTGTAAACCACCGTCGATTTCACGAGTAACTTGAACTTTACCGCCGTCAACTTTAACTTCAGATGCGAAAGTACCTTGACCAGCACCAAGTAAAGCGCCAAGCATTTGACCTACTTGGTTAGAGTCGTCATCAATTGCTTGTTTACCAAGAAGAATAAGTTCTGGTTTCTCAGCATCAACAACGCCTTTGAGGATTTTAGCAACTTCTAGAGCACCAATTTCATCAGCAGTTTCAACTAAAATACCACGGTCAGCACCTAAAGCCATTGCAGAACGAATTTGTTCTTGAGCATCTTTAGGACCCACTGAAACAACAACGATTTCAGAAACTGTTCCTTTTTCTTTTAAGCGAACCGCTTCTTCCACTGCGATTTCACAGAATGGGTTGATTGACATTTTAACGTTAGTAAGGTCAACCCCACTATTGTCCGGCTTAACACGAACTTTAACGTTGGCATCAACCACACGTTTTACAGCGACAAGAGCCTTCATGTAATCCTCGGCTGTTCTAAGCAAGTAAATGTAGTGAAGAGTATTCTAACTCTTCGTTTGAAACTTTTTAGGTGCCCTATCTTGCAATGTATTTGGCATTTCGGTCAAGTCACAATTTCTGCTCGGGGTATAAAAAAGATGAAATGCTCAGTTCACTTATTTGTAGTTGTTGATGTAATTGAATTGCTGTGCATTTAATAGGATATTCATTAGGCTTTGATTTTTTTAATATTTTAATATAATTCAACAACCTAAATATCGACTATTTTTTAAATTTGATGGATCTGTAACGGATCATTTCGAGCAAATCAAATCCCCTTTTAGGCTTCAAAAAATATTGGCAATAAAGTAAGAACCCAAAACCGACATGATTCACTCTCATCACATTTTAATCGTCGCTTATTAATCACCCAACTTTGCAACATAATATAACCAAATTTAGTCTTTTTGAGCCCGTGGATGGGTTTGATCATAAACTCTTGCCAATTGATCAAAATCAACATGTGTATAAATTTGTGTAGTAGACAAATTGCTATGTCCTAACATTTCTTGCACTGACCTTAGATCACCACTTGCAGATAACATATGACTGGCAAAACAATGTCTCAACAAATGAGGGTGTAAATCAACATTCACTCCAGCTCTTTGTGCTTGTAGCTTGACCCGATTCTCAATTTGTCGAGGGGTAAGTCGATTACCACGTTGTGAGATAAAAACAGCACTATCTAAGTTAAATTCACCTTGCCAGATTCGATAAATTTTCAGCCATTCAATTAGACTATCTTTCGCTTTCTGACCAAACGGAACGATTCGAGTCTTATTGCCTTTACCTGTAATTCTTAACAATTGACGATTGAAGTCGATATCTTTAATCATCAAACCTTGTAATTCAGCGAGCCGCAGTCCACTGGAATAAAGTAATTCCAGTATCGCTTTGTCACGCAACCACAACTGCTGTTCAATTGGTTTATCTGGTGGAGCTTGGTCTAAAATTTGATGTACAGTTTCAATATCGACCATACCTGGCAAGGGTCTAGGCTGTCTTTTTAACTTAAAATCTTCTGATGGATTTTGTTGTAAATATTGTCCTTGCTCAGCCCACTTCATAAACTGGCGTATTGAGGTCAAATGACGTTGCAAACTGCTTGAACTCAACTGATCTTTTTCAACACGATTTGCCAAATATTCACGTAAGTCAGATGCTTCAATATCGTATAAAGCTAAACTTTTGCTGTCACAAAAGTTAAAAAAATCAGTAAGATCACGTTGATAAGCTTCAATCGTATGTTCTGACTGATTTTGAATAATTCGTTCTTTTAACCACATTGATAGCAGTTTTTCAGGAGCTTCCAAGCTATATTCTCTTGTTTGCATGTGCTATTTATAGCGTAGTTTAACAAATTTTTATTCATTAAAGATTATACAAGCATCGAAGATGAACAATTGATGTAATACAATAAATTTCAAGTTTCGAGCGGTGGCTTTATATAATGCTTACTCTTCTGATCCCTTACCTGATTGCAATCACTTTACTCACCATTACACCTGGATTGGATACAACTTTAATTATTCGCACAGCGACTATTGAAGGAAAAGCTAAAGCCTTTCAAGCAGCTTTGGGTATCACGCTAGGCTGTATTGTTTGGGGTGTAGTTGTTGCTTGTGGATTAGGTGCGCTTTTAATGACTTCTGATTTGGCATTTAACATGCTGAAATGGATGGGAGCAGCCTACTTAGCTTGGCTTGGTTTAAATTTACTATTGAAACCACGAACTCAACTTGCAGATATAAATGATACGACGAATACTCAAAATTGGTTTATTAAAGGTTTTTTGGGAAACTTACTCAATCCTAAAGTAGGTGTCTTTTACCTCTCCTTTCTTCCTCAATTTATTCCACACACTGCTTCTCCTGTGATTTGGACGATGGGCTTAGTCATGATCCATGTTGTGATTGGGATTATTTGGTCTATCATTTTAATTTCTGCGATGCAATCAATCTCTGGTTACTTAAAACGACCAAAGTTTATTAAGTATATGGATCGTATTACTGGCAGTATTTTTATACTGTTTGCCTTAAAACTAGCATTTAGTAAAAGATAATCAATCCAATAATGTGTTTGTGGAACACCCTCGACATAAAGCTAAATAGTTTCTAAAAACTTATTAATTTGCAACGCGACTTCATTGGCACATTTTTCTGCCAACTGATGATCACCACCCTCGACAATATATAAATCAGATTTTTCAATTAAATGATTTAGATACTTACCTACCTCAACGGGGCTAATTGGATCATGATCACCCCAAATCAATAAGGTTTTGATATCTATCGAGGTTATGAATTCCTCGTAATTGATGCTGGTTGTGATAAACCAGTTCGGATATTCTGCGTATTCTTGCTGATAAAATTCACGCCAATCTTGAACCTGAAACTGATCTAAATTGACCCCACCCGAGGTTGCAATCATGATTAAACCTTTTATTAAACAGGTTTTTTCTAGTGCAGCTTTGATCGCAAAGATTCCACCCATTGACTGTGCAATTAAGATTGAAGGTTGTTGAATCTGCTCAACAACATAATCACTCAAATCATCAAAACTATTTATATCAGGATGTGCAGCCACACCATGGAAACTTGGATAGGCAATCACTTGCTTTGTGTAAGTTTTGGGTAGTTGTGCAATTAAAGGATACCAAAATTGTGTATTACCTGAAGCGCCTGCAAGAAAAACCAAGTTATTCATTATTATCCTTGAGACTTATTATTCTTAGAGATAAACACCCTACTAAGTGCAAGGTGTTTATTTACCACTCAATTTAGCTTTGGAAATATCTTAAATCCAGACGCGCATCATAAACATGTGTTGTTGGACCTGTCATCCACACCACATCGCCTTCACGCCAAGCTATATGCAATTTCCCACCCGCTAACTGAACTTCAACTTCATTAGCGAGTAAACCACGGCGCATACCACTGACAGCAGCGGCACAAGCACCTGTACCACAAGCTAAAGTCTCACCTACACCACGTTCAAACACACGTAAGCGAATATGTTTTTCATCAACGATTTGCATAAAACCAGCATTTACTCTTGCTGGAAAACGAGCATGTGATTCAACTTGAGGACCGATTCCTGCAACATCAGCCGTTAATACATCTGGCACGATCGTAACCGCATGAGGATTTCCCATGTTAACGACATCAATGTTGATGCTTTTATTATCAGCAAGACCCAGTTTGTAAAGACCTTCAGTGTCTTCGTGTTCATCCGTTAGGAATGGAATCTCAGCTGGAAGAAACTTCGGCGGACCCATGTTGACACGTACCCAACCATTTGCTCCCAATTCAGGCTCTACAATACCTGCTTTTGTTTGCACACGAATCTTAGTTTTAGTCGTCAGTTGGCGCTCATGTACAAATCGAGCGAAACAACGCACACCATTACCACACTGTTCAACTTCAGAACCATCTGCGTTAAAAATACGGTATTTAAAGTCAGCATCTGGAAAATCAGGCGGTTCAACGATAAGTAACTGATCAAAGCCCACGCCAAAATGACGATCAGCTAAACGCTGAATCGTGACTGTATCTAAATAAGCGCGTTGGGTGACAAGGTCAACAACCATAAAATCATTGCCCAAACCATGCATTTTGGTAAATTCTAAATACATCCAATTTACTCCTCAGGCAATAAACGTTCTTTTTCCCAAAGTGATTCGATGGTTTCACGCTCACGTATTAAATAAGCTTGATCACCACTGACCATCACTTCAGCAGCACGACCACGTGTATTATAGTTTGAGCTCATTACAAAACCATAAGCTCCAGCACCCAATACCGCTAAGACATCATTTTCTTGCAGCGCTAAATCACGCTGTTTCCCCAAGAAATCACCTGTTTCACAGATCGCACCGACCAAATCCCATGTTTTTACTTCAACATCTGAATGTGGGGCAACAGATTGAATATCCATCCATGCTTCATATAAAGCAGGACGAATCAAATCGTTCATTGCAGCGTCAATAATTGCAAAATTTCGATGATTCGTTGGTTTCAACAAATCAACCTTTGTTAATAATGCACCTGCATTTGCAGAAATACTACGACCAGGCTCCATATAAACTTTCAAACCTAGTTTTTCTAATACAGGGCGCATCGCATTTGCATATTCAGCAACGGTTGGTGGTGTTTCATCTTTATAGCGCACACCTAAACCACCACCAATATCAATATGTTTGAGGTTGATACCTAACTTTTTCAACTCTTCAATCATTAAAACCACACGATCAAGCGCATCAACGAATGGCTTGGTCTCAGTCAACTGTGATCCAATATGACAGTCGATCCCGACAATTTCTAAGTTTGGTAAAGACGCCGCGTATTGATAAGTTTCATACACTGTATCGCTTGGGATACCGAATTTATTTTCTTTCAAGCCTGTTGAAATATAAGGATGCGTCTTTGCATCGACATCTGGATTGACACGCAATGAAATCGGAGCTTTTTTACCAAGTTTAGCTGCAACTTTCTGAATACGATCAAGTTCAGCATAAGATTCAACATTGAAACAAGCGATGCCAACATCTAATGCTTTTTCAATGTCCGCTTCTGACTTACCCAAGCCTGAAAAAACGATCTTCGCTGGATTACCACCAGCTGCAAGAACGCGCGCAAGCTCTCCACCAGTCACAATATCAAAACCAGCACCTAGTTTTGCCAAAACATTAAGAACAGCTAAGTTTGAGTTTGATTTCACCGCAAAACAGATTTGATGATCAATAAAATCAAAAGCACGATCCATATCTAAATAATGTTTTTCCAAAGTTGCTTTGGAATAAACATAGAGTGGCGTGCCGAATTGCAGCGCGAGCTGATCAAGTGAACATTGCTCAGCATGCAATACGCCATTAATGCGAGTGAAACTCATGAAGATGTCCTTATTTACAAACTTAAGGTGAGATGGTTTTGACTACTGTGATGATGATGTTGAGTTTTCAACTTGAGTATCATCATCCTTTTGATCAGATGAGCTTTGAGATTGCGATGCATCGTTTTTGTAAAGCAAATACTTTGCTCTTTTATCATGGTTTGGATCAGACGGTAACTGTAAAGCACCAGATTGACCACACGCTGTTAATACAATACTGCTAAACAATAAACTGATCGAACAAATGACTTTAAGCATCTGAGCACCTAATTTTTACAATTCGGAGCAGTATAGCGTGAACCTCAAATTGGCTAAAGTCCAAACATAAAAAAACGCCAACATAAGCTGACGTTTTCATATATCACGGTTGATCTTATTTTTTCTTTGCGAAGAAATAACCAATGATCAGAATAATGAACCAAATTGGACTGACAATCAGAGATTTTCGAGTATCTTCATCCAATGCCAAAACGCCAATCGTACATAAGAAGAAAATGATCACGATCCAGCATGTCACCACACCACCTGGCAATTTAAAAATTGACTGCTCATGAAGTTCAGGAGATCGTTTGCGGTAGTTCATATAACTCCACATAATGATAATCCAAACACAAATGAACAAAATCGTAGATAAGGTCGTTGCCAAAACAAATGCTGTTACTTCATCGTTAGTTCCGCTTTGTAACTTATATACAAACTGAATTATTGCGCCGATGAAAATACAGATCGCTGAGAAAATCAATGCATTTGCTGGAACAGCTGCTTTAGACAAACCTGCAAATAGTCGAGGCGCTTGTTTATCTGTTGATAAACCAAAAAGCATACGACTCGTTGAGAATACCCCACTGTTCATAGATGACATTACCGAAGATAACACCACCAAATTCATAATAATTGCAGCAGATGCAATACCAGCCTGAGAGAAAATATTCACAAATGGGCTGACTTTAGGATTGATCTGATCCCAAGGCGTGACACTCATGACGACAAAAAGAGCCAAGACATAGAAAATGATAATACGTATTGGGATCGAGTTAATCGCTTTGGGTAAGTTTCGCTGAGGGTCTTGAGTTTCAGCAGCCGTGGTTCCGACAAGCTCTACCCCAACAAATGCAAAAATTGCAATTTGGAATCCTGCACGGAACCCTTCGAAGCCTTTAGGGAAAAACCCGCCATGCGACCATAAGTTTGAAACGCTGGCTACTGTTCCCGATGTATTGGTAAACCCAGTGAAAATCATCCATAAACCCACAAGGATTAATACAATAATCGCTGTGATTTTCACCATTGCAAACCAGAATTCCATTTCACCAAATAACTTCACGGTAACGAGATTCAGACCCAATACGAATGCTATGGCAACGGTACTAATTAACAAACCACCTAAAGGCGTAAATGACTGTCCACCATTAAAAAATTCGAGGTAATAAATGATCGCTGACAGGTCAGCAATACCAATCGTGACCCAACATAACCAATACGTCCAGCCAACGAAATAACCTGCCCACGGACCAATCAAGTCAGTTGATAAATCAATAAATGATTTATAGTTTAGGTTTGAAAGCAATAATTCGCCCAATGCACGCATGACAAAGAACACCATCAAACCAATCAACATATAAATAAATAGAATTGATGGGCCAGCTAAACTAATCGTTTTGCCTGAACCCATAAACAATCCTGTGCCGATTGCGCCACCAATTGCAATCAGTTGAAGATGTCGATTAGATAGACTACGGTGAAGCCCACTTTGCTCGTTGACCTCACCTAAATTTTGATTCGACATTTTTACAAAAACTCTCCAGTATCTTTCGTTCATTAGCTAATGATCAAATCAAAATGACAATTCGCACCATTTAATGGCATCTTCTTGCACTGTAAATTGTTTTGATGATGTTTTAGCTAACCAATTTTCTGCCTGTACAACTCAACATTTCAAGTTAAATACAAATGGGCCTGATCATACGCACAAGGATGTACCAACTCAATGCACTTTTTTGACTCCATATTTTTCAATAGCTTAAAAATTAGGCAATAAAAAAGCAGCCTCTGAAGGCTGCCTTTATATCTAGATTTTTACTTTAATTTATTATGATATTACTTTTGTTTATTCTTAATACGATCTTCCCAGAACGTAGCATTACGAATACCAAGTTTTACTGGATCAAAAGTAAACTCTTTAACACCCGCTTTTTGCTGCTGTTCATAATCTCTTAATGCTTTAATCGTTGGTTTCCAAATGAAGTAAGTCACAATAATACCAATGATATTAATCCAAGCCATTAAGCCCACACCGATATCACCAATTCCCCAAATATAGCCCGTCGCACTGATTACGCCATATGAAACAGAAAGAATGATGAAGCATTTGGTGATAAATAATAAAGATGGAGTTTTGGTAATATAACTTAAATAAGTAATGTTGGTTTCAGCGATATAGTAATAGGCAACAATCGTTGTAAATGCGAAGAAGAATACAGCTAGTGCAACAAAGATTTGTCCAAAACCACCAAATACCGTGCTCACAGCCATTTGTGTAAATGCTGGCGAACCAATTTCAGCTGTAGCAGCAACGTTTTGTACAATAAATTGACCAGCTTCTAATGTACCTTGAACGTTATACATGCCCGTGATCAAAATCATAAACGCAGTTGCTGAACACACGAATAAAGTATCTACATAAATCGAGAATGCTTGTACTAAACCTTGTTGCGCAGGATGCTGTACCTCAGCTGCGGCAGCGGCATGTGGTCCTGTACCCTGTCCTGCTTCATTCGAATAGACACCACGTTTTACCCCCCAACCAATTGCAGCACCCAGACCTGCCATAGGAGAAAAGGCATCAGCAAAAATTAAGGAAATCACACCAGGTAACTTATCAATATTGATGAAGACAATAATTAAAGCCATCAAAATATAGCCTGCCGCCATAAATGGCACCACAAATTCAGCAAATTTTGCAATTCGTTTAATACCACCAAAGATAATGACCGCAAGTAATGCCACAATCACAACTAAAGCTAAAAGCTTATAAGTACCGACGTTTCCAAATACAATCGCACCTTCACCAGTAATTTGAGTGAATGCGTTACCAACCGCATTTGCTTGAATACCTGGTAAGAATAAACCACATGAAATAATTGCTGCGATTGCAAATAGAATCCCTAACCAACGTTGACCTAGACCACGGTCAAAATAGAATGCAGGTCCACCACGATATTGACCTTGATATTCAACTTTATAGATTTGACCCAAGGTTGATTCAACATATGCGGTACTTGCTCCTAGAAAGGCAACGACCCACATCCAGAAGACTGCACCTGGTCCACCAAAACCAATTGCGGCAGCAACGCCTGCAATATTACCTACACCAACACGACCTGACAGTGAAACAGCGAGTGCTTGAAACGAAGAAATACCTTGTGCTGATGAGCCTCCTTTAATGAGGAGCCTTATCATATCTTTGATCTGTCGAACTTGAACAAACCTTGTTAGGATGGAGAAAAATAAACCTGCACCTAAACATAAATAGATCAGAGCTTTGCTCCAAATAATACTATTTATCCAATCAACAATTTCTGCTGCACTCATAAACACCAACCTTTTGTATAATTTAAAAATATATCAATTGATACATTTTCATTTGTCTGAGCATCAGCAATATTTATGCCATTCAATATAATTCTTATGACAACAAATGAGCAAATGCTCAAAGACCTTCCCTGGAAAAAGTTAATTTAAAGAATTTTTCGACTCAAAAACCTACTATATCTTACTTGTAAAAGTCTTATATCGTGTTATTTTTCTGAGCACTTCCCTTTAACCAGTCAATTACGAAAACACCGTTTACTCTTAATTCCTTATCAAGAAAATGAACGATATTGATCTTTTCCGTAATTACTCTACTTTTTAACTAATTTATCGCAAATTTTCAATTTTATATATGGCAAAAATTAAAACTGTTTATCGATGTGAACAATGTGGCTCCGATCATCCCAAATGGGCAGGACAATGCTCTGAATGTGGAGAATGGAATAGCCTCGTAGAAGTTCGCATAGAGCCAATCGTATCCCACAGAGCGCAATCAAAGATGGGAGGCGGTTATGCAGGTCAAGCAGCGAGTATCACAACTCTAAATAAAATTTCCGTTTCACATGAAACTCGTCTAGCTACTGGGATTGGCGAATTTGATCGAGTACTTGGTGGCGGTTTAGTGACTGGATCAGTCGTTTTAATCGGTGGTGACCCTGGTATCGGAAAATCTACCATCTTGTTGCAAACAGCTACTCATATGGCAGCAGCTAAAAGTTCCGCACTTTATGTCACAGGCGAAGAATCATTATCACAAGTCGCTTTACGTGCGCAGAGATTAGATTTACCTACAGACCAACTCAAGGTAATGGCTGAAACCTGTGTAGAAAGAATCTGTGAAGTATTGGCTCAAGAAAGACCAGCCGTAGCGATTTTAGACTCGATTCAGACCTTATATACAGAAACCTTACAATCTGCACCGGGTGGTGTCTCTCAAATCCGTGAATCAGCAGCCCTACTCACACGTTTTGCAAAAAATAGCGGAACAGCGTTATTTATCGTGGGGCATGTAACTAAAGAAGGTGCTTTAGCTGGACCACGTGTGCTTGAACATATGGTGGATTGCGTACTGTATTTCGAAGGTCAGTCGGATTCTCGATATCGTATGATTCGTGCCGTGAAAAACCGTTTCGGAGCAGTCAACGAGCTAGGTGTCTTTGGCATGACCGATAAAGGGCTACGAGAAGTCGCCAATCCCTCCGCTATTTTCCTCAGTCGTTATGATGAAGCCATTCCGGGTTCAATTGTGATGATTAGCCGTGAAGGTACTCGCCCATTACTCGTCGAAGTTCAAGCTCTTGTTGATGATGCACATGCTCAACCTCGGCGTGTTGCATTAGGACTTGAACAAAATCGTCTGAACATGCTACTTGCGGTAATGCATCGACATGGTGGTGTTCAAACCGCGGGACAAGATGTTTATGTCAATGTCGTAGGTGGATTAAAGATCACGGAAACTGGTTCAGATCTAGCGGTATTACTCGCCTGCGCTTCAAGTTTGCGTGGTAAAGCATTACCACAACAACTGGCTGTTTTTGGTGAAGTTGGTTTATCAGGTGAAATACGCCCAGTTCCAAATGGTCAGGAGCGGTTAAAAGAAGCGGCAAAACATGGTTTTAAATATGTGATTTTGCCGAGAGCAAATGCACCACAAAAAAGTATTGATGGTGTTCAAATCGTTGCTGTAGCTCGTTTACATGAAGCATTGACTGAAGCAATGCAGCTTAGTGATGAGCTGACATAAAAAAACATACTTTTTTAGTTGAAATTATCAACGAATACCTTCATAAATACACTTACATCTTGGAATTAAATAGGAATTTTCGATGCAAGTACACCAGCGTGGCTTGATGGCAGCTTTATTGATGGCAACTTTGGTCGCAGCACCAGTTGCAGAAGCTAAACGTGCGGGCGGTGGCAAAAGTCATGGTATGACTCGTTCAACAACGACGACTCAATCTCAGCCAACTACAACTCAATCGTACCAACAACCTACAACTAAAACTACGACGACTCAAAAATCAGGTCCAGGCGTAGGTTCTATGGTTGCTGCTGGTGTAGCAGGTGCTGCTGTAGGTGCAGTTGCTGCAAATGCATTGGCAGATGACAACAATCCTACTTCTGCTGAGCAGCAAGCTGCGCAAGAAGAGGAAAAAGGTGGTATTCCAGGTTGGTTATGGGTACTCCTAGCTGCTGCAGTTGCATTCTTTGTATTCCGTAAATTCGGTGCAAAAAAAAAATTAGCCACAGCTAATCCATATGCTCCAAATAATAACGGTCAAAACAACTTTGGCCGTCCTGTAAGCCCACAACCAACTATGCGTCAAACGGCTGGTGACAATACCAATATTTTTGGTCAATCAGTTGGTGGTGGCGTTGCGACTCAGGCACCGTTTGGTGGTGCATCAATGAGCAGTGGCAACCAATTACCTGATGGGACTGAACCTGCTGCTTTCCTTCGTATTGCACGCCAACGCTTCAATCACATTCAATCAGTAAATAGCGCAAGCAATGTCGAAGAAATTCGTCGTTACTTGACTCCTGAGCTTTATAACTCAATGTATAGCGACATCATGGCTAACCAAGACCAAGATGTGGCTGAGTTTAGCAATCTTAATGCGATGGTTGCTGAAAGCACAACTGAAAATGGACAATATGTGGTTAGCGTTCGTTTCACCGGTACGGTAAGTGAAGATTTAAATAGCTTGCCACAACCATTTACTGAAATTTGGCACTTTGTTAAACCTGTTGGCTCGCAACAAGATTGGGTTGTGGCAGGAATCCAACAAGCATAATTGCTAATATCATTTAAAAAAGGAGCTATTCAATAGCTCCTTTTTTTTATTGGTGCAATTATCTGAGGAATAAAAAAAGCCACTCTCGATTTCTGAGAATGGCGGAGTGTAAACGAAATTTAAGTAAAACGTTGTTTACAATAAGGATAACCAAACATATAGGCATCTTCATAATAATTAATATTTGTCAGGAAACATATTCCACATTTGGGGAATAGCCTTCACTTATTTGAATTTTTAGATGCACATGCTGCTGATTTGAATTTCATAGATGGATAGTTTAGTGCAAAGCTAAAAATGACTAGTTACAACGTAAAAAAAAGAGCTGAAATCAATGTTTAAAACAATCTATTGGTTCAGGTGACTAAGCCTTTGCTGAGCAACAGATATACTAATAGTGCAATCAGCTCAAAAGATTAAAGCAATAAAAAAGCCTTGCCGAAGCAAAGCTTTTATTTCTGTTCTAAATCTTCTAACTATACTTAAGACACAAACTGTAGGAATACCCAGTACAAACCACCTGACAAACAGATCGTTGCAGGTAAGGTAAATACCCAAGCTGAAAGTATGGTACGAACTGTTGCAAAATTCAAACCTGATTTATTTGCCACCATCGTACCTGCAACCGCACTGTTTAAAACGTGTGTTGTTGATACAGGCATACCTAAACCATCAGCAGCAGCAATCGTACTCATCGCAACTAATTCCGCTGACATACCTTGACCATATGTCATGTGGTTTTTACCGATACGCTCACCCACTGTAATCACGATACGTTTCCAACCCACCATCGTACCTAGACCAAGAGCAAGCGCGACTGCGACCTTCACCCAGTTTGGAATGTATTGTAAGAACGAATCTAAGTTACTACGATATTCTTTTACCAATTTTTCTTGGTCTTTATTCATTTCAGGCAAAGCATCTGCTTTATCTAAACGTTTAAATGTCGTTGTACTTAAATACATGTCATTACGAATTTCACTCACAGCAGCTTCAGGAATATCCTTTAAGTTGCCATAAGTCGCTACACGATCACCCAAATGAGAGGTCATGCTAGCAAGAGCAGGAACAACTTCTGGGGTTTGCTCTTTGGTTTGAATAAATTTCGTCAGAACTTCGCGAGCTTTTTCATCAGATAATTCATTCTGATTGACATTCAACACGGTCGCTGTTTGAGCCGAAAGCTGTTCGAATGATTTTAGATGTTGAGCATCTAAGTTTTTATTCAATGAATAAGCCAAAGGAACTAAACCAATCAAAATCAACATGATTAAGCCCATGCCTTTTTGACCATCATTTGAACCGTGCGCAAAACTTACACCCGTACAGGTAAAGATTAAAATCGCACGAATAAGTGGTGGTGGTGGTTTGTTACCAACAGGAGGTTGGAACAATTCCAATTGGCGCTTAAAGATTGTTTTAACCAGTAAGAATACAATTGCTGCAAATGCAAAACCGATCAAAGGTGAAAATAACAATGCCTTTCCGACTTTGAAGACTTGATCCATATCAATGCCACTGGTTGCGCCAGTTGATGCATTTAACAAGTGATTCATGATCCCAACACCCAAGATCGAACCGATCAAAGTATGAGAACTTGATGCAGGAATACCTAAGAACCAAGTTCCTAAGTTCCACAGAATCGCTGCAATCAACAGTGCAAAAACCATAGCAAAGCCAGCACCACTGCCAACATTCATGATCATTTCAACTGGAAGTAATGCAATAATTCCGTAAGCAACTGCTCCACTTGCCACCATAACTCCAAGAAAGTTACAGAAGCCAGCCCACATCACTGCAACAGGTGCAGGTAAGGCATTGGTGTAAATTACGGTTGCTACAGCATTCGCTGTATCGTGAAAACCGTTTACAAACTCAAAACCTAAGGCAATGAATAATGCCGTAGACAAGAGAATAACTGAATATAAACTCAAAGGTGGTACATGCGCTAAATCAGCACTCACCTGAAATCCAATATATATAAGTGTTGAAACAATGATCGTCAAAAACACCGGCATAAAGAATTTCGGTGTAGGTACATGTACATTCGTCGATTTTGCCGAAGAGTTGGCAAGCGGTGAATCCGAAACAGGAGGAATATTAGAATTCATGTAGACGGTTAGAGGATAAAAAAATCCCCTGTATTGTTTAATTAAATTATGACAATTATATGACAAAGAGATGTCATATAAAGCTGATATTTCATCATTTCAGCTCATTTTGTGATGTTTTTTGTTCTAATCTTTAATCTATTAAATTAAATATCCCTTTAAATACAATATGATATAAAAACAAAAAGTCTTAAAAACTGTTTGTCTGATTTTGCAACAAATGCTACAAAATATGACATCAATTTGTCATATTTCAGTTCATTCGCTGGTTTTTGGAGCATTATTCCTCATAATTATTACAAATTAATGAAGTTTTTGTGACATATCAAAATTGAACTGAAGAATCAGTGCTCTGTGTTGTTGAAAATACGCGCTTTCTGTTCGCTTCTGTTACAATGCCTCAGCTTTTTATATTTGCCATATACTGGGGTTCCTTATGTCCACGCTTGCCACCCTAAAATCTCTTCTCGCCCAACGCATCTTGATTATTGATGGTGCAATGGGAACCATGATTCAACGCCATAAATTAGAAGAAGAAGATTATCGTGGTGAACGTTTCGCAGATTGGGCTTCTGATCTCAAAGGTAATAATGACCTTTTAGTACTGACTCAACCGCAGATTATTCAGGGTATCCATGAAGCTTATCTGGATGCTGGTGCAGACATTATTGAAACCAACAGCTTCAATGGTACACGTGTTTCAATGTCAGATTATCACATGGAAGATCTTGTACCTGAGATCAACCGTGAAGCAGCACGTCTCGCGAGAGCGGCTTGTGATAAATACTCTACCCCTGATAAACCACGATTCGTGGCAGGTGTACTCGGTCCTACATCACGTACATGTTCGATCTCACCGAACGTCAATGATCCAGCATTCCGTAATATTACTTTCGATGAACTAAAAGAAAATTATATCGAAGCAACACACGCCTTAATTGAAGGTGGTGCTGACATTCTATTAATCGAAACAGTTTTCGATACATTGAACTGTAAAGCGGCAATCTTTGCAGTCAAAGAAGTCTTTAAGCAAATCGGTTATGAACTTCCATTGATGATTTCAGGTACGATTACAGATGCCTCAGGTCGTACATTGACAGGTCAAACTGCTGAAGCATTCTGGAACTCAGTACGTCATGGTGATTTGCTGTCAATTGGTTTTAACTGTGCATTGGGTGCAGATGCAATGCGCCCTCACGTTAAAACGATTTCTGACGTTGCAGATACCTTTGTTTCAGCCCATCCTAATGCTGGTTTACCGAATGCATTTGGTGAGTATGATGAAACCCCAGAACAAACAGCAGCCTTTATTAAAGAATTTGCTGAGAGTGGTTTGATCAATATTACTGGTGGTTGCTGTGGTACCACACCAGATCATATCCGTGCGATCTACCAAGCTGTTAAAGATATTCCACCACGTAAAATTCCTGAGACTGTTCATGCTTGCCGTTTGAGTGGTTTAGAACCATTTAATATTTATGATGATTCTTTATTCGTAAACGTTGGTGAACGTACTAACGTTACAGGATCAAAAAAGTTCCTTCGTCTCATCCGTGAAGAAAATTTTGCAGAAGCTCTAGAAGTCGCTCAGCAACAGGTTGAAGCTGGTGCGCAGATCATTGATATCAACATGGATGAAGGGATGCTCGATTCGCAAGGTGCGATGGTGCATTTCCTGAACCTTGTCGCTTCAGAACCTGATATTTCTCGTGTGCCAATCATGATTGACTCATCGAAATGGGAAATCATTGAAGCAGGTCTAAAATGTGTTCAAGGTAAACCTGTTGTAAACTCGATTTCCTTAAAAGAAGGTTATGACGAGTTTGTCGAAAAAGCTCGCCTCTGCCGTCAGTACGGTGCAGCAGTTATTGTCATGGCTTTTGACGAAGTTGGTCAGGCAGATACCGCTGAGCGTAAGCGTGAAATTTGTAAACGCTCTTATGACATTTTAGTCAATGAAGTTGGCTATCCAGCTGAAGATATTATTTTCGATCCAAACGTGTTTGCAGTAGCAACAGGGATCGAAGAACACAATAACTATGCCGTAGACTTTATTGAAGCAACGGGTTGGATCAAACAAAACTTACCACATGCCATGATTTCTGGTGGTGTTTCTAACGTTTCGTTCTCATTCCGTGGTAATGAACCTGTACGCGAAGCGATTCACTCAGTATTCCTCTATCATGCCATCAAACAAGGCATGACTATGGGTATCGTAAACGCTGGTCAGATGGCGATTTATGACGATATCAATAAAGAACTCAAAGATGCTGTTGAAGATGTTGTACTTAACCAAAATCAAGGTGAGACAGGTCAAGCAGCAACTGAAAAACTTCTAGAGGTTGCTGAAAAATATCGTGGTCAAGCGGGTGCTACCAAAGAAGCTGAAAATCTTGAATGGCGTAATGAGTCTGTCGAAAAACGTCTTGAATACGCTTTAGTTAAAGGTATTACCACGTATATCGATCAAGATACTGAAGAAGCACGTTTAAAATCAAAACGTCCGCTTGATGTGATCGAAGGCCCATTAATGGACGGCATGAACGTTGTGGGTGACTTGTTTGGTTCAGGAAAAATGTTCCTTCCTCAAGTCGTTAAATCTGCACGCGTCATGAAACAAGCTGTAGCATGGCTCAACCCATACATTGAAGCTGAGAAGTCAGAAGGACAATCTAAAGGTAAAGTCCTGATGGCAACGGTAAAAGGTGACGTACACGATATTGGTAAAAATATTGTAGGTGTTGTCTTGGGTTGTAATGGTTATGACATCGTTGACCTCGGCGTAATGGTACCTGCAGAAAAAATTTTGCAAACGGCAATAGATGAGAAATGTGACATCATTGGTTTGTCAGGTTTGATTACCCCTTCATTGGATGAAATGGTCTTTGTTGCCAAAGAAATGCAACGTAAAGGTTTTAATATTCCTTTATTGATCGGCGGTGCAACCACATCAAAAGCACACACCGCAGTTAAAATTGATCCTCAATATTCAAATGATGCTGTAATTTACGTCGCGGATGCTTCACGTGCAGTGGGTGTCGCAACCACCCTACTTTCTCCTGAAATGCGCGGTAACTTTATTGCAGAGCATCGTGCTGAATATGCCAAGATTCGTGAACGCTTAGCGAATAAGCAACCGAAAGCTGCAAAATTGAGTTATGCAGAATCAGTCGAAAACGGTTTTAAAATTGATAATAACTATGTACCACCAAAACCAAATGCTTTGGGTACACAAGTTATTAAGAATTATCCGCTTGAAACCTTAGTTGAATATTTTGACTGGACACCATTCTTTATCTCTTGGAGTTTGGCGGGTAAATTCCCGAAAATCTTAGAAGATGAAGTGGTCGGTGAAGCAGCAACTGATCTTTATAATCAAGCGCAAGCGATGCTGAAAGACATCATTGAAAATAAACGTTTCGATGCCCGAGCTGTATTTGGCTTATACCCTGCTCAGCGTACTGGTGCAGATACCGTCAGCGTATTTGATGAATCAGGTCAAAATCGCACTCATACGTTTGAGCACGTACGTCAACAATCAGACAAAGTGACAGGTAAACCAAACTTGTCTTTGGCGGATTATATTAAGCCTTCTGAACAACCTGAAGATTATCTCGGTGGTTTTACGGTGTCGATCTTTGGTGCAGAAGAATTGGCAAATGAATATAAAGCCAAAGGTGATGACTATTCAGCGATTCTGATTCAGTCTTTAGCGGATCGTTTTGCAGAAGCTTTCGCTGAACATTTACATGAACGTATCCGTAAAGAGTTCTGGGGCTATAAAGCAGATGAAACGTTGAGTAATGAAGAACTGATCAAAGAGAAATATGTCGGTATTCGTCCTGCGCCAGGTTATCCTGCTTGCCCAGAGCATTCTGAAAAAGCGGTGTTATTTGATTGGTTAGGTTCAGAAGCGAAGATTGGTACGAAGTTGACTGAACACTTTGCCATGATGCCGCCTTCTTCTGTAAGTGGTTTCTATTATTCGCATCCTCAAAGTGAATACTTTAACGTTGGCAAAATCTCTCAAGATCAGCTTGAGGATTATGCAAAGCGTAAAGGCTGGACACTCGATGAAGCGAAGCGCTGGTTAGCACCGAATTTAGATGATTCGATTGGTTAAACTTTTGTGATAAAAAATACCCTCGTTTTGAGGGGGTTTTTTTGAATTGGATCTCGTTTGCCTTCTTTAAAAAGAGAGAGATATCATATAATTAATCGAATTAGGTGACTGCTCCTCCCTTTTTCAAAGGGAGGTTGGGAGGGATTGCTAATTAATTCCAGTTATAAATCTCAAGGTATCTTTTGCATAACCACGTAAAGTCGAAAAATCTATACCTTGAATACAAGTATCAAAACCATCAGCGTGATGATAAGTTTTCGAAAACTCATTGATTGACTGAATTTCAGCCAACCTTTGGTTTTTGTCGAATAAAGGACTTTTTACATTTTTTTCTTCTCTAATCATTGTAATCATATTTCCTAACCAGAGATCCTAAGTAAAAATCTTTGGAAATAGAAATCTTAAATATGCTTCAAGAATTGGCCGTAAAGATCTTGCTATTTCAGTTTTTTGTTCCTCTTTTCCGGCATAAACAAAATCCCAAAGCTTGTAATATTCCTGATAATAAGAATGTAAAACATAAGAATCAAAATTTTGACGTACAGTTAATTTACTATTACAGACTTTTTTACTATTTGGATCAAAAGGATCAAAGTCTATTAATTTAGTTTCAACTTCATAACACTTCGCACTTTTAGAAATAGCACTTAATTTGCTTATGTCTGAAAGAAAAAATGGATCATGACTTAAAACAAAGATTTGAAACTCTCTTTCAACTAAGTACTGAATTTCTTGAATAGTAGCTTTTCTTCTATGCTCATCTAATGAACTCATTGGATCATCAAAAAATATAATTGATGGTTCAAAATTTTCACCCTTAAACTTAGATAGGAAAAAAGCGAGGGCTAAGGCTGATTTATCTCCAGAACTTAAAACTCTTTCGAAAATTATCTCATTATGATTCAAAATTGATAATTCCTTATCCAAAAATGTAATACCGTAAGATATACGGCTCGCACCTCTATGTCCTTTATTATCCTTTTCAAATGAGCTAAGCCTAATCATTGAGTTAAATTTCTTTAATAATTCATTGATTCCGTCTTTATGCTTTTCAATAAGAATCTTTTGTTCTTCTAGAATTAAATCTCGTAATTCAGTCATAAATTTCGTTTTTTCATCTTTATCATTTTTGTACTTACTAAAACTTTCAAGATCAGAAATTACTTCTTTAGAAAACCGCAATTTTATTAATTTTAATTCTGAAATTTTTTGATTAATTATTTGACTTTGATCTTGTGATAATGTTTCCAAGTACTTATCAATTCTTTTATTAAACATTAAGACTTTATCGTTATAATCAGTAAAATTAGCATTCTGATAGATTAAGTTTAAAAGTTCATCAAATTTATTAAAATTAATGGATGCTAAAATATCTTTTTCTTTCTTCGTTATTAACCCCCTGACCTCATGAAAGAAAATTTTATATGCATTCTTCAAATCCTTTAATTCGATTATCAAGTCTAATTTTTCAATCCGATCAGACCATGTTTGAATCAAATCACAATTTGAGGCAATTATCTCAACTAACTCATCAAGACGTATACCTATTTCATAAGCTTTTGATTCGAAGTTTGGATATTTCTTTAATTCAAAATCATCACAAGCCTGTTTATAAGAATCCGTTATAAACTGACTGTAAAAACTAAAAATTGGTGAGTTGTCTAAACTTTGGGCACAAAATGGGCAATTGTTTGTATGTGTTACTAGCTCTATACCATCTTTAATCCAATTTTCATCATCTTTTGCAAAATGTTCTTTTATATGCTGAGTTACTTTCTCTTGAGCTTCTTTCGAAATCACTTCTAAGTTAGTCTCAAAAATACTTTTATCAAATTTAGGATTAACCAAACTTAAAAATGACAGTTTTTTTCTTTGTCGATATAAGTTAACTGACTTTTGATCTATCAGTTTTTCATTCAATTTAGTAATTTCTTCATCCACATTATCCGTACTAGGAATCTTTTTGATTTGCTCAATTGTTCTATTAAATTGTGTCTTTAGTTTTGCTTCCAATGGTTGTATTAAACTTGTTAAAGCAGTTATTTCACTTTTTAACCTATCAATTTCTTTTTGTTTATCAACTGATACTTTTCCCAAACAAAAATCATAATAGTTGACTAACTGAGAGCTTTCCACACCATTTGTAGAATATAAATTTTCGTCTACAAAGTCTTGATTAAAAATATGAAATTCTGGTGCTTTATCTAAGGTAGCTAAAGTTATACTGTTACCTTTAATCATAAAATTAAAAAATGGCTCTTTTTCGTTCTCCAAGGGAGCTAATTTCTTAATCTTTTCTATATCTCTTTTATTAATCAAATCTAGAATTTTTGTTAGTGTTGATTTTCCAGCTCCATTCCTTCCGTAAATTAAATTTAACTGACCAAAATCATTTTCTGAACCACCTTTACTACCAGTATGTTGCCATTGTTTTACAT
>Ga0247720_100309_pt1 | contig 20694 bp, 29 predicted proteins | sample MSEWel2015_12_15_FD_189078 | JGI IMG/M metagenome (GOLD analysis project Ga0247720, IMG submission 189078) | Subsurface sediment microbial communities from gas well in West Virginia, United States - MSEEL Well Study Marcellus 3H_2015_12_15 | ecosystem: Environmental > Terrestrial > Deep...
GGTCGCGGTAAACCGCAAAGCCCGGGCAGTGGCGACCAAAACGCAGCAACCACTGGCGGCCGCTGTGAACGAGGCGACAGGCCATGGTCATCAGTTCCTGCATCACGGTTCTCAGGCGACGGCGCTTGGCCGGGTGGCGCACTGGCGCATCCGGGCCGGTGAGGCGCAGACCCATCCAGCGCAGTAGGTTGTAGCCCAGTGTTGCGAAGGCCATCACCAGGTTGTTGGTGTCGAACTTGCCGGAAGGTAACCGCTCCAAGTCCAGGTCGGTCTTAAACTCGCTGTGGAATTGCTCGCTGGTGGCATGGTCGCAGTATAGGTCCATAACCTGCTGGGCGCTGGCGACACTCGCCGGCAGGGACGTTACCCAGCCTTCCAGGCTGACTTCCGGCTCCAGGTACAGCTGGCCCTGAGCATCACTGGTGCGCACCGTGACTTTGACGATCCGGCGAACGCCGGGCTCGTCCGGCAGGTCTTCCGACAGAACGGCTTGCATTTTACCGTCGCGGTCCAGTGACCAGGCTTTTTGTTCTTGAGCCTTGTCCGCCCAAGCCAGTGGATCCTGTTTGCGGGGGTTCCACTTGATCAGGAAATCGATTTGGCCCTGCTGGCTCAGGAAGTCCCGGTTGTCGCGGGCATCGTGGGCGCTGTCCAGGCGCAACAGGATCGGCGAAGCCGTCAGTGCCCGAGCCCGAGGCAAGACGCGCTTGAGCGTCTCCACAAAACCGTTATTGGCGTGCTGGCTGCCGGGGCGAAGCTCGCAACCCAGGCACCAGCCTTCCTTCCCGAGGTATGCAGCAATGGGCGCATAGCCGTCGTAGCCCTTGTAGGTGTAGCTGACGCCCTCTTTACTGGTCTGGCTGTTGTCCATGGGAAAGACATCGATATCTAGCGCCACATGGCCCATCTCCAGCGGGGAGACCGGGGCTTCGACGGACTTCAGAAACTCGCAACTGGCGTCATCCAGTAAAGGTGTCAGCGCCCTGGCATCTTCATCAAATCGTTGCCGCAATCGGGCCGACGACGGCGACTGCTTGATGCCCATGGCCGACTTGAAGAACGGATCGGTCCGTACCGGCTCCACCGCCTCGAAGTCGCTTTTGCCCAGCGTGATAAGGCCCAGGTAGGTCCGGATTAGCTCAACATTCGGAATGCCGTGACGTTTGGCGACGGTGCGGGCGGTTTTAGGCAGCGACGTATGCCGGTTCAGGCAGTGGCCCACCAGGGCCAGTCCGCCGTGAGGTGTATAGACTTCGGTTTTTGATTGCTGAAGAGCGAAGGTACGCATGGGCCGGTGCACTGACTGGGTGAATGGATGTCAGGTGCTATTATATCGCCTGAAGCCTTGCCGTTGCAGGCCTGGAGATCAAATCGAACCGTGCGAAGTCACGGATTCAGGTTTTACATCACTGGCCTCATCTCTTGTTAAATGGGTGCAATACCCTTTCTGAATACACCAAGTCAAAAATTGACATGCTCCGGTTACTCTGGCGTTTACGGTGTTCCAGGCAAGACCTTGGCCATTGCTTTTGGTGTAGTGACAAAGTGCCTCTACGTAGTTTTCAAAGTAATCTTCATCAAGATCAGACAGCTCTAATCCAGTAGCAAACACCCATGTAAGAAACTCCTTGATGTGTTCTGCCAGAGTCTCAAGACTCTTCGGTGCCTGGACTTTTGCTTTTATTCGAAGAAACTCATTAGCTGACTGAACTGGGCGCAGGGATTCATCAAAAAACTGAGGGATCTTTCCGAATAGCCTCACCCTGGCTACCTCTGAAGCTTTGAAATCAACCTTAACTGACCTAATCATTTCGATCCCTTTAATCCCTTCATGCTTCTCGGCTTCTCGGCTTCTCGGCTTCTCGGCTTCTCGGCTTCTGAATGCTTACATGTATTTTGGAATTTGCAACAGTAGGTATAGCACCATAAATAGGCTAGTTAGGCAGGTCCTAACTATCTGTTTTATTCCCTACATTAACGCCGTTTTAGATCAATAGATAGGGTTTATAAGGGGTCCTACTAACAAGGGATTCCCATAACGCAGAAGTCGGCCTCGACGGCGCGATCAAGACAAATATCCTGAACAGGCGACTCAATCAGCACCGATTCGTCATCAAACAAATGCGGATTGCGCTCAAGAGACAGATCCAGGTACTTGCGCTCAATTTCGACAGCGACTTGAACATAAGAGCCTACGCCAGCTCGGGCCATTCCAGAATGGATTGCGCGGTCAAGGACCCCGCCACCATGGAACAAAGAATGCACCGCCAGCTTGCGCTTCTCCGCGATTTTCCTGCGAATCCGCTCCAGCCGTTCTTGCGCAGCTGCTTTGAGGTAGTGTTTGCGAATGACAATCCGCCCTTTGCGGATAGTCACACGCAGTTTTTCATCCTCATCAAACCATTCCGCCAGTTTTTGCGCGTTCAGATCGATCACCGGTAATGCCGCGCCATTCCTCTTCTTCGAGGAGACGTTGCGTTTGCCGCCAGTGACTTTGACGAGGGTTAGTCGATCACCCTTAGAACCGTCTACGTTATAGGTCTCGCCAGTGCGAAACCCTTCACGTTCAAGTTTCCGGCCTTCGAGCCAGATCCTCGGTGCGTTCTTGTTGGTGCCAACCTTGGTGATGATGATTGCGGTCATGGTGTAACTCCTTCATAGGCTGAAGGGGTCCACACACTCCTCCCGACTGGGGAAATGTGAGAACCCCAGTACGGGTTTAAGAAAGGTTAGAAGTACAGTCCGGAATCGGTGCTCGACTCTAAAAACTGACTTGGTTTTGGAATCTCCCAGGATTCAACAGGGATGTCCTGCAAATCTCCGGGATCAGTGAAGATTTCCTTAAAACTCATTGCTTCCGGCTGACACACGGCCTGCGGATCAATGGCTTTCGGAAGGGTGGTGGATTTGTCGAAAGTTCTGGCCAGCCTGAGTGCAGGCTCCCAGTCTTCGATGCCCCCATCACTGCGGATATCCAAGAGGTCTGGTGCGATGTTATTCACCAGAATCAACGTGGCGCATACAAGCATGTCATAGGGTTTTCGAGCTGTTTTGCAAAAGCCGATGCAAGGAGAAAACTCCTGGTCGGTTTCTACATCAGCCGATGTGAGCAGAAAAGGCTCGTGGCCAAGTTCGCCCTTACCCTCAAAGCAGATTGCTGGTTTCCCCCAGATCTTCTGAACCACATTGGGGTCAGTGTGATTGAGGTTAACCGGTTCATCTGAAAAGCCCTCATCCGGATGATAGGTTTCCTCAAAGGTCATTAAAGCCCCTCGAAGAGGTTGATCCGAACAATAATTTCCAGCGCTATGACTCACCATTGGCGTCATTGAAACCAGAAATTTTGCGACGTGCTCGATGGCTCCCCATTCTGCGGGAGTTGGTGTGCGCTTTTTCTTGAAGTAATGGGTTTAGCCCATAAACATCTTCTCCTTGGTTTGTTCCGCTACATCAACCCGGAGGTTCATGCGGCAGTTGATTGGATGAGTTGCCAGACTGACCGTTGGTCAGTGCGGCAGTGGTCTGAGGACAGGTTCTTCAGGCATTGCACACGGTGCAGCCCAATCACCACAGCCAACAGAACGCTGGCCATAAACGATAGGGAAATGCTCACACAGCTTTTCAGCCAGCTGATCCGGATAATCTTGGATAATCTGGAAGGCTTTGCTGAGCTGGTTTGTCTCTTGGGCGTAGCTATAAACCACGGCCCATTCGGGACAGATGAGCGGGGAATCCCCAACGAAACCGAGTTCCTGATTGTTGCTCAGATTCCAGGCGGTGATGTTTTTAGACATGAAATGTCTCCGTATTAAGAACGGAGCCGCCCCATACAGGGAAGGCCCCGTATGGGTTTAGGTGGGATGCTGTGCTTGCAGTTACGCCAGGTCAGCTACCTGATTTGTGCCAGGGGCACAAAATTCGTTTTGGCCGTTACGCTCAGTGAACGCGGCGGCGAAAACAAACTTTCCTGATGCTAACCAGGTTACTCCTCAATGCCCTATCTGTGGGGCAGAGTGGCTGCGAAAAAAGTGATGATGCAGCTCGCCTGAGGCCCAAAAGGGCCTCAAACGATTCTGCTAAACCAATTCCTCCTCTCTATCGATGCGGCGAAGCTGCCAATTCGGTCAGCGTTCGCCCCGTGCACCGGAAAGACAGAAACAGGGCATGGTTTTCGGTGAGATGCCCGAGCTTTTGCACACCCCTATGAAAGAGGTGTCCTCTGACATTGATTCTTTCATGGGGATTTAAGGCTCTTGGCTTGGAACGAGTATGCATACATCTTTCCTGCGGTAGGTGCCGCCCACGGGCCCGGAGGCCCATAGACGATCAACTTGTTTGTATTATTTGACGATTGTCCCAACCAGTTCGCAGTCTTACCTGCCCACTTTAGCTGGAGCTTTAAAAGAACAGTCCCGGTTCCGTATCGGTTCCGACAAACTGACTTACTGGAAAACCTTCCTGCCCGATCTCAGCGATAGGCATAGGCTCGGGCTGACAGCTTGCATCGAAATCGATGGTATCTGGGAGAGTCGCATCCTTATCGAACGTCCGCGCTAAACGCAGCGCAGGTTCCCAGTCCTCGATCCCGCCATCGCTGTTGATCACCAACAAGCCAGGAATGAATTGATTAACCAGTATGAGCATCGAACAAACGAGCAAGTCGTAGGGCAACCGATTCGTCTTACACCAGGTCATTCCAGGCGCAACATCTCGATCCGCTTCCGGAGAGAGACATGTCAAAACGAACGGCTCTGACCCCATATCCCCCTTTCCATCAAAGATTATGGCAGGCTGGCCCACCATTCTTTGAACGACATTAGGGGTTCGATGATCAAGGTTAACCTGCGTGTCATTGAAGTCATTGATCGCGGGATTTCCATGCTCCACATAAGTTGTGAGATGTCCCCGCAGAGGAACATCTTCACAATACCCACCCGCAGAACTGCTCCGCAGTGGTGTATTTTCTATGAGGTACATCGCGATTTGCTCAATGATCTGCCACTCCTCGGGAGATGGCGCACGATTTTTTTGGAAGTAATGGGTGTAGCCCATAAACATCTTCTCCTTGGTTTGTTCTGTCACACCAACCCGGAGGCCAATGTTGCAGATCGTTAGGATTCGGGTGTCGCGATGGGGCCTAGAAGGACCCCGATCACGATTTCAATGAAAACGGGAAGAATTCCCCGTCTTTATGCCGCTGCCTCTGCAAACAGATCCAGATTGAACTGGTCGTCTCCTTTGGCTGCGATTCGACGCTGGTGGTCTTCCAATAACTGGAAGTGCTCAGCTTTTGAGATGGAGTTTTCTCGGGCGTAGTCCTGAATGTCCATCACATTCAAGTCCTGCTCCAGACGTATCCAGTGTTGGGCACGCCGGGCGATCTTGTCGTAGGTGGCAATCTGCCCCTTCCCTACTTTGACCAGACCGCGATCGAGCAGATACCGCACGCCGTCGTAGTTCTCCAGTGCCAGTGTTTCGAAGTAGATATCTTCGAATTCGAGTAAAAACAAGTTCGCGTCTGCACCATCGATGCTCAGCTCATCGTCTTCCTCGAAATAGGCCACCCTTCGGGTTTCCCCGGTTTCCGGATCTCGATACGCGCCAAACGGCGGACGATCGGGACGACGGGCCGGGTTGATCGCTTCCCCATAAGGGTTGCGAAGGCCATCGATCTTCCACGGGTGCTCGTAAGCGCCGATGTGGAAGTACCTTTTTTCCGGCACTGGAATGCGCGGGTACTCATCCTCCCCAATATCCGGGATCTCATAGCGACGGCCCAGACGGACGATTTCGTACCACTCCCGTAAAGCCGGGAAGGCATGCGAAAACTGACCGTAGATGCCCCAGGCGAAATCAATCGCCAGCAACATCTTTGGAGTGATGAATTCGAACTGCGGGTGAGCAAGGCGACGGTTTACCGTAGTGTCCGGTATGTCACCTCGATGCAGAGCAGCTGCATGATCCTCCGCCCGCTCTTGCTCCCGAATATCGAGAGTGAGCATGTAGCGCAGGATCTCCCGCCGCATCCGACTGGAGTAATTATCTGGAGATAGCGCGACGTAACCAATGTCTGATATGCCTCGCTGGAACCATTCACGCCGACCGAAGTCATGCTGCGTGCGTACCAGGAAGTTTCTCATTCGATTGATGCCATCAAGATACCCGAACTGTTCGGGTTCCGACTCGATCATCGAGGTCATTGATTTGTCTTTGCTACCGGCTATTGTGCAAATGGAGCAACCATGTCTTGAACCGCAAGCCGATTTTGAGCCGCCATCCCCGACGATTACCGCGCACATACCCCCGTTGCTCGCTTTATAAAGCTCAAGGGTGTGCTCGAAGTTGGGGACGTAGGTCGAAAACACGCCATTCCGGTTGGAGTCGCACGCCATCAGAAGCTCCCAAACGTCGGTCATTTCCCAATCCGCGATACACGCATTGGAATACAGACCGGTCTTTCCCTCTTCAGGGATGAGAGCCGTGGCAGCGTGGCCCGCCTTTTCCATCCGATCAGCCCTGCCGGCTGACTCAGACGTGCGGGTACCAACAAGAACAACGAGGTCTCTGCCCTCGCCGTTTTGCTTGCGGATATGCTTCAACGCCCGCTGCTGGGGCTTGATCTTCCAGTCAATGCTGCACTCGCGATGCTTGCTGTCCACAAAGCGGGGCAGCTTGCCGCGTCCTACGGTTGCGTAGAAGAAGCTGGCGCTCAGTGAGGGCTCAGCCAGTACGACTTCGACAGGTAGATCTTTTTGATTGATAAAAGCGTCCACGTACATCAGCTGCTCGCCGGTATAGCTATCCATCGCGGGATTTTCCAAACCGGTGTTGCTGTGGCTGATATAGCACTCGGGGAGTTCGATCCCCTTGGCCTTCGCACGCTTCAGGGCCTCAAAGAAGAGCACCAGCACTACACTGCTGTCCTTCCCGAAGCTACTGGCCGTACAAAGTGCGTAGCCTTTCTCCAGCAAGCCAACCAGGTGTTGAATCACCGGTTCAGCCTTCTGCTGGATGCGTTCATATCTTGAGTTATGGATTTGAACGGTCATGACGTTCTCCTGTAGGTCAGGAGAGCACGCCAACCCCAGAGGGTTAGCGCACCCTCATGGGTAAAGGGCCTGTGCCCTTGGTTGATTGTTGGCGGTTAGAGATCCGCCAGTGTTGGTTGAGGCAGCTCGATCGCAGGTTCAAAAGGTGCGTCACCCCGCTGGAACCCTTTGCATGGGTCGGGGGCATCGCAGGCCGCTCCAAGGTAGTAATCTGTGATTACGCCTCTGGGATTGGCCGGCCCTTTCAAAAGCATATCGAACAAAAGTCTGACATCCAGGTAAGATTCGACACCATCGATCTCAGGTTCATCCGAGACGTAGTAAATCTGTGCTTGGAAGTCATAGAACGAGGATTCCGGAATGGCGTCTACTTTCAGATCCCAGATCGGAAGCAAGTAGCTCCGAGTCAGGACAACTGTCCGCAATGCGGTTTCGAGCTTTTCCCGGACGTTCTTGGTGAGTTCGTTAGACGATTTCAGGTCTACGAATAGCATCATTGATGACATGGAAGGTCTCCGTGATTAGTGGAGCCCTTCACCCCAACGGGGCAAAAGAGCCCCGATAGGGTTTGAATTGCTGTACTTGCCAAAAGGCCGGGGGCAGCTCCCCGTTTCGTGCCAGCGGCACAAAAACTTCTTACACTGGTTCGTTTGCACTGATTGCGTTATCCAACGCAAGTCCATCCACAACACTTACGCTACTTCTACCATTAATTTCCGCAAGGTAGGACTCAACAGCGCGGGCCTGGAGTCGCACATCGCCATCTCTGAATAGTGCTTTGTGTGGATGAAACTGCAGGCCAACTCGATATTGGTCGCCCCATTTAATTCTATAACGCACAGTAGCCGGCATCGCATCAAGCGTCAGTTCCGGCTTATCAGTTGCGGAAGCGGACAAAGACACTTCGTCACCTTTCTCCCAGATAGGAACTGGCACTATCAACCCTGCCCCATCCCGGTTGAAGTCGATGAATTCGACCTTCATACGCTTTTTGGTCTTCCAACGCGGTGTGATAAAGCCTTCAAGTGCCTCTGCGTTGTAACGGTAGGTTGCAATAGACTGGTCATGTCTTCGCTCGATAGCGTCCCGGAGCGCAACCAAGTTGAATGGAAGTGGCGGCATGAGTGATTCCTGAGTTAGCGTTTGATCTATGGATCATCCTACGGACTCAGCGGTTTTTTTTTCGAAAGTAGCTGCGATTTTGGTGACCAAAAAGACTTTTGCGAGAGCAAAAAAAAGCCCAAAGGGTCAGTGACCCTTGGGCTTCTCAGGCCGACTTTCTCTAACGCTATCCAGAATGGGCGCGTTATGAAGATTAATCGGCGGCAACGTCAGATCGGGCCAGTGAACTGATGTCTCTGACCCTCTCTGTTCGGCATTTCGCGCACTGTTCGACATACATCCTCCTCATGCAGCGACGCTGTTTGATTCAGCTTTGAGATCTTCATAGACCTCTTTAGCTGCCTCTGCGAAGGGCCCCACGAATCCCGCCTTTCTACAGGCGACACCCGAGGCTTCCCTATGCATCAACGCCAGCAATTGTTGGTATCGATCACGCTTTTGTAGAAGCGCTTCGCGAATACGCTTGCGGTAGGTGGCCTCGGTCCCCTGCCACCCCGGAGGTGGGGCAAAGGGGCCGGGACCACCCGGCTCCGTGCTAAGCGCATTGTAGTCGACCAGGTATTGCGCACGTTTCACTGCGGAGTGATCAGACGGCATGCTGGATACCTCCCTGTGGCTTGGCACATAGGCGGCGTAGGTACTCTTTACGGGGGAACCCGAAGAGACCTTGGCCGATCAGCACATCATTCCAATCAACGCCTTTGGCGCGACGTGGAATCGGGACAACTGGAAGCATGGTCACCACTTTGATGCCACGCGGCTCCAGCCGCTCGCGCAGAACAGCGTCAGCGAGTTCGCCAGCTGCACTGCGATCCTTGTCTGCCCAGTGAACGACAACCTTTGTACCGGCAGGCGGCTCGAACCCCTGAAGGATTGAGCACGATACCAGCGACCAGACCGTTTGGCCGGTAGCGCGGTACACCGACAATGCGGTTTCCATGCCTTCTGCCACGCCGACAACACCGTCCTGAGGTTCGCCGAGGCGAATCGCTCCTCCAACAACGTCTTTATTGCTGGGAACAGGCATCATCTTTTTGGCAGATGGTACGCGGGCTTTTTTGCCGTTTTTGGTGAGATAGGTTCGGTGCAGCGTTACCAGCTTCCCTTCCTTATCTCTGATGGCTGCGACAATCGCCGGGTGATCACCCAGGTTGTTGCCGTCTTCATCGCGGTACACCATCTTCGGAACAAACCGCACGGATTCATTCAGGCTCAAGCCTCGGATCGAGACCTGACGGTTCCTGATGTATGCCCTTGCAGGTTCCGCGCCCGGTGAGTCCAGCGGTAGCGCCTCATTCCAGAGTTTTTCGATTCGCTCTTCCAGGTGTGCCTGATAGAGCTCATCGCGCTTCCTCTGCTCCGCCAGCTCTTCAGCTGTTGCTGCGAGCCAGGGCTTGGCCTTGTAGATATCAGCGATCGTCACCTGAGGCGAATCCTGCTGATCTTCGGGCTGTTGCTGAGGTTGCGGCTCTGGTGCCACTGCTTTGCTTTCCTGAGACATTTCCGGACCTTTTCCGCCCTGCTCCATCGCCTCATTAACCGTTTCCGGTTGAGACTCTGCAGCTGGGCTACCCAGGTACGCGTCGACGTAGGCTTCCATTGCTTCTTGCTCAATGGCCTCACCATGTTCAACGGCGCTCTGAGTCGGCGCTGGTTCTGCCTTTTCAGGCGCAGGTTTAGCAGTTGGCTGCTTGCGCTGTTTTTCCCGTTCAGCTCGGGGTACAACCTTCTCCATCTGGAGGAATCTACCAATGTGTTCCTTCGTCTCTTCGAAGTCCCAGCCGTGGTAGTCCATGAGGACGTTGAAGCCCTCTTTCCAGCTGTTGCATGAGCAGATTGCACCGCCTGTTTCGTTCACGTCCTTAAAGACCCGAAACTTCTTCCCCTTCGATCCGTGGCCGGGCATCGGGCATGGCACATGGCCACGACCTTGTTTTTTCAGCGCCGGTTCGATCTCAGGGATCATGGTCGCCAAAATGGCAACCCAGTTTCCACGGGCTTTTTCGCGGACTTCTTGGGTGGGATAAAATCCAGACATAGTGTTTCTCCTGTTAGTTTGGAATTCCAGTCGAGGTATCCCAAAACTCCCCTGGCAGGGAGGCTTAGGGATACCCCGACCAGAGGTTTAACAGGGGAAACTATCCCCAGAGGGGGAATAGAACCCCCTGCTGGGAAGTGAAAGCGAGATTTGAAGATCTCGCCAAGATAAAGCGGCTATTTCTTGTGGTACTTTTTTACATCGAGGATGTAAAAGGCCACGCCGGCTCCAATGGTCATCACAATCAGCCCAGTAATCTGAACCCAGCTCATTATGACAATCCTCTGTTTATTGAAAGGGCCCGGAAAAGCCCTTTTTTTCGTGCTTAGGAATGGCGGCTGCGATACACATCAATCCCGATCATCACTACGATAGCGACGCCGAGAAGTGCACCTGCAGTAATCATGAACTCCGTGTTCATTTTAATCACCTATTCTGTTCACTTATTGGTCATTGTGCTGCCTAATAAGGTCCAGCACAAGCTTGAAGACAGTTGCTGCAGAAAACCCCACAAATCCGATAATCACGAACATCACAGATAGAAGTACATCTTCTGTGTTGGGTGGTAGCGGGTTGAGGTTCAGCACGCCCATGAAAGCGAAGGATGCGAAGGTTGCAGCAACCATCGTATAGCTTCCAAAGGGCTTTTCTGACTTAGGAATAAGCGCGACTGAAGTAATACAGAGCACAATTCCGAATAACACTAACGGGTAGGCCGTGAGCGAAATGCCTGTGAATACACAGGGAATTCCGAATGCTTCAGCGGCCTTACTTATGGTTTTTTTCATAAAGGCCTCCTTTCGTTCGTTATTTGCCAACGACGAGAGACCTTCTGCCCCTGCGAGGGCTAGAAAGCCCTCGGGGCGTTGGTGAGATGCTGTGCTTGATCAAAGATCCAGGTCAGCTGCCTGATCGCTCCGCTAGGGAGTGAATCCGTTCGGGTTTGTCACCACAAACCGGAAAAGACTCATGGCATCCATACTAAAAGTACTTGGCCACCTTTAAATTGAGGTTGAAGCGATTTTTTTGCTCAAAACCGAGCATTCATACTCTCGACTGGTGAAAGCCCCCCAAACGACCGAAGTCGTCTGGGGGTTAAGGTTATGACACAAAGCTCACGCTGGTTTCTGTCAGATTGACCTTGAGCACTCGTTTACCCTTTTCCTTGGCCATGAGATACCACTGATAAGGGATCGTGACACTCCCATCATCGCCGCCGAAAAGGGCCACCTTGTTCTCGTAGAATTCATCATCCTTGTTGGGGTCGCAGCCTTTGGCATACGCCACCGTACCTCGCGAGGCCGGTGATGACTTATCCTCGAACTTGGCATTGGTAATCAGGTAAACGCCCTGATCACCCACCAACTGAAGGCAGGGACCAATAGCCCCTTTGCGAATGTTCTTATCAGATGGCCAAAACAATCCGCCAGCTGTATTCACCTGTTCTTCAGTGCGGCCCTGGGCATCAAGAATCACCCCATCAATATGGTTCTCCGGGTCAAACAGAAGATCCAGTGTTGGGGCGTATTCCGCAGCTTTCTCCAGCTCTTCAGCCAAAGGTTTGAGGTCGCGCATGTTGAACGTGATGATAGACATAGTGCTTTCCTTTTGTAGAGCGTACTACCCAGCCCAGGGGCCAGATTGAACGCGAGGTTTGTTTAATCAGAGCAAATTGGAGTCAGTCGAGATCCAGTCCGAGCTCTTCAGCGATTTCATCGTCACTAAAGCCTGCTTGATCCAGAAGGATTAGCTGTTCAGCCATTCCCTCGTTGTTGACTCGGGACGCGATACGGCTTGCCGCATCATGAACCAGGCCATCAAGCTGCTCTGACGAAATTCCGGCTGCTTCTAGTTTCTGCTTTAACGTCATGATAATTACCTCTTTGTTGAGCAATACCGCCAGCAAGCTGACGAAATCGGTTAGTCGGTTTCAAGGTTGGTTAAGCGAACAACGATGTGGCGGCCCTGAGCGTATGCCGGAATACCCTCACCGTTGTCACCAAACCTTGCTTTCAATGCCTCAAGAATCGTATTCCAGATGTCTTCCGGAAGATCCGAGTTGGCACCCTCTCCAGCTAGATTGGGCTCAACCAAAACGGCTACATCTGACCATTCGTTCGGCGCTTTACCGGGCGTATGCCAGGTAAACACCGTCTGGTTCTCGATGTACTCCAGAAAGTCTTTCCTCTGGAAAAACTCTGGGGCATTTAGCTGAACGTGTAGTCCGAAGTGGTCTTCAACTCCGCGATTCACAACGTTTGTCAGCATGGGACTTCTCCTGTAACGCGAGCGCCCGGTATGGGCGCTCTTGGGTGGGATATGAGGGTTATGGATTTCGCTTTGGGATCATCAGCAGAAAACCGATGGCCAGCGGTGCGAAGTGCACGAAGGCCTCAATGGCCTGCAAATCAAAATTCATAATTCACCTGTAGTTGGCAGACCCAGACGCCGGAGCATCGAAGATCTGGTGGGTTGATAAGTCTTGGATTTACTTTTTCTGAAGTCCGAACGGTTGCCCATCCAGTCCCCAGTCAAAGGTGTATCCATGCTCGTTGGCAGCCGCCAGGAATTCCCGGCAGACCTCGTTGGGATCTCTTTCTTCGATCTCGACGCTGTAGTGCTCAATGAGCGATTTCATCTCATCTGGCAGTAGCTCGGGATACTCGAAAAGATCCTCTTTGTGCTGTTGGCACATACCGAATAGCTCCAGTAGGTGTTGGGGGGAATAACCAGGTGCCGAATGGCACCCGGTAGAGGGGTTAAGTCGGGCCGTTGCTTTCACCAAAGGCTCCCGCTGGCAGTTCCCAGTTCTCCACAATGATGGGTTCCCGGTACTCTGTGCTGAGAGCCTGCTCAATGAGCAATGGATCAAGCGTGTCGTAAGGCTTGGCCTTTTCAACGCGCTGGCGAACCGATTCAGTTCTATGAATGGTTACCCCGAACTCTTCCTCGTAGGCAGCAATGCGCTCAAACCGATCTGGATCGATGGCTTTAACGCTTGCCCATTGGGCCGCAGATCCAAAAATACAGGTCATGCAACTCAACCGGCCCCAGCCCAACTTGTAGGCTGGATGGGGGTTAACCCCATGCCGCTTGATGATGTCCCACACCTCCTGCTCGGACCAAGAATGGACCGGGCGGTATGAATCCACATGCCGCTTGCTTCGACCATGGCGACGATCGGCGCGGTGCGGCTCGAAGGTTTTATACTTCGAGCGGGCCGCACTTTCCTCGGCACGTTCCCCGGTTACAAACAGCGTTCGCTTATGGGCGAAACGGGTTTGACCGGTGATCGCTTTGGAAGCCGGATCGATTTTCATGTAGGCCGAACACCATCTTGTATTCAGAGACGCGGCGAGCTGAGGAAACTTCCGCCTTGTCGACGGCTTTCCACTCTCACCACCGGCCTCAAAAGTACCGTCAGGTGTTTGAAAGCTGGTTGGGCGAGTCAGAGAGTTCTCACGAAGCATCTCCCCCTCTAGTCCACCTTGCTTCCAGCTGAAAAACAGCGGGATTCCAAAGGCTTCAGCGAGTTTTTCGCAGTAGCTTTCGGTCACGGGCCAGTCGAACAGCGGGTTAGCGTCGTCCCCCCGGCCATCGACCGAGTGATGCCACAACTCAATTTTGGAAAGCGGAACGCCCTCCTCAATGAGATTCAGCAAACAAGCCAGACAATCTTTCCCGCCGCTTAAAGCAACGATCACGTAGTCATAAGAATCCAGATCCGGTTTCTCGATGACCTCTTCTTCGAAGTCCGTGACATCGAAGAGCGCGATTTGGTTGTTGAGCATAGGTGCCTCCTGAACAGGCAGGCACGACACACCCAGCGGGTGCATCGCACCCGCGTTGGGTTAGTGTTTTAGGCTTGGCAGATGGAGACAAACTCTACTGAGTCGTATCCCCAGAGGGTTTTGAGTGACCGGCACTCCGCATCAAAGCAGTGTCGCCAGCCTTCAAAGTCCTTGCGGACCATCACACGGCGCTCAATGTCCATGTGATACTTCCCGCGCCAGGCCCGGAACATGCACCAGGCATATCCCCAGACTCCGCCAGCATCCTCAATCTTGAGGCGCTGAGGGGTTATTGCAGCTTCATTGTCCATGTCGCTATTTCCTCAAATGTTTTGGCCAATTTGGTCAACAGCAGATTTGAAAGCTGAGACGATCTTGGGATCATCCAAGTCGACACCAGCACAACCCATGGAATAAAGCAGAGCTTCCAGCGCGTCGGCAGAGTCCTCGCCCCTCTTTTCGATAGAGCCATCCTCTAAACTGAACTGCTTAGCCAGTTCCGAGGACATTTGAACAGCACCATCGCTGGATATTTGGAGATTCACGCCGAACGGCAGTGAATATGATTTGGCTTCGTTGGCTTGTTCCTTGAACTCCCAGTAGCCGCGATAGGCGCGATGTTCATCGCTGCTCACCGTGGTACCGAGATGTCCTTCGGTAAAACCGTCTGAAACCATTGAGCTAATCGTGTCCATTGAATAGTCAAAGAGCGTACCTTTGTCCGACTCATCAACTTCATCTCTGGACTCATCGTTTGCCCACCAACGAATGGTGAGTCTTGTCTCGAATTGAGAGTTATTCATGTTGCACTCCGAGTGTTCTCTGGAGGCAACTTCCCCACCAGGGGAAGTCACCCCTGATGGGTTTTGGAATTGCTGGGCTTACCAGTTGGTCGGGTCAGCTACCCGTTTCGTGCCAGGGGCACAAAATCTCTCTTTCTGAAGCCCACTTTTGAAATGGACTTGAGAAAGAGAGCGGCCCGAAGGCCAGCTCTCAGATTGCTTTTTGCAGTTCACCTGTTTCCTTTCTTTGACTGGAAATGATGTCCCTGATGGTCGGCTTCGCCCCGAAAATCACTCGATTCGACATTTGCTTTCGAAAAGACTGAGCACGGGTATTTGAAGCCGTCCGGTAGAGCACCAGCTCACCCAAACCGGCGCAGGTGATGACTATTTCGCTATAGCGGAACATGTCGACCTCCTACGCAACAGACGACTGAATGTGCCCTGCTCCCATGAGGAAGCTTTGGGACAGTTCTTTCGCCAATGGATGATCCCAATCGATGAACGGATCATGGTTATAATTCCGGAATTGCTGGCCAAGACGATAAGCGCGAACCTCCAGGGTTGAACGCTTGTCAGCCTCAGTCATCGTGTATCTCCGGAACCTCGAACGAATGCGATCTGACTCGCGTTCGATCTTGAGGATTGCTGCTCGACAACGAATACCGATTGTTTGAGTGACCACATCCATCAGAAAGCCTCCATCTCAGATAGAGGGCCAACTGATTTTTCGGCCATCGGGATTGCGAAGCCAGCAGCGGCAACCAGGTAGCCAACTGCAAGAAGTCCTAGCGCTGTCGCTGAAGCTCCTTCCTGCTCAAAGTCGATTCCAAGAACCGAAAACATGAGCAGCAGACCAATTGCGACAAACACTTTGCTGAGATTTTTCATAAGTACCTCTGAAATCAGTCGAGGTACCTATGCCCCAGCGGGGCAAGATACCCCGTTGGGTTAGTGATAAGCGGTGTGGGTTACCCCTCACCTTGAAGGTTAAATCCAGACAACGCCCTTCATGTAAGGCGCGAATGGGATATCGTCATCCTGGGGCATACCAGCACCCGCAGCGGGCATATTTGCCGGTGCAGCATTATGCTGTTGCTGTGGTTGCTGATTGCTGTAGCCATCATTCCGACCGCCGCCTTGCTGTGGATTACCAGCACTGCCTTGGCCATCACCACGACTGTCCAGCATCTGCATCTGACCGTTGATATCAACCACGATTTCCGTGGTGTAGACATCCTGACCTTCTTTGTTCTGCCATTTCCGAGTCTGCAGCTTGCCTTCGATGTATACCTTCGAGCCTTTACGAAGGTATTGGCCGGCAACTTCAGCCACTTTTCCAAAGATCACCACCCTGTGCCATTCAGTTTTGGGAACCAGCTGGCCGGTCTGGCGATCTTTATAGCTTTCGTCAGTCGCCAAGTTGAGGTTGACGACTGCATTGCCGCTCGGGGTGTATCGGGTATCCGGATCTTGACCCAGGTTACCGATGAGAATGACTTTGTTGACGCCACGGGACATAACATTTCTCCTTTGAAATCGATTGAGCGATTAGAACTTGCGTCCATTATCGCCCTGCTTGGTTTGGTTTAGTTCCAGGTGGGTGTTAATTACTGCGCTCCATCAGCACAGCAATGTCTTCGAGCAGAGCATTTCCGAGCACAAACTTGGCGCTTGCGTCTTCGACATCTGCTTCTGAGTAACCCTCTGCCTCTCTTTCATGAGGCTTTAGGTTGAGAACGCCGTTATCGACATGATCCATACCATCACGGATGAGGTCTGAAAGGTTCGACAACTGCGTTTTGTCCAGGTTGAAAATCAGGCTATCTGACATGCCTAAACTCCAAATAAGGAAGCCGAACCCCATCGGGGAGATTCGGCCCCGATGGGTTGAGTTAAGCAGCGGCGAATTCCTTTAAAGAATCAAGATCCACCTGCTTAACCAGCTTCTGTTTCGAAAGACGCCGATAATTGTTTACCAGTGCCTCTCGCATTTTCAGGTAATCCAAGTCTGCGACATCGCAGCAAAGCCGGAATGAGAAGGGATGCACGTCATCAGACATGATCCACTCCCAACACTCTGCCACTACAGCCTTGGACGTGCGGCGATCCGCAACATCCTGAATAGTGCAAACAAGGAGTTTTTCACGAATGAAATCGATCTCCTCGTCAGAAAGCTGGTATGGATTACAAATCCACAACCATTGCTTGATTTCGAAGGACTGTTGCAGGTCGCTATCGACACGCTTACTACTCCTTCTCATGAGAACACCTCCAATGTAGAGGAGGCGTACTCCCCCTGCGGGGGAATACACCCCCACAGGGTTAAAGCCAGGCTCATGCAGCCAGTTTGGTCCGGAAAATATCGAACAAACGGTGCTTGAGATCGCTGACATTGCGGATGACACAATGATCTGAGATGTAGTGACTGACCAAATCGGCGTCTTCACCGATGCCAATACCTATCAACTCATAATCACTGCGTTGCATGAGAGAGATAACATGCCGGACCTGATCCGGCTGAGACGGCATGCCGTCCGTTATCACCATCACGATTTTCCGCTCTTCTCTGCGATTGCAGAGATCACGGGCTGCGTGCCAAAGAGCTGGGGCCAACGGTGTGCCTCCACCTGCTCCGACCGCAAATCGACCTGCGCATGCGCGGGCCGTTTGGTTATGTTTAAGCATTTCATGGACCCTCTGTTGAGGAGTTCCTTTAAATGCCGTGACTGCAACAGAAACGCGTGGAATCGCTTCCAGTGCTTGCGCTATTGCCAGTGACGCCTCATTGGCGACTTGGATTCGAGAACCCTGTGCCGGCGAAGATCCAACCAATCTGTTCATGCTTCCCGACGCATCGAGGAGGATATGAACGGCGGTATTCACTTTCTTTTTGCGCTTTTCCTTGCGGAAGACCCGATAGTCTCCTGCAGGTACACCGGAAAGCCGATTACTAGCTACCTTTTGCCCTGAATCCAGATACCGCTTCTGAACCTTGCCATTTGCTTCAACAAGGGCCATCAGCTGCTTTCTCAGGGCGACCGTTGTGCGACGAGCCCGAGTTTCGAGTTCGTTTGCCTGAGCTGGCTCCAGAGAGCCGACAGGCACCGCATCCGGTGGCAACATCACATGCTTCTGGGGGTTACCCTTAGCAACGGTTTGAAGATCTTCTTTGATCTCAGCGAAGACATCAGTGGCCGCATGCTTTCCTGATCCTTCTTGTACCAGGGCTACATTTTGCGACTTCTGATCTCCAGCTCCGGAGCCCCCAGATCCGCCCGATTTTCCCGGTTGGTTGGAGGGATTCCCCTGACCATTGGATTGCTGGCCATCTTGGGAACCTTGTCCTTGCCCAGCTTCTTGCTGGCCATTCTGGTCGCCAGAGCTACCAGAGGACTTTGAATCGCCAGACTGCTCTCCCTCACCCTTCTGATCAGCCCCACCGGAGGAGCCGGACTGACCATTGTCGGATTTGGAATCGCCGCCTGAAGACCCGCCTTGGCCATTCTGATCCCCGTTTTCCTCTCCCTTTTGGTCTCCATTGGAACCAGTGGAATCGGATTTGGAGCCGTCCTGACCATCTCCAGAATCGCCGTTGCCGGATTCATCTTTGCTTTCACCCGGTTCACCGTCAGAGCTTGAATCCCCCTGATCTGGCTTTTGGTCCTGATCAGAGTTTTGCTCTTCTGGCTTTTTCTCGGGAGCCTCATCCTTAAAAAGCTTGAGGATTCGATCGACCATGGTTTTCACATTGCCGGTACTCTTGAGTTTGGGTGCGTCAGCAAGGATGTTGTCCAATTTGCTAACCACATCCGCTGGGAACGTGGTCTGCATGGCGGTGGTGGCAGCAGCGTAGTGTTCATCCAGGATGGATTGCCCACGCCACTGATTTCGAACCCAATACAGCACATAGGCTGATAGGATTTCTGCGGGATGCTCAGAGCCGTCAGGCTTCTGCATCTGGTCTTGGTGCACGAAAAGACGGAGCGCCTCATCAAGCGTTTCTCTCGCACCCGGATATTCCCGGATGAAGTCCAGCTCAATGCGTCCATCTTCCAAACTATTCATCAACGAGTGATGGTATTCATTTGGAGAATCCACACTGAAATCCGTGAAACGGACGTGTGAAGCTTCGTGTGCCAAAAATCCCCACAAGGCATCCTTGTAGGGGTAGTCTTCAGGAATGGACGGCAACTGAATGTGTGTGCCGTCCGTGAATGCATCATCCCCACCGATACCAATCTTGATACCGAATTTTCTGGCATAAGCGGCTGCAACGATCGGGATAGAGCGACTGATCGGATCTTGTCCGGCTTTACGCATGACATTTCTCCAGGTGGAGGAGCCACGCGCCCCCAGAAGGGGCACGAGACCCCTTTTAGGGTTGTTTAGAAGAAGTAGTCTTCTTCCTCAGCATCACCATCATTCTTGGTGGTCGCTGGGGCTTCAACAGACTCGCTGGATGCAGAGGATTCCTCCTGCTGCTCCGGCTTTTCCTCTTCTTTCTTGTTGCCAGACATCGAGCTCAGCAGGTTTTCCAGGCTGAGGTCACCCGACGTATAGCGTTCGAGTTTATTGCGGTCACTGAGGATCAGCGTGGCGGCTAGAATTCGGTTGAAATCTTCACCGGTCACATGCTTTTTCCCCTGATGAACGGCGTATCCCCGAAGCATCTCATCCAGCAGCTGCTCCATCGGGAGCAAGTTGCCATTCAGGAACGCCATACCGGACACTTTGTCCCGCATGTTTTTCAGAGTGCGCTTAGTCTGAGTAGACACCTGCTCCGCACCAACGAGGTACTTCTCGAAGAACTCGTTGGCACGATCGGCGATCTCATCGACCAGTGCATCACCTACGCCCTGAACCGACTTCTTCAGACGCGTTTGCGCTTCTGGAGATTCGGTCGGCTGGATATTGATGATTTGAAAACCGAAGTTGAGCCTTTCGGCTACTTCTGCTCGGGTCAGAGCCCCAGCACGGATCGCTTCCGCGTAATCCGGGTTCTCCCTGATCCAGTCTTCTACAGCCTGATCGTAGCGATTCAGGAACTGGCGCTTTGCTTCCAGGTACTCTTGCTCGATGATAATCAACCGACCTTCGAGTTCCTGAATGCGGTCACTTGGATAGGCATAGCCACCCAGGAAGGGACGACCATGATCCATGACAGCGCGATTGGCCCGAGTTTTGAGCTTTGAGAACACTTTCAGGTGCTCTTTGTTGCACAAACGCTTGGAACCGAGACTGGCAAGGCTTTCGGGGGGAAGATCTTCAACGGATATCCGCTTCAGATCAGATGCTTGTAGCTTCGCTTGGCCGCTCCAGATATCAATGTCCAGGTTGACCAATACCAGCTTATCGAGGTTTTTAATCTCAGTTTTCATTCCGTGCTCCTCAAAGAGGAGGCACCAATCCCCATCGGGGGAATGGCACCCCCAATGGGTTAGATTTTGAAGTGCTGTTCTTGCCAAAAAGGCCAGGCCAGCTGCCTGATCGCTCCGCTTGGGAGTGAATCCGTTTGGGTTTGTGACCACAAACCGAAAAGGACTCGGTATTAGAATGCTTGAAGCTCGAACCGCATAGTGAAAAGAGGCGGCGATTTTTTTGCCTGAATCGGCAAAATACTCAGCGGGGGAAATCCCCCGCTTCGTATTACCAGAACAGACTTTGCTCGTGGTCTTCCCTGATTTCCTCAACCTCTTCGAAGGCTGATTCATCACGGCTCCATGCGGGCAATGTGTTGTCCGTTACGGTTATCCGGTAAACCTCTGTGCCTTTCTCCTTGTAGGATTCAAGCTTCGAGATATCTGCATCCGGATGGTTGTCCTGCAGAAATGCTTGGAAGTTGACCCTCCCCTCGCGGACGTGACGATTGACGCGAACGCCGTTGTACTCCGCTGTGTGAAAGTCACCGA
>Ga0247720_100310_pt1 | contig 20669 bp, 24 predicted proteins | sample MSEWel2015_12_15_FD_189078 | JGI IMG/M metagenome (GOLD analysis project Ga0247720, IMG submission 189078) | Subsurface sediment microbial communities from gas well in West Virginia, United States - MSEEL Well Study Marcellus 3H_2015_12_15 | ecosystem: Environmental > Terrestrial > Deep...
AAGACAGCCTGCGAATTTTGCTTTATCCAAAGAAGTTTCGCAAGTCTTCTTTCGCCTGCTTTATCGTCACGTAAGTTTTAAAATCGTGTATTTCTTGCAAAGAACGTAACCAAGTGTATTGACGTTTGGCAAGTTGCCGTGTTGCAAATAGCGCTTTGTTCTCCATTTCTACTTTATTTTTGAGACTTAAGTCACTTTTTAATAAAAAATCTAAAGCTTGACGATAACCAACAGACCGCATGGATGGTAAATTGTCATTTAAATCGTATTTAACAATTAGCTCCTCCACTTCATTCAAAAAACCAATATTCCACATTTTGCTCAATCTTTGCTCAATGCGTTTATGTAATTCTAACCGATCAGGCATCAAAGCGTAGTTATGAAAAGTGTAACGGTATGGTTGATTTTTAGGTTGTTCTGCTTGTAGTTTTGTTATCGGCTCGCCAGTTAATCTATACACCTCGAGCGCACGAATAATGCGTTGTTTATCCGAGACTTTAAATTTCTGGCCTGCAATTGGATCAACCTCTACTAATTCATCATAAACTGCTTGCCAGCCTTCTTGTTCAGCTTTTGCTACGATTTCTTCTCGCGTTTTCGCATCTGCATTAGGTAAGTTATCTGCAAGCCCTTCCAGCAATGCTTTGAAATAAAGCATCGTACCCCCCACTAAAATCGGGGTCTTGCCTCTCGTGTGCATATCATCAATTAGCGGACATACATCCTCGACGAATTGCGCTGCAGAATAAACTTCTAATGGTGTAATAATATCAATCAAATGATGAGGATATTGTTCCTGCTCTTCTTTAGTTGGTTTTGCAGTACCAATATCCATGTCTTTATAAACTAAAGCTGAATCGACTGAAATAAGTTCAAAATTTCCACGCTCATAAAGTTCGCATGCCAATGCTGTTTTACCACTTGCGGTAGGCCCCATTAAATTGATGACGGGCAATTGATTTGACATGTAGAACTACTCTCCTCGAGCAAATAATTTATCTAGTTGGTGAAGTGGAAATGCACGCCACGTTGGACGACCATGGTTGCATTGACTGGCAAATTCAGTTTGTTCCATTTGACGTAATAAGGCATTCATCTCAGATAAACTCAATTGGCGATGTGCACGAACAGCACCATGACATGCCATTCCTGCTAAAAGTTCATCACGTTTTTGCAATAAGCCTCTTGCTTCATCATTTGGATCAAGATCATTTAACAGCTCTGGAATCAGACGATCAAAGTCAGCTTTTTGTAAAATGGCAGGTACGCCACGTACAATCACTTGCTCATCACCATATTGGTTAATTTCTAAACCCAAACGCTGTAATTGAGGTTGTAATTCTTCAATTCGCACGGCTTGCATACGGGTTATAGAAACAACTTTTGGAATTAAGAGTTGCTGTGATGTCCAAAATTCAGGTTTATCCCATGCTGATTTCATTTGTTGCAGCAAAATACGTTCATGCGCGGCATGCATATCAACAATAATTAAACCCTCAGTATTCTGAGCTAATATATAGATTCCATGAAGCTGTGCAATTGCGATACCGAGTGGAAATTCGTCTACTCGAGTTTTAAATCCCTCTAGGTCACCATTTTTCACAGATGAAGTATCTTCATGCTCAAATGATGTTTTCTCATCTCGTAAAGGAGCTAGATAAGTTTTTAGTGCATTATTGAGTTGAACTGAACCATTGTAACGAGGTTCTTGCGGTACTGAATTATATTGCACAGCCTGTGGACGACTTTGATTAAACTCTGTGAGTAAATCAGTTGAAATCTGATTTTGATCATTTATTGAGGATTCAGTTTCAACATGATTACGATGTAAATTAAATTGTTCTTGGTACTTAGGTTGCGATTGATAATTAAAATTTGTTGTGGATTCTTCCACTTTCATCGCTTGGGCTAAATCAGCACTTGCAGTTTGAAATTGTGACAAGGTTTCTTTTGCATAGTGTCGCACAAACTCGTGAACTTCACGGTGATTCAAAAAACGTATTTCATGCTTCGTTGGATGTACATTTACATCAATATTTTCTGGATCAACCTCCAAAAAAAGTAAGTACGAAGAATGCTGATGACCATGCAGAATTCCATCATAAGCCATTCTTAAAGCATGTGAAATTGTTTTATCTTTTACAATACGACCATTTACATACACATATTGCAAATCTGCTTGAGCACGTGCATCAGATGGATGACCCAACCAACCTGACAAACGCATATTGATACTTTCAGCATCTATCCAATACGCATTTTGAATGAATTGTTGACCTAATAGTTGTTGAACACGTTGATAGCGTAACTCTCCACTATCTGCGACGGGTAAATTCAGGCGAATATTGTCGTTGTGTTCTAAAACAAAACGAATATCAAAATGAGTCAGAGCCAAACGGCGAACTATTTCTTCAATATGACCAAATTCAGTACTTGGTTTCTTTAAAAACTTACGGCGCGCAGGAACATTAAAAAATAAATCTTGCACACGAATATGTGTTCCTTTCTGTGCAGCGACAGCTTGAACTTGTTGATGATCAAACGCAGTACCATTCACTTCAACCTGATAGCCAATTCCTTGATCATCTTGACTACTGGTTAATGTTAAACGTGACACCGCAGCAATCGATGCAAGCGCTTCCCCACGAAAACCTAAACTGACAATTGCATGAAGATCTTCAGAAGTTTTAATTTTACTCGTAGCATGGCGCATTACAGCCAAAGGTAAATCATCTGAATGAATACCATGACCATTATCTATGATTTCTATCAGTGTTGAGCCACCATGAGCTACGCGAATAATCAACTCAGTCGCACCAGCATCAATTGAGTTTTCTAATAATTCTTTTACTACAGATGAAGGACGCTCAATTACCTCACCTGCCGCAATTTGGTTCGCTAGTGCGGCATCAAGAGTATGAATACGACGTATTGAATCATGCACCATGCAATTGTTCCTGCAAAGTATCGGCTAGCTGCTGTGAATTTACATCTAATGTCACAAAACGAGTTAACTCATCATCTGATTTTTGTATATCAATAACAACATCAGCCTGTGGAATTTCATCACCACCTTTTGATGGCCATTCAAATAAAAATAACCCATTTGGTGTTTCAAGATAATCTCTAATACCCATTAACTCTAATTCATATGGATCATCTAATCGGTATAAATCAAAATGGAAAACTTCTTGACCATTGATGGTATAAGGCTCAACCAATGTATATGTCGGACTTTTTACAGAACCTTGATGCCCCAAACTCTGAAGAAAATAGCGTGTGAAAGTCGTTTTACCAGCACCTAGATCACCAATCAAATAAATAATGCCTGAACGAATCTGCTGAGATAAGACTTGTGCAAAACGTTGAGTGTCTTGTTCATGATTTAGGGTAAATTTCACTGAATACGACATGGCAAATAAAACAAAATTGGGATAGCAGCTATGATAACATTGCCCTGCTTTAAAGCCTAATCCGTAAAGAAAAGCTGCTACATTTTAATGCAATTATGATCTCAAAAATTAAAGGATCAATATGTCTTCTGAAGCTTTATTAATTGACTGTACAAGCCACGGTCAAAACTATGCTGCTGTCATATGCGGGCATTTAGTTCAAAATCATGGACATCCATTAGGATTTATTGAAAACGTTTCAGATCGAACCAATCCTCAAGGTTGGTGTTTAGCATGTGAATATGTTTTTACACAAGAACAAGAAATGACTGATGTATTTCGTAATTTCAACCAAATGGCAGTAGTGTGTATTGAATGCTATGACAGTATTAAAAATAAACACAATATCTACCCACATCCTTCAGTTTAAATTACCTACTTTAATATCTTATGATGAAAGCTGCAAAATCACTATTTACTCCTCCGTTAATAAATGGTGTTAGTGCCAGTAAAGTCTTTCTACCCAATGATGTCTCTGAATTGACTATTTTTGAATACTTATGTGTTCAATTCCCTCATATACAAGCAATAGAGTGGCAACAACGCTTTGAGGATGGATTAATTTATGCCTCAGACGGTATGAAATTAAGTATCCAGGATAGATATACGCCCAATACTTTTATTTTCTATTATCGTTTTCTGGCACATGAAATACATGTGCCATTTGAGCATCAAATTCTATTTGAAGATGAACATTTGCTTGTCGTGGATAAACCACATTTCCTGACGATGTCTCCAACAGGTCAATACGTTCAAGAAACATTATTGGTAAGACTAAAAAAACAAACGGGATATGCTGAACTAACACCAATACATCGACTTGATCGTGAAACTGCAGGCGTAGTGCTTTTCTGTAAGAAAGCAGAATCACGCGGAATCTATCAGCAACTTTTTGCCGAACGAAAAGTACAAAAAACTTATCATGCTATCGCTGCATATCGACCAGAAATCAAATTTCCAATGTCTTTGGAATTACACATGGAAAAAGGTCATCCCTTCTATACCATGCGAGTGAACTATGACAAAACAGCAAATACTGAAACATTTATAGAATTACTTGAACACAATTTCCAACATGCTAAATATCAACTTTCACCCAAAACTGGAAAACAACACCAACTTCGGGTGCATCTCAACCATCTAAATATTCCTATTCTAAATGATCCTTTTTATCCAACCGTGCTACACAAAGCAGACGATGACTTTAATCATCCACTTCAACTGTTAGCAAAAGAAATTAGTTTTATTGATCCGATCAGTAATTTACAAAGAATTTTTAGATCCAACCATGAATTGACATTGTAAGTATGACGTAATGACAAAAAAAGCATTATTTCAACTCAAAACGATTGAAATTAGCTTTTGATCGTTTAAAATACCTAGCGATAATTAAAAAATATTTGGTCATATTTTTCATGAGAAAAACAGAAGTTTATCAGGTTCGTCTTGATTCACAGGAAAAGAAACAAGCTTTTGCTGTTTTCAAGCAGTTAGGTATCTCCCCTGCTCAAGCAGTTCGACTTTTCTTCAAACAAGTAGTTTTGACAAAATCTATCCCGTTTGCGATTGAAAACCAAAACATCAACATGGAACAGTTACTGAAATTAAGAAAATCAAAAAATGCTACGACCGCTGATCATTCAACATCTACAGACATAGAAGATGACCATGAAGATTTGTTTGAAGAACTAAATGCTTTGCTTGGTGAAAGTGACAAAAGTTAACAATGTTGCATTTTTAAACAAGTTTTTAATTTTTAAGCTGAATCTTTTTAGATATTCTGACAATCCAAATAAAATTATAACTCATGGATTTAGGAATGATTGTCAAGAGAGCAACACGTGAAGACCTAGAGCAACTTGCTGTTTTATTTGATGAATATCGTCAATTTTATGGTGCCTCTGCAAACATTAAGCAATCCTACCAATTTTTGAAGCACCGATTTGACAATAAAGAAAGTGTTATCTTTATTCACGTAAAAGATAATGTCTTTACAGGATTTGTCTTACTTTATCTTGCGTTCTCATCAGTTGCTTGTGAAACCTACTATATTTTGGATGATGTCTATGTAACCCCATCCTACCGTAAACAAGGTTCGGCAAAACAACTCATCGACACCGCTATTTTATTTGCAAGACACGAAAATGCTTTACGCATTAGTTTAGAAACTCAAAAAAATAATATTGAATCTCATCGACTTTATGAGCAAATGGGTTTTATGCGGGATGATGAGTTCAACACCTTTCATTGCTTCCTCAAATAATTACTTTTCCAGTGCAATATTATGACTAAGCTGTTTTTGTCTAGAAGATAAATACAGCCACTCACCCTCTGGAATTTTTGGCAATTCAAATAAACCAACTTGATGACGATGTAAATCTTCCACCTTATTCCCAACTGCAGCTAACATTCGCTTAACTTGATGATAGACGCCTTGGTGAATCGTCATAGAAAGCTGATGTTCAGAAAATAAATGAACATCCGTAGCAGCGTAAATTCCTTTTTCATTTCTCAGCTCAACACCTTGTTCTAAAGCCTGTTTTTGCTCTTGTGTAATAGGGTCTGCTGTTGTGACATGATAAACTTTTGGAACATGTTTACGCGGGTTGGTCAAAGCTTGTAAATATTGACCATCATCAGTTAATAGTAATAATCCTGTTGTATCCTGATCTAACCGCCCAACACATTGAAGACCACGATGTAGAAGAATTTCGGGAAATAAACTGAATATGCTTTTATGATGTGTTGCTTGGTGAGAACACTCATAACCTTTAGGTTTATTTAACACGATATAAACATTCTCGCGAAATAAATACTCTTCGCCAAAAACTTCAAAACTTAAATGTTCTGTTGGGAAATTTTGCTTCGGATTATCACAAATTTGGTTTTCAATCGTCACTGAACCATTTTTGATAATTTGTTGACAGTATTTTCGAGAACCAAACCCTTGCGATTGCAAAATTTTTTCCAACAACATCTTTTAAATCCGATCAAAAACTCCGTTTATTGTACTCTATTCCTTACCCATACTGCTGTATGTTGAACTGTGTGTATATCCAATATAGGCAATCTTCACAATTTCTCCATTTGTAATACAAGCAATACAAAACCCTTCTAAAAGAATCAAACTCTGAGGCTTGCACTCCATATTTTGGCTCAAAATTCTTGTTACATTTGTTTCAAGCAAAAATATTGTCCCCAAAAATGGACAAGGAGTTTCAGTATGAAATCTAAAATTTGGTTATACAGTACTATTATTGCAACCTCATCTATGCTGTCTGTTGCTCATGCGGATAATTCAACTCGTGTTGCCGCGACTTCAGCACTGGGTAGTGTTGTTGGAACTGCAATTGGTCAACAACTCGGTGGCAATACTGGAGCTATGATTGGTTCAGCGATTGGTGGTGCAGGTGGTGCAGCCGCGTCAAGTAATAAACGCGATCGAACTGAAGCTGCTATTGGTGGAGGATTAGGTGGTGTAGGTGGTTATACTGTAGGACGTAATGTTGCAGGAACCAATGGCGGTTATGTAGGTGCTGCTCTAGGTGCTGCAGGTGGTGCTGTTTTAGGTCAAAAAGTAGGTCAAGATCGTGATCTAGACAATCGTAGATATGATGACCGCTATGATCGTAGATATGACAGTCGTCGCTCATACGATGATAGACGTTATTACAACTCTCGTTACAAATACCGTCACGACAATGGTTTACACCGTGGTTGGTACAAAAATCGTTGATTTTAAATATTTAATATGAGCACCTTCGGGTGCTTTTTTATTATTGAGGTAATATATCGAAAAATTTCGATATACATCAAAAACAATATATCGTATTATTTCGATATATTGTTTTAGGTTATATCGATGAAATCATTACAAGAGATAAAGTTTTCAGTTTTGGAGCTGGCACCTGTTCGCGAAGATAAAAGTATTGAGTTTTCACTTCACCATGCACTTGAACTCGCACAACATGTAGAGCAACTAAATTATGAACGTTTTTGGCTAGCTGAGCACCATAATATGGATGGTATCGCAAGTTCCGCTACCGCTGTTCTTTTAGGTTTTATCGCCGCACACACGCAACATATTCGTTTAGGGTCTGGCGGCATTATGCTGCCTAATCATGCACCTCTCGTTGTAGCTGAACAGTTTGGTACCCTAGCAACACTTTACCCCAATCGATTTGATTTAGGCTTAGGTCGTGCGCCTGGCACAGATCCTTTGACTATGCGAGCACTTCGACGTGGTCGCCAAGAGACTGAGGACCAATTTCCTCAGGATGTATTAGAAATACTACAATATTTCAAAGCGCCTCAACCCAATCAAAAAATTATTGCCACACCTGGACAAAATACTCATGTGCCCGTTTGGTTATTGGGTTCGAGTCTGTTTAGTGCTCAGTTAGCAGCGAAACTTGGGCTTCCTTATTCTTTCGCATCACATTTTGCTCCACGCATGCTAGGACAAGCTATTCAACTTTATCGCGACAATTTCCAAGCTTCTGAATATCTTGATGAACCGTATGTATCAATGGGTATTCCAACTGTTGTTGCATCTACGGATGAGGAGGCTCAATATTTAGCAACTAGTTCTTATCAACGTATTTTAAACTTGATTCGTGGTGATAGTTTAAAACTTAAACCTCCTGTTAAATCGACTGAAGGTCTTGCAAGTAGCGCTGAACAACTAGCTATACAAAACTTTTATGCGATGGCTCAAATTGGTTCGAAAGATACTGTTCAAGTAGGCTTAAGTAAAATTATCCAACAATATGATGTTGATGAGTTTATTTTCACGTGTGATATATACGATACCCAAAAACGTTTAGACAACTTTAGCCTACTGATGGAAATTAAACACAGTTAAGTACTCTAAATTATGAAGTAAGTATGACTTAGAAAAATACTTACTTCACTGTACCCAAATATTGATAAGCTGCATCTTTTTTGACATATCTTAAATACTTATGTAGTGGTTTGAAATTTTGGTTTAATAAAAGAATATCTATGGTACTCAAATCTTTACTGATACGAATATATTCAGGTGTGTCACTGCTGCCCATATGATGATTACAATCATAATCAACTGTAATTTGATCCGACAACGATTTATTGGTTTGAAAAATCTTTGTAAGCTCCAACTTCCCTGATGCTAATAATTTAAAGCCTTGAATAGCATATTTTCCAACACAACTGCTTCCTTTATAATAACTCTCAATCAAATAAATTTGCTGTTTGTTCAACAAACTTTGTTTAACATCCAAAATGAAACCATTCTCAATGGGAGTAACTACATTCTTTCCGTAAAGTAAGTGTTTGTGAATAAGAAGAAAACTCCCCCATTGTTCCTCCTCCACTGATATCGAAGGTATAAAATTTTATTTTTTGTCAGGAGAATAATGTGTTCTCAAATTATAGTGATCTTGAAATGCAGGAAAAGAGTAACTAAAGCATGTTTTATCGTTTTGAATTTTAGCCACTATCTCAGTCTCTATTGACTGATTCACATCATAAAAAGATTTGTCTTTATAATCTTTAACTACCCTACTTTCAAACTGGGCTAAAGTCTCGGCATGAATAATTGAGCTAAATATTAATGCAATAAAAATGAAGATGTTTTTCATTTTATCTATCCGTTTTTCTTATTAGAAATTTGAGTATAGATTTTTTATCTATACTCAATAAACATTCATCTTATCCAATACGACGTTTTAAACCCGTCATCTGTAAAACACGCGTTGAAATTTCCTCAATCGACATTTCAGTCACATTTAAGTATTTAATCCCTTCAGAAATATAAATACCTTCAATCGCACGCAACTCCATTTGGCATTGACTAAAACTCGAATAACGACTATTCGCTTTACGTTCATTGCGAATCGCAACCAAACGCTCAGCATCGATCATTAAGCCAAACAATTTATTCTTATGTTCTTTGAGAATTTTAGGCAAACGATTGTCATCCAAATCTTCTTCTGTGAGAGGATAATTCGCAACACGAATACCAAATTGCAGAGAAAGGTAAATTGAAGTCGGTGTTTTCCCTGAACGAGATACTCCGATCAAAATAATATCTGCTTTATCATAATGTCGAGTTCTTGCACCATCATCATTGTCTAGCGCAAAGTGAACCGCATCAATACGAGCCTTATAATATTCAGAATCCGTTACTGCATGTGTTTGACCAACTAAAGTCGTTGGTGGTGTCCCAAGCTCATCAGATAATTTACTGATTAAGCCTTCAAAAACATCCAAATTTACAGCTTTTGCTGTGTTGATGATTTCACGAACATGTGGATCAACCAAAGTGTCAAAAACAAGGGGCAAAGAACCGTCTCTATTTTGACAAGCATTGATCTCAGCAACAACGTTCATCGCAGCTTCTTCAGTGGTGATATAAGGCATAATATGAATGTCAAAATCAACGTTCGGAAATTGAGCAAGTAGTGAATGCCCAAGGGTTTCAGCTGTAATCGCTGTACCGTCTGAAATAAAATATACGCTCCGTTTAATTTCTTTACTTACGGGCATCAAAATTCTCCTTAAACATTTGTCTTAGTGCTCTATAATCTTTATAGTAAACTCATCTAACATGACTGTCGCTTAGTAAAACGGTTAATCTAGGCACTTTCGTATAATTTCATACCAATGATGGTCATTCATACTGCAAAAAAAGTGGAGTAAATACTTTGGAAGCGCGCGTAATCGGTCTGGAAAAATTAGGGAAACACGATGTCGAACTCGTAGGTGGGAAAAACTCATCTTTGGGTGAAATGATCAGCCATTTATCCAATGCTGGTGTATCGGTACCTGGTGGCTTCGCAACAACTGCTGCTGCCTATCGTGAGTTCTTGGATCAAAGCGGTTTAAACGCTCGTATTCAGGCTGAACTTGCACAACTTAATGTAGATGATGTAATCGCACTTGCTGAGACTGGTGCAAAAATCCGTAAATGGATTGTTGATACTCCACTGACCGCCGCACTAGAAAAAGAAATCCGCGAGGCATTTGCAGTACTTTCAAACGGTAATCCAGACATCGCTGTAGCTGTACGCTCTTCTGCAACTGCAGAAGATTTACCTGACGCATCATTTGCAGGTCAGCAAGAAACTTTCTTAAATATTCGTGGTATCGATAATATCCTGATCGCGATTAAAGAAGTTTTTGCATCTTTATATAACGATCGTGCGATTGCATATCGTGTACACCAAGGCTTTGAACATAGTGTTGTTGCGCTTTCAGCTGGTGTTCAACGTATGGTTCGTTCTGAAACTGGTGCTGCTGGTGTTATGTTTACACTTGATACAGAATCTGGTTTCCGTGATGTTGTATTCATTACAGCCTCTTATGGTTTGGGTGAAATGGTTGTACAGGGTGCAGTTAACCCTGACGAGTTCTACTTATCTAAGCCACTTTTAAACAATGGCAAACATGCAGTATTACGTCGTAATCTTGGTTCTAAACACCAAAAAATGATTTATGGTGAAGAAGGTTCTGCGGGTAAATCTGTTGTTGTGGTTGATGTAGAAAAACCTGAACGCCAACAATTTGCATTAAATGATCATGAGCTTCATGAACTTGCAAAACAAGCATTAATCATTGAACAACACTACGGTTCACCGATGGATATCGAGTGGGCAAAAGATGGTGATGATGGTCAAATCTACATCGTTCAAGCACGTCCAGAAACCGTAAAAAGTCGCCAAAATGTCGGTACAATGGAGCGTTACCTGTTAAAACAACGCGGTACGGTTATCTGTGAAGGACGTTCTATTGGTCAACGCATCGGTTCAGGTAAAGTTCGCGTCGTAACTTCGATTAAAGAAATGGATAAAGTACAAGACGGTGATGTACTTGTATCTGACATGACTGACCCAGACTGGGAACCAGTAATGAAACGTGCTGCTGCGATTGTAACTAACCGTGGTGGTCGTACATGTCACGCAGCCATTATTGCTCGTGAACTTGGTGTACCTGCAATTGTTGGATGTGGTAATGCAACGGAAGTATTAACTGATGGTCAAGAAGTCACTGTTTCTTGTGCTGAAGGTGATACAGGCTTTATTTATGAAGGTGCGTTAGACTTTGAAGTTCAACGTAACTCTATTCATTCCATGCCAAAACTACCGTTCAAAATTATGATGAACGTTGGTAATCCAGACCGTGCATTTGACTTTGCACAAATTCCAAATGAAGGTATCGGTCTTGCACGTCTTGAGTTCATTATTAACCGAATGATTGGCGTCCACCCTAAAGCTTTATTAAATATTGAAAGTTTGCCACGCGAAACACGTGCAGCAGTGATGACACGAACTGCTGGCTACACCTCTCCGATTGAGTTCTATGTTGAAAAATTAGTTGAGGGTATTTCGACTCTTGCTGCTGCATTTGCGGAAAAACCAGTCATTGTTCGTATGTCTGATTTCAAATCAAATGAATACGCAAACTTAATTGGTGGTAAATTATACGAACCAGAGGAAGAAAACCCGATGTTGGGCTTCCGTGGTGCAAGTCGTTATGTATCAGATAACTTCCGTGATTGTTTCGAGCTTGAATGCCGCGCATTGAAAAAAGTGCGTGATGAAATGGGCTTAACTAACGTACAAATCATGATTCCATTTGTTCGTACAGTTTCTGAAGCAAAACGTGTTATCGAATTACTTGCTCAAAATGGCTTAAAACGTGGTGAGAATGGCTTAAAAATCATCATGATGTGTGAATTACCAACCAATGCATTATTGGCTGAACAATTCCTTGAACATTTCGATGGTTTCTCTATCGGTTCAAACGATTTAACTCAGTTAACACTAGGTTTAGATCGTGATTCGGGTATCGTTTCACACTTGTTCGATGAACGTGATGCAGCAGTTAAAGCGCTTCTTTCAATGGCAATTCATGCTTGTCGCAAAGCAGGCAAATACGTTGGTATTTGTGGTCAAGGCCCATCTGACCATCCTGATCTTGCTAAATGGTTAATGGAACAAGGTATTGAATCGGTGTCATTGAACCCAGACTCAGTACTTGATACTTGGTTCTTCCTTGCAGAAGAGCAGATCAAAAAGGCTTAATCTTTATTAGAAAAAGACCCTCTTTCGTAGGGTCTTTTTTCATCTTTAGTTCTTGAGATTTTAAAATTATGCAAATTTACTTGGCTCGTAACAATCAACAAGCTGGACCTTACAGTTTAGAACAAGTAAACCAAATGCTCGCAAGTCAACAAGTTTTACTTACTGACTTAGCATGGCATGAAGGTATGACTGAATGGAAAACTCTTGGAGAATTAACTCAAGGCAAACTTGTATACGAACCTGTAGGTTATTCAACTTTTAATACACCAATTAAAAAAGAAGCTGAAAATTCAAACTTCAAAATTAAAGTTGAAACGAAGTCTGATAATTTTGAACTGGCGTCATTTGCGTCGCGTGCGTTGGCAAAAATATTTGATCTAATGCTATGGCTACCGATGGCAGCAATTCCCTCTTTCTTTTTTGATCAAAGCCAATACACTCAATTGTTTGAAATTCAAAAACAATTACAGGCTACAGACGTAGCATCTAGTAAAGCTGTTGAACTGCAACAACAACTTATTCAATTAATTCCAAATGAAGCATGGATCAGTATTTTTGCATATCTTATTATCATGTTGATGTTACAAGCATTCATGATTGCAAAATCAGGTCAAAGTCTTGGAAAGAAAATTGCCAAAATCAAAATCGTAGATGCTGAGACAACCACAAATGTAAGTACAATTCGTGCTTTCTGGGTGAGAAGCATACTTTTCATCATTCTGAATCTACTATTTATGCCTTTTATCACAATTATTGATTATGGATTCTTCATGTTGAACAAAAAACGTCAAACTTTGCACGATAAATTAGCCAAAACGAAAGTCGTAAAGCAATAAATAAGTGAAGATATAAAAAAGAGGATTTACTCCTCTTTTTTTGTATATTAAATTGATATCTATAGAGAAAAATAACAACTGAACCCGAATCCCTACAAGATAAATCGGGTTTGAAAACAAACATTTCAGCGTACTTTATCAGTAGCTTAGTTTTTCAATATGAGGCATAATGCCCTACAACGTAGCGGTGTCGGATAATTGACAAGCATTTCACAAAAAATTCTTATCAATCATGCGACACTTTAATCGCTATCCCATAATTTAATTAGGGAATGGGACTCTTCACCGAGGTTGTAAAATGAGACAAACGATTTTAGCTGTATTGTCTTTATCAACGATGGCTGCACTCTTGACTGGGTGTGGCGGTGATATGGTACTACTAAACACTAAAGGTCCAGTTGGTCAAGGTCAAAGTGACCTCATGATGACTGCGATCTATCTAATGCTTTTGGTGGTAATTCCATCAATTATCATGGCATTATGGTTTGGTTGGCAATATCGCGCATCGAATAAAGATGCAGACTATAAACCTACTTGGGCACACTCTACGACAATTGAGATCGTTGTTTGGGGTGTTCCTGTCATTATTATTGGTATTTTAGCTTGGTTAACTTGGTGGGGTTCCCACAAGTACGACCCTTACCGTCCGTTAGAGTCAGATAAAGCGCCTTTAACTGTTCAAGCTATCGCTGAACAATTCAAATGGATTTTTATCTATCCTGAGCAAAACATTGCAACGGTAAACGAAGTACGCTTCCCAGAAAAAACACCTATTAGCTTCAAGATTACATCTAACTTCACAATGAACTCGTTCTTCATTCCTCAGTTAGGTGGTCAGATCTACGCTATGGCGGGTATGCAGACTCATCTTCACCTTTTAGCAGACGAACCAGGTGTATTCCGTGGTTTCTCAGCTAACTATTCAGGTTATGGTTTCTCACAAATGCGCTTCAAGGCACATAGTGTAACTGAACCAGAGTTTGCTCAGTGGGTAGAAGCTGTTAAAGCGGGTAATGGTACAAGTATCAATGCTGAAGCAATTCAAAAAGGTACACTTGACCAAGCTGAATTAGCGACTCTTAAAGATGGCAATCGTTCTAAATATCAGATCGAAGCACTTGTAGCAAAAGCAAAGACTCCAGAAGAAAAGCAAGAGGCTGAAGAAATGAAGCCTTACCCTACAGAGCCACATCCTGTGACTTATTATTCTTCAGTTGAGCCTAAATTATTCGAATCTGTTATCAATCATTATATGAGCAACTATCATGGTGCAGACCACTCAGCTCCTGCTGAGCATGCAACTGAAGCAACTCATACCAATGATGAACATGCCACAGCTTCTGCAGAGGAATAAGACATGTTTGGAAAGTTAGGACTTGATGCAATTCCGCACGATCCGATCGTGTTGGTCACAGTTGCAATGATGGTTTTAGGTGGTATCGCGCTTGTTGCTGGTATTACTTATTTCAAAAAATGGGGCTATCTGTGGAACGAATGGTTCACATCAGTAGACCATAAAAAAATCGGTATTATGTATATCATTGTATCTGTAATCATGCTATTGCGTGGTTTCGCTGATGCAATCATGATGCGTTTACAACTTTTCCTCGCTAAAGGCGGTGGTGAAGGTTACCTACACCCAGAACACTACGATCAGATTTTTACCGCACATGGTGTAATCATGATCTTCTTCGTGGCAATGGGTCTCGTTGTAGGTATGATGAACATCTCAGTACCGCTACAAATTGGTGCTCGTGACGTTGCATTCCCATTATTGAACTCACTAAGTTTCTGGTTATTTGCTGGTGCTGCTGGGTTGATGATGGCTTCACTAGCGTTAGGTGAATTCGCTGCGACAGGTTGGATGGCTTATCCACCTCTATCTGGCATCGAATATTCTCCTGGTGTAGGTGTTGACTACTACATTTGGGCACTGCAAGTTTCAGGTTTAGGTACGCTTTTATCTGGTGTTAACTTCTTCGTTACCATTATTAAAATGCGTGCACCTGGCATGAAATTAATGGACATGCCAATTTTTACTTGGACATCACTCTGTACAGCTGTGTTAATCATTGCATCTTTCCCTGTATTAACAGGTACGCTTGCAATGTTGACATTAGACCGTTACTTCGGTTTCCACTTCTTCACAAATGAGCTTGGCGGTAGCCCAATGCTTTATGTGAACTTGATTTGGACTTGGGGTCACCCAGAAGTTTACATCTTAGTATTACCAGCATTTGGTCTATACTCAGAAATCGTTGCAACTTTCTCTCGTAAGACGTTGTTCGGTTACAAATCAATGGTATATGCAACTATCGCAATTACTGTACTTGCGTTCGTTGTATGGCTTCACCACTTCTTTACCATGGGTGCGGGTGCAAACGTTAACGCATTCTTCGGTATTATGACGATGGTTATTGCGATTCCTACAGGTGTGAAAATCTTCTCTTGGTTATTCACAATGTATAAGGGACGCATTACTTATACTACCCCGATGCTTTGGACACTTGGCTTCCTTGTGACTTTTGGTATCGGTGGTTTAACTGGTGTACTTATGGCTGTTCCACCTGCGGACTTCCTTGTACACAACTCACTCTTCTTGATTGCTCACTTCCATAACGTAATTATCGGTGGTGTGGTGTTTGGTATGTTTGCCGGCATCATCTTCTACTGGCCGAAAATGTTTGGTTGGAAACTCAATGAAGCTTGGGGTAAAGCTGCGTTCTGGTTCTGGTTTATTGGTTTCTACTTTGCATTCATGCCTCTTTATATCCTTGGGTTCATGGGTATGACACGTCGTTTGAATACATATGACAACCCTGAATGGGATCCATACTTAGCAATTGCATTGTTCGGTGCAGTATTGATTGCTATCGGTATTGCTTGTTTCCTTATGCAGATTATCGTTGGTTTCTTACAACGTCATCAAAATATGGACTACACAGGCGATCCATGGGATGGTCGTACATTTGAATGGGCTACCTCATCTCCTGCTCCATTCTATAACTTTGCACATCTACCAGCAGCTGACGGTATCGACCGCTTCTGGACAGATAAAGAAAATGGTGTAGCTTACGCTCGCGATACTAAATATGAAGATATCCATATGCCGACTAATCGTGCAGCTGGTTTCATCATTGCAATGTTCATTACTGTTCTTGGTTTTGCATTGATCTGGCATATTTGGTGGCTTGTAGTTGTTTCTTTCGTTGCTTCAGTTGTTAGCTTGATCGTAAGCTCATTCACTAAGAATGTTGATTACTACGTACCTGCTGCAGAAGTTGAACGTATTGAAAATGAACGCTATGCGTTACTTGAAAAACACTTGAAGAAGGACTAAGGAAATGGCTGAAGTACTTCATCACGACAACCACGGTCATGACGGTCATCACGAACACGATGACACAGACTTAACGGTCTTTGGTTTCTGGACATATTTGATGAGTGACTTGATTCTTTTCGGATCACTCTTCATTGCGTTCGCTGTATTAAGCAGTCATATTCCGCCTGGTACTCCAAGTGCGAAAGATCTTTTTGGTGATTCTTTAGGTTTTGTTTTAACTGAGACGTTTGCCCTTTTGATCTCTTCGGTAACATTTGGATTCGCTGTTCTTGCATCTTATAAAAAGAACGTTAATCAAGTGATTGCTTGGTTGTTTGTTACTTTCTTATTTGGTGCAACGTTCATTGGGATGGAAATTTATGAATTCCAGCACCTGGTACATGCTGGCCATGGTCCAACTCATAGTGCGTTCTTATCAGCATTCTTTACTTTAGTTGGTACACACGGTATCCACGTAACTTCTGGTTTAGTTTGGATGCTCGTGCTTATGTATCAAATCAAGAAGAATGGTTTGACACTACCGAATACACGTCGTCTTGCTTGCTTAAGCTTGTTCTGGCACTTCCTTGACATCGTTTGGATCTGTGTATTCAGCGTCGTTTACTTAATGGGAGTTCTCTAATGAGTAGTCATGACCATAATGCCGCAGGTGCATCACACGGTAATTTCAAACAGTACACGGTTGGTTTCATCCTGTCTGTTGTCCTCACCATCATTCCTTTTGGAATGGTGATGGCGGGTGGTTTTAGTCGTGGTATTTTAATGACTGTAATCGCAATTACAGCGGTTGCTCAAGTGCTTGTACAGCTTGTGTATTTCCTACACATGAATACATCATCAGAACAACGCTGGAACTTGATTGCATTCATCTACACAATCCTATGTATCGCTGTTCTTCTTGTTGGTTCAGTGTGGATTATGAATTACCTACACTACAACATGATGATCTAAACTGATTGTCATGTGGAAAAAGTATTTATTCCTGACTAAACCAGGAATTCTCTTCGGTAATTTTATTACCACCTTGGGCGGCTTCTTTTTAGCCGCCCAAGGCGCTATAGATATCCTCTTATTATTATTGACCTTACTGGGTACAACTTTTGTAGTTGCTTCTGGTTGTGTCGTGAATAATGTAATTGACCAAGATATCGATCAAAAAATGCAACGTACGATGAATCGTGCTCTTGTTAAAAAGACAATCTCTCCAACAATTGCAATGCTCTATGCATTGGTCTTAGGAGCTATTGGATTTGGCATTTTATGGTTCTTTGTAAATGCATATGCATTCTTGTTTGCTGTCATTGGTTTTGTTGTCTATGTCGGTTTTTATAGTTTGTGGACTAAACGTACTACAATCCATCAAACTGTAATTGGTAGTATTTCTGGAGCGAGTCCTCCTGTTATTGGTTATACGGCTGTAACTCAACAATTTGATATGGCTGCCCTATTAATTTTTGTTGCATATGCTTTATGGCAAATGCCACATTCTTGGGCGATTGCTATCTATCGTTTTGATGATTATAAAAACGCAGGAGTACCAATTTTACCTGTAGCACGCTCTATTCTACGCACGAAAATAGAATCCTTAATTTATGTGATTTTATTTACTATTGCGATGAATGGTTTATATGTTTATGGATATACCAATATTGTATTCTTGGTGATTTGTAATTTACTGTGTGCATACTGGTTCTACATTGGTATTTTAGGTTTTAAAGCTGAAAATGATCAACTTTGGGCAAAACGCTTTTTCTTATTTTCAGTGATTTTGATTACTGTAATTAGTTTAAGTTTCAGTTTTACTTTTAATAGTCCTGCGCCCACCTTCCCTATTTTCTAAAAAGATAGAGAAACCTCTATCTTTTTATTCTCTACTTCAATTGTTATCATTTCGTGCAATAAAAACATTCATACTTTATTGCCTAAATGAAACTTCAAAATATATCGATTTTAAAACCCATTTTTTATACTTTTATCACAGCAATTTCTATTCAAGCTCAAAGTATTTATGCTGGAGCTGAAAATATCTGTGAACCAAATCTACACTTAGATGATCGCGATCTAAATGGTTGCAGTAATTTACCTGTTCTATATCCTTCAAACGATAGTCAAACTAATACTGCCTTATTACTAAGTGATTTGGGTCTAGCTGAAATCGAACCAATGCAGATAGATCAAAACTTATGGGATGCGACTTTTGGTTATGTGCCTTTTGATGCTGCAAATGTATCGTTGGCAACAAAAAATAAAATTCAGAATCAGAGAAATGAATTAACAGTAAAAGATGAAATCATAATTATTCAGCTTTTATAGGAAAGCAGGCGAAAATAAGCCAACCAAATCTACAAAGACAATTTATAACTCAACAAGCAAATATAGATAGTTTAGACAAGATTATTCAATCTAATCAAAGCACAGTCGATCAAAAGCAAGCTGCTATTCATACCTTATTAAGCAAAAGTTTAGTTCACCAGAGATTCGATTTATTTCAACAAAAATATTCATATTTGCCTAAAAATGCGAGTGAATACAAAGGATATTCAAGTGCAAAAGAACACTTAAAAAACAAACCTGAGTTTGCTAATTTTATTTGGAATGGATCAAACATCACGGCTCAACTCAAATGCGATAATCTCTTAACATTGATCCAACAACTCAGTAAATTGCCAAATGATCCCCTACTCAACATTTGTTTGGGAGAGTTTATGCGAAGTGAGCAAGGTTATAGCCTGCAACAACTCAGCTATGACGAGCAACAAAAACCAACTATAAGTGGAAAAATTTTCGCGCGCGGTGAAATTTATAAAGACATTATCAAATCTTCTCGAAAAGATGATTTACATGCTTATGCACTGTATAGGGCAATTCAATGTTATGCACCGAGTGGAATAAATGATTGCGGGGGTATCGAAGTGACTAAAAACACACGTAAACAATGGTACGATCAAATCAAAAGAGATTATCCAACAAGTACATGGGCTAAATCACTGAAATATTATTGGTAGGTTTATCCTTTGATGTGGTTAAGGTGTATTCTTTTTAGTGTGTTGCTGTTGATATTAGGACTAAACCAACCGAGTCGACCAGCAACTCCAACTATCGATGCCAATCAATTTCAATCCTTTTGGATTTGGGGTGAGATAAAATCTGCCCCCTATCTTTCAAAGGCTAAAGAGCTTTATATTCTGCAAGGTGAAATCCGTTATTCAAAACAAAAACAGACTTCAATTTTGATACCACAAGGTATTGGTACTTTAAAACTACCCAATCAAAAAATTTGGCTCGTTTTTAGAACCCACCACTTAGATTGGAGTTCACAAAATTACCAAACCATCTTAACTCGCTTAAACCATTGGAAAAATCTAGGCAATCAGATTGAAGGGATTCAAATTGATTTTGACAGTAAAACCCGCAATCTAAATGAATACGCATATTTTTTAAGTCAATTCAGAAGTCAACTTCCCGCTCAATATAAACTAAGTATTACAGGATTACTTGATTGGACAAATTTTAAAGAGCAAGGCACCCTAAAACTTCTTAGACAAAATATTGATGAACTAGTGATCCAAACCTATCAAGGCACCACCTCCATTCCCAATTATCCTGAATATTTAAAACGTATAGCAAGTCTTAAACTGCCTTATAAAATTGGTTTTGTGCAATATGGAAAATTATATAGTGACTTAAAGACAGTTTATGATCCGCATTTTAAAGGCTATGTGATCTTTTTACTGCGTGAAAAACCGTGAATTTACTTGCGATTTGGGTGAAAGGTGTCTAAAATCGCAGCTTCGCAATTTGCGACATAACTTTTTAAGTTATGACTCCTTGCTTCTGACTCATTTTAAGTTAGGGGCTGCTTAAACCGTAAGGAGCTGACAATGCGTCACTACGAAATCGTACTATTGGTACACCCAGACCAAAGCGATCAAGTTGTAGGTATGGTTGAACGCTATATCTCTCAGATCAAAGA
>Ga0247720_100312_pt1 | contig 20505 bp, 20 predicted proteins | sample MSEWel2015_12_15_FD_189078 | JGI IMG/M metagenome (GOLD analysis project Ga0247720, IMG submission 189078) | Subsurface sediment microbial communities from gas well in West Virginia, United States - MSEEL Well Study Marcellus 3H_2015_12_15 | ecosystem: Environmental > Terrestrial > Deep...
ATCCTTCGCTCCCATTCCTGTCGTAGCTCACCCTTCGTCATAAAGAAATCCCCCTCTATCCGTTTTCTAGGGGGATTATCCTACCAGCCCAAGCATAAGTCCAGGTGGGAAGTGTTTGACGCTTACATAGAAATAGCCGCGCCGTTTGGCGTCGTACTTAAGTGGTGCGCCCAGGCGATCGCGCAAAAACTCCAAGTCTCGCTCAATGGTACGGGTGCTCACCTCCAGGTAGCGGCTGAGAAGCGGAACATTGGGATACGTTTTTTGGCGAATGAGCTGGTCGATCTTGTGCAGGCGAAACAGGCTGTGCCGTTCGATGTCCAGGGCAGAAGGCTGCCGCATACCCGTAAGCACCTCGCTTTCATCTTTAACTTTCTTCTTTTTCCGGCAGAATTCCTGCTACCAGATAGGCAGGCGAAGGAGCAAGGGAGCTTGAGGAAGATGAACCCGACCAGCCGAGTAAATATAATGCCGCATTGTCGCGCAAGGCCAACCAGATGCCCCTTCTCATCTCGCCACCGCTTTCGTTCTTATCAGCGCATGAGGAGAAAACATGAGGAGAAAATTGTCTGCTTTGAACATATTTCCTTCTCTTGCGCTTTCCGCAATACGCGGAACCACCGTCCCAACTATCCGGACGTCTGAAGGCCAAAGACGCGGCAGGAAACTCGGCGAAAGACGGCGAACTTTTGTGGGTGAGGTGGTCAAGGCATGCCCGCTGAAGCGCCGGCGCAGCAAATCTTCGCCCTGGATATCGGCACGCGCACCATTGTAGGGTTGATCATGGAGCGCACGGCCCGCGGCTACCACATCCGCGCGGCCGAAGTTTACGAACACCAAAGTCGGGCCATGTACGACGGCCAGGTGCACGATGTGGCGGCGGTGGCGCAAGGAGTGCTGAAAGTAAAAGAGGCCCTGGAGCGCCGCACCCGCCAAAAACTTACCCGGGCGGCCGTAGCCGCTGCGGGCCGAGCTTTGAAGACGGCGCGCGGCGAGGCGCGGCGCGAGAAGGCGGCGGCCGAAGAAGTCACGCAGCAGGACGTACGCGCTCTGGAGCTTGAAGCGCTGCGCGCAGCTCAGGAGTCCCTGGCGCGTGAGCAGGGACAAATAGCCGCAGCCGGTTACTTCTGCGTGGGCTATAGCGTTACCGGGTACATACTGGAAGGAGCCCCCATCACGGAACTCGTAGGACAGTTCGGGCAGGAAATCGGGCTCTCCGTCATTGCCACTTTTCTCCCGCGCGTCGTTGTGGACAGCCTCTTCGCCGTACTTCGCCGCGCCGGCCTGGAGGCGGCCAGTCTTACCCTGGAGCCCATTGCGGCGCTCGAGGTAAGCATCCCGCCCGGCATGCGCCAACTCAACCTGGCTTTAGTAGACATCGGCGCCGGAACTTCCGATATCGCCCTCGTCCGCCACGGGCACATCTATGCCTACGCGATGGTACCCGTGGCCGGTGACGAGATTACCGATGCCCTTTGCCAACGCTACCTCCTGGACTTCGCCGGCGGTGAAGCCGTGAAGCGCCGCCTGACCGCAGGCGGGCCGGTGACCTTTACCGACATTTTAGGGCAGAGGCGGGAAGAGGAAGCCGCGAGCATCATAAGGGAGCTTACGCCGGCCATCGAAAGTCTGGCCGAGCAGGTGGCCGCGGAAATCCTGAACTTAAACGGCCGCCCGCCCGACGCAGTGCTTCTCGTCGGCGGCGGTAGCCTTACCCCTACCCTACCTCAGGCTCTGGCCAGGGCACTGGCTTTGCCGGAGAACCGGGTGGGTTTAAGGGGCCGGGAAGCCATCACGGAAGTTACCGGGCAGGCGAAAAAGCTGAGCGGTCCCCAGGCTGTAACCCCCATCGGTATCGCCGTGACGGCCCTGAGTGGCCGCCCCCTCCACTTCCTCAAGGCCAGCGTCAACGGCCAGCCGGTGTACCTGTGGAACGAGGCGGGACAGACGGTGGCCGCGGCGCTCCTGGCGGCGGGAACGACCTGGAAGCGGCTGTTCGGCCGGCCGGGGCTGGCCCTTTCTGTGGAAGTAAACGGGCAGCTGACCGTCATACCAGGAGAGCAGGGCCGGCCCGCCTCGATCTTGGTAAACGGCCGGCCGGCCGATCTGGATACCCCCCTCTCGGAAGGGGATATGGTTGAATTCCGGCCGGGGGCCGACGGAAAAGATGCCAGCGCTACCGCCGGCGACCTAGCCGGCCCGCCCCGCTTTTACCGGTTGAACGGTGTGGAGACGCCCTTCCCGCCGCGCCTGAGCGTGAACGGGCAACCGGCTACGCCGGAAACACCGGTTCCCGACCGCGCTAAGGTGGAGATACGGTGGGAACGCCCGGCGCGCGAGCTTTTGCTTATCGCCGGCGTGCCGGCAAGCCTTCTCAGCGAAGAGGAATACCCCTTCACCCTGGGTGGCCGACGCTTTACCATCACCTTCGCGCCGTGCCGCCTGACCATTAACGGACGTCCTGCCCGGCCCGAGGATCTGGTGCGTCCGGGTGACTCTCTGGATTATGTCTTGGAAGAAACCGGACCCAGCGTGGCCGCAGCCCTGGCCGGGCATGTGCTGCCCAGCGCGCCGGTAACCGTCAGCGTCAACGGCCAGAAGCTGCGCCTTCCAGGAAGCGGCACCACCATTCTCGTCAATGGGCGCGAAGCAAAGCCGGAAGACCCGCTCCCCCGCGGTGCGGAAATAACCCTGGTTCCGGGCCGGAATTCGGCAATACTGAGCGACCTGTTTACCCTGGTGGACGTGAAAAAGAACGCCCGCCCCGGCGGCCGCCTGGTGATGACTGTAAACGGCGAGCCGGCCGACTTTACCACCCCGCTTCACGACGGCGACGAAGTTCAGCTTACTTGGGAAGAATAGCTTGGTGCCGGCCCGAACGAAAAGCCGGATGGGGGGAATGGGTCTGAATAAGCCAAACGATCTCCTGCCTGTTTTTTGGGAACGGCAGGGAAGGCTGCTCGATGCAGAACTTTTTACCCGCTCCGCCGTGCTGCTGCCGCTTTTTAAGGATGCAGCCGGCGCCTGGCATGTGCTTTTTGAGGTCCGCTCGGCTCATCTAGCCCGCCAACCGGGGGAGATCTGTTTCCCCGGCGGCCTGGTGGAGGCGCGTGACGCCGACGCAAAAGAAACCGCCCGCCGGGAGACGGCCGAAGAGCTGGGCCTCCCCCCGGAGGCGGTGAGCATCTGGGGTGAACTCGACTACATAATCACGCCGTTTAATCTTCTTCTTTACCCTTTCGTCGGCGAGATCAAGCAAGGTGCGGCGCTGAGGCCCAACCCCGCCGAAGTGCAGGAAGTTTTCACCCTTCCCCTGGCGGTGCTTAAAACCCTTCGCCCAACGACCCACCACATACGTGTGCAAGCCGTGCCGCCGGCCGATTTCCCTTTCGACAAGATCCCGGGCGGCCGTGCCTACCCCTGGCGCACCGGCCTCTTGCCAGAGGTTTTCTATGAAGCCGAAGGCCGCATCATCTGGGGGCTTACGGCCAGGATTCTGAAGAACTTCCTGGAGTTGGTAGAGAGAAGCACAGCTTAATTATGGTATAATAGCAACAATACGAGGGCAATAAGAAAATGAACATTAGTTTTTCGGCACATTTTATCAACCGAAAGCGTATTCGAGGTATCCCCGACGGGCTCGCCGAAACCGTGTTTCTGGAAGCTGACGAACGTTTTCGGGACGTATTGACGGGTATGTTCATAGCGGTTAAGCATGTGCCGATTGCGGGCAAAAACCGCGATGTGGCGCTGACATACACCATAAAAAACAATACAGTGATATTTGTTACAATTCATCCACTAAAGCAAGGCCAGATGGAAAACCGTGTTAAGCATGGGAGGTGGGTAAAGTATGAGCCTTAAGGTTCATTACGACCCGGAAGTAGATGCCCTCTACCTTGGTACAGAAGGCGAAGAAGAAGAAGCATGGGAAATATACCCGGGTATAATTTTGGAACTGGACAAAAATGGTGAGCTTATCGGCTTGGAGATGCTGAACGCTTCGCAGCTCTTGAAGCCGGTGCTGGGGCCCATGCAGGAACGAGCAGCAATGTAATTAGCGGCATACCACTTCTGCCGCGCGCCCGCAGGCCGCGCAGCGCCCGTCCGTGAGGCCCACCAAGCGGATGCTGAAGCCACGCCGCTCGATGAGGAGGGCGCCGCAGGCCGGGCAGTAGGTGTTTTGGCCCTTTTTGGTGAGGGCATTGCCGATGTAGACGTAAGCGAGCTTCTCCCGGGCAATCTCCCAGGCGCGTTCCAACGTGGCCAGGGGGGTCGGGGGAAGCTCCATTTTATACTGCGGGTAGTAACGCGTAAGGTGTAGGGGGATGAAGGGCGAAAGTTCCGCTACCCAGTTGGAAAGGGCACGGATTTCTTCAGGAGCATCGTTGAGCCCGGGGACTAGGAGGGTAGTCAGCTCCACATGGCAGCCGGCGCGCACCGCCGTTTCCACCGTTTTTAGTACCGGCTCCAGGTCCCCGCGGCACACCTTGTGGTAGTACTCGCCGGTGAAGCCCTTAACATCGATATTGAGGGCATCGATGAAGGGAAGAAGCTCGGCCAGGGGCTCCGGCTGAATGAAACCGTTCGTCACCAGCACATTTTTAACCCCCGCCTCGCGGGCCAGGCGCGCCGTGTCCAGAACGTACTCGTACCACATGAGGGGCTCGGAGTAGGTATAGGCGATGCCGATCGAGTTGCCGCGCTCGCGCTCCGCCAACGCCACCGCCTGTTCCGGCGTAAGCTCGCTGGTCGGCGCGTCCTCATGGGCGATCTCCCAGTTCTGGCAAAAGCTGCACTTCAGGTTGCAGCCGATGGTGCCGAGCGATAAAATGGTGTGACCGGGGTAAAAGTGGTAGAGGGGCTTTTTTTCCACCGGATCAAGGGCGAGAGAACTTACGCGGGCGTAGTTCGTGGCGTAGAGCACGCCGCCCACATTCCGCCGCACCCGGCAGGCGCCCGCGTGCCCCGGCGCAATGCGGCAGTCCTGCGGGCAGAGCTCACACTGGATCTTGTCTTCTTCCACACGATGCCAATAGAGCGCTTCTTTCACACGTTCGCCTCCCCTACGAGGGAAAAAGGCCAAAAGACGGCCGCTAAAGATTCTCTTTCAATTGGTCTACCGTAAGAGCAGCTTGATCTAAAATGGTTTTTAGCGTTTTCAGAGGTAGAATTTCTCCTGCATGTACTGGTACGGTCACTAACCGCCCGCCCCCTTTCGGGCGAAGGTAGTGATGACTGCCCTCAATATGATCTACAGTAAAGCCAAGCCTGAGAAGAGCTTTGAGAACATCTTTGCCTGTAACTCTCGGTAACCGCGTCATACGACTACCTCAACTTCGCCAAAAAGCATCCGCGGATCTTGGTCTGGAATAGTCTCACCTTCTCTGGCCATGGCTTTCAAATACCCGGTGATGGCCTCTTGCGCTCGTTCCATAGCCTCTTCCAACGTCTTACCATGGGTAACACAACCAGGCAGGGCCGGAACGCTGACAGCATAAGCCCCAACATCTTCATCCCATTCCAAGAGAACCTTGAAGCGCCTGCGCATAAGAGCATCCTCCCCTGAAGTTGCCTCTCACAAACCTCTTGTTCTCAGCCGGACTGTTCTTGATCGGTCCATGGTCATGCCTTAGTAATACCTCTTTACCTCAAACCGCTCCAGGCGCACTTCGTCGTTAGGTCCGAGGCCGGCTTTTTCTTTGGCAATCCGCACTTGTTCTTCCACCGTATCAATGCCTTCCAAATCCGGAAGGAGCAGGCCGCTCCGCCCCCGCCCCCGGACGATGACCCCGTACCGCTTCGGGTCAAGCTCCGCAGGCGAGCTTACCGGTTCCGGCCGGGAAAGCACGTCTACCGAGTAGACGAGTTCAGGGAGTTCTTCCGGCCGAACCGGCCAAAAGCGCGGATCGCGCGTACCGGCGCTGATCGCATTTTCGATAATTTCCTCCGCCAAGTTGGGCTGCGTGGGTTCTATGGTCCCGATGCACCCTCTAAGCTGCCCATGCTTTTTCAGAGAGACGAAGACACCGGCCCGCCCTTGCAGCTCAGGCGGCAGGGGATCCGGCGCGGCCAGGCGTTTCCCGGTGCGCACGTAGCTCTCCAGGCTTTCCCGCGCCAAGCGGACATAGATGCTCTCCCTCGCCCGCCGTTCCTTTACTTCCTGTTCCCGCGCACTCCTTAGGCGCTCTAGGCGCCTTAGCTCGGGCAGGGCAGGGCCCGGCTTAAGCTTGGCCACCAGGTATCCTACGCCGAACGGGCCTTCGTACGAAAGCACCTCCGGGTTTACCACGCGCCCGTCCAGAGCTCCGGCCATCATCATGAAGCTCCGCCAGCCGCACTCACCCGCCTTTTCCGCCAGGACCGGGTCCAACTTGAGAAGGCCCTCCAGGTCGCCCTCCCGCACCTTGGCCACCAGGAGCTCGTCAAACCGTGCCGCCTCGGGGTGGTACCCCGCCGGGGCTTCGCGCGTGAGCCGGTGCGAAAGGTCACCGCTGGCCAAAAACGCCACCCGCCGCCCGCACTCTTCGGCGGCCCGCTGCACGGCGACGCCGAAGGCGTAAAGCTCTTCGGGCGGCAGAAACGACATCCCCACCCAAACGAGCGGCACCGCCGCCCCTGCCCGGTCCAGGTAGTAAAGGGGCACCAGCACCCCGTGGTCGAGATCTAACCCGGTTTGGTAGCGACGTGCCTCGGCCGGCCCCAGGCCGACCGCCGGCACCTTTAGCTCGGCACAATGCCGGATAATGGCCTGCGCGAGTTTCAGGTCGTTTTTCCGCACCAGGCGAACTCCAGGAGCGCCGAAGGCGGCCAGGCTCCCCGTAAGTTCCGGAATGAGCGACACGGCCACCGCATCGCGGAATACCGGGCCGTGGGGGCTGGTGATCACCACCGCCTCGGGGTTTGCTGCCTGGAAGTCCAGAGCCAAAGACTCCATGGCCGCGCAGGTGGCGGCAACCTTCTTGGTCTCTTCCCCTCCCACTTCCGGCACGATAATGGGAGGATGGGGCGCGATTCCCGCCCAGATTACGCTCACGTTCTCCACCCCCTAAATGATTCGCTTGCCTAAGGCCGACGCAATGAGCTCTACGGCGAGTTCGGCCGTCTGGTTCCGGTAGTCCAAGATGGGGTTAACCTCCACAACCTCCAGGGAAAGGAGCGCACCCGTTTCGGCGATAAGCTCCATCGCCAAGTGCGCCTCACGGTAGGTGAGTCCGCCCCGTACCGGCGTACCTACCCCCGGGGCCACCAGGGGGTCGAGGGCGTCCATGTCCAGGCTCACGGCAATCCCCTCCGTCCCGTCCAGGGCCGCCGCGATGGCCTGCTGCATGACCCGCTTCATGCCCATCTCGTCAATATCCTGCATGGTAAAAACCGAAATGCGCGAGCGCCGCAGGGCATCGCGTTCCTCCGGGTCCAGGTCGCGCGCACCGATGAGGGCCACATTTTTCTCTTTGGCCTTGGGCACAAAGCCGCCGCAGCCTACGAGCCGTTCGTCGCCCCGGCCGAGCGAGGCTGCAAGCGGCATCCCGTGAATGTTACCGCTTCTCGTCGTCTCCGGGGTGTTAAAATCCCCGTGGGCATCGATCCAAAGCACGCCGCACTCCTTGACCGCCGCCACCCCGGCCAGGGTGCCAATGGCGATGCTGTGGTCGCCCCCCAGCACGAGGGGCAGGTCCCCTGCTTCCACCACCTCGCGCACCGCCTGGGCCAAAAGTTCGCTGGTAGCCTGAATTTCCGGCAGGTAGCGTAGGCGTTCGTCATCTCGCGTGCGCGGCTCGTGCAGGGCCACGGGAATATTGCCGCGGTCGCGCACCGTATATCCCAGGCTTTCCAGGCGTTCCCGGACCCCGGCGTAACGGATGGCGCTCGGCCCCATGTCCACGCCGCGGCGATTTGCCCCCAGATCTTGCGGCACACCGATGATCTCAACCCGCAAGTTCGCTCCCCCTTTTGCCCTTATTCTTTCCCCTTATCCCAGATTATAGCACGTAGGAAACGCCGCGGGCGGTATCTTTAGCCGAAAACTTGCTCTTTACAGCCGGTTCAAAAACGGTTATAATGGGAGCCAACATAACACCCGGCCGGGGCCGAAACCCAGCTTAGCCGTGGCCCCGGACGGAAGAAAAGGCGAGGAAGGGAAGAGTAAGGCAGGTTTTCGGCCTAAGAGAGCCGGGGGTTGGTGCAACCCGGCGCCGGACCGGCCCGAAAGATCATCCCGGAGCAGCTGCCTGAAAGCGGAAGCCGGTAGGAGCAGACGGTCGGGGCCGTTATCCCCTGGAGATGGGGGTGAAGTATACCCATCTCGCCGAGGCCTTAAAGGCAAAGAAGGGTGGTACCACGGAGAAAACCCCGTCCCTTACCGAAGTAGGGGACGGGGTTTTGCTTAACTAAAGGAGGGAGGAGAAAAGCCATGCGCAGCGACGAAGTAAAGTTGGGACCGACGCGGGCCGCCCACCGCTCGCTCTTCTACGCTTTAGGTTACACGGAAGAAGAGCTTCGGCGGCCGCTCATCGGGGTGGTGAATGCCCAGAACGAGATCGTCCCCGGCCACGTCCACCTGGATACCATCGCCCAGGCGGTGAAGCTGGGGGTGGCCATGGCCGGAGGCACTCCCATTGAGTTCCCGGCCATCGGGATCTGCGACGGCATCGCCATGGGGCACTCCGGTATGAAGTACCCCCTGCCCAGCCGCGAGCTCATCGCCGACTCCATCGAAGCCATGGCCGAAGCGCACCAATTCGACGGGCTCGTCCTTATCCCCAACTGCGACAAAATCGTCCCCGCCATGCTCATGGCCGCCGCCCGCCTCAACCTGCCGGCGGTGGTCGTCTCCGGCGGGCCCATGTTGGCCGGGCGCTGGCAGGGGCGCGACATCAGCGTGACGCAGATGTTTGAGGCTGCCGGGGCGCTGGAGGCAGGGCGCATCACTCCTGAGGAACTTGCCGCCATGGAGCACGCGGCCTGCCCCGGGTGCGGTTCCTGTGCCGGCATGTTCACCGCCAACACGATGAACTGCCTGACCGAGGCGCTAGGCATGGGCCTTACCGGCAACGGCACCATCCCGGCCGCCTTCTCCGGCGCCCGCACCGCCCTGGCCAAGCGCGCCGGCATGCAGGTGGTGGAGCTCGTGCGCCACAACATCCGCCCGCGCGACATTCTCACCCGCGAAGCCTTCGAAAACGCCATCGCCGTGGACATGGCGGTGGGCGGCTCCACCAACACGGTGCTCCACCTTCCCGCCATCGCCCGCGAAGCCGGGGTCAAGCTGGACCTCGCCACTTTCGATGCCCTCAGCCGGCGCACGCCTTACCTCGCCAGCTTAAGTCCCGCCGGGCCTTATCACGTCCAAGATCTGCACGAAGCCGGCGGCCTTCCCGCCCTCATGGCCGAACTTAATGAACTCGGCCTTATCCACACCGACTGCCTTACCGTCTCCGGCGAAACCGTGGGCCAGCGCATCGCCGGCGCCAAAGTGCTTAGGCCCGAGGTAATTCGACCGCTCACGAACCCGCACCGCAAAACGGGCGGCATCGCCATCCTTTACGGGAACCTGGCTCCGGAAGGGGCCGTAGTCAAGGAGGCGGCCGTGGCGGAGGAGATGCTGGTCCACGAAGGGCCGGCCAGGATATTTAACTCCGAAGAAGAGGCCGTCGAGGCCATCCTGGGCGGCCGGGTTAAAAAAGGCGATGTAGTCGTCATCCGCTACGAAGGCCCCAAAGGCGGGCCGGGTATGCGGGAGATGCTGAGCCCCACCGCGGCCATCGCCGGCATCGGCCTGGACAAGGACGTGGCCCTCATCACCGACGGGCGCTTCTCGGGAGCCAGCCGCGGCGCGAGCATCGGCCACGTCTCACCCGAAGCACAGGAAGGCGGCCCGATTGCCCTGTTGGAAGAGGGCGACGTGGTGAGCATCAACATACCGGAGCGGCGCCTGGACGTGAAGCTCAGCGAAGAAGAGCTGGCGCGCCGCCGCGCCGCCTGGCAGGCGCCGGCACCTAAGGTAAAGTCCGGCTATCTCTACCGCTACTCTCTCCTCGTTTCCTCGGCCAGCACGGGCGCCGTGCTCAAATCGGGAGAGTAGCCGGACCGCCGGCGAAGACGGCCACCTGAAGAATTTGCTCAGAGGCTATGGTAAAGGAGGAGTACACTTTGAAAGAGCAGAGGAAAAGCCGTTTTGTCGTCCTGGGAGTCCTCGCCCTCGTCCTGTTATTCCTTATTGCCGGCTGCAGCTCGCCCGGGCAACCCGCCGGGCAAAAGCCGGCGCAAAACCAGGGCGGTCAAGGCCAGGCCGCCGACCAGCCCCGTACCCTACGCCTGGCCCACGTGGTAAACGAAAAGGACGGCTTTCACGTCGCCGCGACCAAGTTTAAAGAGCTCGTCGAGCAAAAGACCGGCGGCAAGGTTAAAATCGAGATCTACCCCAACGCCACCTTAGGCGACGAGCGTACCCTCCTCGAGGGAATGCAGATGGGGACGGTAGATATGGGCGTCATCACCAACGGCCCTATTGCCAACTTCCTGCCGGAGATCGCCGCCTTCGAGCTCCCCTTCCTCTTTAAATCCCGCGAGGAAGCATATAAGGTGCTGGACGGGCCGATAGGCCAGGAAGTCTTAAACAACCTCTCCAAGGTTAACCTCAAAGGGCTGGCCTTCGCCGAGCGAGGTTTCCGGAATCTGACCAACTCCAAGCGCGCCGTAAACAAACCGGAAGATATAAAGGGCCTGAAGATCCGCGTCATGGAAAATCCCGTCTACATCGATACCTTTAAAGCCTTGGGGGCCAACGCCGTTCCCATGGCCTGGACCGAAGCCCTCACTGCGCTGCAGCAAGGGACTATCGACGGCCAGGAAAACCCGGTGAACGTCATCTACGCCTTTAAGCTCTACGAAACGCAGAAGTACCTCTCCCTCACCCGCCACACTTACGCCCCGGCCACCATCATCATGAGCCAGCAGGTGTGGAGCTCCTTCCCGGCCGACGTACAGAAGGTGCTGGTGGACGCCGCCAAGGAAGCTGCGGCCTACGAGCGCCGGTGGAACGCGGAGCAGGAAGAAGGCCAGCTCAAGGAGCTAAAAGACAAGGGCATGGAGATTTCCGAGCCCGACACCGCGCCTTTCCAGGCCGCCGTGCAGCCTGTATATGAAAAGAACAAGGATAAGTACGGAGCCCTGGTAGCAAAGATCCGGGAGGCGCTAAAGTAAAAAGCCGAGAAGGCCGCTCCGGGTGGAAGCCGCAGGCTAAAGCTTGCGGCCCCACCCGATCCAACTTAATGCTGCCTATCCCTGAAGGGAGTGAAACCTGTGCCTCTTGTCTCTTTTCTCTCCCGCCTCAGCGACCTCGCCGACCGGGTGATGTGCCGCCTGGTCTTTTTGGCCGTGGCCGCCCTTACCCTTACCATCACCCTGCAGATTGCGGCCCGCATCTTCTTCGACGCCCTGCCCTGGACGGAGGAGCTCTCCCGCTATCTCCTCGTCTTTGCCACCTTCGGTGGAGCCAGCTTGGCCTACAAACGCGGCAACCACATCGCCGTAACTTTTCTCATTGGACTCGCGCGCGGGCGGCTGCGCGAACTTTTGGGTGCCGTCGTGCAGCTCTTCTGCCTTTTCTTCTTCGCCATTGCCATCCGCTCCAGCATCCAGCTGATCAGCATGCAAATCTACCAAACTTCTCCGGCCCTCGGCCTGCCCATGCGCTTGGTATACCTGGCCCTGCCCTTTGGTTTCAGTACCATGGCCCTTCACGCCCTGGCGGAGTTTGTCGCCTGCTGCCGCCGGGCTTTAAGAGGTGAAGCCGCATGATCGGCCTTCTTTTCGGCAGTTTCGCCGTCCTTCTTCTCTTGGGCGTCCCCATCGCCGTCTCCGTGGGCCTGGCTTCTTATCTGGTCCTCCGGGGACAGCACATGCCCCTCGTCCTCATCGCCCAGCGCATGTTCGCCGGCGCCGACTCCTTCCCTCTCGTGGCCGTGCCCTTCTTTATCCTGGCCGGCGACCTTCTGGCCAAGGGGAAGGTCTCGGAGAAGCTGGTGGAGTTCGGGGATGCCGTACTCGGCTTCCTCCGTGGCGGCCTCTGGCTGGTTTCCGTGGTGGCCGCCATGTTCTTCGCCGCCATCTCCGGCTCCGGAGCCGCCACTACGGCTGCCGTCGGCACGCCGCTCGTGCCGGAGTTAAAGAAAAAGGAGTACGACGAAGCCGTATCCGCCGCCCTCATCGCCGCGGCCGGTACCATCGGCGTCGTCATACCGCCTTCCGTGCCCATGGTGTTATACGCCGTTATCGCCGACCAATCGGTAGCCAGGCTTTTTCTTAACGGCTTTGCCCCGGGAGTGCTCATGGGGCTTACCCTAATCGGCATTGCCCTTTATCAAGCGTACAGAAACAACTACCCGCGCGGTGCCGCTTTTTCGCTGGGCAATATTTGGCGAACCTTCAAAGGCGCTTTCTGGGGGCTTCTCACCCCGGCCATCATCCTAGGCGGCATCTTCTCCGGGTACTTCACCCCTTCTGAAGCCGCGGTAATCGCCGTGGATTACTCCCTTTTCGTCGCCCTTTTCGTCTACCGCGACCTTACCTGGCGCGATATCTACCGCATCATCGTAGGTTCCGCCATCACCATGTCGGTTGTGATGTTCATCATCGCCACCTCCAGCATCTTAAGCTGGGTTCTCGCCAACTGGCAGATCCCCACCCTCATCGCGCGCCATATCCTAGCCCTATCGCGGAACAAGTACGTGGTCCTTTTCTTTATCGACGGCATCATCCTCATCGCTGGCGTATTTATGGAAACAGCCTCTGCCCTGATCATCCTCACGCCGGTTTTCTTACCTCTCGTAGAACAGCTGGGGATTAATCTCCTTCACTTCGGGCTGATCGTCGTGGTTGGGCTGGCCATCGGCATGATCACGCCGCCCGTAGCCATCAACTTGTACGTGGCCAGCACCGTCACAGGGCTTCCGCTGGAAAAAATCAGCCAGGCGGTAGCGCCGTTCCTTCTCGGGCTCATCCTGGCCCTCCTCACGCTCACCTACGTTCCCCTCTTCTTCCCGGCGGTGATTCTTTAAAGGGCTGCCGGGCGACCAAGAAAGAGGCGGCAAGGCCGGCTCGCCTTTTCAAGAGCCGCCAATAAGAATTACGCCGGCGACGATAGCGGCCACACCGGCCAGCCGCCGGGCGGGTATGGTCTCCCCTAATACGAAATGCGCGAGAAGAAGTACAAACACGTACCCTAAGCTGACTAGTGGGTAGGCCCGGCTGAGTTCCGTGCGGGACAGCACGAGAAGCCACAGCAGAGCGCTGGCCACAAAAGCAGCAAACCCGGCTATGAGCCAGCCGCTCTCCACAATACGTGTGAGAAGCGTCCTTAAGCCTGCGGGCGAAAACTCCAGCCCGCCCGCTCCCTTAAGCCCGATCTTGATCATAAGCTGGGCCGCCGAGCTTAGCGCCACCGAGCCGATGAGCAGGAACCAATCTCGGACGTTCATGCCCCGTCCTCCATGATTAGGTCTTATTTGGCAGGCACTGAAACTACCGGAGGCTTACGTCCCCGCTCAGAATGCGGACGAGGTCTCCGTTTTCCGTCTCTAGAAGCAGGGCTCCTTCCCGGTCGATGTTCTTGGCCAAACCGCTCACGGTAAAATTAGGGGAAATTACAGTAACGCGACGCCCTAAAGTCAAGGAAAGCTCGCGCCAGCGGCTGCGCATCTCTTCCGCCTCCTGGGGGAGCCGGTCGTACCAAAACTCAAACCGTTCGAGAAAGGCCTGCAGCAGCAGGCGGCGCGAAACCTGCTTGCCGCCTTCCCGGTAGAGCGATGTGGCGGTCGCCTCCAGTTCGGTGGGAAAGGACGGGGTGTTGACGTTGATACCGATGCCGAGAACCACGTACACTACCTGATCCAGCTCCGCCCTCATCTCCGTAAGAATGCCGGCCACCTTGCGCCCGCCGATAAGGAGGTCGTTCGGCCACTTAATCCCGGCCGGCAGGCCGGCCACGCTCCAGATGGCTTCGGCTCCGGCCACGGCCGCCGTCAGGGTAAGAAGCGGGGCCTGGACGGGAAGAAGAGGCGGCCTTAGAACCAGCGAGGCCCAAATTCCCACGCCCGGCGGCGAAGACCACGCCCTTCCCCGCCGCCCACGCCCGCTTTTCTGCTCTTCCGCCACCACCAGCGTACCCTCCGGTGCGCCCCGCTCGGCGAGCTCCCGGGCCGCGTCGTTCGTTGAGGTAATCGAATTGAAGTGGTGCACCACCTGCCCAAAGCGGGCCGTCTTTAGCCCCAGGCGCACTTCGGCAGGTAGAAGCTTGTCCGGTCGCGCCAAAAGGCGGTAGCCGAGACGCGGATGCGCTTCAATCTCGTACCCGAGCCGCCTTAGGTCGCTGATGGACTTCCACACCGCCGTCCGAGAAACCCTGAGAGATCGGCTGATTTCCTCTCCCGATATGTATCCACCGTTTCCCGCCGCCAGGAGCCGAAGCAGGGAATCCTGATCCACTCTGCACCACCTCCTCCCGATTGTAACAGGGCCCGCGGGGAGTGTCAAGAAACGCTAGAGGCGCCCTCGGCCGCGCAGGAAGGCCACCGTACCGGCAAAGATGTGCCAGGCCAGCTGCCTTTGGTACTCGGGATCGGCCAGAAGCGCTTCCTCCTTGGGATTGGAGAGAAACCCTACCTCCACCAAAGCGGCCGGGCAGGGAGAGTTCCTCAGCACGTAAAAATCGCCCTCTTCCACGTCGCGGTAATTCTCCCCCAGGGGGGTGGTGATCTTAACGAGCTCATCCTGGATGCAGCGGGCCAGCCTGTAGCTCTCCGGATGGTTGTGGTAATAGAAGGTCTGTGCCCCGTACTCGTAGGCGGAAGGAAAGCTGTTGCCGTGAATGCTGAGGAAAACCGTCGCCCCGGCCTCTTGGGCCGGCCGGACCCGCGCTTTAAGGTCTTCCACCAGGTCCTCGGAAAGTTCCCGGTCGTCTTGGCGCGTAAGCAAGACCCGCGCACCGCTCAGCCGGAAATATTCTTTGAGGTACTCACAAATCGGCAGGGTAATGTTCTTTTCCAACACGCCTCGTTGACCGCCCGCGCCCGTGTCGATGCCTCCGTGCCCCGGGTCCAGTACGATCACCTGCGGCGCCAGAACGCGTGCCTCCGCAAACACCCGCTCCCGCGCCCGGCGCTCGGGTGTGGCCAGCGCGGCCAGAGAAACGGCCAAAAGAAATGCCGCCGCCAGCCACCGCCGCGTGCTTTTTAGGTAAGCGTTCCTCGTGCCTTCCCGCACCCCTAACCCTCCCTGCACGGCCCCGTCTAAAGGCGGGGCTACCTGCTAAAACATACTCGCGCGGGAAAGGCTTTAGACCGCGCTGGAACGATTGCCCCAGGGAAACGCCCCGGTTGAAGCGGTAAAAGAAATGCCGGGTAAAGCCCGGCCTAAAGACAAGCTCCTACTTTAGCCACATAACAACTATTCAAAAGTTCCTTTTACCACAACCTCGCCTTTTCTGATCATGGCGTGCCCGCGTGCAAAAACATACTCGATATTCAGCTCCTGATCCAGCACGAGAATGTCAGCATCACTACCAATCTGCAGCGTTCCTTTTTGGGGGTATAGTTTTAGCGAACGGGCAACGTTAAGAGTAAGTATTTGCAAGGCGCGACCAATATCCACTCCTTCCTCCAGCACTAGAGCCTTAAACTCGTGGTGTAGTGAAGCTTGATCAGCTACCAATAAACCCTCAAGCTGTCCGTGTTCGTCAAAAACAGGCATACTTCCGTTGCCATCAGAACTCATTGTAATGTTGTCTATAGGTACACCGCGTTCCAAACAGTACTTAATGGCTTTGGACGGTTTAATAGCATGCTTCGCTCCTGTGGCCGGACTAACACCGGAAGTAATATCGATCATCCCGCCCATAAGGCCGAACCTTATTGCCTCTTCGAGTAGGTCGGGGTTCCGGTTAAGATGTGTAGGGGTAAACTGAGTAATGGGGATTTCCGTCTCATTGAGAATCTCAAAAATTTGCTCCAGCTTACGGCGGCCGTCGCCTACATGCAAATGCACCACACCGGCTTTCCCACTTAATATTCCACCCACTCGGGCTTCCGCTGCCAGTCGTTTAAGTTCATCTTTTGTCGGCTGAGCTGAGCGGTGGTCAGAAATGGCTATCTCGCCTGTGCCAAGCACTTTGTCGATCAAGATAATGTCGTTCCTTACGTTGTCAGTTAACGTTCTTGTCGGCACCTCATAAGCTCCAGTGTAGATAAAAGCTGTTATTCCTTCTGCCTCCAATCCCCGCGCCTTGGCCAACAACGCGGCCATATGACGTGTGGTGCCGTCTGTACCCAGGCAACCGACCACCGTCGTTACTCCTGCACGTGTCACCCGACTCAGCATTACCTCCGGCGTACGCGAAGCAAAACCGGCTTCTCCTCCCCCGCCGATCAGGTGAACATGCTGGTCGATAAAGCCTGGAACCACGTACTTCCCGCTTACATCAATCACTTCTGTCTCTCCGTAGTCAGGAGCAGGATCTATTTGGGGAGCGATGTTGGCAATAACTTTCCCGGCAACAAGAACATCCTTTGTTCCAATGTCTTGCGGCGTCAGAACATGACCGCCCTTCAGGATGAGAAACAACTGCCCGTCCTCCTTTGCTTGAAGCCTGGTTTATTTCACGTCTTCCACTTTCCAAATAGCCTTCCCGGTGTACCCGTAGAGCCAAGCAATCACGAAACCTATATAACACATGATGGCCCATGGAGCATACGACAGCGTTGGCACTCCCAGAGTAGCCGTCATGTAAACTCCAGCTGCACTCCAGGGAATTAACGGCACCACTACAGTCCCCGAGTCCTCTGTAGTCCTGGACAGCACATTACGTTTAATCTTAAAGTCATTAAAGAGAGGATAATATAGTCGGCCGGGCACGATAATGGAAAGATAAGAGTTGCCTGTAACTAACCCAGTAAGTATCCCGGTTAGCGAAGTGGATAGAATTAAGTTACCTACCCTACCCTTAATAAAAGCTCCCTTGATCGCCTCGATAATTCTATTTAGCATCCCTGTATACTCCATTTCGCCCGCGAACACGTACGCCATAAAAACGGTAGCGATGGACCCCACCATACTGGTAATACCACCGCGATTTAGGAGATTATTAAGCTCTGGGATCGGAGTCTTGAAGTTGCCACCGCTGTACATAGCTGTGATTACAGCCTTAAAATCTGCTCCCTGTACTGTTAAGGCCAGGATCATAGCCAACACCGTGCCAATCCAAAGGGCCGGAATGCTGGGTACTTTCTTGTAAGACAAATAGAATACCACCAGCGGCGGCAGAAGGAGAATGGGGTTTAGCTTAAAGGTGGCTGCAATACCGTCTAATAGTTGGCTGATGCGAGTGTAGTCGATGGCTCCGGCCACACGAAAACTGAATACTTGGTAAACAATTAGAGACACGAGATAAGCAGGCAAGGTAGTATAGAGCATGGACTTAATGTGGTCAAATATATCTACTTCTGCCGTTGCCGCAGCCAAAATTGTGGTGTCGGATATTGGACTCAACTTATCCCCCAAGTAAGCCCCAACAACAATAGCGCCTGCGGCCACTTCGACCGGGATGCCCAACCCATAAGCTACCCCCATTAATGCCACCCCTATGGTCGCCACCGTGCCCCACGAAGTTCCGGTCATGATGGATGCTATAGAACACAAAAGCGTTGCCGAAACAAGAAAAGTTTTTGGAGTCAAAATCTGCAATCCAAGATAAATGAAATACGGAATAGTTCCGGAGATTAACCAAGAACCAACTAGTGGTCCTACCATGATCAGAATGAGAATGGCTCCCATAGCTCGGTCTATAGTCGGCCGAATTCCATTGTTCAGCAATTCGTCCCAGCTGTAGCCAAGCACAAAGACGCTTATAAAAGTCACAAACATGGAAATGAGGAGCAGCATGACGGCAGCATTCGCTCTAAGAATTCCCACGCCCCACACCAATAATACCATGGCCACCAGGATAGGAAGCAGCGCAATTCCCAAGGTTGCTTCTTTCTTCTCCCTTTGACTCATTGGCATCGCCTCCTGATTGCATTTGCTTATCTACTTATCTAACTCATGCAACTTCTATGCCACCCCCTCTTCCACAACTCACATCCCTTGATTGCCGGCCTAGAAGCATTTGTGGAATCTAGCTCTATAGAAAAATGGGAAGGAAAATGTCCTTCCCATTTTTCTTCCCATTACCACCCATTGTTGGATTATCGCTTTCCTGGAGGAAAGACCTTTCAGTGATCTCTATTCCTCGAACACCTCGGCCGACTGTAACTAGGCCTTTGCGCTTTAGTTTTTCTATAATATACCGGACACGGTTCTCCGAAAGACCTAAATGTCTGGCTAGGGATCTACGCCCAATTGGTATTTTTCTTTCATTGCATTCTGCAATTACTGATAATGCCTTTTTCTCTTCTGACGACAGCTTATCTCGCTCAAGCGGTCCCAACAAGGTTGCCTTTAAAGCTGCGGGCAGCTGGTGGTAGTCGGGCGGCTGGTTTGGGCAAATATTCGACAAGTATTCAACTACATTTTGGAGCTCACGGACGTTACCCGGCCAATGATAGGCAATAAAGTACGGTTCGACTTTTTCGAAGAAACGTTCCGGATCCATTGGCGGTTTATGCTGAAAGTATTCAGCGTAAAATAAGCGTGCCAGGCACATAATGTCGTCCGGCCGTGCTCTGAGAGGCGGTATCCTTAAAGGTAGTACATTCAGCCGATAATATAGGTCCTGCCGGAACCGGCCTTCGGCTGTCATGGAAAGCAAATCCTTGTTGGAAGCCGCGATCACCCTTACGTCAATGGGTACAACTCTGGATCCCCCGACACGGCGGATTTCCTTTTCTTGTATCACTCGAAGCAGCCGCACTTGGAAAGAAAGCGGAGCATCGCCAATTTCATCAAGGAAAATCGTACCTCCGTGGGCCAGCTCAAATAGCCCAGGTTTGCCGCCCTTTTTGGCGCCGGTAAAGGCTCCTTCGTCATAACCAAAAAGCTCGCTTTCGAGCAAACTCTCGGGCAGAGCCGCAAAATTTATGGCTACGAAGGGACCGTGTTTTCTTGGCGAGGCGTTGTGTATAGCCTGAGCAAACAGCTCCTTCCCTGTACCACTTTCCCTCTGGATAAGAATCGGCGACGACGAATTCGCCAGTTTTAGCGCCAGCTCTTTCACCTCCTTTATCACTGTACTAGCTCCAGCAATATCATCAAATGTGTACCGGGCAGTGTGGTTTTGGCCTCTAAGTTTTCTCCGCAATTCCGTTTCCAATCGTTGGATTTCCGTAACGTCTTTTAGAGTAAAAATCGTTCCGGTAACCACATCGCCATCTTTAATTGCCGAGCTTTTGACAACAAACTGCCGTCCATTCAATACCGCCAGTTTTTCCCCATCCCCCGATACGTTTTCCAAAGCTGCTGCCAGGTCTTTGAATGGTAGTTCTTCTAGCCTTAGCCCGAGCAGTTCTTCCGGGCATACTCCTAGCACCTGTTCTACCACGTGGTTAAGCACTGACACTTTACCTGCTGCATCGAAAGCGATGATTCCATCGTGAACAGAGTTGATTATAGTAAGCAGTTGGTACTTCATTTCCCTGTTCACATCAGCAATTCGCTTGGTTTTCTTAATTAAATTGATAATGTCTTTAATAAAACGCGCTGACAGCAAGTTGGCTTTCTCGTCCAGCAAGTCCAAACTCGCTAGAATTTCGACCATGGTACTTACGTCGATATTCCTCGTCTTAATGTCGATTACCCGTTCTACACCTTTGGGGACAAGGTCTGGTTCCCCAGGCGTGACTGCTGTTTTCAATCGTGGGTAGTCAGCAATTCCCGGATAGTAGGGAAAGTAGTTTAAATGGTCTATTCCAAGAGCCTTTAGAACAGAAATCGTGTCTAAAGCAGTACTTTGTAGGTCGTTAACTAATAAGACATCCGTATTGGCCGGAATCTCAAAAAGTGCCTCGATGTTTTCATAATTAAGCGATCGTCTGGCAATGAGCACCTTAGCCCCCGGCTCGAGATAGGGTTCAACGTCGGCCATAATGTTTTTGCTGGAAATTACAATGAGGTCATCAGCTACCCTCGACGGCAACCCTCCATCGAGGTGAAAGCCTTTAATTTTAACTTTATCCCCGATCAGAGCATTGAGTTGCCTCATTAGAGCCGTACAGGTGTTTAGCCCTTTTGTAATCAATGTGAGGCTACGCATTTCTCTCCCTGCTCCTTTTGCCAGGTGATCACCCGCTAAGAACCACTTACTCCTTGTCGGTTTCGCTTTCTATTTGGATTAATTCCATCGGTCCAAGAGAACCCGTTGGTGAAAGGTAACCCCGGCGCATGGCGCCGCCGGCCTCAGAATATCGAGTAGGAGGGGGCGGCTAACCCCCGTCCTCTCCCACCACCGTACGTACCGATCGGTATACGGCGGTTCACCAAGCTTGACGAATACTTTGGTAACGCGCGGTTAAACTC
>Ga0247720_100314_pt1 | contig 20412 bp, 20 predicted proteins | sample MSEWel2015_12_15_FD_189078 | JGI IMG/M metagenome (GOLD analysis project Ga0247720, IMG submission 189078) | Subsurface sediment microbial communities from gas well in West Virginia, United States - MSEEL Well Study Marcellus 3H_2015_12_15 | ecosystem: Environmental > Terrestrial > Deep...
GCGCAGCATAGCATGCATATTGCTTTTTGCGTATGCGTTTTTTTATTCGGGTGCTGTATATTCTGCTCAAGGGGCTTATTCAGGCGATGTCGCTTATAGCGGTTTGACGGCCTCCCAAGCGGCCTCCAAATTCGAAGATGCTGTACTTCAAAGTGCTGGTCTGAGCGCAGATATATTGAGCAACCCCTCTGCGGTGCTTTCAGTGCCGCCTTCCACCGCTGCGAGGGCGGCTGTGGTGATGGAGGCATCCAGCAGGAGGGTGCTGTATGCCAAAAACCCACACATGAAGCTGCCCATGGCCAGCACCACCAAAATCATGACGGCCATACTGGCCATAGAGATGGGCAATCTTGAGGACGTGGTGACGGTCTCACCTAAGGCGGTGGGGGTGGAGGGCTCGTCCATCTACCTGGCAAAGGGGGAGCGGCTGACCCTGGAGCAGCTTTTGTACGGGCTCATGCTTCGCTCGGGCAATGACGCAGCTGTTGCCATTGCCGAGCACATAGGCGGCAGCGTGGAAAACTTCGTGAGGCTTATGAACAGGAAGGCGGTTCAAATAGGTGCCAGAAATACCAACTTTGTCAACCCACATGGACTGCATGATGATATGCACTATACAACGGCTTACGACTTGGCACTGATTTCGGCCTATGCCATGCAAAACCCCGTTTTTCGCACCATAGTGTCCACCAAATACAAGAAGATTCCCTGGGAGGGGCGAAGTTACGACAGGGTGCTTCAAAACAAAAACGCCTTGCTGTGGAGCTATGAAGGTGCAAACGGCATAAAGACGGGCTACACCAAGGTCTCCAGGAGGTGCCTTGCCTCGGCTGCACTGCGCGATGGCATGCAGCTGGTGTGTGTGGTGCTGGACTGCCAGCCATGGTTTGACGACAGCGCCACCTTGCTGGACTACGGCTTTGCAAACTTTAAACCCTATACCGTGGTCTCGAAGGAGCAGGTTTTGGGGCACATTCCGGTCAGGGATGGGTATGAGGCCCAGGTGGCAGCCGTGTGCAGGGAGGAGATACTCTTGCCCGTAAGGGAAGGAGAGGAAAAGGAGATATCGGTCGAGGTTAAACTGCCGCAGTACCTCAAGGCGCCGGTAAAAGCCGGTACCAAGGTAGGATATGTAAAGGTGACCTTGGGCGATGAGGTCAGCATCAGGAAGGATTTGTACACCGCGGCCGATGTCAAGGAAAACACCATAAGGTCCAATTTTAAGAGGATAATTGATAGGTGGATCGATACGGAGTTTGGGTTTTAAAATTTTTTAATTTCTAAAAAAGGATTTCGTGTACTATTTGTAGAATAAAAATAATAGATGACTACAGTATGTTGTGGTGCGTATACCATATCCAAGAGGGGATGCGCTTAAATGATTAAACATCGTCTAGAAAGGGATGGGTTGTTGATTGCGCCCGTCACCGAAGAGGATTTGCCTCAGATATGGCTGTGGTACAGGGATGTTGAAAGGTACAAGCACGCCACGGGACTTAGTCGGCCCATCACCTTTGAGGAGATGAGGGACAAGTACATCGAAGCCTGCTGCAGCCGCTGGGAGGTCTTTTTCAAGGTTGTCGAAAAGCAGCATGGCATCATCCTGGGCGTGGTAAAAGGGCGTGTGCACTACCTCTTAAAGGACGAGGCCTGGATAAGCTCCATCCTCATCGATGAGGCCTATCAAGGCGCGGGAGTGGGACATGCAGTTGTGTCCATGCTGGAGGAGTATTTCAGGAGCGTGTGGCTTATGAGGTGGCTGTACACCGGTGTAGTGGCCAGCAATATAGCGGGACTGGAATTCTGGAGGAGTATGGGATATGCGAAGGTGAGGAAAACCCGCTATCAGATCATGCTGGACGATAAGCCTGAGGATATAATAATCATGGCTAAGAATCTTGAGTGTGATAAGAATCTTGAGTGTGAGCAGCTGCTTACGTTGTGCCTGTGCTGACCTTGAGCTTTTGCGCAGCCCAATTAACAAAGCGGAAATATTTTTGAAATATTTTTGTAAAAAATTGATGCAATTTTCCATAATTTGTGGTAATATAGTAGGTGGGTTGTACAATTTCAAAAAAGGTGATAAAAGTGAAAAAAACGGTCAGCATACTTATGTTGATGTTATTTATGTGTTTTCTTTTGGGCGTTCCGGCAAGAGGGGAAGGGACGCCTGCTGATGGAGATATGGATGAGGGGCCTACATCTGAAGCGACCGATGACGAAGTATTGAAGGTAAAGTGTACCGGTCAGAAGGTAGTGGACCTTCAGATGAGGCTCAGGGACCTGGGGTATTTCAACTACAAGATCACGGGATATTACGGGACGGCTACAGCCGATGCCGTTCGGCTGTTTCAGGAGCAAAATGGGCTGGCAGTGGATGGAACGGTAGGGCCCGAGACCAGGAGGGTCCTGTACAGCCCTAGTGCGAAGCGCTATACCGCCTATCCATCCCAAGCGGCTTCTTATCTACCGGCTTCTCGAGGCGGAAGGAACTCCCTGGGGGTGCTGGTTGAGTGGTTTTCCAAGGGGCAGTATCTCTTTCCCAGGGGTGCAGTGGCAAAAGTGATAGACCTGTATACCGGCAGGTCGTTCTACATGAAGCGCACCGGTGGGACCAACCATGCAGACTCGGAGCCGGTGACGGCAAAGGATGCCCAGATCATAAGAGAAATATGGGGCGGCTGGAGTTGGGACCGCAGGCCTGTCATACTCGAGATCGGCGGCGTGCGGGTAGCCGCTTCCATGCACGGAATGCCCCATGCCTATGATACCATACCCAACAACGGTATGCAGGGCCATGTGTGCATACACTTCTACAAGAGCAAAACCCATATACACAACAGGCAGGACCCTGATCATCAGGCTGCTGTGATGAGAGCTGCTGGCCGATAAGGCCGGCTCTTTATTTTTTTTGGCTGACTTACGAGAGTTACCCTTTATGTATGTTTGCAGGATTTGACTGGGTATCAAATCTGGCTGGTGTGGTCATTTCAGGTAACTTAAGTATAGCCTTTTTCTCTAATTTAATGTTACGACCTATATAACTACTTTCAAATGGCAACGATGAAAAACAGGCATAAAAGGCTTCCTCTTTGGCAAGATTAATTACGGGTGATGCGAAGGATGAAGCGCTGGCTTAAAATTGGAATATCGGGATTTGTGGCCGGGCTGTGCAACGGCTTTTTTGGCTCGGGAGGCGGTACCATTGTGGTGCCTGCAATGGTGCACCTTTTGGGCATGAAGGAGCACGATGCCCACGCTACCGCTCTGGCGGTCATACTGCCTTTGACGGCCATAAGCTCCTTTGTGTATTTCAAAAGCGGCTTTTTCGAATGGGATGTAATATGGAAGGTGGCCGCCGGCGGCGCTCTGGGTGGCCTCGCAGGGGCGTGGATCCTGAACCGAATCTCGCCTTACTGGCTGCGCAAAGTTTTTGGCCTTTTCATGATCATTGCCGCGATAAGGATGATCGCATAGATGCTGCTTTTTTTTATAGGACTGGCTTTCGGGATTGTTGGTGGGATGGGCATTGGCGGGGGTAGCATTCTCATTCCGGCCCTGGTTTTTTTGGCCGGCCTGTCCCAGCACGCTGCCCAAGGGGTCAACCTTGCAGCATTTTTTCCTACGGCAATTCTGGCAATCTGGCTTCACGTCAAAAACGGATACATCAAATACAGGATGGCCCTCTATCTCTTTCTGGCAGGGGCCATAGGCGCATTTCTGGGAGCTAAGCTTGCTGTTATCACTTCTTCGGGTATCTTAAAGAAGCTGTTTGGGGTTTTCTTGCTGGTAATGGGCATCTACGAGTTCACGCGAAGCGGGAAAAAGTAATATACCGGCTGGCTGATTGTTGGTAAAAAATTACATATACGTTTTTTGCTGAGATTGCTAAATTTATAACATGTAAACGCCGTGAAAAAAGTTCTGCATTTTTATAAAAATTAGCAAATCTTCCTTAAATTTTGTGGAATATATGTATAATACACTCATAAAAATGTGTAATAGTTATATAACAGCCGAAACTGTTTGAAATGCTGTTTTCAAGCCATTTGTTAAAAAATAAACTTGTAAGATGTATAACATTTTTATAAAATCTGTGTTATAATATTCAAGGATGAATGCATATTATGTTGCATTATGGCGGATGAAGTTGCATGCTGGTTGGCGTCATCAGTTATATATAAAGATTTAAGGCAAAGAAGGTGTGTGAAATGGGGTTGAAGGTGTTTGGATTTAAAGGAGGAGTGCATCCTTTCCACAGGAAAGAGAGCACGCAAGACAAAGCAGTTGAACGGATGCAAGCGCCAAAGCTGGTGTATATACCTTTGCAGCAGCACATAGGTGCTCCCTGTGAACCGCTGGTAAAGCCCGGTGACCATGTCAAACTGGGGCAAAAGATTGGACAGCCAAAGGGCTTTGTGGGCGCGCCGGTTCATGCCAGCGTTTCGGGAGTTGTGAAAGAGATAAAGCAGGTACCTCATCCTGCCATGGGGCAGGGGCTTGCCGTTGTCATTGAGAATGACGGCAAGGATGAGCTGGATGAGTCCATAGTCCCAAAGGATATTGAGTCGCTGAGCGCCGAGGAGTTAAAAGATTTGATTCTTGAGGCCGGTATCGTGGGTATGGGTGGTGCCGCATTCCCAACCCATGTCAAGCTTTCGCCGCCCAAGGACAAGAAGATAGACGTCGTGATCTTAAACGGCGCCGAATGCGAGCCTTATCTGACGGCCGACCACCGCTTAATGGTGGAGAATCCACGGGATGTGGTGGATGGCTTGAAGGCCATCATGAAAGTGCTTGGGGTTGAAAGAGGGTACATCGCGATAGAGGACAACAAGCCGGAAGCCGTGCGTGCCATTGCGGATGCCGTCAAATCAGTGCCCGGCGTGGAGGTGGTACAGCTTAAGACCAAGTATCCCCAGGGTGCCGAGAAGCAGCTCATATATGCCGTGACCGGCAGGCAGGTGCCGTCGGGAGGCCTGCCGATGGATGTGGGAGTTGTGGTCAACAACGTGGGCACGGCGGCTGCCATTGCCCGGGCAATAAAGACGGGTATGCCGCTTATCGAGCGCATCGTAACGGTGACGGGTGGCGGAGTGGCCCAGCCCAAGAACCTGTTGGTGCGTATAGGTACGCTCTTCAAGGACGTCGTCGAGGCCTGCGGCGGACTGCTGGGCCAACCGGCCAAGGTGATATCGGGAGGCCCCATGATGGGGATTGCGCAGTACACCCTGGATGTGCCCGTCATCAAGGGTACCTCGGGTATTCTGGTGCTTACCAAGCAGGAGGTGGAGATGCCCGAGCCGGGTCCCTGCATACGATGCGGCAAATGTGTAGAGGCCTGCCCTATGCGGCTTATACCTCTATTTATCAGCGCTTATGCCCTGAAGGGGGATTACGACCGCAGCGAAAAGCTGCATGCCATGGACTGCATAGAGTGCGGCTGCTGCTCGTATATATGCCCTGCCAGACGCCCGCTTGTGCAGTCTATTCGCACGGCAAAGCGCGTGATCACCGAAAGGAGAAGGCGCGCTGCCAAGTGATGTGCGGTGCAGGGCTGTCCCAAATACCGCCTGTTGGGGTCGGGGCAGCTTGATATAAAGGCGGATTACAAATACCCCAACCTTCTAAGCCGGCATTATACCCATACGGTTTAGATGAACAGGGGGATGTTGCGATGGAGCCTTTGATAGTTTCCTCTTCTCCCCACGTGTATTCAGAGGATACTACAGCTCGCATCATGCGGGATGTGGTGCTGGCGCTTTTACCTGCGGCAGCAGTTGCTGTGTACTTCTTCGGGGGAAGAGCGGCTTTGATAATGGCTATATCCGTTTTATCGGCTGTGGTAACCGAAGCGGTTGTGCAAAAGCTTATGAAAAAGCCGGTTACCATCAACGACTGGAGCGCTGCGGTGACGGGGCTCATGTTGGCTTTTAACCTGCCACCTACCGTTCCGCTGTGGTTGCCTGCGGTGGGTTCGGCCATCGCCATTGCCCTGGTCAAGCAGGCTTTTGGTGGGCTAGGACACAACTTCATGAACCCGGCCTTGGCTGCCAGGGCCATCTTGCTGGCCGCGTGGCCGGTGTATATGACGACTTGGGCTGAACCCATTCACGGGGCTGTTAGCGCTGCAACGGCTGATGTTGTCAGCTCAGCCACACCGCTTGCCATACTTAAGGGGATGGAAGGGACGGGGGCGCAGCTTCCTCCTCTGTGGGCCATCATACTGGGCAATACAAGAGGCTGCCTTGGTGAGACGTCGGATGTGGCGCTGCTGCTGGGCGCTGCTTATCTGCTGTGGAGAAGGGTAATAAACTGGAGGATCCCATTTAGCTTCATCGGCACTGTGGCGCTGCTTACCTGGATTTTGGGGCCACAGGGGCTTTTTACAGGAAATGCGATATACCACATATTTTCGGGCGGGCTTATCCTGGGAGCGTTCTATATGGCCACAGACTATTCGTCTTCACCGGTGACGCCTAAAGGGCAGATAATAATGGGTATTGGGTGCGGAATAATCACGTCTATCATTCGCGTATACGGCGGTTATCCCGAAGGGGTCACCTATTCCATACTGCTGATGAACGTGGCCGCTCCTTTGATTGACAGGTTTACAATGCCCCGCATTTACGGGGAGGTGAGAGCAGATGTCTGAAGGTATGAGAATGTCCATCAAGCTGTTCATAATAACCGCGGTGGCGGCTCTGGCACTGGGCATCACCCATGCCGTTACCGAGGAGCCCATAAGGCTGCAGAACGAACAGGCTAGCATGGAAGCCAGAAAGGCTGTGCTGCCCGATGCCCAGGAGTTCGTCCAGGTGGACATATCGGAATACAAAGATGAGTATCCCAACGTTGTTGAGGTGTACCAGGGCAAATCGGGAGATGACACGGTGGGCTATGTATTTAAGGTGATATCCAAGGGTTACGGCGGCGATGTGGAGCTGTTTGTGGGCATAGATGCTAAGGAGAATAAAATCGAGAGCGTGAGCATCATCAGCCACAACGAAACTCCCGGGCTGGGGGCCAAAGCGGCTGAGCCTGATTTTTTGAGCCAGTATACCGGCAAGTCGGCTGGTAGTCCACTGGCGGTGGTGAGGGGAAGCGCCACACAGGATACACAGGTTGAGGCCATAACCGGCGCTACTATAACTTCTAAAGCCGTGACCCAGGGCGTGAACTCTGCTTTAGAGTTCTACAGCCGGGTATTAAAGGACGGGGGTGCTGAGCGATGAAGGCTTTGAAGGTGTTTTTCAACGGGGTGCTCAACGAGAACCCCACTTTCAGGATGGTTCTGGGGATGTGCCCTACCCTTGCTTTGACTACTGCAGCCATAAACGGCATAGGCATGGGGCTGGCCACCACCTTTGTTCTGGTGGGTTCAAACCTGGTGATATCGCTGCTTAAAAGCTTCATACCGCAGAAGATAAGGATTCCCGCCTTTGTGGTGGTTATCGCCACCTTTGTGACGGTGGTCAGCATGATAATGCAGGCCTTTCTTCCCGAGCTCAACAAGAGCCTGGGCATATATATTCCGCTCATCGTTGTAAACTGCATCATTCTGGCAAGGGCCGAGTCTTTTGCATCCAAGAATTCGGTGCTTCTGTCGATAATGGACGGATTGGGCATAGGCATAGGTTTTACCCTGGCGCTGCTTTTGCTGGGTTCAATACGTGAGATACTGGGCGCCGGGACGTGGTTTGGTATGCCCGTTTTTTCGGATGGCTTCAGCCCAGCTGTCATCATGATACTGCCTCCCGGGGGATTTATAACCCTTGGGCTGGTGCTGGGGCTGCTCAATAAGCTGACGGGCAGGGCTGAGTAGAGCTGGCTGAATAGCTGAAAAGACGGATTAATTGATTTCGATGGATAGATGTTGCACGGTAAATTTTTTGATACGGATTTCGTTCTGGATGTGTTTGGCGATGACCGTGCGCTGAGCGGGTGTAGGTTCAATTAAAAAGCAATGTGTAGGGGGAAAGGGTATGGAATACGTGGGTAAAATATTCGTCATATTGATAAGCTCGATACTTATAAACAACTTCGTCATGTCAAGGTTCTTGGGTATCTGCCCATTCCTTGGGGTGTCAAAGCGGGTTGAAACCGCTGTGGGGATGGGCGCTGCCGTTACCTTCGTGATGGCCATGACATCTTTGATTACCTATATAATCCAGTATGCCATACTCGAGCCTTTGGGCCTTGAGTATTTGCAGACCATCATATTCATTCTGGTGATAGCCTCGCTGGTGCAGTTCGTCGAGATGGTGATACAGAAGACCAGCCCGACGCTGTACCAGGCGCTGGGCGTGTATCTACCGCTTATTACCACCAACTGCGCCGTGCTGGGCGTGGCCATCATAAACATAGACGAGAAGTACGATTTGATTCAGGCGCTGTTTAACGGAGTGGGCGCTGCCCTTGGATTTACCCTGGCCATCGTGCTTTTTGCTGGAGTACGCGAAAGGCTGGAACTGTCGGATATACCCAAGCCGCTTAAAGGTTTTCCCATCGCCCTCATTACAGCGGGCTTGATGTCGGTGGCCTTTTTAGGGTTCCAGGGGCTCATAAAGTAAGGGGGGATATTGTCCATGGAGAAGATACTGCTGTCCCTGCTCAGTCTAGGGGGCATGGGGCTTTTGTTTGGGGCAGTTCTGGCGTTTGCGTCGAAGAGGTTTGCGGTTGAGAAGGACCCCAGGGCTGAAGCCATCCGTGAGGTGTTGCCGGGTGCCAATTGCGGTGCATGCGGCTATCCAGGGTGCGATGGTTTTGCCGATGCTGTGGCTTCCGGTAAGGCGCCGGTGGATGGCTGTACCGTAGGTGGATCGCCTGTGGCCTTTAAAGTGGGCAATATAATGGGCGTGCAGGTTGAGGAAAAAGAGCGACGCATTGCCCGTGTCCTGTGCCAGGGTGACTGCCACAACGCCGTGAACAAGTACGAATACAGGGGGATACAGGATTGCGTGGCGGCATCCATGCTGGCCAACGGGCCCAAGGGTTGCAGCTACGGTTGCCTTGGGCTTGGGACCTGCGTGAGGGCATGCCCCTTCGATGCCATCCACATCTCCGACCGTGGCATTGCTGTGGTGGACCCCGACAGGTGTACCGGGTGCGGCAAATGCGTAGAGGCCTGCCCCAAGAGTTTGATAGAGCTTATCCCTGAATCCAGCCTGGTACAGGTGCTGTGTATATCCAAGGACCCGGGCAAACAGGTACGTGAGAACTGTAAAGTAGGATGTATAGGGTGCAGGCTGTGCGTCAAGGCTTGTCAGTTTGAGGCCATAGACTTTGTTGACAATCTTGCCAGGATAAGGTATGATAAGTGTGTAAACTGCATGGTATGCGCTGAGAAATGTCCAACCGGCGCCATATATGCCGATTTCAGCAAGCGCAAAGTGGCCTTTATCGATGAGGACAAGTGCATAGGCTGCACTGCCTGCAAGAGGGTGTGCAAGTTTGAGGCCATAGATGGCGAGCGCAAGCAAAAGCACAGGGTGCTTGCTGATAAGTGTACAGGGTGCGGCCAGTGTGTCGAGCGTTGCCCGGTAGATGCCATTACGCTAAGCGTTAGCGGGAATTGAGGCGGCTTTTGAAGGCATACAGGTAGTTGAGCGTTTATCTGTTTTCCGCATAAAGAAAGCAAAAGCCTAATCGGCCGAAGGGACAGTCGGATGAAGAGACAATCGGCCGAGAAGGCAATTTTTGCATAGAGTATTAAAACTATTCATATTACACAAGGCGAAAGTAACGGGTTGTTGAGCGGAAATGTATTTCTTTTCGATTGAAGACATGCATCAAGCGCGGATGTTGTTTTTCTTGAAACCTAAAATGCGGAAGAATACTTTCTTCTTCCGCAGTAAATCCAGTAAATGGAGTGGAAAGGTGCTATAAAGGCGCTATCTTAATGGATAGTATTAATGCGCAACGAGGTAAGCGGTTAACCAATTTGGACTTTGATAGGCCACTATCCCTAGCGGTTGGATAGTGGCATAAAATATATTAATTTTAAGAAGTTGGGGTGAAAGTATGAAGCTTAGCGTGGCCGATTTGAAAAATCGACAGGTATGGGAGGAAAAGGGCTATAAGCTGCCCGAGTTTGATATCCAAAAGGTAAGGGAGAAGACCCGGAAGGAGCCCATATGGATTCATTTTGGTGCGGGCAACATATTCAGGGCTTTTCCGGCTGTGCTGCAGCAAACCCTTCTGGAAGGTGGGTACAGCGACAGGGGTATCATAGTCTGCGAGTCTTACGACGAGGAGATTATAGAAAAGGCTTATGCGCCATTTGACAACCTCAGCGTGGTTGTGACTTTGAAGGCCGACGGCAGCGTGGATAAGAAGGTTGTGGCCAGCGTGGTTGAGGCCATACCGGCTAGGGGCAACATGGACAGGCTGGTGGAGATATTTACATCCCCGTCACTGCAGATGGCCAGCTTTACCATAACTGAAAAGGGTTATTCGCTGAAGAACGCCAGGGGCGAGTATTACCCCGATGTGGTGGATGACCTCAACTCCTTATCGGATCAGCCGAAAACCTTGATGGCTATGATCGCACTGCTGTGCTATAAGAGGTATCAGGCTGGCAGGTTGCCCATAGCGCTGGTGAGCATGGACAACTGCTCCCACAACGGGACCAGGCTGTATGAGGCCGTAAGAGCCTTTGTCGATGCCTGGGTGGAAAAAGGTTTTGTTGACAGGGGTTTCAAGGATTACATTGAAGATCCGAATCTCGTATCCTTTCCCTGGAGCATGATAGATAAGATAACGCCGCGCCCGTCCGACCAGGTAAAAGCCATGCTGGAAGCCGATGGCCTTGAGGGCGCCGACATAGTGTGCACCAGGAAGAATACCTATATATCCTCCTTTGTGAATGCTGAAGAAGCACAATATCTGGTGATTGAGGATGTATTCCCCAACTCAAGGCCGCCGCTGGAGAAGGCCGGCGTTATATTCACCGATAGGGAGACGGTGGATAAGGTCGAAAAGATGAAGGTGTGTACCTGCTTGAATCCACTTCACACCGTACTGGCAATTTACGGCTGTCTGCTGGGCTACAAGTCGATTGCCGATGAGATGAAGGATAAGCACTTGAAGGCTTTTATAGAAAAGGTGGGGTATGAAGAGGGGCTGCCGGTGGTGGTTGACCCGGGTATAATCAATCCTCACGAGTTCATAAAAGAGGTCATTGAGAAGCGGTTCCCCAACCCATTCGTACCCGATACGCCCCAGAGGATCGCTACCGATACATCGCAGAAGATACCGGTGCGTTTCGGCGAGACCCTGAAGGCCTATATCAGGACCGGTAAGAGGGACATATCCACATTGACCTATATACCGCTCTTCTTTGCGGGCTGGATCAGGTATCTCATGGGAGTGGACGATGAGGGCAATCCTTTCACGCCTAGCCCGGACCCCATGCTGGAGACCCTGCAGTCCTACGTCAAGGATATAAAGTTGGGAGATACAGGGCCGTTTACCGAGGCCTTAAAGCCCATACTGTCTAACGAAAACATCTTTGGCGTCAACCTGTACGAGTATAACCTGGCTTCCAAAGTGGAGGCCATGTTCGCAGAGCTGGTTGCCGGCAAGGGAGCGGTGAGGAAGACTCTGGAGAAATATATAAAGGTGTGATAGAAACAAAGCCGTAAAAAGAGGGTTGTCAGACTTTGTCTGGCAGCCCTCTTTTTTTGTGTCCGGTTGGCCCTTTTAGGTTTTTCTTTTTGAGCGATTTTTATAAAAGATTTTTAAAAACCTTAGAAGGAATTTTTTCAAACGCGTCGAATATACATCATATAGAAATCGATATCTAAAGTTGAGTGCGGAGGCCGAGGGTATACAGGCCAAGACTTCTGATTTGCGTTGCGATGCAGCAGATTCAAGGAAACATCGCACTCACAACTGTAAGCGTTAGCAAGGGCTTATCAACCAAGGCTTGTCGACAAAAGCTTATCAGGAAGGTCTATAAATAGGTCTTGATTGACTGGATACCGGTATAAAGCCGAATGGTTAAATTAAGAAACTTTTTCAGCGAAACACAAAACAGTGTCGGTAATAGCGGATGAAAGAGTGTAAAATTCGAAGAAGCCAATTTTGGAAATACCATGAAAAGCGGAGGTACGTTGAGATGCCTAGGGTAAAAGATCCGGCATATGTGGTTGAAATCCTGGACAGGCTTTTATACGATGAACCAGAGGTGTATGCAAGGATACTCTACATAGAACAGCCTTTTCCTTATGACCTTAAGGCCAGCAGGATAGACGTCAGGCCTATAGCCAACAGAAAACCAATATTCATGGACGAAAGCGCTCATGACTGGAAGCTTGTAAGGCTGGGCAGGGAGGATGGCTGGAGCGGCGTGGCTTTGAAGACGTGTAAGACCCAGACATCGGCGCTGCTCACATACTGTTGGGCCAAAGCCCACGGCATGACCGTCATGGTGCAGGACCTCACAAACCCGATGCTCGCCCAGATACCGCATGTTCTGCTTGCAAGCCATGTTGATACTATCATGGGCGTGGAGAGCAATGCCATGCAGTTTTATCCATCAGCCTCAGAACCAGAGGCCAAGGTACACTCCGGGTTGTATAAGAGAAGAGACGGCGTGTTGGACCTGAGCACCATCAAAGGGCCGGGCTTTGGTTACAGGGTAGAGGAGATACCAAGGGAATTACCCGAGCCTCACTATGTGGCGTCAAGGTGAAAGCGGTTTTAAGAAGTTATTTTATGAATTTGAGAATGTTTTAAGGGGTATCGTGCCCCTTAGTTTGTTTTTGGAGTTATTTACATCATTTTTTCTATGTGATACCATAATAGGGTGGAATGATGGATGCTCCTTCAAAGTAACTGTTGCGGTTGTCACAATGCCATGGACGTTCTTGATACCTAATAGGTGGATTAATAGTTGATGTGGTGATGGATTTGGTTCGATTAAGGCAGGTACATGTTATAGGAGAAGAGTACTGCGCAGGTATGGATACTCGCATGGACTGTTTTACAGACGGCAGAGTAGATACCGGTGCAAAGGCTGGTTCAAATACTGGTTCGCATGCCGCTTCCAACGCCTGCCTATGTGCTGATTCAAATGCCGGACCAAATACCGGTTTAAATGCTGCATTAAGCGGCAATTCATATGGCCGCTCTGGACGCGATTTGCAGCACGTCATTGGCAGGTTTTACTGGTGCGATGTGCTAAAAGCCCTTCCATTGTTGCTTGAACAGTATGAAGGCAAAATACAGCTGGTGTACATGGATCCCCCTTTTGTGACCGGTCAGGTGTTTCGATTTCAGCAGCCTGTTGGTGTGGAGGGGTGGAGGGGGAACCGCACGTACATCATAACCCATACCGCTTACGATGACCTGTGGAAATCGGGCAGGGATGCCTTTTTATCGATGATGAGAGAGGTGCTGTCCTGCGTATACCGCCTTCTTTCTCCTGAGGGGGCGTTGTATCTGCACGTCGACTACCGTACCAGCGCTTACATGCGCATCATGTTGGATGAGATATTCGGTGAGGAAAATTTTCTAAATGAGATCATATGGCATTACAGGAGCGGTGGCAGGGCGAAAAACCACTTCAGCCGTAAACACGACACTATCCTGTTTTACCGGAAATCGCCGCGGTACTATTTCAACATAGAGGCGGTGGGGGTTCCCAGGGGAAAGGACAAGCGCAACCATATGAAACAGCAGGTGGATGAGGATGGGCGAATATTCTGGTCCATAAGGTCAGGTGGCAGGGAATATCGGTATTACGAGGACAGCAAGATATATCCCAGCGATGTGTGGGACGATATCTCTCACCTCCATCAAAAGGACCCCGAAAGGACGGGGTATGATACGCAGAAGCCCGAGGCGCTGCTTGAGCGGATCATCAAGGCATCGTCCAGGCCGGGGGATCTGGTGGCCGACCTTTTTGCCGGTTCGGGGACCACTCTGGCGGTAGCCCAGAGGCTGGGCAGGCGATGGATAGGGGTTGACAATGGTATCTTTTCGCTGCATACATGCAGGAAGCGGCTTGTGCGCCAGCTGAACTGCCTTTATGGTGAAAACGGTTTGAAGGCACAACGGCGGTGTGATAACGGTGAGGGCGCCGTGCATTCCATGGTTCCTGTTTGGTCAGGCAGTGTGGGCCAGGATGGTTGCAGCGGCCTTGTAAACGGGAATCCATATGGAGATGCTGCCAGAGTGTCAGGGGAAGTGTCAAAGAGAGGAGCAAAGGTGCTTTTTCATCACTACCAGCATTTCGAGGATGGTCTGGGATATAGAGTGGCTCCCAAAATTGAGGTGGAATGCGTCAGGCTGCCCGACCACCAGGTTGCTGTGCGGCTTAAAAGATATGTTTTGCCGCAAATCCAGGGGGATGAGCGCTTAAGCGATATGGTGCCTTTAGGGCCTCTCGACCTTGTGGATTGCTGGGCAGTCGGCTACTTGGAGGATGGCGTGTTTAAAGCGGCTAACTGGTCGATGAGGAGCTTTGATGCTCCCTGCCTGAATGATGAGCTTAGGATGGCTGTGCACGGTGATCAAGCCCCAGTGGTACACCTTGTAGATGTATACGGGCAGCAGTGGTTTTTTAGTATGGAGGGGCTGTAGCTATGTACAGGGATTGCAGGTAGCGACCATTGGCCCGTTGTTGCCTGTTGAGATAAGACCTTTGTAAAGTTCTAACTAGAATGCAATCAATCGATAAAAATTGGAGTTCGGTTTAGCGCAGTTAAAATTACCAGCTGGAGGTAGAAGCACTCATGTATCAGAAGCTGATGGACATATACGACAGGATGTATAAGCATTTTGGGCCCAGACACTGGTGGCCGGCCGATACGCCCTTTGAAGTGGTGGTGGGGGCGATACTCACCCAGAGCGTTGCGTGGCGAAACGTTGAACAGGCCATAAAAAACTTAAAACAGGCGGGGCTGCTTGACCTGCTTGCTATAGCTCATGCTGAGCTTGATGAGCTAGCCCGGCTTATACGTCCCACCCGGTATTACAACATGAAAGCCAGGAAACTGCAGGCCTTTTGCAGGCATGTTATGGAGAATTACGATGGGTCGCTGGAACGCCTTTTTGCCAAGGACCTGTGGCCTTTAAGGGAGGAGCTTCTGGGGATATACGGCATAGGCGAGGAGACGGCCGACAGCATACTGCTTTATGCTGCCGAGAAACCCATTTTTGTGGTGGATGCTTATACGAGAAGGATATTTTCCAGGCTGGGCATGGTGGGTGCCGATATAAAATACGGCCAGCTTCAAAGATTTTTCATGGATCACATTCCTCCTGATGTCATGGTTTACAACGAGTACCACGCGCAGATTGACGCGGTAGGCAACCATTATTGTGCAGCCAAAAAGCCGTCATGCGGAGAGTGCCCACTGAGGCCTTTGTGCGGCTTTGCCTCTGCTGTCTGACTTTCTTGTATCATTTTTAAGCTGTTCCCGGTTTGCAAAAAGCCACCACCTGCTTGTTGAGCTTTCCTGCTTTAAAAGCTTTAAAAATGCTTTTTAGATGGATACACCCATTTTTCATTCTTCTTTTGTTTTGGCCACGTAAGGCTCACCCTGTTTTGGTTTGGTCTTGCCTTTTTCCTGGAGTTCTGCTCCGCGCTTGTGCGTACCTTCCTGGCCTGTCCAGGCGTGGAAGGTAGAGATAAACTCGCCGTAGGCGCTCTTGTCCTGCAGTACGTCGCTTACCATATCATCTTTTCGAACGCGCTTTTTCTTTGCCAAGACTATCACCTTCCTTTTTGATTATCGTACTGTTAGTCTGTACATCTACGCTGTTTTTTATTTAAAATTGAGGCAGTAAACAGGCAAAAATAAATGAAGCCGCCGCTTCAAAAGGCCGGTTGAGTTTCCCTTTTGCGGAGCAGGTAAAAATGTGGTAAAATATTTTCAACTAGATTTTGACAGGGAGAGGAAGGGATTATGAGGCCGATATGAACCTGTGGGGGATATTTTTAAGCGCACTTATCATAGGTTTTTCAGGTGCTATGATGCCGGGGCCCATGCTGGGCGTCACCATTGACGGGAGCTTGAAGAGGGGTTCTGTAGCTGGGCCGCTGGTGGTATCCGGGCATGGGATTTTGGAACTGATGCTGGTTATCATCATGGCGTCTGGTCTGAAGGATTTTTTTGCAAATCCTAAGGTGGCGGGGTTGATAGGCCTGGTGGGTGGGGGATTTTTGATGTGGATGGGTTATGGTATGGTCAAATCGGCTATACGCAAAACCGTTTCTATACAGGGCAACGCTGAAGGCCGTTTCAGCGCTCAAAACCTGGTACTGGCAGGTGCAGCGGTCAGCATTACCAACCCATATTTTATAATGTGGTGGGCCACCACCGGTATGGAGCTTATACGCCAGGCTTATACCCTGGGATTTTTGGGAGTGGCGTTTTTCTATGTAGGTCATATACTGTCAGACCTCATATGGTACTCCGCCGTCTCCGTTGGGGTATCCAGGGGTAAGAAGATTTTAAGTGACTTCGTATATCGCTGGATAATCTTTGCCCTGGGGCTGTTTTTGATTGGGTTTTCGCTGTATTTCATGTACAGCGGAGTTAAAATGTTCGTATAGAAGTGAATGCAATCCAACAGACAATATTAAACTAAACATTAAGGGTAAGGAGGTTTTTAAAATGAGTACGTTGATAGAGGATGGGGCAGTGGTATTGTTTCAGGGCGACAGCATCACCGATTGCGGGCGAAGCAGGAGCGATGACCGGGACTTGGGAAAGGGCTATGCCAACATGATAGCGGCCTGGTTTAACGCCGTTTACCCCGAAAAGAGGGTGAGGTTTATAAACCGCGGAGTTAGCGGCAACCGGGTAAGAGACCTTGTCGAGCGATGGCAGCGCGACTGTATAGACCTTAATCCTTCGTGGGTGTCCATATTGATAGGCATAAACGACTGCTGGCGCAGATATGACAGAAATGACCCCACACCGGTAGAGGTGTTTGCGGCGGGGTACAGAAGGATTTTGACCGAGGTTCGCGAAAAGTTGAACGCGAAAATCATCCTTTGCGAGCCTTTTGTACTCCCGGTGCCGGATGACCGCAAGATGTGGCGGGAGGACCTGGACCCCAAGATTCAGGTTGTACGGGAGCTGGCCAGGGAGTTTGGTGCACTGTACGTCCCCTTGGATGGCATTTTTGCGGCAGCTGCCGCAAAACGCGAGCCGGAGTTTTGGGCACCTGATGGGGTTCATCCCTCTCAGGCGGGACATGCGCTCATCGCCCGTGCTTGGCTGCAAACAGTAAAGGCGGAATTGTAATAGCCAGGCGAGCATGGTATAACGCGATTAAGGTGTTTTCTCAAACAAGCTTGCGCTGAACAGAAAAACAAAAGTTTAAAAATTTTAAAAAGAAAGGAGGAAGGCGCTTTATATTCCAACCTGTGCTGTGCAGGATAATGCCGTCATGGCCTGTGAGCTTTGTATATGTTTTTTTCAATTTGACACGGCCATGGTGGTGACGTGCAGGAAGCACAAGCCGGCACAGGCTGGAGGCTTTGCGCCGCAGATGATATGGAACACAAGGCTGATATAGGAGTATTCGGTGGCTCAGGATTTTATTCCTTTTTGGAGGATGTGGAGGAGATAACAGTACCTACCCCCTACGGGGCACCCAGCGATAAGATCGCCCTGGCCAGGGTGGGGGACAAGCGGGTAGCTTTTCTCCCAAGGCACGGAAAGGACCACAGATACCCGCCTCACAGGATTCCATACAGGGCAAATCTGTATGCCATGAAGGAGCTGGGGGTCAAGCAGATCATCGCGCCCACCGCCTCGGGCAGCCTGCAGCCCCACATCAAACCCGGAGATTTCGTGGTGTGCGACCAGTTTGTCGACAGAACATGGGGCAGGGAGGACACGTTTTTTGAGGGACCGGTGGTGAGGCACGTGAGCGCCGCATATCCTTACTGCCACAGGCTGCGCAAGTTGGCGGTAGAGACCGGCAGAGAGCAGGGCATAACCATCCACGATGGCGGCACGGTGGTAGTGATACAAGGCCCCAGGTTTTCGACCAAAGCAGAGAGCCGCTGGTTCAGCAGCATGGGCTGGGAGGTCATAAATATGACCCAGTACCCCGAAGTGATCCTGGCAAGGGAGCTGGGCATGTGCTATGTGAACATTGCGCTCATCACCGATTACGATGCCGGGCTTGAAGGGCGCGACGATATAGCGCCGGTGACCGAGGAAGAGGTCTTTAGGGTCTTCAAGGAGAATAACGATAAGGTGAGGAACCTCATAATGGCCATGATTGAGAAGATGGACGTAAACGTTGAGTGTGACTGCTGCAAGTGATTTGATCTCTTAATGAGAAACCCTGTAATGCTCGGATTTGGCAAATTAAACTTGCAGAATCATAGCTTAAAACCGTGGCACAGCAGATGTACAGATGCATGGGTGAAGATAACAAGGATAAGGAGGGAGCGGCTATCAGGCCTATTGAGTGGAAAAACGATAGACTTTGCCTTCTGGATCAGACCCTTCTCCCACACGAGAAGAAGTATGTGGAGTGCTATACCTACAGCGACGTGGCCAGGGCGATAAAGGATATGATAGTCCGGGGAGCTCCCGCAATCGGCGTTTCGGCAGCTTATGGGGTGGTGCTAGGCGCTGCTGAATACAAGGGCGATGATGTGGAAGGGTTTCTCAAACACATTGAAGCGGTGGCGCAGGTGCTCAAAAATACCCGTCCTACGGCTGTCAACCTTTTCTGGGCCATAGAGCGGATGCTGAAGGTGGCCTTTGACAACAAGCAGAGGTCAGTCGACGATATCAAGGATATGTTGCTCAAAGAGGCCGACAAGATGGCACAGGAGGATGTTGAGACAAACCGCAGGATAGGCCACTTTGGCCAGCAGCTTTTAAAGGATGGCGATGTGGTGCTTACTCACTGCAATGCCGGTGCGCTGGCTACTGTAGGCTACGGCACCGCCCTAGGGGTTATACGGGCGGCCCACGAGGCGGGCAAAAATATCTCGGTATACGCCGATGAGACACGCCCCTATCTGCAGGGGGCAAGGCTGACGGCGTGGGAGTTGATGGAGGAAGGCATTCCGGTTACCCTGATCACCGACAGCATGGCGGGGTATTTCATGAAGAAAGGCGTCATATCGGCCGTCATCGTAGGGGCTGACAGGATTGCCGCCAACGGCGATGTGGCCAACAAAATAGGCACGTATACCCTGGCGGTTCTGGCAAAGGAGAACAAGGTTCCGTTTTATGTGGCGGCTCCGGTGTCCACCCTTGACCTTTCGCTGGAGAGCGGCGAGGATATTCCTATTGAAGAGAGGGACGAGCGCGAGGTCACCCATATAGGTGGAATACGGATTGCGCCTCACGGGGTGAAGGTGGCCAACCCGGCTTTTGACGTGACGCCAAACGAATATGTGACTGCTATAATCACTGATCGTGGAATTGTATATCCGCCTTACAAGCAAAATTTGGAAAAGTTGGTTAATAAAAACCCAAAATGAGACTGAAGTGTGACTTTTAAAGTGTAGCAGCTTTATACAGGGTTGCATTATATTTCATCAAATAAAAACCAGTGTAGCAGGCAAACTAAGAACAAGGAGGCGATAACTATGAAATTAAGAAGGTCCCTTGTTTTGTTTGCCTGTGTGTTACTGGTTTTAATATTTGTTGTTGCTTGTACGCAAAGGCCTGTGCCGCGGCAGCGCACCGAAAACGTGCCGCGCACAACCCGCTGGACGGCACCACCCAGAACGCCCACTACGCCGCCTGCGCCCAATGTGACGCCCACCCGGGTTGACAACAGGCAGTATGTAGACAGGGCACGCCGTATTGCCGATAACGTGGCTGACCTTAAGGAGATCCAGTCGGCCACATGTGTCATAAGCGGCAATACCGCCATAATAGGAGTGCAGTTCAGCGAGCAGTATAAGGGTAAAATGACCGACGAGATAAAGAAAAAGATCGATCAGGTGGTTAAAAGGACCGATACCAGGATTAATAGAGTAGCTGTTACCGCCGATCCTGACATGGTAAGCCGTATACGGGATATTTTCAGGGATATAGGTCGGGGCAGGCCACTGTCGGGCTTTGTGAAGGAGATCAATGAGCTGCTCAACAGGATGCAGCCCAAGTGAGGAATAGGGCTTTAAAGCCCTATTCCTTAATTTTTAACGAATGCCAGCTTGTACTGGTTGGCCCAAATTGCCGTTTCGCTTAGCTGGTTTGGCTATTGCTTGACGGTCATGCTCAGCTTACGCTGATATCTGACATCGATGTATTACGTCGATGCTTTTCCTGTACTGCAAGTTATACATTGATTGTCCCACAAAAAGCTAGAAAATATAAACAAATATAGCAAAATATGATATAATAATGGTATCAAATCCTAGGAAAAGGGATGAGGCCATTATGTTTTGCAGGAATGCAAATTATCAAATAT
>Ga0247720_100315_pt1 | contig 20342 bp, 33 predicted proteins | sample MSEWel2015_12_15_FD_189078 | JGI IMG/M metagenome (GOLD analysis project Ga0247720, IMG submission 189078) | Subsurface sediment microbial communities from gas well in West Virginia, United States - MSEEL Well Study Marcellus 3H_2015_12_15 | ecosystem: Environmental > Terrestrial > Deep...
ATATATTTCAACTGCCTTGTCAAACCGATAAAAGTGAGGTATAAAGCGACGGGAAAACTGAACTACAGGATTCAAGTGGAATTGCTCAATGATGAGCAATATTGTTAACGATATAGGTACAGAAGAATTGGTACCATAATGTTATCAGTTTATTTTTTTTGGTAGTTTAGGATAAATGACAAGCTCAAAATCATCCTGTTTATCTGGACACCACCTGCTACCTCTTACAGTCTTTGTATATACTGCTTTTTCGATAACTTCCTTAAGCAGTTTATTTTTCTCGGCTGGATCTTCTATGTTGTAATAGGATTCAAGAATACCCTCTATTTTAGGGATTATAAGCCTTTTGCTCTCTTCCCTGGAAGAGATATCTTCCAGTATTTTTTGCAATTCCTCTTTTTCCTTCCTGGCATTCTCTATCCTTTCGCTTAAAACCCTTGAACGTTCAATAAACTTGTCCACGGAATAGACACCTTGTTCAAGCAGGTCATGTAAACGGTTATATTGCATATTCAACGTCTCAAGCTCTTTTTCAATCCTGTTTAGTGATGTTTTTATAAGATCCAAATTTTCAGAATTATTTGGATATTCTTCTTTTTCGCTCAATTCAAGTTTATAGTCTTTAAGCCATATCTCTAATGCTTGAAGTAACCTTTTCTCCACCAGATCCAAGAGGGTACTTACATTTTTACAAGAAGTATACTGACACATGAGAAGGTCCGGCCTTCCATCGTTGAAGGGCCTTCTTATCATTTTCCGTCCACATATGCCACATACGATTAACCCGGCCAGTGGATTTTTGATGATATACTTCCTGGGAACCGGAACACTAGGATTTTTCGCTAAACGTTCCTGGGCCATCCTGAAAGTTTCCTCATCGATTATAGGCTCATGTAATCCGTCCACTACCAGCCATTCTTTACTTCTAGGTCGTTGTACTACCGTCTGGCCATTTATTATTTTCTTAATCTGTGGCCTAAAATTCCAGCGAATTTTCCCAATATAAACAGGATTTTGAAGTATTCCCTGGACAGATGCATTCACCCAATCGCCACCATTTGCGGCAGGTATCTTCATGTTGTTTAATTTCCTAACAATCTGGGAAACACCTATTCCATTGACATACCACTCAAATATTTGTTTTACTACTTTGGATTCTTCGGGGTGAGGTACCAGAGTATAGCCCTTGTCTTTTTCTAGCTTTTTTCGTATATAACCATATGGAGGCTTATTGCCAACATATTTGCCTTCTTTAACCGATTCAAGCCTGCCACGTTGTAAACGCCTATTTATGACCTTATATTCCCTTCTAGACATAAATAAGCCAAATTCAAAATATTCCTCGTCGAATTCGTTTTGTGGATCATATACCTTGACGGGGGTAATAATCTTTGTATTTGAATACTTAAAAGTTTGTGCCACTATCCCTTGATCTATTGTATCACCACGGGCCAGACGTTCGACTTCTACAACCAATACACCTTCCCACATTCCCTCTTCAACGTCATGAAGTAATTGTTGCATGACTGGCCGGGAAGATATAGTCTCGCCGGACCCAATCTCTTTATAAATTTTAGTTACGTTTAGGCCCATTTTTCTGGCCAGTTCCAGCAGTATTTTTTCATGCCTCGCTAAAGTTTCTCCTTCTCCTCTTTCCTCAGCTTCTATATCAGCTCTGCTTTTCCGTAAATACATGCAGTATGCCATTTTTGAAACAACTCCTATTTGATCCTCCTCAGGATAAATTCATCATGCTTTTTAACTTCTTCTTCAATACGTGTAAGCTGTTCGGCATTTTGCTTATATCCATCAAACAGAGCTTTTAGCTTTTCACCATGATCATGCTCTATTTTCAGTACAGTATTTTTGACTTCTTTAAGCTCGTTTTCTACTTTATCAATTCTTTCGTTTACCTGTTTAAACCCTTCCTGCATTTCGGCATATACGTTCCTAAACCCCTCGTGCATTTCGGTACGAATATTATTAAACCTTTTATCCATTTCGGCATATACATTTTTAAATCCCTTTTGCATTTCAGCGTACATTTGAGTCATCAACTCAAACATTTTTTCTTCATTGTTCATAATGCTCCACCCTTTCTGATTGTATTTTGACTTTTAATATTTTTTGCTTGTTTGATTTTTCCCATAATCATTTTACTCTTTTCTACGAGCTTAATCAAATCCGGCCTTTCACATAGTATTACGTTGTTTTTCTTAGCCAATTCCTTAGCCGCTTCAGTAAAGTAATTGTTAGTTACTACAATAGCGTATTCTGCCTTATAATAAGATTTTGCAGCGACTATTTCCTGAACAGCCTTAATTCCGACTTTAGATTTATAGCGCTTTGCTTGAACTATGTATGTCTTCCCATCTTTCTCCATGTATAAATCTGCTCCAAAATCACCTGAATCCGGTGTCTTCTTGACCCTGTAACCTAGAGATTTAAATAACTCCTTCAAGAAAATTTCAAACTGGTGTCCTGTCATCCTGTCAATATTAAGTATTGGATTTCCCTTCTGACTTTTGGGTTGTTTACTGCTCAACAGTCCAAAAAGGACCTTTTCAAAAAACTTCAAGTCTCTTTTATTTGATAAACGTTCAAGCCACTTTTCTTTTAAATTGCTTAAATAAGCTGCTACTAATGCAACAAATAAAATAGCACAGAATAACCAGATGAAAAAGAAAACAATAAATAAATTTTGTGCCATGCAGTTTCCCCCATTTACCCTTACCCTTTTAATTGCTTTATTGTGCGTTTGAGTCCAAAGCTGATGACATTTCGTCTTTGGTCTTATCCATTTTATCTTTTAATTTTAACAGTTCAACAAATTTTTCCAATTCCTTTTTGCTTTCCGGACTTAATTCGTTAATACCTAATTTGTCATAAGTTTTCTCATAGGGGTTACGAATGTCAGAATAACCAAGGAGATAGTCTGTAGAAACGTTAAATAGACGAGCTATCTTTTTCAGAGTTTCATAATCTGGTTGTCTTTCGTTTGTCTCATACTTTGATAGAGCGTAATAAGTAATACCAATTTTTTGAGCTAATTCAGCTCGTCCCATATTTGTTTCTTCCCTTAATTGTTTAATTCTATCTCCAATTTTCATATTTCTCCTCCTCTGAATATCATTATACCAAACGTCCAAATAATTGATAGATATTTATACAAAATGGGTAAAATTGTGTTGACATTCTACAAAATGTCTATTATAATATAAAGCGTAGAGTTACTAAGTAAGGGGGAACCGATATGAGGGAAGTTTTACGACAATACAGATTAAAGAGCGGTATGACAGTTGAGCAAATAGCAGAGATTGTAAAAGTTGCCCCATCAACCTACTATAAATGGGAAGATGGCAGTAGAAGTCCTAATATAAAAAAGGCTTTACTCTTAGCAAAGATTTTAGGCAGTACAGTTGAAGAACTTTTTTTTGATGAATATTTAGACAAAACGTCTAAACAAAACAAAAAAGAAAGCATACAGTAGCATAGTACAAACTATAGAATTCATATTTTATTTAAAGCATTTTAGATTTGGGGGTTTTTTAATGAGCAATATAGTAGAAACCTATAAAATTAACAATACCACTATCAAAATCTGTGATGATGCATACAAAAACAAAACATCAGAGGATATACAAGCAATTCTTAAAAGAATTACCCATATCCGCTTACAAACAATATATCGAAAATCTACTTACCAGGAATGTAGAAAACCACATCTATTGGGGATACGATAACAAACAAAGGGGAGGAGAAATATCATGAATTCTCAAATAAACTTTACGTCTAATCCAAAATTTGTACAAGCTCTATCGGAAGACTATAAGACAGATAAGATGACTTTGGACGAGGTTTTATTGCGCCATTATCACATCAAAAAGGTCCTGCAATCTATACTGAGCGAGGATGAACTTAATCTTTTAGACAGAATTCTCGTTGAACAAAAGGTAAGAAGAGAACTATTAGGAGAAGCTAACTCAGAACAAGGAGTCTTTGAAAGTTTATATGAAAAGCTCCATGGGCCGATATGGGGAAAATACGAAGATTAAAAAGGGAGGGGGGAAAAATCATGGCAAAATCGTCTGACTTGTATCCTGGGGCCATATCGACTATATCCAGCAAACGCATTGTGTACAATGGCATCAATTTGTATGGCCAACTTATTACCATAGTTAATGTTTTCAAATTCAACGGTAAAGATGTCGCAGAGGTACGCTTTCATGATGAATCTATCCCATTAAAATATATTTTTTGCAGGCACATTTCAAGACCTAAAAGTGCAGCTAATAAGAAATAGCAAAGGATGATTGACGTGAATTATATCAAAGAGATCAATGCCTTCATGGATTGGCTCGAAACAAACCCATTGGATGCAACCACTCAAAGTTTGTGGTTTCATCTCATGGCAATTGCAAACAAGAGTGGTTGGCCAGAGTGGTTTGCGGTGGCCAATCTAACATTGATGGCAAGGCTGGGCGTTTCAGAAAATACGTTGGTAAAGCATAGAAATATTCTCGTACAAAAAGGAAGGATTGAGTACAAAAACCAGGGAAAACAAAAGCCAGGCAAATACAGAATTATTCCTTTTGCCTCAAATTTTGAGGTGAATCATGAGGTAACCGAAGATGTTACCTCAAAAATTGAGGTAAATCGTGAGGCAATGAAAAGGCTTACCTCAAATTCTGAGGCAAACCTTGAGGCAAACTATGAGGTAAAGTGTGAGGTAAACCATGAGGTAAACCGTGAGGCAATATATAAACTAAACGAAACTAAACGAAATATAAATAATAGTGACGACGTCTATATTATTAGCAACAGCCAGGCAAAAACTGTAAACAACAACGACCCTTTGGTGTTTTATCAGAAAAATATTGGACCTTTACTGCCGAGTATTGTAGATTTAGTGAACGAGTATCGTAAAGAGCTTCCGGATGAACTTATTACAGAAGCATTTCGGCTGGCAGTCAAAAACAATGTCAGAAATATGCGATATGCGGAGAAGATTATGCTTTCATGGATAGATCGAGGGATTAAAACCATAGATGACTACAAACGCCATGAGGCAGAATGGGAAAGCAAAAAGGCCGGCCAGGAAGCGAACAATGAGCCTGAAGGACGGAAATATAGTGCTGAAGAAATTGAAGCTGCAGCCAGGTATATCAAGAAAGCAGTAAACAAGTATAATGGCGATAACGTCATTGAATACATACATTCCCTGGGCTATCCTGCCGAGGTAGCCGAAAGCGCAATAAAAATCTTAGTTGAGAGGGGTGAACTGGCAGTATGAAATTTAGAGTTATTCCTCTTTCGTTACGGGAAGCAAACGAATTTGTTGAAAAATATCATCGACATCACAAGAAAGTCCAAGGTTATAAATTTTCGATAGGTGCAGTAAACGAAAACGGGGAATTATGTGGTGTAGCTATAGTTGGTCGCCCAGTCGCAAGGTTGCTGGATGATGGTTTCACTCTAGAAGTCACCAGATTGTGTACTGACGGTACTAAAAATGTTTGTTCATTTTTGTATGCCGCATGTAGAAGAATAGCACGTGAAATGGGATATAAAAGATTAATAACCTATGTATTAGAGTCAGAATCTGGCACATCGTTAAAAGCCGCAGGTTGGAAATGTGTTGGACTAGCAGGTGGGGGAACGTGGAACAGACCCAATATAGGTCGTTACAGAGAAGATAAACATCCTATTTGCAGAAAAATTAGGTGGGAGGTGAATTTAGCATGAGCATGTCAGCTATTGGAGAATGCATGGATCTTGAATCTTTAAAATCAACGTTTCAAAGTTTAGAGGGAAGAAATTATGATGAACGTAAATGTATTATATGTGGCTCGATTGTGAAATTTTATGATGATGAGTATAAAAAACCATGTAAGAAATGTGGAACAATGGTTTTCCTGAAGATTGAAAAGCCTAAGATTAAAAGGCAAATAAAATGTTGGGTATGCTTGGATAAAGGGATAGTGCAATTCCCTATTCAAGCTGATAATAAAATATACTATTACGTTGCCCGGTGTAATTGCCCGGCTGGCATGAAGTATCCTTCCACAATTCCTTTATTAGCCCAATGCGAAATGGCCCCAAGAGAGGAATTTATAGAGCTCGAAAACAGAAAAACTTGTGCCCCGGACACCGTCCTGGTGTAGGTTTGAATATGCTGGTACTGGGGAAGATGGTTTTACTGATTATTGTAAGTGTCCTAAATGCGGAGAAGTATTTTATATCCCATATGCTGGATTATAACGGAGCTTGTTAAGCAAAGAAGTTAGTAAAACAGATATAAATAAAATTTGGGGGTTAAACCAATGTACAGAAAAATTTGTCCATACTGTAATGATGTATCTTATAGCTCTTATAGAGAGGGTTTATGGATCTGTCCTCATTGCCACATGGATATTACTGAAATAGTTGGCACAGATGAAAATATCTGTGACGAGCATAAAGGGGAAAGGGGTGAATTAGATGCCTTCATTGACAGAAAAGGCAGATGTTTTTAACGCTATAGAGTACGTGGAAGATATCTTAAAAAATTGGGATATATACAAGTTGATAATTGAAGATGTTGGTAATTATCCAGGGATAGAAAAGTACAAAAAAGTAGCTTATATCATGAAATGTATTGAAAATATGCAAGAATTTCTTACAAAAAAGGAATGTACTTACATTGAATTGAGGTATTTTAAAAAGAAAAGCTATCAAGAGATAGCTAAAAAATTAAACGTGACGCCCCGAACTGTAGCGAACTGGCGAATACGAATACTATATAAGATTGCCAAGCGTGGCGCACTAATATAAACATATATTGTTTATATTAAACTGATGCAACGTTTCTTTATAACGTTGCATTTTTATTTCATTTTGTTTTCATCTTTATTTCATTTTTAAGCATTTAAAAAGGTTTTTATGCTACTTTAAAATTGGTGATTAAAAATGAAGATTATCACTCCCAGCGGGATCTTCGAGATACTACAAAACGCCAGCTTCGGCGAGTTGTTAAATGCTATATTATTGGTGATTATTCTAGTAGTTTTGGTTATGTACTTTATCTGGCGTGTAGCTTGTCGGGAAGGGTGGCTGTGATGATTGTACCGCAATGGCTGGTTTATGATTTTATGACACTTGCAAAGCTATATATGGCCATCATCTTTATCCCAGCTTTGATAATGATTGTACTAGGTAGATTGCCACTCTTCAAATTCTTCAGGAGGTAACAAATGCAGTGCAGTTATTTATTGAATTCTTAAAATGGTTTTTCTCTTTTCCGTTGTTGATAAAGCTGGTTTTCGGGGTGGCAATATCAATAAGTTTACCCGTTGCTTTATTAACCGTTACGGGGAGGCTAAAGTAAATGAGCTTTACGGTGAATATGGATGAAGTGTTACAGCAGTTTGCAAATGTGTTTGGCTCTTTATCGCCCCTGGTGTGGCCCTTTGTGGGAGCAACGTTGGCGCTCTTTGTGTTTGGTGGCTTACTGACGTTGTTCCGCAGGTGGAGCAGGTGATATGAGTGCCACATTTGGAACTTAACTATAACATAGGTGATTTTTATCAGGTAATTGAAGATTTATTAAGTGCATTTGGCCCAATACTGTATTTTGTGATTGGAGTGGGTTTAGCAGTATTAGTTATCAGCGGGATAGCGCACATAATCGCCCGAATACGTGGCGATGAGTAATATAAAAATTTTATGAAAGGAGTGTTTCAACATTATGGAACCAACAACCGGATTGGCACTTAATATCAATGTTGCGGATGTGTTTAATTACATCAGCCAGCTATTTACTGCTTATTGGCCTTTGCTGGCATTCGGTTTAGGTGTGCTGGCGTTCCCAATGATTGTAGGAGCCGCTAAATCGATAATCTCCAGCAGGAGACGATAATCTAAAGAAGCCCCTGCAGAGCAGGGGTTTTTCTCTAACCGGAGGTTGCAACAAATTATGAAATATAAGATATTTGGGCTGATGTTAGTGTTGATTATAAACTTTTTTTACATAACAGCCAAAGCAGAAGAAATCACGTTTGATATAGTTAAAACAGTCGGATATGTGGGAGCAGAGGTACAAAATGGGACGACTGGATACTCAGAGATAATAAGTTTGTGGAGTGTATTTCAAGATGTGCAAGGTATTAGCAATTTAAGTGTTAATTATATTAAAGTCGGTGGAATAGACGGACGTGGTACTTTGATTTTAAGACTTTACCCGCAAGATAACCCAATTGGTAGTATATCTTTACCACCCAACCCTGGGGATCCGGATCTGGGAGAGATGGAACTTGCACAATTGTTCACGGGTTGGTCGTTCCAGCTTAGGGCAGAAAAAGGTAGATTATTTTTTATGGAGATGAGAGGGCAAATACAATTAAACGATGGTACTAAAAAGAACTTTAAAATACTCTTTGATGGCCAACCTAGCGAACCAGGAGAACCTGGGGAACCGGGAGGTCCAACAGAACCGCCAGGGCCTATTCAGAATGTCAGAGCTGAAGTCCAGGGGGATAACATAATTGTGAGATGGGACCCTGACCCTAATGCTGAAGGGTACAGGGTGATAATTAACAATAGTCAGACAATAGATGTGGGGAATAATACAAGCTATACATTTACTCCTGTTCCTGGCCAGCCGTATGAGGTTGAAGTGGTGGGGTATAACAACCTGGGAGAATCGCCAAGGACCCAGCCCATAACAGTGATCCGACCGGAGGACCCATCGGTTATAATTGTTCAGCCACCTGATATTAATATTCCTGTACCTATGCCGGTGTATTTCCCTGATGTTCCACCACCACCTTCACCACCACCTGTAAATCCTTATCCGTCACCGGGGAATTATATACCGAATAATCCGGATAATTATAAACCTAGTTTTGACCCATCCCAGTATATGCCTAGGGAATATAACCCGTCCTTAGATGGTGATATTGAGAGATATAATCCTCCACCGTTAAGCATTCCGGAGCCGGTACCTTCTCCGGAACCATTACCCAGTATTCCGGATCCTGTAATTATGCCACATGATGAACCGATACCAAGCCAGGAACCCAGAGAGGTGCAAGCTCCAATAATGCCGCAGGAACCGAAACAACAGGAAGAGCCTATAACAGTAGAACAGCCCAGACAAGTTGATCCTGTAACGGTAGAACCGCCGAGGCCCCAGACTGGATACCAGGCCCAACAGCCAATACAGATGGATCCACCTAGAAGCCAGACTGGGTATCAGGTCCAGCCACCGAGGCAACAAACAGGATACCAAATGCAACCACCTAGACAGACGGATCCTGTAACAATGGATCCGCCAAGGAACCAGACAGGATACCAGGTCCAGCCCCCCAGACAACAAACAGGATACCAGGTACAACCGCCTAGACAACAAACTGGATACCAGATGCAACCGCCAAGGCAGATGGATCCGGTTACGATGGATCCTCCAAGGCAAATAGATGCGGTAATTATGGATCCGCCCAGGGAAATTACAGGATATGAGATGCAACCACCAAGGGAAATGGACCCACCATTAACACCATAAAAAGGGTGAGAATATGAGGAAAATAATAGTCTTGCTGGCTTTATTGCTTGTAATGCCATATTTCGTATATGCTGAAGGGGAGCCAACAGAACCTATTACAACAGACACCATACCCATGAGACCATTGAATTTACGATATGCGAATGTAACTCCAACGAGTGTAACTCTAACCTGGGATGACAATATGGGATATGATGCTGTAACAAGCTATAACGTGTATCAAAATGGTATGAAGGTTGGATCTACTACGGTTTCCAGCTATGTTGTATCCACCCTTCAACCGGGGAAAATGTACACCTTTGAAGTAACCGCAGTAAATTACTATGGTGAATCCTTTGCCAGCGATCCGATACGTGTTATTACTCCAAAATATGAGATCACAGCTCCCAGGGATTTAAGGGCCTTAAACATAACCGATAAAACAGCATTAATTACCTGGCAAGGTGAAGGGTTTTATGAGATATACCTTAACGATCAGCTATTAGGAACTACAAACAGAAACGAATATTTTTTAGAAGGACTGGATCCAGGAAAGAGTTACAGGGTTAGGGTTTGTTCCGCAGAAGACAGCAGTTTATACACATTGCTTGATTTTACTACCGGCCAGGCCATAGATGAATTCAGCCTAGAAACGATCATGAATAAGGGTTTCGAGTATATTCAGGGGATGGGTCCTTATCTGGCTGTGATTTTAGGGATTGCATTAGGGTTTGTGCTTATAGAGAAGTTTTGGGACGCCTTTTATAGATTAGTGGAGTGATGAAGATTGTTTAACTACTTAGGTGGCCTTTTTACAGGTATCATAAGCTGGTTTGGCGACAAATTAGATGCTTTGGGTGGCTTTATAGGTGGTCTTATTGGGAGACTGGGGGATTTTTTAGGAAGCATAATCAAAAATGCTGTAGATGTGCTTATAAGGGTTTTGGGTTTCTTCTTGTCGCCCATTTTAGCGGTGATATTAGGCATAGTATTTTTTCTACAGCAAGTGATGAATATCGCAATATTGATAATACGAATAGTGGCCAGGCTATTTCAGATAGCTGGACATCTTATAGGTGAGATTTTTAGTGCTTTATATGGGCTTAATTACACAGGATCTACTTCTCACTACGTTTTACCTAATGCCTATCAGTCGGGATTTATGGCCATTATAAACTTCATGGATCAGACTGGTTTGTCCAAAATTGCTTTAATTTTGGCTTTCTTCATATGGATTATGACAGCTTATGCTGTAGTGAAAATTATAACCAACCGGGGATGATTAAGGATGTTAGACAATGTTTTACCGACAGTACAAAAGTTTATATTGCAAATATTTTATCCGGTTACAAACTACTTAAATTCGGCCTTGCAATATCTGGACCAGGTTCAGATACAGCCGGCAAGGGCTTTAAAGCTGGACTACTTTTTAGGTCCAATCTCTGTGTTAGGTCCTGAATGGCGTGCACTAGTAGGAGCAATAATAGGTTGCCTTTTAATCCTCTTTACGGCCTTTGTTGTGAGAGGAATATATAACTTGTATTTGCTGTTTAAAACCGGAGTTAAATGGTGGTAAAACGTCTTTCATATTTGCCTTATAACCGGCTTTTTATAGCTGGGTAATAGTTTTTATATTACCTATCCTGAAAAAATTGCTCTAAAGCCAAATATAAAAGCCGATAAAGGAGGTTTTATAATGGTATTCTCATACTTCTTTCAAGCGGCCATGGGTGTAGGATTTGCATTTGCTCTAATTAGCATACCTTACATCATACTGTATAGGAGGTTGAAGAATAAATGAGAAAGTACACTCCGGACAAGGTACTTGTAATCTCTGATAATAAAGTCGAAATTTTACCGGTTGCTAAGGTTGACGAAGAGAAGATTGAAACAGATATGCATATATTCCCTGTCGCAGATGCAAAGGCCCTAATCAACCCTGCAGAAGGCAATATCTATTACGTGGTAAATTGCTCCTTACCGTATCTTCAGGAATGCCAACATTTGAAGGAGTTATCTGAAAATATTGCCATTAAGAATATGTTTAACTTTGGGGAGCAGGAAAGAAAATTTGATATCAAGTTTTACGTCATGCTTGCAGTTTTGGTAATTACAATCTTCTTACTAAGGGGGTAATACAGAATGGATCAAGAAAAGACACTACAAGACATTATGGCCGGGGATTTATTTGCGTCTTCTAAAGGTGAAATGGTTGAAACATTGAAGTTTATGGAAGGTCATGCCGTACCACTCACCAGATACCAGGTGGCCGGTATGGCCTATTGTGAATACCTGGACAGACGAAATAAATCTAATATAATGCAGATTTTTTCTAGAACAATTAAACAGCACACCAAGGATATGGCTAAGCCAGACGTATTCATAGACGTTATTGAAGCCCTTACTTTGGCAGATCGAATCAAGGGAAATGTTAGGCTCAACAATATATTCCGATCCAACAATGATAAATAGGAGGCAATATAGTCATGTATGTATGGGTATTTCAGGGTAATTTAGGGGAAGGTAAAACGTCTGCAATGTCTATCCTGGCTCATTACTATGCAAGCAGGGCAAGGAGACTAGGTATTGACGTACAGCTATTCGCTAACTATGGACTAAAAGGCGCCAGAAGGCTTACACATTATTCAGACTTTTATAAAGTAGCTGAGGCAGAAAGCTCAATATGCCTACTTGATGAGGCTCACACAAGTCTAGATAGCCGATTATTTCAAAAGGGAAGCAATATATATCTAACCCAATTCTTTTTTTATCTCAGGAAACTGAGGGCCAGTCTTTTTATGACCACACCAAATATACGCAATTTAGATAGTCGTATAAGGGCCTTATGCAATATACTTGTTGACTGCCATAAAACACCGGCTGGATTTATTTATTACATTTACGATTATCAGGGGGAAAGGCTTTTAAAAAGAAAGTTTTTGCCTATGTATAAGGCCCAGGAGATATGGGCTGTGGGCCTTTATGATACGAATCAGATTATAACAAGTATTGAATTTCCGGCCAACGAAAGGCAATTTAAACAGTTCCTAGAACAGATTATAGAGATTAACGACACTTACCGAGGGAGGGAAATCGAAAATGCAGTGTGAAAGGCCCATAAATCCATATCAGGTATTATACTTTAATCCTTCTATTCATTCGGTAAGATTTGCCAAAATGGCGGAAAAATACCATAACTTTAGAGAATTAAGCATATTACAGAAGGTGGCCAGGTTAACAGGATATGATTTAATCGAATCATCACGGCTTAACTGGAGGCAAAGGGATAAGTGGAGGAGTAACAAGTTTAAGATAGGGTATTTTGTATATTATCTTGTACCACCAGGGAGCGTGAAATTAAGGGGAGATGAGTATGAAGAATAGATATAGACATTGTGTAGTTATATTTATTACAGCCATTTTGATTTTCCAGACCTATATCGCATTTGGTGCAGAAATCGTACAGGTTGAGGACATTCCTTCTTATATACTCCTTGAAGGGGAATGGATAACAGGAGGAACACGTTACTTCCCAGGTACTTATCCAAACGGTCTTTTTGTGAGTAGTGAAGGTAGTACTATCACGTTTGCGGGGGTATTTTCTAGTTTTTCTTTTAGTTATTTGCATGGAACTTTTTCTAGTGTGTATTATGGAGGGTGGAGGATATATATTGATGGTAATTTTGTTGAATATGCAAGTGGTACTACAGGTAGTATATCCGCTTATACATATACTTCACCGAAGCTTCCAAATGAGTATCACGTGGTAAAATTAGAGACTACTAGGGATTTATGGTCAGTAGCAAACAAGTGGGGTATTGACTATATTTCCGTTGATGGTAGCTTTGACCAAAACTATAATGGTAGTGCTCTTCCACCTGATACTACACCGCCAGAACCAGAACCGGAACTTACTATGCCTACTCAAGTAAAAAATGTAAGGATTGAGGATATAACTTCAACAAGTGCAACAATTTCTTGGGATCTCAATTCTGAATCTGAAAATGTTTTAAAGTATATTGTCTATCTCAACGGCGAAAAATATGGAGAAACAACTGGAACAGAGTACACAATCAGCAATCTTCAGCCTAATACCACCTATCAAGTTACCGTAACCGCAGTCAACGATCTAGGAGAAGCCCCAGCTTCAGAACCGTGCATTTTTACTACACCAGAGCCTGAACCAGCACCGCAACCTATACCCCCTACCCAGGTTAAAAATGTGCATGTAAAGAATATGACATCTACAAGTGTCTTAGTGGCTTGGGATCCTAATCCGCAGGCTGAAAACATCACAAAATACATTATTTATCTCAATGGCGAAAAATACGGGGAAACGGAAGATATAGAATACGTCATAGACGGGTTAAAAGAAGGCGAAAAATACACCGTAACTGTTGCAGCAGTCAACGATCTAGGGGAAGGCTCAGTTTCAGAACCTATTACGTTTACTACTTCAAAAATTGTTGATATATCCAATTCCATTAAGGTACAAGATATCTTATCTTCAATAGTAGTCTTATTTACAAATTTATGGCCCTTATTAGCTTTTGCCCTGGCCTTAACCGCTATTGTGCCCATTACAAGAATACTAAAACAAACATTCAGGAGGCGGTCAAATGCTTAATCGGAGGGACTTAATGCGGTTTAAAAAGTATGTAGAAGAAGACTTGATTGAAAAACAAAGATTACTTCCTATGCTCCAGCAGAAAAACATTAATATGGCCAGGCTTGTACAATACCAGATCCAAGAAATGATAGCCCTACTCTTTAGAATTGAAAAAGAACTAGGAAGAATTTAATATATGCCCTAAAAGGGCATTTTATTTTTAAAGGTACACCTTTACAAATTGTTTAATCATAAGATCAATCCTATTTTTAAAGGTGTAATGCAGAAATTTATAAATGTTTTCATATTATGATTAGCTTTTTTAAACAAAACGGCCTTTACATTATATGAGAGAAATAAAAGGGGTTATACAGGAGGGGTTATAGTGATATTCGGATATGTGAGAGTTAGCACAAAAGAACAATGTGAAGATAGGCAGGTAGACGCTATAAAACAATACTGCCAGGAAAATAAGTTAGAGTTAGAAGAAAGAAATATTGTTATTGACAAACAGAGCGGAAAGGACTTCAACCGTGAAGGCTATCAGTTATTAAAGAACTATCTTCTAAGGTTCGGTGATACTCTAATTATCAAAGAGTTGGATCGATTAGGACGAAATATGGAGCAGATTAAGCAAGAATGGCAGGACCTTATACACAAAGGGATTAACATTATCGTAATTGATACACCTATTTTGAACACTACAGCTAGGACGGATCTCGAAAAGAGATTGATTAGCAATATTGTTTTTGAATTGTTAAGCTATATGGCCCAAAAAGAACGTGAGCGAATAAAACAAAGACAACGGGAAGGCATAGAATCGGCGAAGAAAGCTGGCAAACATCTGGGAAGGCCCAGAATTGACTTTGAAAGGCTAAGCAAGGAACAAAAAGAGGTTATAAGGCAGTATTATTATCGATGGAAAAAAGGTGAAATTACAGCTGTTAGTTTTATGCAAAAGATAGGCCTTAAACGAAATACGTTTTATAAAATCATGAAACAGTATGCAGAAATTATAAAAGGGTGTGAGAATATATAAACTTTATTGTTCACAGATTTTCCTAATATTGCTGTACTACGCTAGTTTCTATACATTATAAGGTGCGTAAAAAGCTCTAATTTATTATAATCTATAACGTTTTGAACATTGTAGGTATACTGAAAGAAGGTAGAAAAATAAAGGTGGTTAAATCCGATTGTGGGGCAGTAAAAGAGAGTTTCTGTTTGAATGCTTTTGGAAGATAAATAGACCAAAAGTAAAAACCGTAAGTAGAAATCTCGAGTTTTATATTTTAAAAAAATGTTATAATTTCGATATTTTTAGGAGGATTTTATTGTTTTTTGGAGAATATAAAAAATAAATTTTTACGGAGGATTGTAATCGGGGGATTATAATGTGTGTGGTTAGGAAATACGTACCATTTCAAGCTTATGTGCTGGATGATCCTGATGTATTTTATGGAAGAGATGAGGAAATTATAAAAATACTTAATATTCTTGAGGATGTACGTACTGGAATGGTGCATAAACATCTTTATATATATGGTGAAGTAGGTATTGGGAAAAGTTCTCTAGTGAAACAAATTGAGCTGATTAGTAGAGGGGACAATCGTATATTAAAACGATTAGGATTTAGTGATAGATGTGGATTTAATTTTATTGTATGTAAGATTATTCTTGATGGAAATAAACGGCTAAATGAAGTGATAGATGATATTACGCGAATTATCAAGCAACGAACTTATCCAAGATTGTTAAATATTTTAAATAGTATAGAACATATTAATAGTACTATAAAATTGGGGAATATTGGGAATATTTTTGAAACTACTTTTTCTATATCGATGAATAATCGTCCTATATCGATGAATAATCGTCTTTTAGAAGTATTAAGTAAGACTTCTGATAACATACATAGGCTTTGTAAAGATGGATTAATTTTAATAATAGAGGGACTTGATGGAATTTCGGATTTACATAATAAACAATTGTTTTTCAAAACTCTCTGTGAGCAAATGAATAATGATAAAATTACTAATATATGTTTTATAATAACATCAGATAAGCAAATTCAAGATGAAGGTATATATTTTGAAGGATTTTTTGACTGTTTGAAATTGAAACCATTAGATAAAAAGGCTGTAGAACTACACCTTAGATCAACTCTGGATAAAGTAAAACATACTATATCTCAGGAAGTGATTGATGCAATATATGATTGTTCGCAAGGGATTCCAATGCAAGTTCGTCTTATTTCTAGAGAGGTATATTTAGCAGATACAGATAATTATATTGATATTAATGATTTTAAAAAAGGATATCAAGAATATTTAAGACAACATGGTAAAAAGTCCAAACGGGATATTGAGAGGTGTTAGTATTATGGACATTAAGAAAGTACATAACTTAGAGGAATTTATCAATTATTTGGGAAATGATACCAAAATAATAATTTCTGAAGGAATCTATTTGTTATCTTCTTTAGAATTGTATCCAAATGAACAAATATTTTTCTCTGATGTATTTGATGGTAGACAACTAGTATTAAGGGGATTCAAAAATATAGAAATAAAAACAAACATAATTGGGCAAACTAGTTTTCTCTGTCAACCAAGGTATGCAAATGTCCTAACATTTATCGATTGTGATAACATAACCATTGACGGTTTGGTTTTTGGTCATACTGAAGAGAGTGGTTATTGTTATGGTGGTGTATTACAATTTGAAAACTGCACAAATATTAGAATTATAAATACAACATTATATGGGTGCGGTACAGAAGGCTTATCGCTTGCTAAAGTTAAGAATTTTTCTTTTGTTAATTCTACAATCAAGGAATGCACATATAGAATAATGACGATAACAGATTCTTATAATGTGCAATTAATAAGATCGAAATTTTTTAATAATGGATGCTATGATTTAATTAGAATTGGAAATTCAGAAAAAGTAAAATTCTGCCAATGTGAAATATACAATAATTGGACAGCTTACGAGAACTATTTAGATAACCCATTGTTTAATATTAATTTTTCGAAAGAAATATGTGTTATAGATTCTTATATTCACAACAATTTAATTAATTACTTGGTTAATAATGAAAATGTGCTAATTGAAAAAGATAATAAAGAAAAGGATAATATTTTAATGAAAGGCAGATATAATAAATCTGATGAAGAAAGAATTTCTTTAGATAATCCTGTTTCTCTATGAGCCATTCGGTTTTAATGTCGCAAGTGATAATTTGCTAATATTTTACAAGTACAGGACTTTTTGTATGATTGTGGGCAGAGTTGTTGGCCAGATTGACGGCCAGTGGTTTTTATAGCCAAATTTAAGAGCAAATAAAAGAAAACGAGGGATAATAATACCCTTCGTTTTTGTTTTTGGCGGTTTAATGTTATAAAATTTTTGTGCGGTATTTATGTGATTTTCGATAGTAAAATCTTCAACAGTAAAATTAGATTTGTAAAAAATTTGTTTTTGGACCTTGTTGTCAAGTATAATTAGAAATAAAATGATAACATTAAGGTACCGAAGAACTAGCACACTTCGAAATAGTTGGTGCTATGGTCTACCAACTGATGAAAGGTGCTTGCCCTGAAGAAATTAAGATGGCTGATATGGGCACGTATTACGCTGACCATGATAATGCCGTTTATCCAAGCACTGGTACAGGCGTGCCTTTCACTGCTGCTTATATTCAGTCCAAGGGTGACCCAATAGCAGACCTTCATGAGGATTTAGCAGCTGAGCAGAAGGCGCGTGCAACATACGAAAATCTCATCAAGCTTGCTGATGACCCAGATGTAATTGATCCTTTGCGTTTTTTGAGAGAGAGGGAGATCGTTCATTTCCAGAGATTCGGGGAAGTGCTACAGAAGGTTCGAGAATATATGGAATCCAAAAAGTATTTTTAGCGTGTAATGGATAGGGCCTGAATATTCACAGTTTTTTATACTCTGACATATATTGTTTAATGAAGACAGAGTCCAAAGGCTCAATAAGAAAAGCGTGAATTATTAAAGGAGGTATGGTTATATGGGTTTCTTTGGTGACAGGGTATTAGGTGACGACGACAGCTTGCTCTTTTTCTTCTTACTGCTGGTGATCATATTCTGCAATTGTGGAATATTCAGGGATTCTGACGAGCTGTTGTTCTTCTTCCTGATCCTGGTATTTTTGTTTAATGGAGACGGCATCTTTAGAGGAATTAGAGACTCCAAAGAATGCTAAAACGTTGACTGTGGCAAAAAGAGGGAGTGCTGCAGTATGCACGCTCCCTCTTTTTGATATCTCCGACAAAATCAAAATTACAAACTCGGAGCCTATTTTATGCGGTTTAAGACAAGGTGACTTCAGTGCAAATACCAAACTCTGGGGTATGCAATGGATAGCATTAAATATTCACAGTTTTTTATACTTTTACATATATTGTACTAAAGACAGAAATAAAAGAACAAATCAGGTAGTATTAATCATTAAAGGAGGTATGAGTATATGAGTTTCTTTGGAAGGAGAATGGGTGAAAAGGATGACAGCTTGCTCTTTTTCTTCTTGCTGTTGGTGATTATATTCTGCAATTGTGGGCTATTTAGGGACTCTGATGAGCTGTTGTTCTTCTTCCTGATCCTCGTGTTCCTGTTTAACGGTGATTGCTTCTGCCGAGGACTTGGAGGAGTATCGACAAAAGAAAACTAAGTATTAATTAAAGAAAAAAGAGGGAGTACTGCAGTATGCAGACACTCCCTCTTTCTTGTTTGCTTGTTTATGGGCGCATTACATCCATAAGCTTTGTTCTTTCTTAAATAAAACTTTTTGAGGGATTAACAATCTATCAGGAGAATTTGTAACAGCAGTTGATATGTTTGGGAATCTAACAAGGTAGTATTATGCGAATTGAAGGTTAATAAACAAATTTGTTCAATAACAGGTTATCTTGATATAATATGTGTAGCTACTATATATTTTATTATAGAGGTGATGTAATTATGAGGTTTAAGGATAAGACTGTCATCGTTACGGGTGGAGCACAGGGAATAGGTATGGCTATTTCACTTACCTTTGCAGAAGAAGGAGCCAACGTGGTGATAGCCGATATTGATGAGGAAGCCGGAGAGGAACACGTGACTACTATTCGGGAACGGGGTGGACAGGCCATATTCATACCTACTGATGTATCGAAGGAGGATGATGTAAAAAATCTGGTTGAGCAGACAATAAAAGCGTATGAGGGAATACATATTTTGATCAACAATGCGGGTATTGGAAGCAGTGGTACGCTTTTTACCCGTCCCATGGAGGAATGGGATAGGGTGATAGGGGTTAACTTGCGGGGACCTTATATGATGGCAAAATACTGTGCGCCCGAGCTTATAAAGGCAAACCCGGGAGTTATCATCAATATCGCATCTACCAGAGCACTCATGTCAGAACCCCATACAGAACCTTATTCTGCTTCAAAAGGAGGCCTTTTGGCTCTTACCCATTCGCTGGCTATTAGTTTGGGACCAAAGGTTAGGGTTAATGCCATTAGCCCGGGATGGATTGAGGTATCTCAATGGCGGAAAAAATCCCAGCGCAGAGAACCCAACCTAAGGCCCCAGGACTTGGCTCAGCACCCTGTGGGAAGGGTGGGCAAACCGGAAGACATTGCTCAGGCTTGTTTGTTTTTAGCATCGCCGGCTGCGGGCTTTATCACGGGTACCAATTTAATTATAGACGGCGGTATGACTGTCAAGATGATTTATGAAGAATAAGATAACATAAACCCGTGACACACCTCATAGAATTGAACACTCTCGAAAAGTAAATGGGAATAATTACAAGAAAATAGGAAAAGGGTTATTTTGACAAAATTGTAGATATCATCAGCAAATATAAGAAATGGACCTTGAAAAATTCATATGGTATTAGCTGGATAACCTAAAAAAGGGTATAACAACCTAAGCTTTAAAAAATAGGATTTTTTAAAGCTTCTAGAAAAAGCTATAAAAGTTGTAAACCAGGCTGTCTACGCTGCCTCGATAAAGGTATCTACAAAACTAAAGTTTGTATGTTTAATCCAAGCATCAAGATGGATATTAACTGCAGCAAAGGTAGCCATGGCAAACCTCATCATATTGCTTCTTGAGCGAGCTCTTTCAATATTGTAGTCGATAAACAATCTCTTATTAGTCCGTTCCACCGATGTTCTGGTTTTGAATTTATCCT
>Ga0247720_100316_pt1 | contig 20199 bp, 19 predicted proteins | sample MSEWel2015_12_15_FD_189078 | JGI IMG/M metagenome (GOLD analysis project Ga0247720, IMG submission 189078) | Subsurface sediment microbial communities from gas well in West Virginia, United States - MSEEL Well Study Marcellus 3H_2015_12_15 | ecosystem: Environmental > Terrestrial > Deep...
CATCGCCAACACCTTCCTGGCGGCGGCAGGTCACCCGGTCGGCAAATCCCTGTGCGAGCACGACCTGATCGACACCGCCAAAGAAATCGCCAGCCGCGTTGAAATCCCGCTGCCGGTCGACGTGGTTGTTGCCAGCGAATTCGCAGAAACCGCCACCGCAACCACCAAGAACATTTCCGACGTCAGCGACGACGACATGATCCTCGACGTGGGCCCGGAAACCGCCGGCAAGTTCGCCGACCTACTGAAGAACGCCAAAACCATCCTCTGGAACGGTCCCGTGGGCGTTTTCGAATTCGATCAGTTCGGCAACGGCACCAAGGCGCTTGCCCACGCCATCGCCGAAAGCGACGCCTTCTCCCTCGCCGGCGGTGGTGATACCGTCGCCGCCGTTGACAAGTACGGCGTTGCTGACAAAATCTCCTACATCTCTACCGGTGGTGGTGCCTTCCTCGAGTTCGTCGAAGGCAAAACCCTCCCGGCAGTAGCGGTATTGGAGGAGCGTGGCGCGTAAGGCGTTTTACTTTAGCTAGATTCGCGAGGCTGGCGGTGGGGCGGGCTTCCCGGAACTGTGCGCAGCATGGATGCTGCGCTCAAGCCTACAGGGACGTATTCACGGCGTGTTCCGGGAAGCCCGCCCCACCGCCAGCCGAAGCAGACTCCCAAGCCTGACCACAGGAGTCTGCGATAAAACAGAATTCAAACATCCAAAGTCCAAATGAAGGAGACGACCCATGGCCCTGATTTCGATGCGGCAAATGCTGGATCACGCCGCCGAGCATGGTTACGGTGTGCCAGCCTTTAACGTCAACAACCTGGAACAGATGCGCGCCATCATGGAAGCCGCCGACAGAACCGACTCCCCGGTGATTGTCCAGGCCTCCGCCGGTGCCCGTAAATACGCTGGCGCACCCTTCCTGCGCCACCTGATCCTGGCGGCCATCGAAGAATTCCCGCACATCCCGGTGGTCATGCACCAGGACCACGGCACCAGCCCCTCCGTGTGCCAGCGCTCCATCCAGTTGGGCTTCAGCTCCGTAATGATGGACGGCTCCCTCGGTGAAGATGGTAAAACCCCCACCGACTACGAATACAACGTCGACGTTACCCGTCGCACCGTTGAAATGGCCCACGCCTGTGGTGTCTCCGTAGAAGGCGAGCTGGGTTGCCTGGGTTCCCTCGAAACCGGCCAGGCCGGTGAAGAAGACGGTATCGGAGCCGAAGGCACCCTGGACCACAGCCAGATGCTGACCGACCCGGAAGAAGCGGCGGACTTCGTCAAGAAGACTCAGGTGGATGCCCTGGCCATCGCCATCGGCACCAGCCATGGCGCCTACAAGTTTACCCGTCCGCCTACCGGTGACATCCTGGCCATCGACCAGATCAAAGCCATCCACGCCCGCATCCCGGACACTCACCTGGTCATGCACGGCTCCAGCTCCGTACCCCAGGAGTGGCTGAAGATCATCAACGAATACGGTGGTGAAATTCCGGAAACCTACGGCGTTCCGGTTGAAGAAATCGTAGAGGGCATCAAGCACGGCGTGCGTAAGGTCAATATCGACACCGACTTGCGTCTGGCCAGCACCGGCGCCGTGCGTCGCTTCCTGGCCGAAAACCCGGCCGAGTTCGACCCGCGCAAGTTCCTCAAGGAAACCATGAAGGCCATGACCGAAGTGTGCATCGCGCGCTACGAAGCCTTTGGTTGTGCCGGCAACGCCAGCAAGATCAAGCCGGTTAACCTTGAGCGCATGTTCGAGCGTTACGCCTCCGGCGAGCTGGACCCGAAGGTCAAGTAGATTTCTGGATTCAACTGGGGCGGGTTTCCGCCCCAAAATCCTGACCCACCTCAAGTTAAGAACAAGCCTCCCCTTGTAATTTCCCAAACCTCATCGAATATAGTGGTTAGTAAACGAGCAAATGCGCTCCGAAAAATAACCAGTGGTGAGGAACCAGATGGATTTCAAAGACTATTACGCCGTACTCGGTGTGAGCGAGTCTGCCTCCGCCGACGAAATCAAGAAGGCCTACCGCAAGCTGGCCCGGAAGTACCATCCGGATGTGAGTAAGGAGGAAGACGCCGACACCAAGTTCAAGGATCTGGGTGAGGCCTACGAGGTACTGAAAGACCCCGAGAAACGGGCGGAATACGACCAGCTGCGCAAATACGGCGCAAAAGCGGATGGTTCGTTTGAGCCGCCTCCCGGCTGGCAGAGCGCATCCGGCTTTGGCGGTGGTGGTTATACCGACGCCGATGCCCGCCAGTTCAGCGATTTCTTCGAGGAAATTTTCGGTGGCGGGCGTCGCGGAGGCTTCTCCGGCGGCTTTGGCGGAGGCGGCTTCCGCCAGAACATGAAAATGCGGGGTGAGGACGTTCATGCCAGGATCGCACTGTTCCTGGAGGAGGCCTTTCATGGCTGCGACAAACAGGTGTCGTTTACCGTCAATGAAGTTGACCAGCAGGGCCGGGTGATTCCGCGGCAGAAGACCCTGAAGGTGAAGATTCCCGCCGGCATGCGCGAGGGCCAGCATATCCGCCTGAAAGGCCAGGGTGCTCCGGGTGTGGGTGGCGGCGAACCAGGCGATCTGTTCATTGAAGTGGAATTTGCGCCGCATCCGCACTTCACCGTTGAGGGCCGGGATGTCCTGGTCACCGTACCGGTGGCACCCTGGGAGGCCGCCCTTGGCGCCTCGGTAACAGTGCCCACGGTGGGCTCCAAGGTGAAGGTAAAAGTACCCAGGGGTTCCACCAGTGGCCGCAAGCTCCGGCTCAAGGGCAAGGGCTTCCCCGGCAAACATCCGGGCGATCAGATCGTTGTTCTGCAGGTAGCCATGCCTGAGAAACACAGCCCGGAAGCCGAAAAGCTCTACGAGCAACTGGCCGAGGCCGAGAAAAACTTCAATCCACGCAGCAAGCTTCACGTGTGAGCGGGAGTAGGGAATGAGCAAGCAAGATCATATTCTTACGGTAGAAGTGTTTGACCAGGATGGCAGCACCTTTACCCTGCGTGAAATCTGTGAGCGCGGTGAGTGCCATGCCGAGTTCGTGATCGAACTGGTGGATTACGGCATCATTGCTCCGCTGGAGGACTCAACCGAGGCCCTACAGTGGCAGTTTGATGTCGCAGCCCTGAGCCGGTTGCAAAAAGCCCAAAGGTTGCAGCGGGATCTGAAGATGAACCTGCCCGGCCTCGCCATGTCACTGGAGTTGCTTGACGAGGTTGAGGACATGCGCCGGGAAGTGGCGCGGCTCAATCATCGGATCCGGCAGCTGATGGGGGAGTAGCCGCTCCCCGGTCAGTTCTTCTTTTCCAGGGCCTGTATCTCGCCGTAGAGCTTTTCCGCCTCCTCCATAAGGGTTCCGTGTGTCCTCAAATCGCCGTTGCGCTGGGCATCCAGCGCTTTGGCCAGCTTGGCTTCATAGGCTTTCTGCAGCTTTTTCTTCGGATCACCCTTCAAAAATCCCAGCATCGTTCTGATCCTGTTTTGGTTGACTGTTCAATTCTTTACGTCACCTGCGCCATAAAGTTCACAAAACAGTCATGATCAAAAACTGGACAAGTCGTAGATGTGGGATTATGTTCCCAAATAGTGGTTTGGGAAAATAATCCCATGAAATGGTGGCGGTCCAAGGTGATTGCCCACGGAAGCAGGAACGAGCCTGGAGAAAAACGATGGAGCGGAAACCTATAGCAATCGCAGTGAGAATGGTCATCACCGGTGCTCTGGCCGGCACTCTTGCCGCCTGTGGCGGTGGTGGGTCGGGAGACTCAACAACAGCCGGCACCTCGTCAGGTACCAGTGTTGGCGCGGTGTCCGGGTTTGGCAGTGTGTATGTTAACGGCACCCGCTTCGCGACCAGCGGCAGCGTCGACAGCGATGACGGCGTTGAGCGGGAGGATCAGCTGGAGAAAGGCATGATCCTCAAGGTTGAGGGTGACTGGGACGACGGCGGGGAGGGCCGGGCAGACCGGATCAGCTACGATGATACGCTCCGGGGCCCGATCTCCGGCATGAGCTGGGACGACCTTGCCCGCACCGGCACCCTCACCCTGCTGGGCCAGAGTATCGCGCTGGATGGCAAGACCGTATTCCGTGGCGCCACCCCCGCCGAGATCGCGGCCAACCCTCAGAGCTATCGGGTGCGAGTCAGTGCATGGCGCCTGGATGATGGCAGTTTTCAGGCAAGCTTTGTCGGCGCACGGACCATTGGCCAGGATTTTGATGATGATAACGAAGTGGAAATCGAGGGTGTTGTTGCCAGCCTGGACACAAGCGCGCAAACCTTCACCATCAACGGTTTTCCGGTGAATTACACCAGTGCGGTGGGTGATGATGGTTTCTCACTGGATGATCTCGCCGACGGGCTTGCTGTTGAAGTGGAAGGGCGCCTGGAGGGCGGCACCCTCATCGCCGAAGAGATTGATGATGAGGACGACTGGTTCAGCGATGATGACGACGACGTCGAGATAACCGGCAGTATCTACGATCACGATGCCGCCCGCCGCCAATTCTCTGTCAATGGTGTAGCCGTTCAGATCACTGGCGGCACCGAGTTCGACGATCTTCGCGAGGGCAGTCTTGCCGATGCCCTGTTCGTCAAGGTGGAAGGCGACTTCCGTGATGGCATTCTGGTGGCCGGGAAAATCGAGGGCCGCGAATCCGACGCCGAGCTGGATGGTCGGGTGGAATCGATCGATCTGACCAATGAAACCCTGATGGTCAGCGGTGTGCGTGTGCAACTGACCGCCAACACTCTGATAGATGACGACGATAATGACGACGACCGTCGCAGTCGGGTTCAGGACATCCAGAGCCTGCAGGTCGGAGATTACCTTGAGATTGAAGGCCGCCAGCGCAGTGCTGACGGTGGCTCGCTTGAGGCCCTCAGCATTGAGCGTGAGGACGACGATGAAGACAACGACTTTGAGCTTGAAGCACGGCTGGCTGCGGTCGGCTCCGGCTCCATTACCCTGATGAACCTCGAGATTCTGCTCAATGACTACAGTGTGGCTGGTGCGCAGGTTGGCAACGACATTGACGTGAAGTATCGGCAAACCAGTGGCGGCCAGTATGAGCTGACCAAAGACGTTGAACTTGATGATGACGACAGTTGATCGGCAAATCGCCTTTGCGGGTCGGCCGGTGTCGGCCCGCAGTTGGCACTTGATGTCGACATGGGAATACAATCCCAAACATGAAAAAGACCAACTCCCTGCATCAAGCACTGTTCCGCATTCTGCGCCCTCTGGCCAGGTTGCTGCTGAGAAACGGCATTCCCTATGGTGAGTTTTCCGAGCTGGTAAAACGCGCCTACGTGGAAGCCGCCCTGGAGGACTTTTCCGACGGCCGCCGGAAACCCACGGACTCCAGGGCGGCGGTCATGACCGGGCTGACCCGCAAGGAAGTCAAGCGCCAGCGGGAGGTCCTGGCAGGGGAAGATACCGGGAGCCGCGATGTGCTTCATGCCAACCGGGCGTCCCGGGTGGTTTCAGGCTGGGTGCATGACAGCGTCTTCCGGGCCGGAGACGGCGAGCCTGCAATGCTGACATTTGACGGGCCGAAGAGCTTCAGCGAGCTGGTCAAGCGCTATAGTGGAGATATGCCACCCCGGGCCGTGCTTGATGAACTGCTCCGGGTGGGCGTGGTTTCGGTAGACGGTGAATCGGGCGGCCTGATATTGCAGCAAAGGGCCTATGTTCCGGCCGGAGACAGCGAGGAAATGCTCCAGATCTTCGGCGAGGACGTATCGGATCTCATAGCGACTATGGATCACAATCTGGTCAGCGACGAATCCGGGGAGCCTCCCCGGTTCCAGAGAACCCTGACCTACAACAATATTCCTCCGGAAGTGATGGAGCGCTGGCGCAAGCATGCAGCTGCCCAGTCCCAGGAACTTCTGGAAAAGCTGGATAAATGGCTTGGGCCCAACGATCGCGACATATCGGAGCCACAGGCTGACAGTCAGTCCGGCGAATCGGTCCGCACGGGTGTGAGCATCTTCTTCTTCGAAGAGCCGGTCCGCACGAACCCGGAAGGCCAGACAGGGAGAGAATGAGTATGAAACGGCAACCTCGCAATCGTATTTTCGCGCTGACCGCCGTCCGGGGTTGGCCGGCAAACTGTGATGAGGGGTATCACATTCACTTCATTGCTTGGCAGCACGAGCATTGATCAACATGTGCGGGTGAGTGCCTGGGCGTCATCGGCGCTATCGAAAGCGCGACTGGCCCATTCGAAGTGGGCGGCGTCAGGGTAAGAATGACCCCGCTGACCATCCTGGAGCTGGATGACGACAGTGCGCAGCCTTCCGTCGCTCTCGTCTCCGGAACGCAGGTTGAAGTCGAAGGCGTTGAGAAATCCGACGCTTCCGGCGTCTATATCGAAGCCCTGAAGGTCGAAGTGGATAATGACGAGGATGATGACCTGGCTGATAACGAGTTCGAGCTGGAAGGGCAGTTGCGGTTCATTTCGCAGACCCCCGCCGCAAATGGCCTGTCCATTCTCGGGTTAACGATCAGCGACCTGACGGCGGAATACGACGGCGAAGACCAGGATACTGCAAGGCAGTCGATTGTTAGTGCCTTTGAGACCGGGCAGAAGCTGATCCTGGAAGTCGAATACTCCAACACATCGCGCGGCCTCGTTGCCGAGGAAGTCGAACTTGAGGAAGACGATAACGACTGACTACAGTACCCCGTGCCTGAAAGCGCCGCGTTCCGGCCCGGGGGTTGCCTCAGTCCACTGCATCACAGTTCCGCGAAGCGGGCCCGGGCGCTGCGGTATTCCTCAGTAAGCCTCTTGACCAGATCGGCGACGCTCACAACGTCGTGGATCTGGCTCACGCCCTGGCCGGCGGACCAGACGGTTTTCCACGCTTTGGCTTCGTCATCAATGGGTTTCAGCTTTTCCCCATAGTTGATTTCGCCCGCCTGGTTCAGCTTGTCCATGGGAAAGCCGGCCGCCTCCAGGCTCTGCCGCATGAAACTGGCGGGTATCCCCGACACCGCCGGGGTGTGAATGATATCCCCGGAAACCGCCTCGATGATCATGCTCCGGTAGGCCTCTTCGGCCTGGGATTCACTGGTGTTGATAAACCGGGTGCCCATGTAGGCCAGATCCGCCCCCATCGCCTGGGCAGCCAGCAGATCCTCGCCATGGGACAGCCCGCCCGCAAGCAGGATGGTGCCGTCAAAGATTTCGCGGATTTCATGGACCAGAACAAACGGGTTGGTCGTGCCCGCATGGCCACCGGCCCCGGCCGCCACGGCGATGATGCCGTCAACGCCGGCTTCCGCAGCCTTGCGGGCGTGTTTCTGATTGGTCACGTCATGGAAGACTACGCCGCCATAGCTGTGAACGGCCTCCACCACCTGACTGGCGGCGCCCAGGGAGGTAATAACGATAGGCACCTGATGTTTCACACACAGCTCCAGATCCGCCTGCCAGCGGGGATTGGTCCGGTGCACAATCAGGTTTACGGCATAGGGCGCTGTTTTAATATCCGGGTTCGCGCTTCGAAATGCCGCCAGCTCTTCGTTCATCTGGACCAGCCAGTCCTCGAAACCGTCACTGGAGCGCTGGTTCAGGGCCGGAAAACTCCCGACGATACCCTTTCTGCAGCAGGCCAGGGCCAGTTCCGGCCCGGAGATCAGAAACATGGGAGCGGCGACCAGAGGCAAAGTGAGCGTGTCTTTCAGGCAAGCGGGCAAGGGCATGAGGATACCTTAATTTTTGTTGGAACTTTTGTAGGATATAAAGGATCTTAGCGTGCCATGCCCAATCTGAAAATGGTCGGGAGCTAATTGATTCCGGAAACCAGAAACACAATAAGGAGTTCTCCATGGGTGAAGCCAAACGTCGCAAGGAAACCGGAGCGCCGCCGCCCGGCCGGCCAAAATCCAATCAGCCGCTGTATATCGGTATCGGTGTGCTCGTGCTGGCTGCCGTGGTTCTGGGCGTGGTTTTCCTGACCGCCTCACCGGCCCCTGGCTCTGATGAACTGCCGGTTGCCGCTGCTGATGCCGCGCCTTTCCCGGCCGATCTGGACCAGTACGGTGTGTCCGTTGGCCCGGAAGATGCTGAGGTCGTGGTAAGGGAGTTTGCTGATTATCAGTGCCCTGCCTGTGGCAGTTTCTCCTCCGCCGCCAAGAAGCTGAAGCAGGAGTATGTGGATACCGGCAAGGTTCGCTTTGTCTATTTCGATCTGCCCCTGCAACAGCACGCCAATGCCATGCCCGCCGCCCAGGCTGCACGTTGCGCCGGCGACCAGAACGCCTACTGGAAAATGCATGACCGTCTGTTCGAGAGCCAGACAGAATGGAGTGGCTCCAGCGATCCCGTGGCCACCTTCACCCGCTATGCCGTTGACCTCGGCCTTGAGGAACGGCGCTTCCGGACCTGCATGACCACAGAGCTGCACCGGGAAGCGGTGGAGCAGAGTCGCCAGGTTGCCATGCAGCTGCGGGTAACCAGCACGCCAACGGTTCTGGTGGATAACATCCGCCTCACGAGCCCCGGCTGGGGGCAGCTCTCCGCTGTTGTGGATCGTGAGCTGGCCAGCGAGGCAAACTGAACGCTGTGAATGGCGGCATAATCCGCACTTGATCGTGAGTCTGAGTTGGTTAAACTTTGCGCCCTCTCAGGCTCCGGCCTCCGAGATCTTTGAACAAATAACCCCGAACCCATGCTCCGGATTTACGGTCCGGCCCGCAGGAGAAACTGATGAGCAACAACGTTGTTGTCTGCGCACTGTACAAGTTCGCAGTCCTGAATGATTACAAAGCCCTCCGCCAGCCGCTGCTGGACCTGATGCTTGAGAAAGACGTGCACGGCACTTTGCTGCTGGCGCGCGAAGGCATCAACGGCACCGTCGCCGGCAGCCGCGGAAGCATTGATGCGGTGAAAGCCTGGATTGCCCGCGACCACCGGTTTGACGGCATTGATTACAAAGAGTCCTTTGTGGACATCCAGCCGTTCAAGCGCACCAAGGTGAAGCTCAAGAAAGAGATCGTCACCATGGGTGTGGATGGAATTGATCCGAAGCGCATTGTCGGCACGTATGTGGAGCCGACGGAATGGAACGATCTGATATCTGATCCGGACGTGGTGCTGGTGGACACCCGCAACCAGTACGAAGTGGAAATCGGCACCTTCAGAAACGCCGTCAATCCGGCCACCGATACCTTCCGGGAATTCCCGGGATACGTGAAGCAGAACCTGGATCCCACGAAGCACAAGAAGGTGGCCATGTTCTGTACCGGCGGGATCCGTTGCGAGAAATCCACGGCTTACCTCAAGGAGCAGGGTTTCGAGGAGGTATATCACCTCAAGGGCGGTATCCTGAAATATCTGGAGGAGGTTCCGGAGGAACAGAGCCTGTGGCACGGAGAGTGCTTTGTGTTTGATGACAGGGTAACGGTCAATCACAGGCTGGAGCGTGGTGATTACGACCAGTGCCATGCCTGCCGCCGGCCGATCACGGAGGAAGACAAGCAGCGCCCGGAGTATGAGCGGGGTGTCAGCTGTCATCAGTGTATAGCTTCGCTGACCGAAGAGCAGAAAGCCCGGTTTGCCGAGCGCGAACGGCAGATGCGTCTGGCCGAGCAGCGGGGCGAGGCCCATGTTGGTGGTGAAGCGGCGCGCATCATTGCCGAGCGCAAGGCCCGGAAAAAGGCAGAAAGAGAACGTCAGGCCCGGAAAAGCCTGGATGGCGAAAGGGCGAGGAGCACCGAGGGCGCCTGACCAACCCCGAAAGGAGACTACATGGATTTACGACAGGCTGTAGCCATTACCGCAGTCGCTATCGCGCCCTTTGCCGGTGCGCAGGACTCAAACAACTGGAAGGGCGAAACCGAGCTGGGTGTGTTGGTTACTTCGGGTAATACTGAAGAGACCAATATCAAAGGTCGCCTCGGCCTGATCCATGAAGTCGAAACCTGGCGTAACTCAGGCGAGTTCCGGACCAATTATTCCGAGACCGAAGACCAAACCACCGCCGAGAAATATCAGGCTGCCCTGGAGACCAACTATAAGTTCTCTCAGAACCGATACTGGTTTCTCCGGGGCAATTATTATGACGATCGCTTTTCCGGCTACGATTTTGAGTCCTCGGTCTCCACCGGTTATGGAAGCCGGGTCTGGACCTCTGGCGAGCGTTCTTTTCTTGATCTCTCCGTTGGCGGCGGTTACCGCTACAACAAGCTGGAAAGGGCGAACGCGCAGGGCATGGATACCGAAAACGAGGCGATTGCCCGCCTGGCAGGCCAGTTTGATTATGCCCTGTCCGACAACTCCCTGTTCCGGCAGGAGTTCAGCACGGAAATCGGCCTGGAAAACAACAACTGGGTGAGCGAGTCAGAAACGTCATTGCAGGCGAACGTGGTGGGCAATCTTAGCATGAAGGCCGCGTTTTGGGTGAAGCACCTGTCAGATCCTCCGGCGGGCTTTGAAAACGTCGATACCGAAACCTCGCTCTCGCTCCTCTACGGTTTCTGATTGAGCGTGTGAACTTGGGGTCAGATGAAAAAGGGGTCAGATGAAAATTTCATCTGACCCCTTTTTCATCTGACCCCACGTTAGACATTGTTTCTGAGCCCCAGCTCATCCGGGTAGGGAGTGAGGTACTGCTGGGCATGCAGGTAATCCACCGGCTCCCGCCGCTGGGCCATGCGCAGCAGGGTCATGGGAACCACCAGAGGCACCTCTCCTCTGCGGTAAGCCTCCATCTGCTCCATCAGTACCTTGCGGTCCTCATCGCCCATGGAATCCCGCAGGTAGCCCATCAGGTGCTGCATGGCGTTCATGTGCGAACCCCGGCTGACCCTCTGGCTCATCGCCTCCATGAACAGGTGGATATAGCGCCCGGCAATATCTTCCAGCGGCTCCGATTTCAGGTCTCCCAGCATGGGGCCGAGCTGCCGGTAAATTTTCTCGGAGTGAGCCAGAAGCTGGAATTTGTGGCGGGGGGGGAATTCAATCAACGCCCGGGCCGAGAGTTTGTCGCCGGCCACATTCTGCATCCAGTCGTCGTAGGCAAACACGCGCTCAATAAAGTTCTCTCGCAGCATGTCGTCATTGAGCCGACCTTCTTCCTCCACCGGCATCAATGGATAGGCTTTCAGCAAGGCCTCGGCAAACATGCCCCGGCCGTCCCGGCGGGTGACCTGGCCGTCCTCGTTGTGCACCTTGATGCGCTCCATGCCACAGCTCGGTGACTTGGCCATCAGGATGTAACCCCGAAGGTCCGCCAGGGTGGGCAGGATCTGATCGATGAAACCCTGCATGGCATCGGTATGGTCCGCCGTGCCTTTGGTTTCAATCAGGCGCAGGCCGTTGCTGTATTCGCGCAGGTGAATGGCGGGGCGGGGTACACCCAGGCCTGCTTCCAGCTCCGGGCAGATGGAGCGAAACTCGAAATGCTTTTGCAGCACTTCGGTGCAATAGCGGGAATGCTTATGCCCGCCATCGTGGCGAACTTCCTTGCCCAGCAGGCAGGTACTGATTCCGACGGGGATACCACTCACGTTGCTCTCCGGTAATTAAGTCGGTGCGATAGCTGAAACGGTCTTTGTAATACGTGAATTGAGTCTGGCCCGATCAGGATGATGGCGAAAATCGTAGCCTTACTCAGGGTTGTTTGCTGCCGGACCGGTTCCGCTTCTTGGCAAACATCGCCAGAGTGGTGGCGTAAATGGTGCGAACATCGGTTGCAAACTGTTCCACGGAATAGTCCTTTGCGAAATCCAGGGCCTGTTCGGCCAGCGTTTCCCGCAGCTCGTCATCTTCCAGCAGCTTCCTGACCTGGGCCCGCCACTGGTCCTGCTTTTCCGGCGTCTTGAAACCATTGAACCCGTGCCGAACCACATCCTCGATACCGCTGGAACGCACGGCCACCACCGGCAGCCTGGCTGCCATGGCTTCCAGGATCACCATGCCCTGGGTCTCGGATTTGGAGGCGAACAGGAAGGCGTCTCCCAGCCGATACCAGGTGGCCATGTCTTCCGGGGGAATGGCGCCCACCAGGGTGAAATTCTGTTCCAGCCCCAAGTCCTCAATTTTTCTCTGCAGGCGGTCCTTCTGATGGCCATCACCGATCATAAGGAACCGGAAGGGCACATCGGTTTCCCGCCTCAGGGCGTCAATGGCCTCGATCATGAAGTCGATGTTCTTCTCGTTGGATAATCGGGAAACGCTGATGAACACTTTCTCGTCGCCCAGATTGAGCTGTTGGCGCAGCTTATCGATGTCTTCAGTGCGAACATCCTGAAAACGCTGATATTCAATGCCTGTAGGTTGCACAAAGGTCGGCGTCTTGACGCCGATCATGCGCAGGTATTCCTCGGTGGAGTAGGTGGGCACGATCACACCATCGCACTTATTGCCAAAGCGCTTGATCAGGGCGTGGGAGATCAGGTTACGGAACAACATGCCGGGCAGCGGCACAAAGTGGGCGTAGTGCTCCAGGCGGGTATGGTAGGTATAGATGGCCGGCACCTTCAGCCTGCGGGCAACAAACAGCCCGAGCGAACCCAACCAGAAGGGATGGTGCAGGTGGATTATGTCCGGCTTGAAGGCGCGAACCCGCCTACGGATCCGGCCCAGGAAAATATTCGCCAGCCGAAATTCCCGTTCTTCGCCCATGGTAAACAGGGAGGGCACCCGGAGCACATGGGGTTCTGTCTCCGGCTGGCCCTTGTAGCGGGGCGCCACAACCAGCAGTTTGTCGCCGAGCTTTTCAAGGCCCCGGCGCAGACGTTCGATCGAAATGGGAACACCGCCGATGAAGGGCAGGTAGTTGTTGGTGAACATGGCGATCCGCAGCTGGCGATCCAGCCATGGCGCGGGGTCCAGATCGTAATCGGGGTAGTAATCCTTGCCGATGAAAATGGCGCCATAGAGCTTGATCGTGACGGCGGCCAACGCGGCAACCATCAGCAGGAAGTTGAGATAGCCGGAATAGAACAGGGAATAGATAAAGAACCACAGGCTCTCCAGGCGCTTCAGAACCGGGTGCTGGCCCACTTCCAGGCGCTGCATGGTGTGGCTCACCTCGCCGTCGGCACTCACGTTTACCCGCACAAAGTGGTAGAAGCTGGTGTCGTTGTTCATCACCAGGCCACCGGCCCCGCCGGTGGTTATGAAGGTGGTTCCGGCCACGGTCTTTTCCGAGTACAGCGACAGATTGGCGGAAAACACCCGGTCTATGTCGTGCTCCTTTACGGTCTTGAGCAGGGCGTCCCGGAACTCTGGTGGCCCCAGGTAGTCCTCCTGCTGGTCGAATGGCGGGTTCTGATCCGGCCGCAGGGGCGGGTGGCCGATAAACAGAATACGGGCCTCGGAGGTGTCCTGTGCCAGCAGATCGTTCAGCCAGCGCATCTGCCAGCGCCAGGAGGTTTTTCCGGTGCTGTCCAGGAAGATCAGCCGGCTGCTGCCGGCCTGGATGCTGAAGAAGTGCGGGCCGAAATGATCGTAGAACCGGAAACTGCCAAAATCCTCGTATTCCTGGGCGCCGAAGGTCAGCAGGTAGGGAATGTCCAGATTGCTCAGGGAACCGTAAAGGGCACGGTACTTACCCTCACTGCCACCGCTGACGGCGTTGCCGGCGGATACCATGAAATCGATCTCGGAGCTGTTCAGTTCCGGAATGATGCGGTCTTCAAAAATGCCCACGGAGTTATTGATGTTGCCCACCACCGCGAAGCTGAACGGTTCGCCGGGTTCCACCTTGCGGTGAATCCGTTCAACCTGCTTGGTGTGGATGCCTTTGAAATCCTCAGTGAACAGGTTCAGGTAAATCTTGTAGCCCACCAGCAGAATTACCGCCAGCAGGCACAGGTAGAACAGCAGCTTGAGAGGGTTGCGGAAGGTCATCCGGTTCTCCTGCGATTGGCAATCAGTTCCCTCTGGAAAACCACCAGCCCGATAATCATGCCCAGGTAGATGGTCAGCAAACGCCAGCCCACGATAACGAGTATCAGGTGGTTACCTGAGAGAATATCCTTGAAGAAGCTGCCAAAAACACTTTCGGAAATGCCGGAAGCGCCCGGCGTGGGTGAAAAATACATGATGAAGGTAGTAACCACCAGCAGCCCCAGGGACACCAGGTAATCCACACTATAGCCCAGCCAGTAGATCAGCAACGCCGGAAAGCTGAACAGGCTGAGCAGGAACATTGCGGTAAAGGCGATGGAAAGAACCACAAACAGCGGGCGGCCACGAAGGTAAACACCAAAACTGTCGGAGAACCTCAGCATCTCCCTCCGGGCCTTGAACTGCCAGCGCCGGTGCCGGGATTCGCCGATCAGATGCAGCCGATGGGCGGTGCTCAGAAGTGTGCTGAGCGGACCGATCAGCCAGTGAGTACGGAACAGTAAAACGGCAAAAAAACCGAGATAGATAAGTATAAAGACCGCCAGCGCCGTACCGACAGTTCCGGTGATGGCATTATCCTGCAGTGCATTGAGGGTGAGCAGAAACACCGGGGTCAGCGAAAAGATGAAGATAACTGCCAGCACGGTCCGGATGGTGGTGGCCGCCGTGGCCGTGCCCACCGGCACACCGTGGTTGTTCAGATACCAGATCTGCGCAAAACCACCGCCGGTCGCCATGGGCGTGATGTTCGAGAAAAACAGATTGATGAACACCAGCCGGAACATGGTCAGCAGGGGCATCCGGTGGCCAAGGGCCCGGAGCGTGAAATAGAGGCGCAGCCCGTCCGAGACAAAATAGACCAGCAGCAGCCCGATGACCGAAAGCACAGCCCCGGGCCGGATGAGCCGCGGGTCAAACGTAATGCTGCGCCCGGCGAACTGGTCGTAAACGGTATACAGGCCGGCGGCCGTCAGCCCGACAAACAGAACGCTGAACAATGCCAGCCTGCGCCAGGAAGTACGTTTCGAATAGTCGATATCTGTGGTGTTGGTCATGGGCCGCCCGTCAGTGTGAGACGGGCAGTTTACAGGGTAGGGTGTGGTTGGTGTCCAGTGTCGGGCTAGTGGCCATACACCATCATATTGGTGTTGCTGATGGTGAAGTCGGTAAAGTACACACCACCGATGCTATTGCTACCCACCCGGAAGACCGGCATATCGATATCGGCCCGGAACTCTACATCGTGGACAGACAATCCTTCGGTACCGGTTGCCGCACTGGTACCTTTCGAAACCTTCGCCCTCACGTTGGCCATCCCGAAATGCCCCAGTGTGTCGTCGCCGCGGCGGTTATGTATCTGCATATTTTCAATGCCGACGGCCGCCAGGTTGAAGATCAGTATCACATCCGCCACATCCCAATTCAGTCGGCCATTGGTGATCTCGAAATGGCTGTCCAGTTGCAATTCAGATTCGGAGACCACATTGCCATTGGAAAGCGTGCGGTTGCTACCGGAGTTCCGGATTACGATATCCGTCGGCCCCAGGTTTCCCTGAAGCAGAATGTCTGAAAACATTGTCGTAGTGGGTGCACTGCCATCCGACTTGCTTAATGCAATACTGTCCACCGCCAACTCGAAATCCACCGCCTCCCGGATAGCCGAATATCGGTCACATTCAACCGGCCCTCATCCTGATAGGTCAGCTGACCAATGCTGATCTTCGTGGCCATCTCGATCGTCACCCCCGCCTGGCCTGTCACCCCGGCCATGGCAGTGTCATTAAGAGGCTGAAAATCGGCCGTTGCCGGAAAGCTGGGACCAACACTCATCGCCAAAGCTATGGCGGGCCGGAAAATAAGCCGATGGAGGTTTGGTTTGCATGCGCCACAAGCTGGAAGGCAAAACCTGAACTAGCAGGCCAGAGCTTGTTGGATGAGACTCTTCTGGTGTTCCGCAAACTCCCGAATCAACGCCTGAGCCTTTACCGAATCCCGCGCCATAACCGCTTCTGGCAGATTGGCAAAAAACTTACTGGTCTGCGCCAGCCCACGACGATACCGATCGGCGCTCAGATAATAAGCCCGACTCACCGCCGGCTTGAAATTCGACAACGCCTCCGTGAGATACGGATTCCCCACCACCTCACAACAGGCATCCATCACATCGAAACTCGCCTCTACCACCGCCGAGATATCCGTAGACGAGCCCTTGATCTGCTCAACAACCTTGCTCACCGCCGCCAGCATCCTCGGCTTGTCGCTCTCCCGCCAGCGCTCACAAAGCCGCACCGCCATCATCATCAGCAAGTGCATATACACATCATAGAGCTCGGAAGCATGGGCCGCGTCCAGCCGGGTTGCCGAGGCGCCTTTGCGGGGCGTGATCTCTACCAGATGCCAGCGCTCCAGGGTATACAGGGCTTCCTTCACCGACGCGCGGCTCACTTTCAGCTGGCCGGCCAAGGTGGCCTCCTGAATGCGCTCGCCGGGGCGAATCTGCCCGGTCATGATCCGCTCGGCCAGGTAATTGGCAATCTGCTCCGCCAGGGTGTTAGGCACCTGAAAATCCATATAGGCTCTCTGAACAGCTCGTAAAACCGGCCGCCACCATCGCGATCGGGCCGGCGCAGGCAAGTCGGGCGAGTTTATCACACCGCTGACAGTGTCAGCAGATCACCGGCCCCTTGAAATACCCCTGAAACGCACACAGGTATAATGGTTGAATCCTGTGAAAAAAAGGGAAATCACAATGCCCAAGCATTTCGAACAGGCCCCCGGCCTCCACGACGAACCCGTTCCCGAAACCGAGGGTTACGTATTCAACCAGACCATGATGCGCATCAAGGAACCCGAGCGCTCCATGGACTTCTACACCCGAGTGATGGGTATGCGCCTGGTTCGCAAACTGGACTTCCCGGAAATGAAGTTCACCCTGTATTTCCTGGGTTACCTGGATGACCGTCAGGCCGGCCTGGTGCCCCATGACGACGCCCACCGCACCACCTACACCTTCGGCCGCGAGGCCATGCTTGAGCTGACCCACAACTGGGGTACCGAAGACGACAACGATTTCGCCTACCACAATGGCAACGACGAGCCTCAGGGCTTCGGCCATATCGGGGTGGCGGTCCCGGATGTTTACGCCGCTTGCGATCGCCTGGAAAGGCTGGGCGTGGAGTTCGTGAAAAAGCCGGACGACGGCAAGATGAAAGGCCTGGCCTTTATCAAGGATCCGGACGGCTACTGGATCGAAATCCTGCAGCCGGACATGCTCGAGAAGCAGCGCAAAGACAGCTGATCCGGGTCAGTCTGCCCCGGCCTCCTGGCCGGTGGCCGGCTTGCTGCCGTAGCGGGAGGCCACAATCACCGCTGCGGTCAGGATCAGTGCCCCGGCAATGCCGATCGGGCCCAGAATCTCCTCCAGAAACACCCAGGCCAGCAGCGCCACAAACAGTGGCTCCAGGGTCACGATGATGCTGGAAAGCGTTGCCGGCGTGGTCTTCATGCCGGTGAAGAAACTCACGTAACCGATGCAGGTCGGCACCACCCCGATATAGCCCACCATCAGCCAGTGCCTGAACGCCAGGCTGTCCAGGCCTTCAAATCCGCCGCTGAGCGCCACCACCGGCAACAGGATCAACGCTGCCGTGAAGAAACAGATAAACGCCGTGGTAAACACCGGTGTGCCGGCAGAGCTGTACCGGCTGGTGAGGGTAAAGCCGGTGTAAACGCTGGCGGCCAGTAACGCCATCAGGATGCCGGCAAGGCGCAGTGTACCGCTGGTGTCCATATCACTCAGCACCAGCATGGCGGTACCGGCAATGGCGGCCATCAGGGAGAGCACCGTCAGCAGCCCGGGCTTCTCTCCCAGCAGGGGCGCCGCCAGAATGGCCACCAGCACCGGCGGCAGGCAGAGTGCAATCAGGGTGGCAATGCCGGCCCCGGTCAGGTCCACCGCCAGCAGGTAGCTGCCCTGGTAAAACGCCTGGAACAGCCCCAGCGCCGCCAGCGGAAGCAGGGCCCTGGGCGTCAGGCTTCGCAGTGAGCTGCCGGGCACGTTACCGCCCGGGCTGGCGCGCTGAATGCGTAACTGCTCCCGCCGCATCAGCAACCAGAAAAACGGCAGCGCCACCGCCAGCCTCAGAAAGCCCAGGGTAATGGCCTGCAGGTCGGTGCCGGTGAACAGGAATTTCGCAACAATACCCGTGGTCGCCCAGAGCAGGGCTGCCAGGGCGATCAACAGGGCGCCTCGGATCATTCAATAATCAACACAATCAGCTCTTTGGGGCCGTGAACACCGTAGGCAAGGGTCTGCTCGATGTCAGCGGTTTTCGAAGGGCCTGAGATTAACAGGGCGTTGGTCGGCATGCCAGCGGCCCAGTTCTGGGCTTTCATGGCGTCCCGGAAGGTGGTGTAGAGTTCCGAGGCTTTGAGAATGGCAATGTGGACCGGCGGCACCAGGCTCATCAGCCGGGGTTCGTCCACCGTTGGCCACAGGATCAGCGAGCCGGTTTCGGCAATGCCGCCACGGGTGGAGGTGATGCTGGCGTCCACTTCGTTGAACAGATGGGCGCGCCAGCTTTCGATGGGCTCATCGTAGATCAGCAGTTCCGGCAGGTCGTCCCGGCCGGCGTTGCGCAGGGCCTGGCCAATCTCGTGGTCTTTGGCGATCAGCAGGTTGCGAGCACCGCGAGTGGCAAGCACCTCGGCGAGGCGGTCCATCCAGGCATCTTCGGTGCAGTGGTGTACCTCACCGTGCACTGACTCGATCATCTTCTCGAAGCGCTCGACACGTTCGGTGATGGTCCAGTCATCCCGCTCCAGAACCGAGAAATCACATTCCGGAGCCGTCAGCTCGCCGCCGCTCCGGTTACGCAGACGCTGAAGAATCGTCTCCCGGGAACTCATTGGCCACGCTCCTTCATCCGCTGGTGCAGGGTTTTGGCGGCCAGCTTTGGCGCCGTGCGGTAATCGGTCCAGGCGCCGGCTTTCGAGGGCTGCAAGGCTCTGAATTTGCTGGCGACACCGGTACCAAGGCGATAAACCCCCGGGCTGGCATGCATCCAGGCCCAGCCCTTCCAGATCATCGCTTCCATGGAACTTCGTTTGGCGCCATGGCCACGGACCTTGGCCGGGTGCAGCTTGTCACCATCCACCGACTCCTGGCGCAGCCGCACCAACAGATCGGGTATGGGAATCTTCACCGGGCACACTTCGCCACAGGCGCCACACAGGCTGGAGGCACTGGGCAGATGGCGGCCTTCGTCCAGGCCAATCAGGTGCGGCATCAGGATCTTGCCAATGGGCCCCGGATAGGTGGTGCCATAGGCATGGCCACCCACCCGGGTATACACCGGGCAGTGGTTCATGCAGGCGCCGCAGCGGATACAGCGCAGGGTGTCCAGCAGCTCGTCGTCCTGGTAGATGGTCGAGCGGCCGTTATCCACCAGCACCAGGTGGACTTCCTCCGGGCCATCCTGCTCGTCGGCCTTGCGGGGGCCGGAAATCATGTTGAAATAGGTGGTGATGTGCTGGCCGGTGGCCGAGCGGGTCAGCAGGGCCAGCAGGCCCGACACGTCTTCCATGGTCGGCACCACCTTCTCGATGCCGGTCACTGCAATATGGCAGGGTGGCACCGTGGTGGTCATCCGGCCATTGCCCTCGTTCTCCACCAGGCACAGGGTGCCGGTCTCCGCCACCGCAAAGTTGACCCCGGAAACCCCGACATCGGCGTTCATGAACTTTTCCCGCAACTGCAGGCGGGCGCTGGCGGTGAGGTATTCCACATCGTTGGAGAGATCGGTGCCGGTTTTGTCGTGCAACAACTGGGAGATCTCGCCGGTGTTCTTGTGAATCGCGGGCATGATGATGTGCGATGGCGTTTCATCCGCCAGCTGCACGATGTACTCGCCCAGGTCCGATTCCAGGGCTTCGATACCCTGTTCCTCCAGGTAATGGTTCAGCTCCATTTCCTCGGAGACCATGGACTTGCCCTTGATCACCGTCCTGGCATCCCGGGCCTTGCAGATGGCGGTCACGATCCGGCAGGCTTCATCGCCGTCCACCGCCCAATGCACCTTGACGCCGTTCTCGGTGAGCTTCGCCTCAAGCTGCTCCAGAAGATCCGGCAGGTTGGCGAGGGCCCGCATACGGATGTTGGCGCCCAGGTCCCGCAGGGTTTCCAGATCCCAGCCCTCGAACGCCGATTTGCGCTTGGACATCAGCCCGTCCATGGCACTGCGGAAATTCTTGCGAATCTTGGGGTTATGAATGGCCGCCTGAGCGCGCGGGTGAAACTCTTTTACATCGATATGATGGCCGGTGTGC
>Ga0247720_100318_pt1 | contig 19991 bp, 34 predicted proteins | sample MSEWel2015_12_15_FD_189078 | JGI IMG/M metagenome (GOLD analysis project Ga0247720, IMG submission 189078) | Subsurface sediment microbial communities from gas well in West Virginia, United States - MSEEL Well Study Marcellus 3H_2015_12_15 | ecosystem: Environmental > Terrestrial > Deep...
TTTTAAGTCTCGGGCGTCTGCCGGTTCCGCCACTCTCGCAAGTTTTCTATGTTTTTTCTGTTTTTAGGTATCGTATTATTTCGTTAGACACACGAAATTTTATTTTCTCCACACGAGATTTTACAAGTAGTATTATACCAATTAAAAAGTAAAAAATCAACAGTACCGAATAAAAAAGAAAAAGCCTGGCATTAAGCCAGGCAGTTATATTTTAGGTATTTTTCCTTTATAATGTTCACAATTTTTACATTTTTCACCATATCTATCAATTGGTTTCCACTTATCTTTTCGACAGTAAGCTCCACTATCATGTCCTTCAAAGAAACGACATGAAATCATTTTAGTTACATTTATTGTTTCACCCATTTATAACGCCTCCCTATTTTACACCTGTACTGCCGAAACCTCCTGCTCCTCTTTCTGTTTTATCTAGTTCATTAACTTCTTTAAAATAAATTTCAGGCAACTTCACAATAACTGCTTGAGCTATACGCCATCCTGCCGGAATATAGACTGCTTTATTACTGTTATTATGCAGTAACAGAATACATTCTGAACGATAATCACTATCAAGTACCCCAACAGAATTTATAAGATTAATACCTAATTTACGTGCTACTCCAGATCTAGGCATAAGAAACATTACATACCCAGACGGTAATTGAAATGCCAATCCTGTTCTAACAGCTTTCCACTGTCCAGGCTGAAGCAAAACATTTTTTAATGTATATAAGTCAAATCCAGCACTACCAGTTGTAGCTTTAAATGGCAATTTAGCTTTAGGGTGTAGTTTCTTAACTTTAACTTCTACAGCACTAGTTGCTGGTGTAAATTCAATTTCCATTATTAAATCCTCCTTCATACATTTGTTTTATCCATTTTTCCCACTTCAAACGTTGATCACGATACTTATGTGCCCATCTATGGCACCGATTACAAAGAGTAACCAAATTTTCTTCTATGTCTTTACCACCCTGACTTCTAAATATTACATGATGAAGTTCCAAATATTTAGTTGTATGGCAGTTTCTACACTTGTAGTTATCACGTTTATAAACTGCTCTCCTAACTTCTTCAGGTATTTTATTACTCATCTACCGGCTCAATTGTCACCCTGAAAGGTTTTTCACTGTAAAAACTAATTAACTTTAATACTTCTGGTAGCTCTGATTGAGCTACATCAATTTTTAATCGAGTTGCTTGATCGCCTCCTATAGTTACCGCAGAAGCGATGTTAGGGATAGAAGCTATAAACTGAATTTTTTGCATATTTTATGGCCTCCTCTACTTAAATTTCCTTCTAGGAAATTCATACTGTTTTCTAACAGGATTCCATGCTGACACTCTAGAATAATAACCTATTACCCGTGTTAGATAATCTATATTTTTACTACCGCACTTAGGACATACAGGTTTATTCCCTCCTATTGTTGTTTGGTTGCAGTCATTACATATAATGTAGCCGTAATTAATAGCAAAGTGTGTTACTCCTGCTCTGACACAGTTTTCAATCAGCTTTTTCATTTGGTATGGATTTTTGATTTCATCTTCAATATTTAAGTGCAATATCCCTCCCCCTGATGTAAGCTCTAAAAACTTTCCACTAATAATTATTCTAGTTGCTAAGTCTACATCTTCGATTAAAGGAATATATTGATTACTGTAAAGTTCGTAGGGGTTATCGCCAAAGTAGACTTTATCCTTTTTAGCTAAAGTTACTGCTGCTTGTTCGGCGGGAATTTCTTCAACATTAAATGCCCAACCTGTTTCTTCGCTAAATTTATCAGCGTAAGCATCAAGCACAGTTAATACGTTTTTTACAAATTCCTGCCCTTCAGCAGTTAAAATATCCAAGCCCATAAATTTTGTCATCTCATAAATTCCTACTACACCGATAGTATTAAAAAACATTCCTAGATTAAACCATCCTAAAGGCTTAAAGAACTTTAAGAAACCTTGATTAATGCGTCTCTGTAAAATCTCCTCTCTATGAATTATTAGTAAATCCTTTGTTTTTGTAACAACATCAGATAAAAGTTCAAAGAAAACTTCTTGATTACCGTTAGCTATACGGGCAATTCTTGGAAGATTTATAGTTACAACTCTACTTGAACCTATATTTATTCCCCCGTTGCCAAAAGTATCAGCTCGTTTTTTCCTCATTTCTTGTATGTTGTTTGATAACCTACAGCATGTAGCTATTTTGTAACCATCGTTAATATAAATATTAAAACAAGCTCGTTTAATATTATTTTCAGCTACCCAATCCAAAAATTTTTTATCTAATATTTCACCATCTTTTACCATAATATTGCATGTAACAACAGGAAATCTATATGCTACACCACTAGAAGGATCACCTTTAGCAAACCATTCACCTACTAGTTTTTGAATATGCATTATATAGTCAAAATCTGGTTTGCTTCCGTCTGGATAAACATAATGCTCAAATACCGCTTTAAGATTAGGTATATCAAATAATGAAATATTTGTAAAAGGACTTTGAGAACCTACCCTAAAAGCATTGTTAACTACGTGAACAAATTTCTGGAAATCGTTAACTATCTCATAATCACTCAAATCATCTTTTTTGGCATAGTAACTATAGTTTACTAATAAATCAGCAGGAGATATAGCTCCCACAAACTCTTGTGATAAATCCATTGTAGTCTCAATTACTTGTGCCATAAAACTGTCTGCCCGTTTGGGTGGTAAAGAATGTAACTGTCCATATGGCCTACCATCAAGCATTACTGGAGTAGTCGAATATGCCAAACAATATGGCTGTTGAATACCTGGCCCTGACGCATCATGAAAATACAAGTCGCCTTCCCAAATGCTTTTTAGTAAATCATTAGCTCTTTCAATACCAAAACGTCTTTTAGCATAACGCCATAATAAATAATATCCTTCAAGTTTTAATATTCCTTTAGTTATCTCAGCCGTATAATTATTTGGACTCTTATTTTCATTAGCATTAGCATTGGTATCTATTGTTATATTTGATAATTTTTCCGTAAAATAATCATGTGACATTTGACCTACATCAATTTTTTTAGTACCTATTCCATCTAAGTCAAGAAAACTATCTGAAATACTAGAATAAAAACTATCAAATTCAGGTTCAAATGTAGCTGTAATTAACATATCAGTCTCCTCCTCTAATGCTGTAAGTAAACAAGATATTGATTACTGCTAGCTAAAAATTCTTCTGTCTTTAGTTCTTCTATATATGGGCCACATTTTAAATAATCAAATAGATTAATCAAAGAAGGAGATAGATCATCTAATTCATAGCTAGTAAAAAGCCAAAGCTCATATCCTAAAAATCTGCCCCATTCAGCTAAGACTTCTAAAGCATCCTTTTGTAATAAAGGCTCCCCACCTAAAAAAACTAACGCATCATGATATGGTTTAAGTTCTTCTAATAATTTAATTAAAAATTCAAGATCCATCAATTGACCACCATTAATATCCCAAAATTCAGGGTTATGACACCCTTTACACTTACGGTCACATCCTTGAAAATAAAGATTAATACTAACTTTATCTGTTTCAGCTGTTGCCAGTGTTTGTATTGCTCCTATTTTTACCTGCATATATCCCCTTCCTTTTATACCATTTCCTAACTAACTCATCTTCCCTAACTTCATATTCCAGTTCAGATAAAATACGCTGGCATCCCATGCAACACCAGCGTTTTATATTGTCACCAAAAAATACCTCGTGTACTGGTGTTTGACAGTAAGGGCATAGCATATTAATCCTCCTTTAAAGATTTATTTGACATACACGAATGTGTGTTTAAATACCTACCACAGCTATTTTTCTCTGGACAATAAGAGAGATATTCACATTTAGGTACAAGATATTTAGCTAATTCAGGATTAGCTTTTTCTACTTCTTCACATATTTTTTGAGCTAATTCACGTATTTCCCATTGTGCTTTTTGACATAAACGCTCATGGCAGAAATGTACTAAGGCTTGTAGGCTAAACTGGATATTTAGTTCGGTTGTTACTGCTTGAGGTAGCACATAACGGGCATCTTCTACGGGAATACCTTTGGCAATCAATTCGTCATATAGTTTCGATATTCGCCAACATAGTTTTGTAAATGCTTCCTTTGCACTAAGATTTGCATATATAGAACTGGGTATTATAAATACAGTTCCAATATAATCTTTACTCCATTTTGCAACAACTGAACGCTGGCTCTGTTGGTTAATCTCGACGCCTATTTTATGGCGCACAAGCTGGTGACTGCAAGCTCTGCTTATACCTCTGACATGGAAGTTCAATTGCACCGTCCTAACCGCACTCCAATGGCCGCTTTCTAAACACTGCTTGCCTATCGCCTCGTAGTTAGTTCCGCCTTTACATACCGCCGCAAACCGGCCTATCTTCTCAAAGGCGTTAGTGCAATCTTCTGGATTTAACAATATAACTTCCACGTATTTATAAGATACCCCTCTCTTTAATTAAGATTTAACTTTAAATATGTTACAACCTGCTAAATTATCTTTATCATAAAATTACCAAAAGATAAAATTAAGGAATTGATCATTAGATCTACTCATATTTTCCTCTTCCTTTGAGCCTCTTCTATTTTTTGAGCTAATGTTGTCCAGAAAAGCCCTACGAATTCTTCGGGTTCCATCTTAAAAAGTTTCATGGTGATAAAATATAAACCACAATATCCAGCAAAAAAGCTAATCAATATTTCTATTGCTTGCCTAACGATCTCCATTTTTGCTTTCCCTCTCTTGCTCTAGCAACAACAAGACTGCTTTAGCAACAGTGTCTTCAGGAGTGTTAGAAACAAACCTTTGTACCTCTTCAAGATGTCCTGTCTGCACGTCCATTTCGTAAACGGTTGTCAAATATTTATTTGTTCCGTCTCCCCATACAATCCTGTGCATTGACCAATAGTACCCCCGTCCCTCCAGCCACTCCAGCAGATCAGAAAGGGTAGGTAGCCAAATATCTTCTTCGTAGGGGCCGTACGCTGTATAATCATATAGAACAGGTTTTTGTAGATAGGTTTCTTCTGTTGGTAACCACGCTAAATACCAGTCTCCGTATACTATCTGATGTTGTAATCCTGCTTCTTTTAGCTTTTTAGCCATCTCAAGCGATACCGTCCGCATTATATTGCACCTACCTTTAACCCACTTTGTAAAGTCTTTTATATTTACTCTTTATTCCCTCTTCTATCGTTTCTACCATCGCAAATAGTACACCATCTATGATTTTATCTACAGCTTCTTTGGCTTTAAGGCGTAGCTTCTCTTGCACTTCTGGTTGTTCCACATATTTCTTGGCGTAAGCTAAGGCTTCAGCTTTAAGTAAATCTTTAATTTCCCAGTCAAATTTTAGCTCTTTTAATACTTCAGCTAACCCCTCAGCAAGCAGTGCCAGTTTCTGCTCTTCGGGCAACGCCGCAATCATTTTCGCCGCTATTTCGTGCTGAATAGCTTTTTGTAAATTAAGGTCAAGCATTATAATTACCTCCTATACCATATTTCTCAATATACTTTCTCGCCGCTTCCTTGCATTCCTTATTAATCTTCTACAGGTTCATATTCTGTTAGACAATCTTACCCGTAATTCATCAATCTTTTCCCAAGGAATTAATTTAGGATCACACAAACCAACAAAATAATTGTACCAACCGAAGATCTCTATACCTTCTTTTTTAATTCCTACCTCGATACCAGCTCTATCGTCGCCAATTACGATTTTTTCTTGCTTATTCAATCCTTATCCTTCTCCTCTACATCAGGACACTTTTCAATTCCAGCTTTCCGTAAATCCTCTTCAAATTGCTCGATAGATACTTCATCAAGATAACGCTCTATTTCTTTTGCCAGTTCATCCAAATCCGCTGGTACCGTAAAATAGAATTTGCGACTTTCATACAACAACTGTTGATGTAATCTTTGAGCAACCATCTTCCAGACTGCTAGTTGTTCTTCTAATTCGGCACAATAATTATCCTGTCTTTTACGCATTTGCTTCTCTAGAGTACGGTCGGCACGAAGTTCTTCGACTTCTACTTCTAGTTCCCGTACTCGCCAAAGCCAATAATGTAATGACAGTAATATTTCTCCCATCTGTCTTAAAAAATCATCATCTAGCGAAGGCTGTGTACCACATATACGTAGAAGCATTTCCCAATCCTTTTGCCAATCACGCTCGCTCATCCTTATCCCCCTCCAACTCGGCCAGGGTTTTTTGCTTCCACCTTTCCCGCCAGCATCGATAAACATCAGCAATAGTGCTATTACAAGTGCAAGTTAACTCCCTATCATACTCAGAAGGGCAGGTGTCAAACTCTGAATTAATGTTAGTTATTTCTTTTGCGGCTATTTCAAGTTGCTTTTCCATGATCTTTAGTGTTGTTTCTAGTTCCTTCCCCCTGTCCTCTGCCGCCAACGCCCGTTTGATAGTTTCGGGCCAAATATCCAATGCTTCCCAAAAGAATTTAGTTAATACACTCCTTGGCTGTAGTGGTATAAAGTACCCACTTGTTTCTAAGCGACATATTTGACGATATTCTTCTTGAGCCTTCTTACACAACTCCAAGTCTTTTCGCAGGTCACGCATTATTTGTTACTCCCCTTTTTCCTGCAAATATTTACCTACTTTTTGTACCAGATCATCTAAAGTTTTAGCCCAAATTTTACTTTCTCTTTGAAAATGTTTGGAATTTTCATCTTCCTTATCTTTATATACATAAGTCTCTATTTTTACCTCATAGCCATTATAGTTATTAAACATTTCCCATCTAATTTCTCTTAACACAAAGATGCGTTTAATATTACATAAAAATTCTTTTCCAACAACTTTAGATAAACCAGTAGTTCTATCTACTTCACATATAGGTACATAACAAGGTTTTAAATCTTTATCGTTATATTGTTCAATAAGACTTTTAATTTGACTTACAACTTCTTCTACTGTCATTATTTGTTGCCTCCTTTTCTACCCATTTGGTAGTCACAACAGACCAACATCTGGTGCATCTGTAAAACGCTCGGGATTTCGATATTGTATCCCATATTCACCCTCTTTGTTGCTCTTTTTGGGTTTACACATTAGTCATCATCTCCTATAAATTCTTTCAACGCCTGCAGCCAGCAATCAAAACAATTTGCATCATCACAGTCAAATACTACATAAGTATCTTCTAAGCCTATACTTTCTGGACAATATCTATCTGCCAACTTTACAAACTTACGAATGGCCTCTAATCCATCTGGCAATTCCTTTATTTCTTGAAACAATCTTTCTGCTTCGTCTATTATCATTTATCATTACCTCCTTTACATTTTTGCCATCACTTCATACATCAGTCGTTATCTCTCCTTCTATTAAGAAGTTAGGATGACAGTCGTGTTTGTAACGCCTATCAATGTTCCTACTATATGATTTCTAACATTGATATACGACGATCTTCAGTTTCATGGATTAATAGACTTCTACCATCATCTGTTGCCTGATCTACAAAACAATAATCAAGATGTTTCTCACTAGGAGGTATAAACCCAATAGTATAACAATTAGGGTCACCACAATCGCATTTATAATAAACCTTTAATCCATCTAACTGTTTCATATAAAAATCAATATTAAAACTAGGATCATCTTTAAATTCATCTTGTAATCCTTTAATCAGCCACGTCTTTTCTTGTTCTGTTAATGGTCTTGGATACATAAAATCCTCTTCCTCTTTGAGAGCTAGTTCCCAGCATTTAAAACAATCATCAGCGATACAAACTTTCCCTGGCCATTTCGGTTCTACAAGTCCATGCTCGCTTGGACACCCGACTTCGCCTATTTCAGCCGAAATAATGATAATTTTCTTAAGTCGTTCTAGTAGTCCACTTTGCTTTGACACGGCTTTACGCCCCCTTGTTTCACATTTTAAACATGCTATGCATCTAATAATTCTGGATTATACCATATATTTCCAACTACTTCTAGCCATTCCTTGGTTTTATCATCCAATCCACTACATCTCCCATCTGGATATTCTAGATACCATCCCCACCATCCATTAGGACAAATACCATCATTATAACATTCAAGATCCTGAAAACTGCCAAACCTAATTACTCCCTTTACGCCCAAAAAGTTTATAGCTATATCGCCCTCATAAACTTCTACACCATTTTTATCTTTTAATCCAGTAAACTGACCAATAGTTTCTGGCTTAATTGGATTTATAAATAATAAACCCATACCATCACCATTGACTATTACATATCCGTCTTTTGGAGTAACTGTTAAAAATCCGTATTCCCATTGATTATCATCTTTACGTTGCCCTCTAAACCTAATTTCCCTCATAATCATTTGCCTCCTTTTGTATTATCTTTTCTATAATCTTATCAGGCCCATTTTTTCTAGCCTCTTTACACATCCAACTTGAAATAATTCTTTGACGTTGTTCTCTCAAGTAAGCCCTATTGTGTGGTTCACGAAGCATAAAATCACCTTCTAAATCTCTTTCAAGAACATTACACCTAGCAAATGCAATATTGTAGTTTTCTTTATCTTTTTCAATACCTATTACATTGAAACCTTCTAACATAGCGGCCACTAAAGTTGAACCACTACCAGCAAAGGGATCTAATATCGTTCCTCCTGGCGGCGTTATCAAACGGCAAAGGTACTGCATAAGTTTAATAGGCTTAACGGTAGGATGGTTGTTAACCACCTTGCCGTTCATTGTTCTTTCTTTTGTGGAGGCTTTGGCTACATAGAAAAACCTACTGGCACCTCCTATATCGCCATACCCCATATCGTTAAGAGGAGGCTTAGGTGTATTGCTACCAAAATTTTTACCTCCAGATTTATGTCTTACGGCTACACCAGATTTTTTAATTCCACTTTGTTGATCTAACAGCTTTGCCGCTTCTTCGTCTAACAGAAGATTGGCAGGCCAACGGCCAACTTTAGGTGTTTTATCGATATTGCCACTAAATCCTTTATTTATTGCCCTCGTGGAGTGATTATCTGTTCGTCCTCTAGTAATCATAATATCTATTCCTATCCTGCACCCATCAATATTTATCCCGCCAGTTCCCCATTTCAGCACATTTGTCGCAACGTTCTTTTCGCTTATGGGTTTACGTGCCATTATGATAGGCTCGTATGCTGGTTTAAGCGCAGTACCCCATCCCTGCCATTGTTGGGCTTCGGGAGTAACGGGGGCAGTTATCTTAAAATCTTCTCCTGCTCTTTTATCAATGCCATAAACATTGGTATTATTTCTTGTTCTACCATTTGGTAAACGTTTTGCTCTGTATTCATCTATGCCTATTGCTTCCCTCTTAGCCCCCAATTCTTTATCTATAGCTTTGCTTATATCCATCGACTTAGGGAAGCCACTGCCATATACCCACATCAAACAATCCCTTATCTCAAATCCCGCATCTTCTAATCCGCAGGTTAGCCTATGATAAGTCCTAGTTCCGCCGAAGGCCAATAAAAAACCACCAGGCTTAAGTATTCTTAAAGCCTCCTTGCCCCATTCCATACACCATTCTTGATAATTTTCTATTGTATCCCATTGTTTACCCATAAACGATAAATTATAAGGAGGATCTGTTATAATTACATCAATACTATTTTCCTTAAAAGTTTTCATCACTTCCATACAATCGCCTTGAATCAATTGCCACATCTGATTCACCCCAAAACTATCTAATAATTCCCCAATAAGCATCTGTTACAGTTCCATTACAATTTATATATTCTATATCGCTTAAACCTTGTAAGCGGTAAGGATAATCAGGCTCTCCAGTATTAACAAAGTAAATTATTTTATCCTTGTAAATAAATCCATATTTATCATTCGTACATTCCAAAGGTTCTCCCAATATTTCACGTACAAATTTTCTTCCATAATATACAAAATTATAATTAGGACAAGTTATAACTACACTTCCTTTTGATTTTATTAATTTTTCTTTGAATGTATCAAAAGCAGAAACCGTTTTTAATCACTCCCTAAATTTTATTTATTATAGGCCGCCAGCGGGGCGACACTCCCGCATCTCCAACGAGGGTGACGGATGCCTGTTCCGTCCTTAGCGGCCTATAATTCCGCTAATTTTCTTAATACGCCTTTACATTCCTCTGCCGCTTTAATAACTTTAACTATAAAATCTAATGAGATTTTCTTTTGCCAGCCTAATTGTAGACCTAAAACTTGCATTTGATATGGTGGTAACTCATATTTTTGGAACTTATAGTAAACCTCTAATGCTCTATTATAAAGTTCTTCATCATTGTTAGTTTTTATTTTCTTTATCATCTTTTTACTCCTTATTTTTATTTCTACCACGCTCTTCCAATAAAATATCATATGGCATGGATCTTATTTCTTCTGGTGCATTAAGTTTTAAACATCCTATAAAATCTTTCATGGCTTTTTCTTTCTTCTCTCTAATTTCTTTCCTAATCCTTTTGACATCTTCTTTTATCTGTTCTTCAGTTATGCCTGCTTCTTTTAATCTATCGCCAAGTTTAGCTCCAAGTTCTAAAACTCGTTTCCACGATTTACAGTTTTCTTCCATCGCCCATAAAAAAGCTTTAGCAACCGCTTCTTTTCGACTATCTCCTATAAATGTAGTTTTAATTGGCTTAGATGTATCTACAAATTGATTTAAGACACATTTATAAGTATTTGGGCTGATAGTTACAATATCAGCATAATACCCATATTGTTCTAATCTCGATAACATATAATCCAAAGAAGGTATCTCGTTATAACCATATTTTTGAAATTGTAATAACAATTCTTCTGTCATTTTTTTACTCCTTATTTTTATTTTTATTAAATATAATATTCATCTGGTTCCTCGCCATTTAAATATTTCTCATGTAGATCAAGCCACTTACGAATATCTTTTTCAGCCTTGTCTAAGGCTTTTGCAAAAGTACGCCCATACCATGCATGATGACGACCAGATGGAGCTATCAAGTATAAATCTAATTCAATACACCAATTTTTATCGTCTGGATCTTGTTCTTCAAAGAAATTTGGTAAATGTATTCTAAATGTGCCTTCATAACTCTTGCAGTGCCCATCTTCTTCTAAGTCTTTTTGAATTGCCCTAAATAAATCTCTGCGTAGTTTAAAAATCTTTGTAAGTCGTCATAATTTATCATTTTACTTACCCTCTTTCCAACACAAATATACCTATTTTTTATTCCTCACTTTTCCATCCACAAAATGGGCAACGATATTCAACCATCGGCTCATAAGCAGGAAATCCAAAATGTTCTCCACGATTTTCTTTATAAATTCGTTGTTCAAGTTCCGTAAAACATTCAGGACATAATCCATTATCAAACGCCATTTCATTTACTTTGTCTAACAATTCTTCACCAAACTTTTTTCCTTTATCTCGTATTTCTTCTCCTAATCGTTTTAATGACAAATAAGCATCCTGTCTAGTTTCTTCTATATCTAAATAAACTTCAATAACGTCATACAGCATTGACATCTGTTTAATCCTCCTTATGTGAATAATTTTATCCCAATTACCCACCAAACCATTACCCACGCAATCAATGCTGTTGCTCCTAGCAATTTACCCACCGCTTTTATCCCTCCTTCTACTTATAAATTAGGTTGAAAAAGGTGTTTGTAACTAACTTAAGCTGTCTTAATAACTTTTTTAGTAATCCACCCTTTTCCATCACGCCATACCCACAGTTCTCCTGTAGAATGAGGAGGGAGAGGAGTTTCTTTTATCCGTTCTATATCAACACTATAATCACTTGCGTTTTTCTCTCGTTTTACCTGTATAAAACGAGTACCAAGATGATTCCAGGCAATAACATCAAAGCAGCCTTTACTACCGGCTGCTCTACAAGTTTCATAACCCACTTCTTCTAATAATTTAATTACTGCATACTCCTTTTCCCGGCCACGTTCATAATTTGTAACGATTAGTGATCAACCTCCTAAAATATTTTGTGACATAGTGTATAGTAACCACACCATTTAGGATTACATAAGTAACCAGTAGGATTAGGGTAAAATGCATTATTCTTGATAGCAGATATAACATTTGTTGCAATATTCTTAAACCTTTTTAGATCTCTTTCTGTTCTTTTAGCCATAAATGTTTTCGTGTTAACATCGCTTTTATTTGCTACTAGATAATCCAGCAATACCCCCTTTTCTTCTTTATTAAACTTTTGCCGGTATGCTAATGCATAAGCAGATAACTGTAAACTCTTTTCAACTGTTTCCTGCCCTGGCATTTTAGAAGAAGTTTTAGTATCACGAATATACCCCTGACTATCAACTACATCTATATAACCTAAAAGATTGACATCAGGAGTAATTGGTATAACAACCTCTAATTCAGAAGCTATTGGCTGTATTTTAGGAGCAAATTCTTTATGATAAGTCTTAGAAAGCCTGATAGTTTCATCCTTTGCTTTTGCAGGATTTTCTTCTCTCCAATCAGTTTCCGGTGCTACTTCCTCAAATTTACTGGCTACAAATTCTGTTACATCATTCAAAGGTAAGTCTTTTCCGCTGTTAATTTTTTGTTTGTAATTATGTTCAATACCAGCATGAACGCATACCCCCTTCGTGATAGCTCCGCTAGGTGGTATTTTTAAACCTTCTACATATCTAAAGTAGTATTGAGCAGGGCACCTTAAAAAGGTATTTAATTGAGTAACAGAAAAATGATCTTGAGGAAAATTTTGAAGTTCTAAAGGTTCTTCTAGCATTTAACATCCCTCACAATTCAATTAACTAATGATTTACACATTTAACAATTGCATTACTCATATCTATCATTTTTACTTCATATTGTCTGAATATATTGTTATATTTGTTCAAACGTCTTATAGCCATATCTACATATGACGAATTTAAATCTATATAAATACTGGATCGCCCCAATTTAGCCGCAACTAAATTAGTAGTACCTGCCCCGCCAAAAGGATCTAACACAACGCAAGGAACAGTTTCTTCGATACCGCAAGAACAAGTAGGACGCCAGCCGATACATTCAACTACAGGAGTACCTCTATAACCTCTGTGTGGTTGAAGTCCAGTACCAACATTCCAAGATTCAGTAGGCTTCTTGGGTTTTGCGTTTTCTGGACGCTTATATTCCACCACCCTCTCCCACGGTGCCCCACACTTTGGGCAACAGCCGCGTTCGCTTGTGCCGGCCTTGATGCAGGGCTCTACAAGGGCCGTGGGGAAGGTGGCAAAATGTGCATCTGGAAAGGGTTCAGTGGGTATAATCCAAACAGAACGTTTGTTGCGGCCAAACGGGTTCGGCAGGGGATAAGGCCCTCTGTGTTGTTTAGTGCCACCAAGTACCGATTGCTTTCCCCCAGCAAACGTACCACCGTTTTTCTCATTCCACAAACGTACATGTGGCTCTCTTATCGCATCCGCATCGTAAAAATACTTCTTGCTTTTCGCTAGCAAAAACACATATTCATGTGCTTTTGTCGGTCTATCCTTTACGCTTTCAGGCATAGCATTAGGCTTTGCCCATATAATATCACTACGAAGATACCATCCATCTGCTTGTAATGCAAATGCAACACGCCAAGGGATGCCTACGAGGTCTTTTGGTTTGAGAGACCCAACTTTCCTACCAGGATACTTTGGTTGCCCTTCACGTAGTCCGCCTGGATTATAATCTCCACCAGCACCGCCGGAGCCGTTGTATGAATCGCCTAGATTGAGCCATAGCGTTCCGTCCTTCCTCAGCACCCGCCGTACTTCACGAAATACTTCAACTAACTTAGCTACATATTCATCCGGTGTCTTCTCTAACCCAATTTGCCCATCTACACCGTAATTCCTTAAGCCCCAGTAAGGAGGCGATGTTACAACGCAATGTATGCTTTCATCCGGTATCTGCTTCAGTACTTGTAAAACGTCTCCTACATAAAATAAATGTTGAGTAACTTTTTCACTCATATTTCATCCTCCAAAAATTTCATTTAAACAATCTAAAACTTTTTCTAATGGATAACAATAATCAATACTAAATACAAAATTTTTAGTTTTATGTTTTCGACCACGAAACTTTAAAGTGTAATGCCATTCAGGATGACTCTTATATAACTGCCAAAGCTTTTTAGAACTGATGCAGTAAAAACCGCTAGTGCTATACTCTTGATAATCAACTATAAATACGATTAAGCAAGGTAAATTCTTATACTTTTTAAGATTTTTAACGTTAATCGTTATGCACTTACCAGGCTCTATGCCAAATTTTTCTTGTGCCTTTCTAAAGGGTGTTGATTGAACTTTAGACTCCAAATAAAGAGGCAGTATAAAGTCTGGATTATCTTTAGCTGCCTCATCAGCTCGTACAATATCAAGACCATACTGTTTACAAAATTTTCTTATTTCTTCTTCTGCTACAGTACCAACTGCTAAACATGCTTGAAAATCTTTTGGATTGATGTTTACTTTAACTCACGCCTCCAATCGTGTTTAATTCTTTTTCCTATTGGAATAAACCTCAAATTCGTCCAGCCCCAACCGTCATAGCCTTCATTCTCAAAATACTTTCCTTTAGCAAGAATAAGTGTATAATTCCCTGTATGCCAATTAGTTTTACCTTTATATAACTTAATCCAAATTGAAAAACGTTTAGTACCTATTCGCAATGGTATCACCCCTATTTTAATATATAGTTCGACAGGAGCAAGGATTTGCACCTTGCATGGTGGGCTTTGCGCTCCCACCTCGGGGCTTATACAAGCAGTAGCCAACCCCTACACGCCTTTCGGTGGCGCCGATTTCTCTCCCCTACTTGGCTACCCTTTATCAATTGATTGACGCGAGCCTAAAGCTCCACGGCAATTTAATTCTTACCCTTGCGCCGAAGTCCACCGGAACAACTCCAGCCAATGCACTTCGACCCACCTCGGAGTTAGCTAACACAGCTTACCACAGCATACTCACAATATGAACTAGAATACATATCATTTATTCTATCTTGTGTTATAGCTTTCTCAATTCCTCTAGCAATTACATTAGCCATTTTCCATACCAATCCTAAACGAGTATTTTGCAGTATCAAATGTGTAAAACTATTACTAAAATGACTTGCATCAATATTAACTATTCCCTTAATGAATATATCCCCAATTTTAGGTAACTCTTTATTTACACCAATACCTGGTATAAGACTTCCCTTCCCAATAATAATATCACCTACACTTTTTTCTCTACCTAATGATGCATCAACAGCAATTATTAATGGATTTTTAATTTGTTTAATATTATTTAAACACTCTCTTAAATTCAAAGCATGAACAGGTTCATCTAAAGTTCCATAAACAGTTAGTTTATCTATTAATTTTTCTCTTATAAAAGTACCTACCAATGGCCCCAGACTATCTCCAGTAGAACGATCAGTACCTATACAGACTATTACAAGTTGACGTGTTTGATCTCGATCTAATTCCTGCCTTAAATCACAAATAGTTTGAGCTATTTTCTGTACTACCACAGGATCTTTGTATGAATATCTATATTCAATCATTTTAACTCACCCTAAAATAAACCGTTTATGAACCAAATTTAATATAGTCTACACATTCCTTTTTATAATCTTGAGGAATAGGGATTGTTGTAATTACACTCAAACCATCTTCTGTGACTTTTTCTTCTTCCTTAATATAAACAAAACATATAACTTTTCCTTCATGATTTTCTTCAAGGAAATTAACACAATCTTGACAAATATAACCTTTTGCCCTCTTATTTTCTTTCCATTGTTCTTTTTTGGCTCTTTGTATATTCTTCTTTTCAGAAGCTTTCTTAATATCCTCTTCAGCCGACTGTAAACAGTAATTAATAATCTCTCTAAACTCTCTAAGTCTTATTTTCTGATTTGCAGACATGTCTCGACCAATGTACTTATACCAGTAAATAGCTAAACCTGTAGGTTTATAAAGAAAGTTAGGCACTACTATTGGACAATCAGGTTTATGATCATGAGTTTCTCGCCATTTTTCATACTCTTCATCACGGCCACAATCACAATAGATAGCAATACCATATAAACCTTTAAAGCCATTTTCCTTAGCAAACTGCTTTAATAGTTTATTATATTCTCTTTCAGTTTTACCGTAGGGTAAAATACCTTTTTGTTCTAGCTCTACTATATATCTTTCATACTTAACATGGAAACAATCAGATTTATGTGGATGGGTTTCTTCCCATTCTATTTCTTCATCTTCAAAACCACAAGTGCAATCACCCCAATAATAAGGGTGCATTTCAAAGACATCATTTACATATTCAGTTCCATAAACAGGATCATCATTAATACTATCAATTAAATTTTCAGCAAGTTCGTAAAGCATCTCTCCTACTTGTTTAGGTACTCCAAACTCTCCCCATCCATTACCAAACACCATGTGCCCTAATTCTGGTTCATATGCACTCATAGTATCAAAAATACCTCCATTTTAATAACTTTTATTTCTTTTTAGAGCAACCCAATCACCACAAGCAACAGTATATTTCCCTTCAATAACATGTAAATTATGTTTACTATAATCCCAAGTATTATAATCATGGTTAGACTGCAAATATGCAGCTTTTACAGCTTCTTTTGGTGTCATAGTATAAACACGCTTTTCTAATGTAGAAAGGTTAACTACTTCTATTATCAAACCATTCATCAATCTTTACACCTTCAGCCCACCTATGAGGATAAATTTCAGCATCAACTTCAATGGGAACATCAATTTTAATTGCGTTCCTCATTGTTTCCATTATTTCTTCTAAAGCTTCTCTAGTAATATTTTCAGGAGCATCAAAAATCAATTCATCATGCACCTGAAAACGTATATAAGTATCATACTTTTTCAGTACAGGTTGTAAGTCTACTATAGCCTTTTTCAGTAAATCAGCAGCACTCCCTTGAATCACAAAATTAACTGCCTGGCGTTCAGCAGAAGCTCTTTCAGAATAATCGCTACTCCTAATAGTCTTATGCAGACGCCGTTTACGGCCTAAAATTGTCTCTGCATACCCCCTCCTTCTAGTAGTTTCAATTGTGTTTTCTATGAACTGTTTTACCTTCGGAAAATTCCTAAAGTAATCTTCGATAATTTTTTGAGCTTCCTCATCACTACATCCTATCTGATCAGCCAATCCTTTAGCTGTAATTAAGTAGCTGATACCAAAGTTTACGTTTTTAGCTTTTTTTCGTTCCTTACTACCCCCATTTTGCTCATCATCTAAAATCTTTTCTATCGGCAGACCAAACACCTTACTTGCTGTTATCGCATGAATATCAATTCCTTCTCGATAAGCCCTCATCATATTCTCATCTTGACTGAAATGAGCTAACAATCTAAGCTCAATTTGACTGTAATCAATTGAAATAAATATCCTTCCAGAATCAGCAACAAATAACTGCCTTACTCTACGTGATCTTTCATCCTTTGCTGGCAATTGTTGCGTATTAGGATTATTACAACTAAACCTGCCAGTATGTGCTCCATAAGTGTTATGCCAAGGATGTATTCTGCCATCTTTTTTAAGTTCATTAGGTAACTTCTGAGTAAATGCCTGACGCAACTTTGCTATAGCCCTATACTCTAGAATTTTAGGTATAACATCATGTTTGTTACTTAATTTCTTTAGCACTTTTACACCCGTTGATCTTTTTCCACTAATATCAATAAGCTTTAACTCATCATACAAAACTCTTGATAATTGAGCTGGAGAATTAATGTTTACATCACCTATCATTACTTTAATCTCTGCTTCAATTTTACTTTGCTCTTGACCTAACTCTTTATCTAACTTAGCACATTCCTCAACATCAAAAGCACTGCCAGTTAAATCTGCCTTTATCATCTCACACATAACAGGCATTTCTATTTCATAAAATAATCTAGCTAATTTTGGCCGTAATGCTAAATGCTCACGTTGAAATTCAGCTAATCTAATAGTCATTTCAGCATCTTTAGCCGCATACACAAGGGCAACATCAATTGGAATTTCCCTAAAAGGTATCGGGCCAAATAAATCTTCGTAATCAGTTGTTTCCATCTTTAAATAACGAGAACATAAGCTTTTCAACCCATGATCATCATTTTCATTAAGAACTTTTGCAGCTAACAAACTGTCATAAGAAATTAAATCTATTACATCCAAACCATTAAGGTACAAGAATTTAGTATCAAAAGGTGAATTATGCATTATTAAACAACGGTTAATATCTTTTAAGGCATCTACAACTGTTTTTAATGATAACTGCAAGCCACTAGAGTGACCTACAGGAATATAGAAATATTTGTTAGCTTTTGGCAGGCCAAGGGAGATGCCAACAATCACCCCCTTCCACGGATCTAAGGCATCTTCCTTGGCTCCACCAGGTTGAGGAGATGTTTCTATATCTAAAGAAATTTCTTCTTCCTGCAAGCATAACTCACATAGTCTTTTCAAAAGACGTTCCGTATTTACCAAAAAGTAGTTGTCTGGCTTATTCCTAAGTAAGTACTCTATTTTTTCTTGTCTTTCCTTTTCATTTAATTGCCTTGCTAAATCCAAAAACTCTTTTTGAGTAAGTTTCTTCTTTTCATTCTCCCTAACAAGGATACCAGCTTCTAATGCTTTTTTAACTCTCTCTAATTGTTCTCTCCTTTCCTGCGCCCATTTGTATTGAAATATTTCAGCCCACATTTTACAGCCCCCGTTCTTAGAACGGCAGATCTTCATCTCCCATAGGCTCTATATTTTCATCTTCAGTTTGAGTCTGACCTTTGTTAAGCATTTCCAATATCTGTTCTTTTGTCTTTGGTCTCAAAGCTTGGAGTAAAAATTCTTCTGTAACTTGCTTCCTCAATTCAGGTACTTTAGCAATTTTAGCCCTATCTTCTTTACTCAATTTAGATGGAAAAATAGGAGTTAATGAGTAAACAGTATCCAATTGTTTACCTGTACGACTGTACTTAAAAGCCAACCCAGGTTCATCAGCATATTCATCTAATATCTGGCAAATATTAGATAACTGCCTAGCCGAAGCATCAATTATGCGGATTTCATCAGCATCCAAGTCATAAACTGGTACAAGAATTTTAGTAGTCCGTTTAATGCCTGCGGCACATGAAGGACAGTCATTGATTAAGCATGGATGAGAGAATATCTTCTTTTTAAAATCAGAATGACTGTAATACTGCTGGAAAAGATCTTCCTCATTCGGAAAGAACACAATTCGGACATGCTGACCATCATCTAGTCGAATAAAAACATTTGATGATATTTCTGGCTTATTAATATTTTCTTTAACTTGCTTACCACTGGCTACAAAGACATTAGTCACCATTTATTCCTCCTTAGAATTTTAATTGCCTTTCTACTAATAGATTAGGATGGGCATTACACTTGTAACACCCATCCAAAAATTAATTATTGATTTTTAGGTCTAAGCAGCATATAATTCTTTTGAGAGGTGATCTCTAATTTGTTTTACGTGTCTGGCTATCTTCATAGGGTAGGTACCTAACATTTCAGCTATTTGCCGATAGCTGAAACCCTGCCCTAGAAGATAGCATATTTTTTTCTGCTCCTCTGGTAATTTTTCGAGAGCCATTCTAATATATACTCCTTCTTCTATACTATCATATCCCACCTCCCCATCTTCATTTTCTAGAACTTCATCCAAACAAACTACCGGCTTCTTTTCCTTCCTAAAGAAATCTCTGGCGGCATACATATAGCATCTTTTAAGATAGGAATGTATTTTAGTACTCCCATCATATTTTGATAATGCATCCAAAGTTGTTTCTAGAAAAATACTGTAAAGATCGTCTGCATATCTACTTCCATATCCGTCTGCCACTTTCCTGGCAAATTTTATGGCATCTTCATAGGAAATAGTATGTGACGTACGGCATCTCCTCGCCCATGTTAAGCTATATTCAGTTGTTATTCAGTTGTGATTAGCCAAC
>Ga0247720_100319_pt1 | contig 19981 bp, 18 predicted proteins | sample MSEWel2015_12_15_FD_189078 | JGI IMG/M metagenome (GOLD analysis project Ga0247720, IMG submission 189078) | Subsurface sediment microbial communities from gas well in West Virginia, United States - MSEEL Well Study Marcellus 3H_2015_12_15 | ecosystem: Environmental > Terrestrial > Deep...
CCAAGAAGAAACTAAAAAGTTAAAAAACTATCTTTACAACAATGGTTTTCAAATTGAAAACATTAGCGATGCCTTGAAAGAAAAGGATTTATAACTTGACATAATTTTGAAAAGGGTCTAAAATAAAATATGAATAACTACTAAGGAGGTGTAAGAGTATTAGCCATGTTGAATTGATAATCACAGCACTTATTGCAATAGCAGTCGGCTTTCTAATTGGTTATTTTGCAAGAAAGATTATTGCAGAATCTAAAATAAAAAGCGCAGAAAATTTAGCGCGTACCATATTAGAAAGTGCAAAAAGAGACGCTGAAAATAAAAAAAGAGAGCTCTTATTAGAAGCTAAAGAAGAGATTCACCGCATGCGAACTGATTTAGAAAAAGAGATAAGGGATCGCAGAGGTGAACTGCAACGTTTAGAAAAAAGACTTCTTCAAAAAGAAGAAACTTTGGATAAAAGATCCGAAACTTTAGAACAAAAAGAAAATCTTCTTGAAGAAAAGCAAAAAGAGATTCAACAATTGGAAGAACAAATTTCACTGCTCCATCAAAAAGAGATAGAAGAGTTAGAAAGAATTTCGGGACTGAGCCGTGAAGAAGCAAAAGCTATTTTATTTGAAAGTGTTCAAAAAGATATACAACATGAAATGGCTGTAATGATTAAAGAAATGGAAAACAAAGCTAAAGAAGAAGCAGAAATGAAAGCAAGGGAAATAATTAGCAATGCCATTCAACGTTGTGCGGCTGACCATGCTGCAGAAACAACTGTGTCTGTTGTTACCCTTCCTAATGATGAAATGAAAGGTCGCATAATAGGTAGGGAAGGTAGAAATATAAGGACAATAGAGACATTGACGGGAATTGACCTTATAATAGATGATACTCCTGAGGCTGTTGTTATTTCAGGCTTTGACCCTATACGAAGAGAAGTTGCGCGGATTGCGCTGGAAAAATTAATTGAAGATGGGCGAATACATCCCGCAAGAATAGAGGAAATGGTAGAAAAGGCTAAAAAAGAAGTAGACAACATGATAATCAAAGCAGGAGAAGAAGCGGCTTTTGAAGTAGGAATTCACGGTTTGCATCCCGAGCTGATTAAGTTACTAGGAAGACTTAAATTTAGAACTAGTTACGGGCAAAATGTCTTAAAGCATTCAATCGAAGTAGCTCATTTGGCAGGACTTATGGCTTATGAATTAGGTGCAGATGCCCTAGTTGCCAAAAGAGCAGGACTTTTACACGATATAGGTAAGGCCGTAGACCATGAGGTGGAAGGCCCTCATGTCATGATAGGTGCAGAACTGGCTAAAAGATATCATGAATCTGATGCTGTTATTCATGCTATAATGGCTCATCATAATGATGTAGAGCCTCAGACTGTTGAGGCAGTATTAGTACAAGCAGCAGATGCCATTTCTGCTGCAAGACCAGGGGCAAGGAGAGAAGCATTAGAGGCTTATATTAAGCGTCTAGAAAAGTTGGAACAAATCGCTAATTCTTTCGAAGGTGTAGAAAAGTCTTATGCTATACAAGCAGGAAGAGAAATCAGAATAATGGTAAAACCTGAAATTGTCAATGATGATGATATTGTCATTTTAGCACGAAATATAAGCAAAAAAATTGAAGAAGAAGTTGAATATCCAGGTCAAATCAAAGTGACTGTCATAAGAGAGACAGTAGCTGTAGATTATGCAAAATAAAGGATTGAAAAAAAGCGTGCGATAAGCACGCTTTAAAAGTTTCATCATAAATTTTCATTAGCTATTGTTTTAATACATAGGTTTGTGTAATAATAAGTTTAAGAAAATTATTTTTTGGAGGTTAAGAATGAAGATACTTATCATCGGCGATATAGTTGGAAGACCAGGTAGAGACATATTAAAAGAACACTTGCAAGAACTAATATCAGAATATAATATTGACATAGTTATAGCTAATGGAGAAAATGCTGCTGGAGGTAATGGATTGACTCGCAAAGTTGCTGATGAACTTTTTGAAATGGGAATTTCTGCATTAACAATGGGAAATCACGTGTGGGATCAAAAAGAAATATTAAAATTTATTGATGAAGAAGTGCGAATTATAAGACCTGCCAATTATTTAGAGGAAACACCTGGCAGAGGTTCTATAGCACTTAATTTTAAAAATTCAAAAATTGGTATTATAAATTTACAGGGAACTACTTTTATGCCTTGTAATAGAAATCCTTTTTTTGTAGCTTTAGAAGAAGTAGAAAAACTAAAAAAAGAGACGAATATAATCCTCGTAGATTTTCATGCAGAAGCTACTTCTGAAAAAATAGCAATGGGATATTTTTTAGACGGAAAAGTAAGTTGTGTTTTTGGCACTCATACTCATGTACAAACGGCAGATGAGAAAATATTACAAAATGGGACAGCTTACATAACTGATGTTGGCATGACAGGTCCTAGTGATTCTATATTGGGAATAGATAAAGAATTAATAATTAAAAAATTTACATCTTCTGTACCTGTACGCTTTGAAGTTGCAAAAGGTCCTGCCCAAATAAATGCCATTGTAATTTCTGTTAATGAAATAACAGGAAAATGCTATAGCATAGAACGCATTAATAAAATTTATGCATAAAAAGGAGGATTTTTAAAACAAATGTAGAATATTAACAAAGAGAAAATCATTTGTCTTTAAGGGGGAAAAACAATGGAAGTATTAAAAGTTTCAGCAAAATCTAATCCAAATGCTGTAGCAGGAGCGTTGGCAGGGGTGTTAAGGGAGCGTGGAGGTGCAGAAGTACAAGCAATAGGTGCAGGTGCAATAAATCAAGCTGTAAAAGCTGTTGCAATTGCAAGAGGGTTTGTAGCTCCCAGCGGAATTGACTTAATTTGCATTCCTGCTTTTACAGACATTGAAATAGACGGTGAAGAGAGGACAGCAATAAAGTTAATTGTAGAGCCACGATAAAAAATAACCTGCATTTTGCAGGTTATTTTAAATTGTAAAGGTAAAATTTAGAGGAAAGGTTGGGATATAATGTTTGCAGACCTTCACATGCATTCAAAAGCTTCCGATGGAACTAATTCACCATCTGAAGTAGTTCGATTGGCAAAAGAACATGGACTTAGCTGTATTTCTCTGACAGATCACGATACAGTTGATGGGCTTGAAGAAGCCATGGAAGCTTCTGCTAAATATGAGATTGAAGTTATTCCTGGAATTGAGTTTAATTGCTATTATCAAAATCAAGAAGTTCATATTTTAGGTTATTTTATAAATTACAAAGATAAAAAATTTTTTGAAAAGTTGGAAGAAATGAAAAAGTTGAGAAATGATAGAGCCAAAGCGATTTTAAAAAAATTAAATGAATTAGGGATTGATATTTCTATAGAAGACGTATTGGAATTCACAAGTGAAAAATTCATAGGAAGACCTCATATAGCAAGAGCCATGGTAAAAAAGAATTATGTAGAAAGTGTAAAAGAAGCTTTTGAAAAATACATAGGAGTGGGTGCTCCTGCTTATGTAGAAAGATATAGAATCACTCCTTTTGAAGCAATAAACCTTATTTTAGAAAATGGAGGTGTCACTGTTTTAGCTCATCCCGGTTTACTTCAAGATGATAATATTATTGAGGAATTAGCCCCAAAAGGTTTAATAGGAATAGAAGTTTACCATTCAAAACACACTACTGAAGATGTAGAAAAGTATTTAAACAAAGCTAAAAAATACAAGTTAATCATAACTGGAGGCTCAGATTTTCACGGTATAGAAGTAGATGGCAGAGACCTTTTAGGAACCATAAAGTTAGACTATGAATATGTAAAAATATTGAAAAGTAAAGCTAAAAATTTTGTAGAAATATCAAAATAATTAAGTTAAAATAATATTGTGATTCATATAACGAAATCCTCTGGAGGTGTAAAAATTGGATTTATCCCAAAATGCCTTACAAATTACCCCTTCTATGACATTAGAAATAACAGCAAAGGCAAAACAGCTAAAAGCTCAAGGCGTAGACGTTATAGACTTCGGAGTAGGAGAGCCAGATTTTGATACATCTGATTACATAAAAGAAGCTGCAATTGACGCTATAAAAAAAGGCTACACCAAATACACCCCTTCTTCGGGCATTTCTGAATTAAAAAAAGCAGTATGCAACAAGCTTTTAAAAGATAACAGCCTTAAATACCAACCAGAACAAATTGTCATATCAAACGGTGCTAAACACTCTATATATAACGCTCTTTGTGCAATTTTAAATCCTGGCGACGAAGTTATAATTCCTGTACCTTATTGGTTAAGCTATCCTGAGATGGTAAGGCTGGCTTATGGAAAGCCTGTCTTTGTAAAAACAAAAGCAGAAAATGACTTTAAAATTACAGCCGAAGAATTAAAAAATGCTATTACCTCTAAGACAAAAGCTTTAATTTTAAATACCCCCAACAATCCAACTGGCTCAGTGTATACTAAAGAAGAGTTAGAAGAACTTGCAAAAATTATTGAAGAAGCAAATATTTTTGTCATTTCAGATGAAATATACGAAAAATTAATTTACGAAGGCAGTCACATCAGTATCGCCTCTTTAAATGAAAAAATTAAAGAACTGACAATTTTGGTAAACGGCATGTCTAAAACTTATGCTATGACAGGATGGAGAATTGGATATACTGCTTCTTCTTTAAAACTAGCAAAAGTTATGTCAAACATTCAAAGTCACACCACCTCAAATCCCAATTCAATTGCTCAATATGCCAGTGTAGCCGCTTTATCAGGAGATGAAACTGTTATTAAAAGAATGGCAGAAGAATTCAATAAAAGAAGAGTTTATATGGTAGAAAGGTTAAATAAAATAAAGGGATTAAAATCAAATAATCCTCAAGGGGCTTTCTATGTAATGGTAAATATAGACGAATACATTGGAAAAGAAATAAAAGGAAAAATTATTAGAGGTTCCATAGATTTTGCAAATGCTTTAATTGAAGGAGCAAATGTAGCAGTTGTTCCTGCTTTGCCCTTCGGAATGGACAATTACATTAGGATTTCTTATGCTACTTCCATTGAAAATATTGAAAAAGGCTTAAATAGAATCGAAGAATTTTTAAATAAAGCATAATGAGGAGGTAAATATGCGAGATACTTATCAGAATCCGTTAATAACAAGATATGCTAGCAAAGAAATGGCCCAAATTTTCTCTGATGATGAAAAATTTAAAACTTGGCGAAGATTATGGGTAGCCTTGGCAAAAAGCCAAAAAGAATTAGGGCTTAATATTACAGATGAACAGATTAAAGAAATGGAAGAAAATATAGACAACATAAACTATGAAGATGCGGAAAAATTTGAAAAAGAGTTTAGGCATGATGTTATGGCTCACATACATGCCTATGGTCTTTTGTGCCCAAAATCAAAGCCTATAATCCATTTAGGAGCTACCTCTGCTTTTGTAGATGACAATACTGACATAATTTTGATGGATAAAGCTTTTAAGCTAATTGAAAAGAAGCTTCTTAAAGTAATAAAAGTTCTATCCGAATTTGCTTTAAAATATAAAGATTTACCTACTTTAGGTTATACTCACTTTCAACCAGCTCAACTTACTACAGTTGGTAAAAGAGCATGCCTTTGGATCCAGGATTTAATTCTCGATTTACAAGACTTAAGATATAGAAGAGAAAACATAATGTTAAGAGGGGTAAAAGGTACTACTGGTACACAAGCAAGTTTTATGGAACTTTTTGGTGGTAATGAAGAAAAAGTAAAAGAGCTAGACAGATTAGTAATAGAAAAAATGGGATATAAAAAGTCCTTCCCTGTGACAGGACAAACTTATACGAGAAAATATGACTTTATGCTCTTGTCTGTTTTAAGCGGTATTGCTCAAAGTGCTCACAAATTCAGCAACGACTTGAGGCTTTTGCAACATTTAAGAGAAATTGAAGAGCCCTTTGAAGAAAAACAAATAGGCTCCTCTGCAATGGCTTATAAAAGAAATCCTATGAGAAGCGAGAGAATGGCAGCTTTAAGTAGGTATGTTATTGTAACACTTTTAAATACATCAATTACTTCTTCTACTCAATGGTTTGAAAGAACCTTGGATGATTCGGCTAACAGGCGGATTGTAATACCTGAAATGTTCCTTGCCACAGATGCTATATTAAATCTTTACATAAACATTGCGTCTGGTTTAAAAGTAAACAAAAAAGTAATTGAAAAAAATGTGATGAAGGATTTGCCTTTTATGGCTACAGAAAAGATTTTGATGGAAGCAGTACTTAAAGGTGGGGACAGACAAGAGTTACATGAAGCCATAAGAGTATATTCCTTAAAAGCAGCAGAAGAAGTTAAAAATGGAGAAGAAAATAGATTACTCTATTATATACAAAATGACCAAAGATTTAAACTTTCCCAAGAAGAAATTAAAGAATTAGTTGACCCTATAAAATTTACCGGAAGAGCTGTAAGCCAGACTGAAGAATACATTAAGGAAATTGTAAACCCTATTTTAGCAGATTTTAAAGAAGATGTAGATGCAAAAGTAGAAGTATAAAATTTGTTCACTTTCCACATCCCAATATCATAGAATAACAATAAAAATGGTATTGGGATGTGGTGGTAGATGGGAATATGGCCAGTTTTTTTTGAAGGATATAAAATAGAAAAAAAGTCAGAAGACAAACCTAAAGAAGTTACAACAACTGTGGATGATAAAAAATTACAAGAAGAAGCTTTAAAAGAGCTAAATTCTTTGATAGGCCTTAATAAAGTGAAAGAAATTATACAAGAAATTTACGCTTTCTCGCAACTGCAAATAAAGCGTAAAAAGGAAGGATTAGCCACTGAACCTATAGTATTACATATGATATTTAAAGGTAATCCAGGAACAGGCAAAACTACTGTAGCAAGGATATTAGGAAAACTTTTAAAAAGTATAGGAGTTTTAGAAAAAGGCCATGTAGTTGAAGTAGAGAGAGCTGATCTAGTAGGAGAATACATAGGACATACTGCTCACAGAGTCCGTGAAAATGTAAAAAAAGCTTTGGGAGGAATTTTGTTTGTAGATGAAGCTTATTCTTTGGCAAGGGGTGGAGAAAAAGACTTTGGCAAAGAAGCTATTGATACTCTTGTCAAAGAAATGGAAGACAATAGGAATAAATTTATACTTATATTAGCAGGTTACAAACACGAAATGGAATATTTTTTAAATACCAATCCCGGACTTCGCTCCAGATTTCCAATCCAGATAGATTTTCCTGATTATACTATAGATGAACTTCTTCAGATTGCGGAACTCATGGTAAAGAACAGGCAATATAAGCTTACAGAAAGTGCAAAGAGAAGATTAATGAAAATATTGATTCGTGACGACAATTCAAGAGAAATGGGAAATGCGCGCCTTGTAAGGAATATCATAGAAAGAGCAATCAGAAAACAGGCTGTAAGAGTTTTAAACAAAATAAATATAACCAAAGAAGATTTAATAACAATTGACAGTATAGACATTAGAGAGGACTGAGAAAATGGACACAAAAAAATTTTTGCAGAACAATTTCCATATAAACTCAAAAATAATCGAGGTTATAGAAAAAGCAGAAAAAGATTGTCATCCTGTATTTAGAAAGATTGATAAGATTGTAGAGTACAATCAGTATAAGGTCATATATCATTTCCAAAGGAACAAATTAAGTGATATCCATTTTAATGGCACAACTGGCTATGGATATGGTGACATAGGGCGAGAGACAATCGAAAAGATATATGCAGGAATATTTGCCGCAGAAGACGCTCTAGTAAGGCCTCAAATCGTTTCTGGAACCCATGCGATATCATTATGCCTATTTGGCAATTTAAAACCAAATGAAGAGCTAATTTCGGCTTGTGGAAGGCCCTATGATACGTTAGAAGAAATAATAGGTATAAAAGGGGAGGGGAGGGGAAGTTTAAAAGAATATGGAGTCATATATAAAGAAATTCCCCTCCTCGAAGATGGAGAAATAGATATAGAAAGGGTAAAAAAAGCAATAACCTCAAAAACTAAAATGGTGATGATTCAACGATCAAAAGGATATGACTATAGAAAGTCTTTGAAGATAGAAGATATAGAAAAGGCAATTAGTGAAATTAAAAAGGTAAAAGAAGATGTAATTATATTTGTAGATAATTGCTATGGAGAATTTACTGAGATAAAAGAACCGACAGAAGTAGGAGCCGACATTATAGCAGGTTCTCTTATAAAAAACATGGGTGGGGGAATTGCTCCTACTGGTGGATATGTAGTAGGTAAAAAGGAGTTGGTAAAAAATGCCTCTTACAGATTATACGCTCCTGGTATTGGAAAAGAAGTAGGTCCTTCTTTAGATTTAAATAGATTGATTTTACAAGGGTTATTCCTTTCACCTCAAGTGGTAGGACAAGCTTTAAAAGGAGCTGTTCTTTTAGCGAAAATTATGTCAGACTTAGGCTATGAAGTTATTCCAAAATATGACGAAGAAAGAACTGATATAGTTCAAGCTATTAAATTTAAAACTGCTGAAGAGTTGATATCTTTTATCCAGGGAATACAAATGGGTTCTCCAGTAGACTCTCATATAATTCCTGAGCCTTGGGACATGCCGGGATATCAAGATAAAGTCATAATGGCAGCAGGAGGATTTATACAAGGCTCTTCTATAGAGTTAAGTGCAGATGCCCCTATAAGAGAACCTTATATCGCATACGTGCAGGGTGGCCTTACTTATCCTCAAGTAAAATTGGCAATAACTATTGCCTTAAATAATATTTATAAGAATCAATTGGAAAATTAAATAAAGACAGACACGAAGTAAAAAACGCTTTGTGTCTGTCTTTATTTGCTATTCCTTTTGTGATAAAGGATTTTTATTTACAGCTTCTTTTAATTGTGAATCATCTACATGGGTATAAATTTGCGTCGTAGAAACGTTAGAATGCCCTAAGAGCTTTTGTAAAGTCCTTATATCTACATTACCATATCTGTACATCAAAGTCGCGGCTGTATGGCGCAATTTATGGGCAGAATATTTTTTTCCTCCTAAATTAGCATTTTTTAAATGTTTTTTCACAGTATATTGTACGGTTTTTACACTTATTCTTTTTAATCTTTTGCTCAAAAACAAAGCCTTTTTATCTTTCACTCCTTCTTTAGGCCTTACTCTCAAATATGCATTTATTGCATTAATACAGGCGTCATTTAAATAAACTGTTCTTTGTTTATTTCCTTTTCCTATAACTGTTAGTTTATCGTCTTTAATGTCGTCTATATTTATATTCACCAGTTCAGAAACCCTAAGCCCACAGTTTAAAAACAAAGTTATGATAGCATAATCCCTTTCTTTAAAAGGTCCATCTATAGAATCCAAAAGTTTTTTACTTTCATCAAGAGTAAGGTAGATAGGCTGTCTTACAGAAAGTTTCGGCGACTCTAATTCTTGAGTAGGATTTTTATTTATCACTTTAGCTTTTTTGTAAAGATAATCATAAAATGACCTTAAACTTGCTACTTTTCGAGCACGAGCAGGGGGAGTATTAGACCTTTCGTTAGTTACAAAGTTGAGGTAAGCATATAAATCGTTTAAATCAACAGATTCTATTAAGTCAACATCTACATCAGAAATATCTATTTCATCAAATTCAACATCAGGGCTTACTTTTCCGCGTCTTTGCTTTAAAAAGCGTAAAAACAAAACCAAGTCATAGGCATAAGCTTTTACAGTATTATAAGAACGGGCTTTTACCGTCGAAAAGTAGTTTAAAAATTCTTCAAGAAGAGGCGGGTATCTAGTAAAACCATTATTAGAAATATTAGAAGCTTTATTAGACATTCTCATAACTCCTTTCTACAATTCTAATTATACGAAATAGTTATTTCGTATAATTACTTGTATATATGATACCATATATATAATGCTTAAATCAAGCTATTTTTAGACTAACGTTCAAAATTATTAAAAAGCTCAAGGAACCTTACTAAACTAAGATTCCTTGAGCTTAAAACTCTTATAACTTTTTAGTATTTCTTTTTATTTGCTCTGTAGCCAGTCTATCACATAAATTATTGAATTCATCATCTGCATGACCTTTTACTTTAATCCAATTGATTTGATGTCTTTTTGAAACCTCTAAAAGCTCCTTCCATAACTCTTGATTTTCTACTGGCGTTTTATCTGATTTTAGCCAATTGTTTTTCTGCCATTTTTCAAGCCAGCCTTCTTTAAAGGCATTTATTACATAACTACTATCACTATATAAATTAACTTTACAAGGCCTTTTTAAGGCTTTCAAACCTTCTATTACTGCTTTTAATTCCATTCTATTATTTGTAGTATTTTCTTCAAATCCTGATATTTCTTTCCTTGCTTCTTTGTATAGTAAAACTGCTGCCCAGCCACCTGGACCAGGATTACCACTACAAGCTCCATCTGTGTATATTTCAACAATATCGATATTATTTTCCATCTTTACTTCAGTCCCTTTGTTTTTTGATATGCAGCTGAAACCGCTTCAATCACCGCGCTTCTCATTGCATTTTTTTCCAAAATTCTTATACCTTCAATAGTTGTACCACCTGGAGATGTCACCATGTCTTTTAATTGACCAGGATGAAAACTTGTTTTTAGTACCATGTTACCTGCACCAGCTACAGCCTTTGAGGCTAATTTATATGCAATATCTCTTGGTAATCCCAATAATACACCACCATCTGCCAATGCTTCAATAAACATGTACACAAATGCTGGACTACAACTAGAGACAGCCATTGCAGCATCAATCAGCTTTTCTTCCACTTCTACAATTTCCCCACAGGCTTTAAAAATTTTTGTCACAACCTCTTTATCCTCTTGCTCGATCTCTTGTGAGTAACTTATAGCAGTAATACCTTCTCCTATTAAAGCAGGAGTATTAGGTATTGTTCTCACTATTTTTCCTGTTTTTAAGATATCTTTGACATGACTTATAGTTATGCCTGGAGCTATAGTAATTATTATTTTTTTAGCAGTTACTTTTGCTTTTATTTCTTCTAATACAGCATCGTAAATATTAGGTTTTACTGCTAAAATGACAATATCTGACTTTTCAGTTAGATCAGCATTGCTTTTTGCTACAATAACACCAAATTCTTTTTCTAATCCTGCTGTTTTTTCTTTCACCGGATCGTAAAGAATTAAATCTTCAGCATCTATAAAATCTGACTTTAATATGCCCTTTATAAGAGCAAGTCCCATATTACCGACGCCTATAAAGCCAATCTTCATCTTAAAAACTCCCTTGCTTTGTTATTTCAAAAAAACAGTATTAGTTGCCCTAATACTGTTTTTTTGTTGTTTACTCCTCCTTCTTTTCATCTTTATCAGAACCAGAGAAAATTACAGGCTTTTGCGGCGTTATTGTCGAAATAGCATGCTTATAGATAAGAAGTTGTTGTTTGTTTTCTGATTCCAGCACCACTGTAAAATTATCAAATCCTTTTACTAAACCCTTTAATTGAAATCCATTAATTAAGTAGACGGTTACTGGTACATGCTCTTTTCTTACTTGATTCAAAAAAATATCCTGTAAATTAATAGCTGCTTTTGAACTTGCCATCTTTATCCCCCTTCTTTAATTATGTATCATTAGTTATATTCTATCAAAAATTTAATTTTCCTGCTAAATATTTAATAATATTTTTTTTGAGTTCTTCATAATTTTTATAGTCATCTACAAAAAACCATTTGATAAATTCATAACCCTTAAACCAAGTGATCTGTCTTTTTGCATACCTCCTTGTCCCTTTTTTAATTTTTTCAACAGCCTCTTCTAAAGAAATCTCTCCTTTTAAATATTCGACAATTTCTTTATATCCTAAAGCCTGCAAAGCGGTACTGTCTTTATTATACCCGATTTTTAGCAAGTTTACCACTTCTTCAACCAAATTATTTTTTATCATTTCATCTACTCTTTGATTAATTCTATCGTATAAAATTTGTCTGTTTCTGAAATTAAGCCCTATCATTATTGGCTGATACTCTGGATTTAAACGCATACCACTCATTTTTTGATAGTAAGAAATAGGTTTGCCTGTAAATTCATAAACTTCCAAAGCCCTGATGATTCTTCTAATATCATTTGGATGGATTTTTTTTGCTGCCTCTGGGTCCACACTTTTTAATCTTTCATAAAGATATTGATTACCATAGTTGTTTGCTAATTCTTTCATTTTTTCTCTAAATTCTTTGCTTCCTTTAAAATCAGAAAAGTGCATGATATAAATTATTGAATTGATATATAAACCAGTTCCACCTACAATTATAGGAAGTTTCCCTCTTTTGTGAATATCCTTTATAATCTCTTTTGCTCTTTTTTCATATTCTGCAACACTAAACTCTTTATTCGGATCTACAATATCTATCAAATAATGAGGGATACCTTGCATTTCTTCCTTTGTGATCTTTGCTGTACCAACATTCATGTACTTATAAATTTGCATAGAATCAGCAGAAATGATTTCTCCATTAAATTCTTTTGCCAGGTCTACACTTAATTTAGACTTGCCAGAGGCGGTAGGTCCAACAATAAGCACAATTTGTATAGCCATCCCATCACCCTTATATTACATAATTCTTTTAAACATTTTTTCTAATTGAGTCTTTGTTATAGCGATTATAACAGGTCTTCCGTGAGGACAGGTGTAAGGATTTTCTGTAATCTTCAAATCTTCAAAGAGTTTATAAATCTCTCTTTCAGATAAATTATCCATGGCTTTTACTGCAGCTTTACAAGCCATCATTATAATGCTTTCTTCTTTTAAAGATATTTTATTGATAAGTTCCTTATCTCTAAGTTTTTCTACTATCTCTATAAATAACTGCCTTGCTTCTGGTTGTCCTAAAATTACAGGTACTTCCCTTAATATAATAGAATTATTCCCAAATTCCTCAAATGTATAACCTAACTTATTTAAGAGTTTTTTCTCTTGTTGAACAAGTTCTAAATCTCCTGGTTGCAATTCTACTACAATAGGAAATGTTACCTGCCTTGTTTGAATTTTTTCATATTGGGAAGTAAACTTTTCGTATAAAATCCTTTCGTGGGCAGCATGTTGGTCAATTATATAAAACACATCTTCTTTTTCTACAATTATATAAGTAGAAAACAATGTACCTACTATTCTTATATCACTTATTTTTTTAGTAATGTCATTTTTTTTATTTACTTCTTCTTTTTCATCTTCATATTCCTCATAAACTGCCAAATGGTTGTCTAAACTACTATTTTTACTATTTTCTTTTAATACATTATCTTTTAAAAAAACATTCTTACCTCTAAATTCATTGTCAAGTTTCTTTTTTTCCTCTTCTAATTCTTTATCAGAAGAAGTCAAGTATAATTTCGTCTGCTCAGCTGAAATAGTTGGAGTCTCAATTTTAAAGATATTTTTCTTTTCTTCAATTTTTACTTCTGGTATCAAGTTATATTTATGAAGGCTATCCTTTATAGTTTTGTAAACAGTTTCAAAAACCCTTCTTTCATCTGAAAATTTTATCTCTAATTTTGAAGGATGTATATTCACATCAATTTGCCTTGGGTCTATTTCCATGTACAAAAAAACAGCAGGATATCGATTTACAGGTATATAAGTCTTAAAAGCTTCATCGATAGCGGCTGAGAGGGTCCTATTTTTTACGTATCTTCCATTTACATAAAAAAACTGCATATTCCTATTAGAATAATTTAAAGAATTTTTACCTGCTAAAATCTTCAGTTTTAAATCTTCTGTTTGAAAAGAAACTGACATGAGAGAAGAATAAACTTCATTTCCAAAAAGTCTTAAAATTACATCTTCTACATCTCCTTTTCCTGATGTTATAAATTGTAATTTTTTGTCCTTTACGTATTTAAAAGAAACTTCAGGATGGGAAAGGCACAATTTAGTTACGGTATCAGTTATATACATGGCCTCTGTTGAAGGTTTTTTTAAAAACTTTCTTCGTGCAGGTGTATTAAAAAACACATCTCGTACTTCAACGCTACATCCTTTTGCACAACCGCAATTAGTTTTCTCTATTACTTTCCCGCCTTCCACAACAACTTTAGTGCCAAATAAAGCACCTTCTTCTTTAGTCTGTAAAGTTACATGAGAAATTGCGGCAATGCTGGCTAAGGCCTCTCCTCTAAACCCTAATGTCCCTATATTATAAAGGTCATTATCAGATTTAATTTTGCTGGTGGCATGTCTTTCAAAAGCTAGAATAGCGTCTATTTCATTCATTCCACAGCCGTCGTCAGATACCTTTATATAAGGAATACCACCTTCCAAAATTTCTACAGTAATATTTTTACTACCTGCATCAATAGAATTTTCAATTAATTCTTTTACTATAGAAGCCGGCCTTTCAACAACTTCTCCTGCAGAAATTTTATTTATTGTCTTTTCATCCAAAAGGCGAATTTTATTCATCATACTCCGCTCCTTAGAGAAATTGCCTTCTCCTTTAATTTATATAAGTAATTTAAAGCTTGAATTGGAGTCATGTTATCTAAATCACAATTGGCTATTTCCTCAATTAACGAATCCTTAGCTGTAGAAAAAATGTCTATTTGAGTAAACGCTAGCTGCTGTGTTGCGTTTTCTAACTCGAACTTTATCACAGTATCATTTTCCAAACTTTTTAATATTTCTTTTGCTCTTTCAACAATGCTATAGGGCAACCCTGCTAATTTTGAAACTTGAATTCCATAACTTTTGTCCGCACCACCAGGTACTATTTTCCGTAAAAATATTATGTCATCTTCTCTTTCCTCTACTGAGACATTATAATTCCTTACTCCCTTCATCTTGCCTTCAAGTTTTGTTAATTCATGATAGTGAGTAGCGAACAAAGTTTTAGCCTTTATCTTTTCATGAATATATTCAATAACTGCATGAGCTATACTCATACCATCATAAGTGCTTGTACCTCTTCCTACCTCATCTAGTATTATTAAACTTTTACTAGTAGCAGATTTTAATATATTTGCCACTTCAGACATTTCCACCATAAAGGTACTCTGCCCTGCAAAGATGTCGTCGGATGCTCCTACTCTTGTAAAAATTTTATCCACAATCCCAATTTTAGCGTAAGAAGCGGGGACAAAAGAACCTATCTGTGCCATCAATACAATTAAAGCAACCTGTCTCATATACGTAGATTTACCAGCCATATTAGGGCCCGTTATTATCATGATAGGATTTTCAGGACCAATCTCTATGTCATTTGCTACAAATGATTCATCAGAAATAGTCTCTATTACTGGATGCCTGCCTTCTTTTATAACTATTCTGTCACTATAATCTACTATGGGCTTTGTATATCGATTGGTTTCTGCAACTTCTGCAAAGGAAATAAGTACATCAATTGTAGCTATATACTTGGCTGTGTCTTGTATCCTTACAATTTGGAGTTCTATTTTTTCTCTTATTTCGTTAAAAAGCTGATATTCAAGCTCTATTAATTTTTCTTCTGCTCCCAATATAGCCTCTTCTATTTCTTTAAGCTCAGGCGTTACGTACCTTTCTGCATTAGCCAACGTTTGTTTTCGTATGTATCTTTCAGGAACCTGTGGTATATTAGATTTTGTAACTTCGATATAGTAACCAAAAACTTTGTTGTAACCTATCCTCAGATTTTTTATGCCGGTTTTTTCTCTCTCCTCAGCCTCAAGGTTTGCAATCCAATTTTTGCCTTCTACCGAAGCCTTTCTCAGCTTATCTACTGTTTCATTGTATCCATCTTTTATGATGTTTCCTTCTTTTAATTGAGTTGAGGGATCATCTTTTATCGACTTATCTATTAATTCGTATATATCTTGTAAGGTATCAAACTTTTCGTATATATCTTTCAAAAGCCGCGAACTAAATCTTTGCAATATTTCCTTAATATAGGGCAAATTTTGAAGAGATAATTTTATAGAAATAAAATCTTTTGGATTAATACTCTGATAAACAATTTTGCTGCTCAATCTTTCTAAATCATAGATTTTATTTAAAAGTTGTTTTAAATCCTGACGATTTTTATAATCATTAAAAAGCTCTTCTACTGCTTGCAGCCGAGCATCAATATGCTCTTTGTTAAGCAAAGGTTCTTCTAGCCATTTTTTTAAAAGCCTTCCCCCCATCGGAGTCACAGTTTTATCTAAAACTCCTAATAAAGAACCTTTTTTTGACTTGTTTTTATTGGATTCTAATATTTCTAAATTTTTTATTGCATTGCTGTCTAATCCCATATAGGAGTTATCCTCATATATAAGCAGTTTGTTTATATGCTTTAAAGCAGTTTTTTGCAATTCGTTTAAATAGCAGAAAAGAGTAGATAGTGAATTTACTACATAGGGCTTATCTTTTATTCCTAATTCTTCAAGTTTTTTATTAAACTGATTTTCTATTATTTTACTCTTTTCTTCATAGTAAAGTTTTTTTTCATAAGTGTTTACAGCACAATTGTTACTTTTAAAGATTTTTATATACTTATTGTTTTTTAAAAAATCTTCGTTGGCGATTATTTCTGAAGGAGCGTACTTTATTATTTCATCGTAAACTTTTTTGTTGTCTTTACAATTTTTAATTTCTGTGGCGTATAAATCTCCAGTTGTTACATCAACAGCACAAATTCCATAATTGTCCCTTTCTTTAAAGACAGACACAAGATAGTTATTTGTTTTTTCATCCATTGATTCAGGATTTATTATTGTCCCCGGAGTATATATTCTTACTACATCTCTCTTTACCAATCCTTTTGCTTTTGCAGGATCTTCCAATTGCTCACAAATAGCAACTTTATATCCTTTTTTTATCAACTTGTCTATATAAAAGTCTGCTGCATGATAAGGAACACCAGCCATTGGGGCTCTTTCTTCCGTTCCTGCGTCTCTTCCTGTCAAAGCTATTTCAAGCTCTTTAGCAGCAATTTCTGCATCTTCATAAAACATTTCATAAAAGTCCCCTAAGCGGAAAAATAGTATTGCATCTTTATATTTTTCTTTTATTTTAAGGTATTGTTCCATCATTGGAGTGACGGCCATTTTTTTGCACCTCCGACTCCTTTTTATTATATCATAAAAATAAGCGCCCATATAGGCGCACTTTTATCTTATAACTTCTACCAATTCTCCCTGCATTGTCCAAGCTTTGGTTTCGGTTATTTTAATATTGGCAAGTTTACCAATAAGGCTTTCATCTCCTACAAAGTGAACTACTTTGTTGGTTCGAGTTCGAGATGTCAATTTATTGCTGTCTCTTTTACTAATCCCTTCTATCAATACTTCCACAATTTTTCCTCTCAATTCTGCACTTTTTTCTAAGCTGATTTTGTTTTGTAACTCTATAAGTCTTTCTAAACGCTCATGTTTTACAGCATCATCTACTTGGTCTGGCATATTTGCCGCAACAGTACCTGCTCTTTTAGAGTATATAAAAGTATAAGCGGCATCAAATCGTACTCTTTGTACTAAATCCAACGTCTCCAAAAAATCTTCTTCTGTTTCACCTGGGAAACCTACAATTATATCTGTTGTTATTGCAATATCTGGAATGTTACTTCTTACTTTATCAATAATTTCTAAATAGTGCTCTTTGGTGTATTTTCTATTCATCTTTTTTAAAATTTTATTGCTACCAGCTTGTACAGGCAAATGCAAATGTTCACAAACTTTATTTAAATCCCTCATAGCATATATTAATTCATCAGAAATGTCCTTAGGATGAGAGGTCATAAACCTTATTCTTTCAATTCCCTCAATTTCATTTAGCTTGTAGAGTAGTTTTGCAAAAGTTATATTTTCATCAAGGTCTTTCCCATAGGAATTTACATTTTGTCCTAATAAAGTGATTTCCTTATACCCTTTTTGAGCTAATTCTTTTACTTCTGCTACTATATCTTCTGGCTTTCTACTCTTTTCTCTGCCTCTTGTATATGGCACTATGCAATAGGTGCAAAAATTATTGCAACCATAAATAATATTAACCCATGCCTTTAAATTGCTGTCCCTCTTGACAGGTAACTCTTCAATTACATTTTTTGTATCTTCTATAACATCTATCACTATATCTTGAGAGTTTAAAGCTTCCCATAAAAGCTGTGGAAATTTATATATATTATGAGTTCCAAAAACAATGTCTATATAGGAATATTTTTCTTTAATAGCTTCTACTACATTTTTTTCTTGCATCATACAGCCAGATACACCAATAATTAAATTAGGATTTCTAGCCTTCAATTCTTTCATTTGTGAGACTCTTCCTAATACTCTTATTTCAGCATGTTCTCTTACAGCACAAGTGTTAAAAAGTAAAACATCAGCTTGTTCCAGATTTTCAGTATATTTATATCCCATTTTTTCTAGCATACCTGCCAGTTTTTCTGAATCATGGACATTCATTTGGCATCCATAAGTTTCAATATGATAATAAAGGTCTTTGCCCTTATTTTTTTCTGCAATTTCTTTCATTATATCTTCTTGTTTTTTTAATTCTTCCTTAGTTACATAAATGTTAGTAGACATTATTAACACCTCTTTTATCTCTGGGGAGTAATTTTTCTATAAAAAAAAGTTTTAATTGGTTCAAAATTGTATCTATATGGCAATATTATTTGCTCTGTACTACCCACAAAGAATATTCCGTCGTCATTTAAAGACTCATAAAATTTTTTATATATTTTATCTTTAGCTGCATCATTAAAATATATTAACACATTTCTACAAATTAATAAATCTATATTTTTTGGATATTCGTCATTCAATAAGTCATGCCTTTCAAATTGCACACTTTTTCTAATATCCTCAGTTATCTGATAACTTTTGTCATCATTTTTTCTAAAGAATTTTCCTAAATATTCTTGAGGTACTTTTTTAACAGTCTCAACCGAATATATACCTTTTTTAGCTTTTTCTAGTACGCTTACATCTATATCAGTAGCAATAATTGTCACATCTTTTAGATCTATAAATTTTGTCAAAAGCATAGCTACAGAATAAGGTTCTTCTCCAGTAGAACAAGCGGCACTCCATACTCTAAAACCTTTTTTTATAATGTGGGGTAAAAGGTCCTTCTCTAAGATTTCCCATTGTGAAGGGTTTCTAAAAAATTCAGTTACATTAATGGTAATGTAATTTAGAAACTCCTCATATAATGTTTTATTGATAGTAAGTTCATTATAATACTCCTCATAGGAACTAAATTTACGGCTAGTAATCAAAGATTCTAATCTTCTCTTCATTTGCTTTTCCTTGTATAGAGACAAATCTATTCCAGTTAATTTATGTATTTTTTTTACAAAGTCCTCATAACCTACCATAAATATGTTCACCTCTAATTATAGAAAAAAGTGGCTTTAAAAGCCACAATTTAATAACTTTTCGGATGAAATTAAATTAGTAATTAACCACCTTCACTGGTTTTTCAAATACTCCACGTTTCACCTCTGTTGCAGTCATGTTTTGTGCTCTTAACATTTTCGCTATATAGTTACAGGCATCCCACGGATTGACATCATCACCACAAGTAAATACGTCAACCGCGGCATAACCCAGTTCTGGCCAAGTATGGATAGTTATATGAGATTCTGATATGACCACTACTCCGCTTACGCCCTGGGGATTAAATTTATGGAAAGCTACTTCCCGTATCTCTGCGCCTGATACTATTGCAGACTGAACCATTATGTCTTCGATTAATTCCAAGTTGTCTAAAATGTCGCTATCGCACCCATAAATCTCTGCCAAAATGTGGCGACCCAAAGCATTCATTTTGTATCCTGCCTCCTTTACTAAAATAATGTATACATTCAATGATTTTAATTTTATCAGATTTTTTTCTTTTGTCAAGGTTTTTTACATGACAGTTTAAAAATTTTTATTAAATATTCCTCCTACACTAATTCTAACTTTTAATGCTTTATTTGTACAATATCTTCACAATAACCTTTAAAAAATCACTCTTCTTCCTTTTCCCCTTTTAAAAATCTAATTTTCTTT